>Ga0190363_1000042_pt1 | contig 67849 bp, 79 predicted proteins | sample 48721867_MG_FD_161272 | JGI IMG/M metagenome (GOLD analysis project Ga0190363, IMG submission 161272) | Hydrothermal vent microbial mat bacterial communities from Southern Trench, Guaymas Basin, Mexico - 4872-18-6-7_MG | ecosystem: Environmental > Aquatic > Marine > Hydrothermal vents >...
GTTACAGGCCCCGGATATCCCTTAACCTCCATCCAGCCCAAACCGGTTTTTTTTGCAAGCTTAAGCAGTTTCTCGTTTTCCTCCTGATTTCTTCCCACAATAAATTTTGTGTTGCGGTATCTGAAATGCCTTCCTAATTTCAAGAATTCTATATCCTGCAGGTCTATCCGTTTTTTATGATCAAACAAATCTCTCAGCTTTCTCGCAAAATTTTCGTCTGTGAGCAGGCAGCCCCCGGAAGGTGTTGGATATTTTTCTATACCGTATTTTTCTGCAAGCTTCATCTGAGGTGTTCTTCTTTTTCCCCTTATGCCAAAAAGATTTTCTCTTTTTATCAAGCCTCTCTTCTCGGCTTCTGTGGGAGGTAAATTTTTTGCTGAAAGAGGTCTCACGATTTTGTTTTCCAGTTCGGCTTCCTTTTCTATGAGCATCAATTGATCCCGTTGCTGAGACATTGATCTCTCTCCAAGAACATCCCCTGTAGCTATGAAATCCGCGCCGATCTTTTTTGCAAGAGCCTTTGCTTTCTTCAGCATGTAGATTCTGCAATCTATGCACGGGTTCATATGAGAACCATAACCATGTTTGGGGTTCTTTATCAGATTTATATAATCCTTGCCCAGCTTTATTTTGTGAAGCCTGAATCCGAATGTTTTTGCGTATTCATCCACGGGATTTTTTTCAGATGAAAAGGGATTAACAAAATGCACAGCTTCAACATCAATTCCCTCTTCCTGAAGTATTCTTACCGCCAGTATGGAATCCAATCCACCGGAAAATAAAACCAGCGCTTTTGGTTTTTTCATAACAAGAGAATTAGAATCGTGTTTTTAATAAGGTTTGCATATTTCACATTCCCTTTGCGATATTCTCAGCGGGGAAATCTTCATTTCCCTAAGGGATACATGATACAGTATTCCATAGGAAGGATTTGTCTTTGTCATTATTCTTACGGCTTCCACTACCTGCAATGAACCAAGTATATTTGGCAATGGAGAAAAAACGGCTTTGACCCTTTTGGGTTTTTTCCTTTTTTGAGGGAAAATACAGGAAAGACACGGCTTTTTCCCCGAAAACGCGGCAAAGAAACCCTCATCATGCGATAATGCACCAAAAACCCAGGGTTTTTTTCTTTTCAGACAGAAAATATTGATCAAATGCTTGGTTTCCATATTGTCACTGCAATCTATTACTATATCAAAGTCTTCAAGAAGATCAAGATTCTTCTCATCCAATTGTTTTATTACAGATTCAATACCGCATTCAGAATTAATCTTTTTAAGTTTTCTTTGAAGCACCTTCGCTTTGGGTTTTCCGATATCCCTTTCATCAAAAAGCATGCATCTCGGAAGGTTAGATTCTTCAACCCGATCCCTGTCTATAAGTCTTATTCTTTTTACATTCATTCTCACGAGCAGAGATGTGACAGTGTTTGAAAGGGCACCACAGCCAACAACCACAACATTACTTTTTTCTATCAGATTTTGTCTTTTTTTACCGAGAAATTCGATCTGCCTTGCGTACCTTTTCCAAGATTTTACCAGCATAACTCATACCATTTACAAGCAGGGCCTCCCATTTTATTGATGCAGCAGTCTTTACAGATTCTGGCTCCTTTTGGATTGTGAATTTCACAAGCCACTGTTTTTTTCCTTTTCTTACATTCTTCGCATATCACGGAATCAGCACCTTTATTTCATTATTGGAATTATATTATACCCTTCAGGGGGTATATATGGATTTCTATTGTGCAATAGTTATTTTTAGATGTGCAAAAGCAGTTCTTTGGGATTCTTTTTTATTTTTCTCACCACATTAGCAGGACCTATTATGGTTATCCCCCTTTTTTTACCTGTGATTTTTTCTACAAATGCATTTTTTATTTTCGAAACAGTGTTCATGCTTTTTTCAACATCTAAAGAACCAAGCTCTATACCAGAAAATTTATCAGAGACGTTTCTCATGGTTTCTGCTATTATCTGGGCTTCCTCTTTGGCTGTGAGCTTGGCATCTATCAGAACTATGGTATTGTGTCTGAGATCTTTTATTATTCCGTTAAATCGCTGCTTTTTCAGAGTCTCGTAAGGTACGATTTTTATTCTCACATTCATCATTTCACAGCTCCTTTAAAAGTGCTTTGTACAATTCTTTTATATTCTCACCTGTTTTTGCACTTATCCCTATAACCTTGTATTTCGGAAAGGCATTTCTTATTCTGGCTATACTTGAACCTTTAAGGTCTATTTTATTTCCTACAATTATTACGGGTATATTTCTCGCATCAAGGTTTCCAAGTATCGTGATGTTTACCTGATTTATGGGGTCTTTGGTAGAGTCGAGAACCACGAGTACGAGATCCATTTTATCCAACCATTTTATAGCTTCTATCACACCTTTGGTTGCCTCTCTCGCGCGCTTTTTCGCTTCTTTTTTGTTCAAACCCGCCTTAACAAAATCCTCAAAATCAATTTTGGTTGCTATTCCGGGAGTATCAACAAGATTAAAGGTCAGAGATTTTCCATTCTCTTCAATGGTTACCTTTTCCTTTACCTGTATTTCTCTGGTTTCATGCGGTATAACAGAAACCGTTCCCAATTCTTCACCCAACCAATCCATACATATTCTGTTTGCAAGTGTGGTTTTTCCGGAATTCACAGGTCCATAAAGACCGATTTTTATGTCTTTCTTTTTTCTAAAAATTCTCTTCACTATTGAACTGATTCTGTTTTTAACCCTTCTAATATGCCTGATAACCATAAAAGAAACCCCTGTTTTGAATTTGTTTTTGTTATATTATCAAGGATATTTAAAGATTCACGGCCAAAACTCTGCTAATATATTGCGGATAAACAAAGATTTGCGAAGCAAACTGAAAACGGAACAAGCGAAAATGAAGTCATTATCTGCTGTTATATTTCCCGTAAGATCAGGGACAAAATTCAAATACATGAGAATATACCATGTCTTTAGAACATAACAGAAAAGGAGATTACTTTCCTTGAGAAACACCGCTAAGTATTTGGAAATTGGCTCTGTAAAGCCTCTTTTGCAGGATTTGCACCATAAACCGCTTTTCGATATTCTTTCGAGCCACACTCGAGCAATCACTCAATCGCTGATTCGAAGAGCCAGACATTTTATTGCAACTTCTCTCCTTGTATAGATATCATAACCACCTAGAATCGGCTTTAAAACTTCAGGTATCGACCATTTTTCATCAAAAAATGTTTCATGAACATATTCAATTTTCCAATCATCATATAGTTTTCTTAGCAGGTTAACAGCCTCATCACGCGAATATTTAGCTTCTCCCTCATACCAGAAAAATGTACCATCGGGCAGTATTCTCTTGATATCGCTCGGCAATCTAATAAAGTTATATCCACCATTTTTTGTTGCTCTTTTCATTTTTCTAATTACCTCCTCTACACAATTTCTAGGAAGCTGTTGCAAAACTTCACTGCATAATACACAATCATAACTTCTATTTTCAAAATGATAATCTACAATATCGGCATTGATTACATCTACCAAATTACGAATACCCTCTGATTCAATCCTTTTTTCAATCCTTGATTTGGCTGCTCTGGACAGATCAATACCGACTGCATTAAACCCTGCTTTCGCAAATTCTATCAAATACCTACCATCACCGCATCCTAAGTCCAGAACGCTTGTTTTACCGTTTTTTAACAACCGTTTGATTAAATCTTTTATTTCCGGATCAACTTCACCATAATAGGATTCTTTGCCTTGATATTTTGAGTATTTCTCTTCATACCATTTTTCTATAAATTCTCTAGGAATAATTATTTCTGATACGTCCATATTACGTATGGATTATACTTCAAATAAAAATTTAAAAACTTAAAATTTCATTATTAAAATCAATGAAAGAAATTACGGAGTTAGAATCCCGCTCAAAACAATTATACGAACTTGTAGTGACAGAATATTTTACTGTTGATGAAGTTGTTGCGGAATCCTATCCTACCTTAATTATTCCTCATTCAAAAATCCAAATTGGAATAGAACATCCAGGTTATGAAGGAGGTTTTACTTCAAGACTTGTTTTGAAAGTTACACCAGTTAGGCAAGATGTGCCGGTTAGAACCCTTATCTTCGATGGAATTTCCATTGTAAAAGCAGGAGATTATATCGCTGCTAAAATTCCAAAATTCGAAGAAAAAAGGCTGGAGGATGAATTTTATTTCGGACCGTATGAGAGAAGGAAGGTTTTCTATTTTGACAGGGATTTCAATTCAGAAGAACATGCAATTGAATTGAGTATTCTTTCGAAAGATGGAAATATTTTGAGAAAAGATAGAGCCATCAATTACAAAGATTTTGTGAAGGAATAAAACCACAGAGGAATCACACGCAGTTACAGAATTAAATTCATAAGCTCAGCAATATGTTTTTATAATTTTTCTTTTTTGTATTCTGATTATGGTTTATAAAATAAGTTTCGGTTTTGGAATTTATGAAGCAAAGAACGATTTAGATAGGATACTTCGGAGGATTTCTTTGGAAGAAATTAATAACTTCCGAGATTTTGTTATGAGAAACTTCACAGAGTATTACTACAGGTTGAAAAGAGAGAATATAGAATTTGATAAGGAACAATTAAAGATTGATCTAAATCTTGGATTGAAAACTCAGGAGGAATATCTAAAAGCTCTCAAAGAGATCGAGAAAAGAGAAAAAAATCTTGATGATGAAGTAAAAAGATATCTTGATCAAAATTTAAAACTGGATTTTGATTATCCGGACTATCCTGCATTGTTAACATATTCTGTTGAACAAATAACAAGAACAGGATGGTTGATAATTTGGGAGAGATTAATTTTTGAAAATGGAAAAATCAAAAATAAGAAGATAATGTATTACGGAAAAAATTTTAATTGTTATGATAGGGATGCTCCCTTAATCAGACTTTGGAATTCCATTATAGAGGAATATTTTAAGTTGCTAAGTAAGTATGATGTTTAAACGCCGCCGAAGAATTACGACCCGTTAGCAGAAATTCACTCCGCGCACGCATTTAAGAAGTTTATTAATCATACTCAATAACTTGATTATTATGTCATGGATATTATTTTCAATTTTAGCAGCTTTAACTTGGGCAATTGTAAATATTATAGATAAATATGTTCTTACAAAATGGGTTAGAAAACCAATTGTTCCTGTTATGATTCTTGGCATCATTGGTTTGCTTGCAAGTTTTCTTGTGTACCTGTTCCGTGGCTTTTCCGAACTATCACTTCTCAATATTGCTTTATCTTTTATTGCTGGAACTTTCTATATTTTGGCAATTATTTTTTATTTCAAAGCTGTAAAAATAGAGGAAATCTCAAGAGTTATTCCTTTGTTCTATTTAACTCCTTTATTTGTTCTAATCTTTGCAGCAATACTTCTTGGAGAAATTTTTACTCCGATAAAATATCTTGGAATATTTCTTTTGGTAGTTGGTGCAATTCTCATTTCTTCAAAAAATTTCATAAAACTTAGTTTCGGAAAAGCCTTTTGGTTCATGGTGCTCGCTTCTTTGACATTGTCTGTAAATGCGATCATTACAAAATATCTTCTCAATTTTGCTGATTTTTGGACAATATTTTCGTATACAAGAATCGGAACAATTTTTGCTCTGATTCCAATATTCTATTTTAGTTTTTCCGATCTTGTTTCCACTGTAAAAGAACATGGTAAAAAAGTTGTTGGTGTGATATCTTTAAATGAATCATTAAATGCGGGCGGTATATTATTAATTACAATTGCCACAGCGGCTGGACCTGTAACTTTAGTAAATGCTTTATCTTCAATTCAACCATTTTTTGTTCTATTATTCACCGTAATCCTGAGTGTTTTGTATCCTAAAATATTGAAAGAAGAAATTAGCAAATCAACCGTGCTGGTAAAATTGATTGCTATAATTTTAATGTTCATTGGTGCAATTTTAATAACTTAATTTCTGCATAAGAAGAAAAATCTTATATTAAATGGTTCAAAATTAAACTTCATATGACACGAATCTTGATATTTGGAGACAGCATAACTTATGGGGCTTGGGATAGAGAAGGAGGATGGGTTCAGAGATTAAGGAAATTTTTAGATGAGAAGAATTTAACAGAGCCTGATGTTTATTACTTGATTTATAATTTGGGGGTTTCCGGGAATACTTCTGAAGACTTGTTAGAACGATTTGAGTTCGAAACAAAACAGAGATTAAAAGAGCATGAAAGAACGATAATTGTTTTTGCTATAGGGCTGAATGATTCTCAATTCGTTCACAGTAAAAGCAGTCATAGAGTTCCGATAGACAGATTCAAAGACAACATTCAAAAATTAATAAAACTCGCCCGAAAAATTTCCTCAAAAATTATTTTTGTTGGTTTAACTCCAGTTGATGAGGATAAAACAACACCAATTCCTTGGGATGATGATAAATCTTACAAAAACAGGTACATCGAAAAATACAATGAGGTAATTAAAAAAGCCTGTAAAGAAAATAGAATATATTTCATTGAGATTTTCGAAAAGCTGAAATCCTTTGATTATCAAGAATTATTAGAGGACGGATTGCATCCGAATTCAAATGGACACGAAAAAATTTTTGAAATTGTGAAGGATTTTTTAATCGAAAACGGGTTAGTTTAATTGCATATCATCGAATCCTGCATATTTGCACTTGTTCGATTTAGTGTGCTCGTAACCTTTATATAAATCAGTGAGATTAAATTTTCATATGGTTATTAAACCGATCTGTGATAAATGTAAAAAAGAATTGGATAAATTTGGTGCAATTCTTCTTAGCCCACCCAATAAAAATAACGAGGTAAAAAAGTTTCATTTATGTACATCATGCTATGAAGAGATAATTAATTCTTTTAAGTCAACATCCTGAACTCGATTTTCAGTTTCTTCGGTAGTCTTATATTTTTCTATAAAAATTATAGACCGGGAAAAATGGGTCTATTATCGCTAGTATTTGGGCAGATATGCGAATTTGGTTTTATGAAACCTGAATGGGTTCAGAACTTTTATGCTTTAGAAATAAGTGGAAAAACTATTGCTCCCTCATTTCAAAATTTTTCCTGTTTCGATATACCAAAGATATAAATCCAGTTTTGCAAGAACGATATTTAGTTTTTCTGAAAGCTTCTTTAGTGTCTTTTCTATTTCCAAATATTCTTTCTTTCCGAGAGTTTTTGGTTTTTTGATTAATCCAAATTTTGTTAACAGATTAACTATATGAAAATCTATTATTCCGATATTTTCGAAGCCTGTATTTCGAAGGAAATGGCTTGCTTCCTTATAACCAATGCCTTTTATATTTTTCACAAGCCATTCCCTTATTTCCTGTTCAGTTCTCTGATTCAATATTTTTCTAATAAGGTTTTTTCTTTTTCTTGCTTCAACAATATACTTAGCCCTTGTGTTGGGAAATCTGTAACCAAGGTCTTTAAGCTTCTCTGTTATTTGTTTTTCTGTCATTTTCAAAAAACCATTCCCTATCTCTTCTTGAATCTTTATAGTTCTCTCAGCATCGAAGTTCGCAGTAAGTATACAAAAACAAAGCTCCTTAAAGATTTCATCCGCTGATTCTTTTCTTTTTGACTGAAATTCCCGGAGACGCAGATCAACTACTCTTTTAACCTCGGGTTTTTTGCTTATATTTTTGACAAGTTTTATAAGTTCTTCCATTTTAACCTTGATACTTTCAATTTAAAAATACTTTCAAAGCAATTATACGAATCCCATCTCAGTACTCTTCGCATTTAACTTGATAGAAACTTTTAGGGTGACTGCAAGAAGGACAGTTCTCTGGTGGTTCTTTCCCAAAATGAACATAACCGCATTCTCTGCAAACCCACCATACCTCTTTCTCTTTTTTGAATACCGTTCCTGCTTCCACCTCTTTCAAAAGTTTCCTGAATCTTTCTTCATGATGCTCTTCTGCTTTGGCAATGGCTCTTAAACGCTTGGCAATTTCAGGAAAACCTTCTTTTTCAGCAACATCAGCAAACTCCGGATACATTTTTGTGTGCTCGTAGTTTTCGCCGGAAATTGCAGCTTTTAAATTCTCGGCCGTAGTGCCAAGTATTGTTGGTGCTGTTACTTCAACCTTAATTTCATCTAAATTTTCATTGCTTTTCTTTTTCAGTTCATTGATTAATTTAAACAACCAGTTTGCGTGTTCTTTTTCGTTTTCTGCTGTAGTGAGGAAAACCTCGGCAATTTGCTCAAATCCTTCCTTTTTGGCAATTTTTGCGTAAAACGTGTATCTATTCCTTGCATGACTTTCACCGAGAAAAGCTTTTGTTAAATTTTCAATTGTTTTTTTCATAGTTTTTACCTCCTTTCATTCAATTATAAGTTCAAATTTTATATATCATTTTACCGTATTTATACCGTTACATCTAAGTTCATGATTTCATGTAATGGCTGTAGTTGCAATTTTCGGTGGTGCTTTAAAGCGAAAGGTATTTAAATAATTTAACTTTTCATTTTAGTTTATGACTGAAGAAAAACAATTAATTAGTTATTGTGGAATTTGTTGTTCATTATGTCCTGCTTTCAGAGAAAAGGGATGTCCTGGATGCCAAAAACTTTTAGAATTATATGGTAGATGTGAAATTGCTAAATGTGCAAACTCAAAGAATATTGAATGCTGCTTTTTATGTAAAGATTTTCCTTGTAAGTTGTTTGAAAAGGGTTTTGATTGGAATTTGGATGAAATTCCAGAATTCAAGGAGTTCAAACTTGGTATAGTTAAGTGGAAACCTTATAGCGAAGAATATATCAGATTGTTTAAACTTGGAAAAGAAAAAACAGAAAAATAATTATTGCACCACCGAGAACTCTTGGCTTACTTCGTAAACCTCGCCACTATCATGGACAACTAACAGCAAATTTGCGATATGTTAACAGAATTGGCAAACTCCCAAAACATATAAATAATCAAACGCGCCTTTAAAAGGGTGATTATTATTGGATAAAAACGACAAGTTGATAATGGTGGTGAAAAGGGAAATTTTGTTTGGTAATGAGTATTTCGAAGGTTTTAGACCCGCAAATGTGGTAGATTATAAATCACGAATATTGGAAAACTTTGAGTGGATAAAAAGAAGTTATGCAGAAAAAAATCCCCGATACAAACAACCTGTTGGTTATTCGATAATTGTTAACCCGATCTCAAAACAAATTTTTGCATATCAAAGATCATCTATGGACGATGAATATCATGAGAAAAGACTTCAGGGAAAATGGTCCTGGGGTATAGGCGGTCATATTGAAAAATTTGATATCAAATCTGGTGAAAATCCAATTCACGCAAGTGTTCTTAGAGAATTAAGGGAAGAAATTGGAATTGAAGTAAGAAATCTTGATTTAAAGCTGTTGGGTTATATAAATAATGACACAGATGAAGTTGGGAGAGTTCATTTCGGGATTCTGTATATTGTTGAAATTTCAAAAGTTATAGAACCAAAAGATTCTGAAATTAAAAATGGAGGACTAAAAACGATTGAAGAATTGAAACAAATTTGTCAATCTTCAGAGTATACAGTTGAAGAGTGGTCAAAGATTTGTCTCGATCCACTGAAACTATACCTTAAACAAATTGATAAACAGCGAACTCACTAACTCTTCGCTTCCTTCGAAAAGTTTGTTCGCCATCGCTCATCAGATTTCGCAAAGCTAGAATTCAAAAAAGATTTATTAATTCCTGTTCAAGAACTAAATTTAATGAGCGAAAACATTTTTGTTCTGAGTCTTGGTGGTTCTCTTATCGTTCCAAAAGAGATAGATGTCAAATTCCTCAGGGATTTCCAAAATCTAATTTTAAAGCATATTGAAAAGGGGAAAAAATTTGTGATAATAACCGGTGGTGGTCGCACTGCAAGGATGTACATAAATGCTGCAAAGGGGATAAGAGAACTGGAAAAAGCAGACTACCATGAAATAGGACTTCATGCAACAAGGCTCAATGCGGAATTTCTTCGTGTTTTGTTCAAAGAACATGCACATCCGGAAATACTGATAAACCCCACAGAGAAAAAGGAATTTGAGCATGTTCTTTTCGGCGCGGGATGGAAACCGGGATTTACAACTGATTATGATGCTGTACTTGCGACAAAAACCTTCGGTGTAAAAAGAGTGGCAAACCTCTCCAATATAGATTATGTTTACGATAAGGATCCGAAAAAATACAAAGATGCGAAACCTATAAAGGAAATGAGCTGGAAAGAACTTCTGAATATAACAGGAACCGATATTTATGCTGGGATAAATATTCCCTTTGATCCTTTAGCCTCTCAGGAAGCAATGAAGGCCGGGCTTGAGGTTGTTATAATGAACGGAAGGGATATCCAGAATCTGGATAATTATCTTTCCGGAAAGAAGTTTAAAGGAACGGTTATAAGATAAATTTTTTAATTTCTGAATTGGTTTTGGAGATGAAAATCTTTTATACCTCTCTCACCATTAAATTTTATTGGTTTTTACAGTGATGAAAAATGAAAGAGAAAGTTGAAGTGTTGATTAAGAAATGCATAACAGCCGCAGATACTGTAAGACTATTTTCAGGAAAAATACGTTTGGTCTCGCATTATGATGCAGATGGTATATGCTCCGCTGCCATAATGGTTAAAGCCCTTTCCAGAGAAGGGAAAGATTTTCATCTCACCATTGTCAAGCAGTTAACTTCTGATATGATAGAGAACCTTTCAAAAGAAAAAAACGAGCTTGTAATTTTTACCGATGTTGGTTCGGGTCTTCTTGAAATCATACAGGAGAAGCTTGTGTCGCGAGGTACAAGAGTAATAATACTCGATCATCATGAAAAACAGGGTGAGGTTCAAGAGAAAAATTCGGAAATTCTCTATCACATCAATCCTCTTGATTTCGGAATAAGTGAAAACATTTCCGGTTCAGGTGTAACCTATCTCTTTGCAAGAGCGCTGAATCCTGTTAATAAAGACCTCAGTGTTCTCGGTATAATAGGAGCCATAGGCGATTCTCAGACAGGCTCCATAGGCGAGAACTGGGGCCTGATGGGTTTGAATAAAGAAATACTCAAAGATGCTGAGGCTTCTGGAAGAATAAAGGTCGAAAGGGGCTTAAGGCTTTGGGGAAGAAAAACAAGACCTCTTCATAAAGTTCTGGAATATTCCATAGATCCTTACATACCTGGAGTATCCGGTTCAGAATCCAGAAGTGTACAGTTTCTGCAGGATATAGGAATCAAACTCAAAGAGGGTAAAAAATGGAGAACCCTTTCTGACCTGTCAGAAGAAGAAACAAAAAAATTAGCTTCTGCAATTATTGCAGAAAGAGCGATGAACGGTGAGGAAAATCCGGAGTGGATTTTTGGTGATGTCTATGAGCTTCCGGAATGGAACGGTGAGCTTAGTGATGCAAATGAATTTGCAACCGTGCTGAATGCCTGTGGAAAAACAGGAAATGCATATATAGGCGTTGCATTATGCTTGCTGGATAAAAATTACATGCACGAAGTTGAGAATATTCTGGCATCTTACAGAAAGGAGATAGGAAAGGCTCTCTCATGGATAGAACAGCACAAAGAGGCTGTAAGGGAAACAGAACATGCAATATATGTTATGGCTGGGAATAACATTTCAGAACACATAATCTCAAATGTGGTCTCCATTTTACACAAGTCAGGAGTATTTTCAGATAAACCTGTGTTTGCATTCGCAAAAACTGAGGATGGTAAAGTAAAAATAAGCGTTAGAATAAGTGAAAATCTCGTAAACATTGGCGTAAATGCTCGGGAGATAACGGTAAGAGTCGCAGCAAAAGCCTCGGGAGAAGGTGGAGGACATTCAGGAGCTGCAGGAGCAACCATACCGGAGGGAAACGAAGAGATTTTTATTCGGGAAGTGGAAAATTTGCTCAAGCAAAATAATTTAAATACTGCACCACAAGAAAAAATAATATCTTCTGAAGCTTCTGATGATGGTGTGAAAGATGGGACAACAAAGAGTAAAGGATGTGGACAAGGAACCGAAGATAAAGGAAGGGGCAGAGAAACCGGTAACGGTAAAAAAATGGAAGGGCAAGGACTGGTACGTTATTTTATCTCCTAAAATGTTCGGAGAGTCCGCTGTAGCGGAAACCCCTGCCACAGATCCCAAATCTATAATAGGAAGAAATGTCAGTGTGAGTTTATCCGAACTTTTCGGTGAAGGTTCGAAAGAATTCATGAATCTTATTTTCAAGATAGAAAGGGTTTCGGGAAGATATGCTTATACACGGTTTAACGGAATAGTTACCGTGAGGGAATATATAGCAAGATTTGTGAGAAAGAGGGTTCAAAAAGTTGAAACAGTTGATGATTTTACCACAAAGGATGGATGGAAAATAAGGGTGAAAACCGTTGCCATTCTCAACAGAAACACGGAAACCACAATAAAAAAGAAAATGAGAGCGCATATAAGGAGCTTCCTTAAAGAAAAAATAGCCAAATCTACAATTGAGGATGTTGTCAGATCTGTAATAGCAGGAAACCTTCAAAACAACATCAGAAAATCCGGAAACAAGATATATCCTGTAAGATTTTTTGAGATATCCAAGATAGAAGTTCTGAGCCTGCCCAAAACACAAAAAACCTAACTGCAAATTCTTTTTCTGATATCTAAAAATTTATAAACATTGGCTTCTATTAAATTAAAATTCATAGGTAAAAGGGGATTATGCTACCGATTGAAGTGTGTTAGTATGACACGAGATCTTACCGCAATTGTAAAGGAATTAATGAGAAAACCGGAGAATATAAGAAACATAGGTATAGTTGCACATATCGACCACGGAAAAACAACACTCAGCGATAATCTCCTTGCAGGAGCTGGAATGATTTCTGAAGAACTTGCCGGACAGCAGCTTGCAATGGATTTCGATAAGCAGGAACAGGAAAGGGGTATAACTATTTATGCCGCCAATGTTTCCATGGTTCATGAGTTCGAAGGAGAAGAGTATCTTATAAATCTAATAGATACACCAGGCCATGTAGATTTCGGTGGTGATGTGACAAGAGCAATGAGAGCTGTAGATGGTGTGATAGTTGTGGCATGTGCTGTTGAAGGTGTGATGCCACAGACGGAAACTGTTATTCGTCAGGCCTTAAAGGAAAGGGTAAGGCCCGTTCTTTTTATAAACAAGGTTGACAGGCTTATAAAAGAGCTCAAACTCACACCTGAACAAATGATGGAAAGGTTCAAGAATATAATCACAGAGGTAAATCTTTTGATACAGAAATATGCTGAAGAGGAATACAAGGATAAATGGGTAGTCAATGTTAATGATGGTTCTGTGGCTTTCGGTTCTGCTGTAAAGAACTGGGCTATTTCCGTTCCGTTCATGAAAATACATAACATAACATTCAAGGATATAATCGAAATGACCAATGCAGGTCAAGAGAAAGAACTTGCAAAGAAAGCACCTTTGCATCAGGTTGTTCTGAACATGGTTATAAAACATCTTCCCAATCCGGTAGAGGCTCAAAAATACAGAATTCCGAAAATATGGCCCGGTGATCCGAATTCTGAATTCGGAAAAGATATGATGGCATGCGATCCTGAAGGAAAACTTGCAGCGGTTGTTACAAAAATATATCCAGATCCTCATGCAGGTTATGTTGCAACTGTAAGAATATTTTCAGGAAAAATAGTGAAAGGACAGGATATCTATCTTGTAGGAATGCATAGAACTGAAAAGGTTCAGCAGGTCTCCATATACAAAGGTCCGCAGAGAATCCAGATGGATGAGGTTCTTGCTGGAAATATCGTAGGTATTGTGGGACTTAAGGAGGCTTCCTCCGGTGAAACACTTTGTGACCCTGAGCATATAATAGAAGGTTTTGAAGCAATAAAGCATTTGTTCGAGCCTGTGGTGACCAAGGCAATAGAACCGAAAAGTCCAAAGCAACTCTCCAAACTCATAGCATTTCTGAAAAAAGTGAGCAGGGAGGATCCCACACTGCGTGTAAAAATAGATGAAGAGACAGGTGAATATCTGGTTTCCGGTCTGGGAGAACTCCATATAAATGCCAAGGTTGAAAACAAACTTAAAGAGGAAGGAATAGATGTTGAAATATCTCCGCCCATAGTGATTTACAGAGAAAGCGTTAAAACCGCCACACCGGAACCCATAGAAGGTAAGTCTCCGAATAAGCACAACAGATTTTACATTGTTGTTGAACCTCTGGAAAGAGCTGTATACGATGCGATGGTTTCCGGAGAAATAAAGGATCAGGAAGTTAAAAAGAAGAATTTAGAACTTGTGGAAAAGCTTGTTGAATTGGGTATGAAAAGGGAGGAGGTAAAAAAGGTGAAGCAGATATATGAAAGAAATATACTTCTGGACACCACTCTTGGTGTAGGAGCGATTCTTGAAGTAATAGAAATGGTTAAACAGGCCTTCAGAGAGGCTATGGATGAAGGGCCCTTGGCAAGAGAACCCTGTGCAGGTGTAAAGGTAAAACTGGTGGACGCAAAACTCCACGAGGACGCCATACACAGAGGTCCAGCACAGGTAATACCCGCTGTTAGGAAAGCTATAAGAGAAGCCATGCTTGCTGCAGAGCCTTATATTCTTGAGCCTAAACAGATCATAAGAATAGATATACCTACAGAGCATATGGGAGGCGCTACGAGAGAGATATCCAACAGAAGGGGGCAGATTCTGGAAATGAAAGAAGAAAGAGGAACAACGATAATAAAGGCAAAAATTCCTGTAGCAGAGATGTTTGGTTTCAACTCTGATCTTAAATCTGCCACAGGCGGAACCGGCTTCTACTGGCTTATAGATATAGTATACGAACCATTACCGAAGGAACTTGAACCAAAGGTTATAGCTCAGATAAAGCAGAGAAAGGGAATAAAGGAAGAAGATTAAAACTTTCGATTTCTGGTAAACAAAATATAAATTTTAAAGAAAAAGTAAAAATATGATCCTCTCAATCCAGACTTCAGGTTTCCTTCCGGATTCGTATATCTATATGATAGGAATGAAAACCCTGAAGGATTTCAAGATATGGGGAGTATGGAATTTTTCTTCAGAAAAAAACATGCTTGAAGATTTCATAGAATATTTCACAAGCACGGATGACAAAATAATAATTGGTTTTAACATTTTGAAATTTGAAATTCCGATGATTCTGTTGAAGTCCCAAGGCTTGAGAGGATACGAAAAGCTGTTCAAAAAAATAAATTTTTCAAATTTTGAAGATATTTTTGTGATTCTGACCTTTCTGAACCATGGTGTAATAAGGGGGCTTGAATTTTACAAAAAAACCTACAATATTTCCACCAATCTTCTTTCAGATAGAGAAATGTTCAGGCTTTACCAGAAAGGTGAATATGAAAAACTTGATAGAGCCATGAAAGAAAAGCTCGATGTAATAAACGAGATTTTTCTTAAATTGTGGGGAAAAATAAAGGAGGAGAATAATGACTGAAATATATTTCGATATAGAAGTAGGGTACAACGATAAAAGAATGATAGAGGGACTAAAACAGGGGCGAAGGGTGAGTTTTAATCCGGAAAAGGCAAAAATAATCACAATTCAATACCAGATACTGAACGAGGACGGAACACCTAAAAGGCCTTTGCAAATATTCAAGGAATGGGAATCCTCAGAAGAGGAGATAATAAGAAAAGCAGCTAACCTGATAAATCCCAGAAGAATATGGGAATTCATACCTGTTGGATACAATATATATTTCGATCTCGGAATGTTAAAAAAACGCGCTGAGGATTACGGAATAAAATACAGGAACTGGTTCATATATCATGACCTTCCGGTAATAGATATAAAGCACATATGCATAGGCATGAATGGATTCAAGCTGAAGGATTCTGGACTGGATAAGTTCACCGGAAAAGAAAGCAGCGGTTTAATGGTTCCTGTCTGGTACAGCGAAGGGGAATATGATAAAATAATAGATTACATAAAAAAGGAGGCTGCTGAATTTATCGAATTCTATGCAAAGCTGAAAAAAACCCTTCCTGAATTCAGAAAGCAGCATGGTTTTTTCTAGGAAAGAGTTCAAGCTGTGGGCTTTTTTTGGTTTTTCCCTCTTTGTAGTATTTCCAAAGGTCTTTTGGTGTTTTGTTCAGACAGCATATTCCATACCAATCCTCAGGATCACCAAATTCCGGATCAAGGGAATCTATAAGCCTTTTAAGTGTGTTGCGGTATATTGCAAGGAACTGTTTTGGATTTTCAGCAAGCATCTGTTTGTAATGTTTGGTTAGAGAATTCTTTTTCTCTTTGTATTTTATTGCTTCTTTGGAAGCTATTTCAAGCTTTCTCTTCCAGTCTCCCTTCTCGAACCCTTTCAAAACAGCTTTTATATACAGTTTATCCGTATATTCAGGATTTATTTTCAGTTTCTCTTGAACCTTTTCAAGAAGACGTTCGATTCTGTATTCAACATATCTTTCCAGCATTTCATCCACACTGTCGGGTATCGGGCATAGCAGATAAATATCACTCGGTTTTGTCATTATAACCACCAAAAAATAATAAAAATTTAGGATTTATAAAGTTTTTGAATGTATTCCAGAACTCTCTCAATGGGGTATAAAACGAGATAATTCCACACATTTGGAACTGAACCTTCACTTAGAGATTCCTTTTTCTGACAGGTCTCTGCATTGCATGCATATGTTTCTTTTATGCCCTGATACACAGATTTCATAACGAGAGAATATAATTCTCCGTTTTTTCTTTCACACGTAATTTTTACGGTTTCTTGAGGTTCTAAAATTCTGCATTTCGTGAAAGCCCTTTTTCCCACATCTTCTCTGAAACAGTTCTGAGGAAGCGAAAATGTGCAGATTTCCTGAGGCGAATAAGTATTGAGTGTTAGTGTAATTTCTACACCTTTATCAGGCATATTGCCTTTATTTTGGAAAGTGAAGATTATGTTCGAAGAGGATGAGTTCTGGATTACTATTATCCAAGGATGGTAAAGGAATATAAGAGTAACATTAAGAAGAAAAATGAAAATAGCAAATATTATCAAAGCCATCTTCTTTCTCACATGCACTTTTGTTTCTTTCTCCTTTAAATAAGACTCCCATCCGTATACCATATTTTTTATTTGGAACAAGGAGCTTATTTTTATATGCTCTCCTGCATAATCAAACAGATTCCTGAAGATTTTATTGTAAGAGAAAAAGCGGAGCTGAAATTCGATCCTACGGGAAGATTTTCATACTATCTTTTGCGCAAGAAGGGATACAGTACACAAAAAGCCGTTGAGATAATATCCAGAATTTTTCGAAAAAGACTGAAATATATCAACTTTGCTGGAAACAAGGATAAATATGCTTTAACCGAGCAGTATATATCCATTCTTCATGGACCGAAGAAAAACCTCAGGCGAAGAGATATAACACTTGAATTTTTAGGGCGGGGAAGGGAAAGGATAAATCTCGGTGATTTCATAGAGAATGAATTTGAAATAACCGTTCGGTGTGTAGAGAAAAAACCTAAGGCTGTAACATTTTTTCCAAATTATTATGACATTCAGAGATTCGGAAAAAATGTGAACAATCACACCATAGGCAGACTCATAATTCAGAAAAGACTTCGGGAAGCATGTGAATCCGTACCTGAACTCAGAGAAAAGCTTCGGAAGTACGGAAAGGATTTTGCCGGTTGTTTAAGAAGTCTGCCTAAAAGGGTTTTAAGGCTCTATCCTTATGCATATCAATCCTATTTATGGAACAGAATCGCATCTGAATACATCAAAACCTTTTCGCATTATGAAATAGATTTTCCTTTGGGAAAGCTCGCAGTTCCAAAGTATAAAATAAAAAATATAGAGATTCCGATTCCTGGATACAAACTTACCAGAACAGGAAACAGAAAGTTGAATCTGATAATCGAAAGAATTTTGCATGAAGAAGGAATAAACCCTGAAAACTTCAGGCAAAAAATTTTTCCAGAATTCGATCTTCATGGTGGATCAAGAGAATTGCTTGCAGAAATAAAAAATCTTAGAATATCAAGGCTTATGGAAGACGAGCTCAATCCAGGAAAAAGGAAATGCGTGCTTAAATTTTCACTTCCTCCTGGAAGCTATGCAACTATGGTGATAAGAATCATGTTCGGAGGATATGAAATCGGTTGTCAGGATTGAAAAAGGTCTCACAAATCTCACAGATTCATTTTCTCAACCTTTTTCTTATTTCTTCGAAAGTTCTTTCAAGTGCTATTTTCCTTATATTGCATATCACATCCCTTTCCTTGAAAAGAATGGCAAGGTTCTCAATATCATGATAAATCTCTTCAATTCTATTTTTCATTCTCCTCCATTCATCCTCATCGAACAGTTTTAATTCACCTTCAGCTTCAAGAAATCTGTGATATACGCTTTTAAGGTTTTCGCATATTCTTTTCGATGCTTTCAGAATTTCAAAATCATGTGAAACCAGCCTTTCCAGCCATTCTTCCGGTATACCTTCATCCCATTTGAAAACCCTCATCTTTATTTCATCGGAAAATATATCGAGTTCATCTCTTATTTTAACGAGGTCATTTTCAAGAGCCTGTTTGTGTGCCTCAAAGCCCAGCTGTATCATTTCGAATATTATTTCTTTACATTCTCTTATCCGATTTGTGAGAAATTCGCATATTTTTTCATCTGTAAGTTGTGCTGCATGCTTATCAGAGTAATTATAGTAGTCTACTATGCTCTCTATAGATTCAATGGTTAGTTTTTTCTTTTCCTTTATTGTTTTCCATCCGGACATTGATTTACCTTTGGAAATTTTGTTTTAAAAAAATTCTGCAAGTTTGTTAAGATATAAATTCCTTCGTACAATTAGTTGATAAAATCCTTAGGAGGAATAAAGATAATAAAGTTTTTGTTCAATTTTTAATATGGTGAAAAAAGAAAGTCTTCGAGAAAGAATTTGGAAAATATATCTGGACCAAGTAAAATTGATAGCGAGTGTATGCAGACGATGTGAACATTATTTCTTATGGGGAGAGGGTGTACAGGTGTGTATAGAAAAGGAAAGCCCTCATTATAAGAAAAGAAATATAGAAATGACATTTGAAGAGGAGATAAGAGGGTGCAATAAATTCGAGCTGCAGGACCCGGAGTTTATAAACAAGATTTCAAAAGAGGACGCAGTGTATATTCCTGGAGATAGCTCTTTACGAAAACATCCCTGTGAATACTTCATTGAAGGAGGAGAAAATGTAACATGGAAAGATTTTCCACCCATTTATTCAACAATAGAGGAACTTATAAAGGATTATGAAAGGGTATGTAACGCGGTGAAAAATACTAGTAAACGCCTGAAGGAAGGATTATGGAAAAAATATGTAAAGGAACTTGATAAAGATATGATCAACCATATGAAATGTGGACGTTTATTACCAGTTGAACTGATAATTGAGGAGTATTTGAGACTAAAGTGAAGAAAAATAAAAAGCTGTAAAACCCTCTGAATATTATTTCCCAAATTTTTCTCTGTAAAGTTCCATTGCTTTCTCTATCATTTCCTTTGCTTTGTCCACGTCTTCCCAACCTTCAATCATAACTTCCTTTCCCTGAAGATGTTTGTAAACCTCGAAAAAGTGGGCGATTTCCTTGAGTATGTGCTCTGGGACATCTTTAAGGCTTTTTATTCCAGTAAATCTGGGATCCTCTGCAGGTACACAGAGAAGTTTTTCATCCCTTTCACCGGAATCCACCATCTTCAGTAATGCCACGGGTCTTGCCTCTATCAGAACTCCTGGAAATGAAGGTTCTCCTACAAGAATTATTGCATCAAGAGGGTCTCCATCTTCACAATGTGTCTGAGGAATGAAACCGTAATCTCCTGGGTAATGCAGAGGGGAATATAAAACCCGATCAAGTTTTATTATGTTATTTTTCTTATCATATTCGTACTTGTTTTGACAACCTTTAGGTATCTCAACGATTACATTGACCACGTCCTTTGTTCCCGGAGACAGGTCGTGCAGCCAGTTCATAGAGGATCACCACAAATAGATATTGTTTATTTGAAAAGCATAGATTTAAAAATATCGGTCAGACCTTGTTAACTTTGAAATTTTTCTTCAAAACAGAGAAAGCATTGAAAACATAAAAGTTATAAAGGAATTCTTTTCTGATGATTCATTAATGATGACAAAACATATCACGGGTTTGAGAAGAGTAGTTGAATCCTTCAGAACATATGAAATAATTTGTCTTTTATAAGTAGTAAAAACTGAAAAATTTATAAATTTTTATATTTTCTATCTATCAAAGGAGGTGATTTAAAATGAACAAGTACATAAATGTGGAAGGAACATTTAATACATTACCTCATTATAGAGCCAAACCGTATGAAACATCAATAGAAACATATAATCTGGAAAGAAACAAATTTAACGAATTAACTAACAATAACTCAATTCAACAAAAATATTACAGAAGTACCATTATAAAAAACCACTGGAAGATACCGAACAAATAACAAGCAGGAGTTGAAACAATAAGTCCGAACAGTTTCAGATTTTGTCTCATATATCGAAAATCTTTCTTGCATTTTTTTCAGCATTAGAAAGCACTTCTTCAGCAGAGATTTTTTTTATCTCAGCTATTTTTTCTGCAGAAAGTTTTATGTTCCAGGGATAATTTCTTTCCGGAGGGAAACCTGATGTGTTTTTCAGATGCGGATTGTGTTTGAAAGGGGAAAGAAACGGTGAATCTGTTTCGAGAAGAAGTCTGTTCAGGGGCACAAATTTCGCAAGTTTTTTGTGTTTCTTTGAAAAACAGACCTGGGTAGACATGGAAATGTAAAAATCCTTTTCGGATATTATTTCTTCCGCAAGCTCTACTGAACCTGAGAAGCAGTGAAAAATACAGATCAGACCGGAATCCTTCACCATTTCAAAACATTCTCTTTCAGCATCCCAGGAATGTATAACAAGGGGTTTATCAAGTTCGGATGCAAGTTCTATAAATCTTTGAAAGATTTGTTTTTGTTTTTCTCTTTTTTCGGGATTTTTTTCCCAGTGATAATCAAGTCCAACCTCTCCTATACCAACAAGTTCGTGTGTGTTCATTTTTATAGATTCTATGGTTTTTTCCAGCTCTGTTCCTTCTGTAGGATGATATCCCAGAGTAGGAAAGAGAAAATCTTCGTGTTTTTTGATTAACTCTATAACTTTCAGACCCTCAAGATACCTGGCAGAGGAGACAACAACTCCAGAAATTTCCTCTCTGCACTTTTGAATAACTTTTTCAACATCCTTTTCAAATTGAGGAAAACACAGATGTGCATGAATATCAATCATAATGAATTAATGGAAGTCTCTGTTTATTATTTTTTCTCTACAAGAAAATATTTAAGTGCATCTTCAATATTCATAACCTCCTTCACTTCTATACCTATCTCTTCAGAGATATTTACCTTCTTCGGTATTTGTTCTATGGTGCATATCTGGCTCCAGCCGATGCGTTCGCAGTATTTTTTGGTTTCATAGGTAATTTGAGATGACTGAAGCAAGGGAACAAGAAACAGTTGTGCTCCTATAGACTTTGCGGCTTCGGCCTTTTCAAGAACACCACCCACGGGTCCGATGGTTCCATCATGATTGATAGTTCCCGTTATCATGACGCTTGAATTCAGCCTCTTACCTTCCAGTGCGGCAACAGTCGCTATTGTGAGTGCCGCCCCTGCCGAGGGTCCCTCAATAACACTTGCATTTGCAGATATTGTATAGATTAAATCATAATAAGAAAGGTTTATCCCTGTTATATTTTCTGCAACACTTCTTGCTGTTCTTATAGAATTCTGTGTATCTATCCAGAAGAGAAGCCGATCTATATTTACAAGAGTTCTCCCTGAGCCCGGTACAGCCTGAACTGTAAGAAGTGTGGAAACACCGTTTCCCTGCTCATCAAGTGCTGGTATAATCATGGATGCTACAGACCCATTGCTTTCATTGAAAAGTTCTATAAAGTGCAGAAATTCCGCTGTACTTTCACGGTATTTATAAATATATACTGTCTGTGATGTGAAATATCCACCTATGTATGCACCCAGCACGATTCCTATGATCAGGGCTAAAATTCGTGTTTTCATAATATTTTTAAACCCTTTCCAGATTTATATATTCAATTGAATCCTTCTGAAAAGAATTTTGCATTTTTTATTTTTTTGGTTTTCTGCCTATTGATTTTTTAGCTTTCTTTTGCTTTTTGAGAAATCCGCGATATGTTTCTTTATAGATTGGTAAAGATTCGAGTTTTTTCACATCCCTTCTGTACATATCATCCTTTATATCACGTCCTGTTTTCTTTTTATACTCTTTAAAAGTCATGGAGTATTTTTTCTGATCCTTATCTCTATACATCTCTGGCATTACATTGAATGTACAGAAAGGTATGATTTTACTTCCAGGCATTGCATAGTGTATGCAGCATCTCTTTACTCTTTCTATATCATAATTATAGAGATCCATGAAATGCATCATTCCGACAAAAAGAGATTTGTGATGGAAAGCACCCAATGCTTTGTAATCATGCTTGATAAGCGCTTTGTAGATTATTTTTGCTACGCTGAAGCCTTTAGGCTGTTTTTCTTTATCCACAAAGCTTTTTAATTTGAACAACATTTTCAGTGCAACTATATATTTGTTTTTGCCTGAACGTATCTCCTCTGCCTGCTCTTTAAGGTACTCCAAAAGCCCGTCCACATCCACAAATTTGCTGAGCGGTACCATTTTTCCATCAACATTGAATATATATGTTCCCATTCCGCATGCAAAATGGGTGGATAAAGCGTATTCCGGTTTTCCTGTCAGCGCTTCTACAAAGTTTGTTATTGCCATTGCTGCGGGGACGGGATAAAAATCATCCTTTGTGACCTGTCCGTTTGTCTGTTCCTCTATGGCTTTTATCACATCCGGAATTGTTATTCGGTATTTTTCCCTTTCTTTTTGGGGCATTCTTCCCACAAGGGAAACCGGCTGATAGTTCACAGCTCTTACAACATCATTATGCCTGAATCCGAACCTTAAGATATCTCCTATTTCATGATCGTTTATCCCCTTTATTAATGTGGGTACCAGCACAATACCTATTCCGGCTTTCCTGCAATTTTCAAGAATACAGGGAATTTCCCAGTGATTTTTTGGATTCGTTTTTGGCGTTACTCCATCGAAGCTGAGATATATCGTGTTTACTCCGGCTTCTCTAAGTTTCACTGCATAATCCGGTTCGTGTGCAAGGTGGGCTGTACCCTGGGTGTTGAGCTGAACGTGATCAAAACCCTCTTCCTTAGCAAGTCTTATTATCTCAAAGAGATCATCCCTCAGTTCAGGGTTTCCTCCGGTAAGCTGAACTGCATTACACGGAACAGGTCTTTCGGATCTCAGAGTATGAAGCATTTCCCTTATTTGTCCCAGAGAAGGTTCATAAACATACCCCGCTCTTTCAGCAAAATAAAAGCAATACCAGCAATATGAATCACATCTGTTCGTTACAACTATGTTTGCAAGTGCTGTGTGACTTTTATGTATCTTGCATAATCCACAATCATATGGACATACAGGTTTATTTTTCTTAATTTGAGGATTTTCCACTCCTCTCCCGTCCCATGCATAGGTTTCAGCCCTTTTGTACATTTCATAATCCGCCCAGTAGACATCTTCAACTTTTCCGTGCTTTTCACATTTTTTCGATATCCATACCTTTCCATCTCTCTCAAAAATCTCAGCTGGAATAATCTTTCTGCATTGTGGACATACGGACTTTGTAGTTTTTAAAAGCTTTACTTTCTTCTGTGGCATTTTCTCACTTTTAATAGTTATTAAAACTATTAAAAATAAATAGTAATAAATCTATTTAAAATATATGGGTAATGTTAGATCTCTAAAGGAAAAAATTTATAACACATTTTCTGAAACAGCAAACTCTATCGGCTATTCTCCGCTTCATGGAAAAATAATAGGCGCGCTCCTTGCCAACGGAAAAGAAATGTCTCTTCAGGACCTTGCAAAGGAAACAGGATATTCCATATCTATGATCTCTCTCAGTTTAGATCTCCTTGAACTCCTTGGTGTTGTGAAAAAAGTGAAGAAAACCGGAGATAGAAACCTTTATGTCTCTCTTCAGGGTGATCTGCTTGAATGCCTCAAAAATGCGATAACGATACGGGTGCAGAAAAGCATATCTAACACACTCATGGAATTCCAAGAAGAAAAGAAAAATATAAACAAGCTTTCAAAGAAGGATCGGGAAAATGTGCTCAGAATCATAAAAGTGCTGGAAAATCAGATAGAAAGACTTCAAAAATATGTAAACATGCTTTCTAAAGTAAAACTACCAAAATGATTTTTAAAGTTTCTTATCCATAATTTGAACCGGTGAGAATATGAACTATCATTTTCCGTTTTCATTATCACATCTTTATGAACAGATAATTGATATAAAGGGCAGAGAAAACGAAGAGTTCGATATTAGCCGTACGGAAGATTGGAATTTTAGAGAAAAGGCTTTCATGGAGAAGTATAAAGAAAAAACAGGAGACCCTCTTTATAAAATTGCATTGTTAATCACAGCAAGTGCACTGAGATGTTCAGCGGATTTGATAACACCCGATATGTTTTTGGAATTGCTTCACAATTTTTCCTTGGTTATTTTTCAAAAAAATACGGAGAAGAGAAATGGAACGGTGAGGCAAGTACGCTATTTTCTCAGAAATTTGAAAAAAGAAAGGAATGGTTTGGAAAAATATGGGAGAGATGCAAGATAAATAAAAAATTCTATCCCCCAACGATTATTGTCGATGAGATGTATGAAATTTATAAGAAAATCGAAGAATTATTCTGAAAAGATTTAAATAATTGTTTTTCCAAAATAGAGAAATATTTACAAGGTGTTATTATGATAATACCCATTCGCTGTATGACCTGCGGAAAACCTGTAGGACACCTCTGGGAAAAATATAAAAAACAGGTGGCTGAGGGAAAAAATCCAAAAGAGGTTCTCGATAGTTTGGGACTGGAAAGATATTGCTGCAGATCACTCTTTCTGACACACAGAGATCTAATCTCTAAAATCGGAAAGTTTAAGAAGTGAGTTTTCTTTTTTCAGAATCTTATAGTATTTATTTGATCTGATGAGAGCTAGTGCAGTTGAAAGAATATCTCTCCGTTCAGGATCAAAACTCTCTCTGAGATATTTTTTCGCCTTCTTTGCTATACCTATTGCTATCTTTCTACATTTATCAAATGCTCTGGAACCGACAAATAGTTTTCTTACAATCTCTTCAGGCATCTCATACACGTTTTGCTTTGTCTTTACCATGGTGAGAACAAGGGGATATGTTAACAGTTTGTTTTTCAGATCATAATTACCATCTGCTATATCTGCGATATCATTAACTATTTGTAATGCAGCGGAGAATTCTTTTCCGTAGTTTTTCAGGTTTCTTATACAATTCTTATCTGCTCCGAATAGAATGGCAGAGATTTCACATATCTTTCCAAAGCAGTTCCCAGCCTCGTACTTTATATATCTTTTCTCAAACAGATCTTCGATCCTTTCTTTCAATTCTTCTGGACTTTCACCCTTGTATTTGAAAATATAATCGATCCATTGGTGCATATAAGCATTTTTAACAAGTTCACTGAACAGTTCTGTAACTTCTGCTTCCTTTTCTGGTTTCAGTTCTTTTGTCACATCTCTTAGAGTCTTTTCAGAAATTTCTCTCATAACTGAAGATGCCATATAGAAGAGATTAGAATCCTTTTCAATCTCTACATGACATTTGTTCAGTTTGTTATCAAAAACATCATTAGTTAAATAATCTGCAATGAGCCATAACTCAAACCCCGCGCAGATATCCAGAGCTGACAGCCAATCATCATTTCCCTTAACTGCTTTATACACTCCTCTTACAAGAAGCGATCTCAATCTTCTCTTGTTCTTGAGCCTGCCATGCATAAATTTCTTGATAAACTCTTTTAGTGAATACTCCTCTATTTCTCTATTCAGAATATCCTCTACCTTTCTATATGTTTCCCTTCCCGTTTCTTCCATAAGTTGGAAATATGCTTTAACATCCATACTATCACTTGTTTGCTACTTATGGTATGCCAAATAATTCATTGATAAACTTTCTGATCAAAAAATTACGAAAAAAGAAAAATTCATAAAAATTTTTCAATAATGTTAAATATGGAAAGAATTAAATTTGACTTAAAAGACAAAAAGATACTTGCAGAGCTCGATTTCAATGCAAGGGAGTCTGTAGCAAGGATAGCACGGAAGGTTAGACTATCAAAGGAAGTAACCCTCTACAGAATAAGAAAACTTGAAAGAAAAGGGATAATCAAGCAGTACTATGCTGTCATAAATTCTGCAAAGCTAGGTTATCGTTACTGTAGAATATATGTAAAGTTCCAGAACATCACGAAGAAAATTGAAACGAATATAATAAATTGGTTAAGGGGGAACCCGAACCTTGCTTATCTTGGGATTGGTGCTGGTTTCTGGGATATGCTGCTGGGGTGCTGGGTAAAGGATATGACCGAATTTAAGGAATTTATCGATGAGTTTGTCTTTCGATATGGAAAACATATCCTGGAAAAGGAGATTTCTGTTGGTCTATACCTGTGGCAATTTCCTTACAGAGTTTTATGGAATCAGAAAGGAGTAAGAGAATTCAAAACAGGTGGTGTTTTAGGAAGGGAAGAGGTTGACAAAATTGATAGAAAAATATTAATTCTGCTCACAAAGAATGCCAGAATGAGTTTAATGGACATAAGCAGGGAAGTTCATCTCTCAAGCAAAGCAGTACAGTATAGAATAAAAAGACTCATGAAAAGGAAAATAATAGCAGGTTTCAGAACTCTTGTTGAGTACAAGAAACTTGGTTATTCAAATAACAAGGTGCTGCTTTATCTTCAGAACTTGACAAAAGAGGAATTTACTAGGCTTATAAATTATCTGAAATCACTTTCTCCTTGTATATACATAACACAACCGATAGGAAAACCTGATCTGGAATTTGAAGTCTTAACAAAAGACAGAGAGGAGTTCTTCTCTATCATCCAGGATCTTAGAGAAGAGTTTAGAAGTATAATAAGAAGTTATGATCATTTCATAATTCATGAGGAACTCGTTAGTAGGTTTATTCCGCTTATATCCTAAAACTTCTTTAACATTTTATAGTATTTATTGGTCCACACAAAAACCGTCATACTTGAAAGAACATCCCTCCACTCAGGATCAAATCTATCTTTCCGAAACAGTTTCCAGCCTCATCTTTATGTATCTCTTTTCAAACAGATCTTCAATCATTCCTTTCAATTCTTCTATAGTTTGATCTTTGTATTTTAAAGTAAAAATTTCTAGAAGCTACTTCAGATCCTTTCTTTCAAGAACGATTACCGTTGTATAGATATTTTCCTTCTCCATGCCTACAAGAAATCTCACACCTTTTCGCTTTGCGGTTTCAGCAAGCTTCGCGTTCACGATACCGTCAAATACGACTGCGTAGGGATTTTCCAGAGACCTTAAGGTATTTTCCAGTTCATTAACTGGAACCTTTCCAAGAAGTTCGAGTTTTTCGTTGAAAATGCATGCGGCTCTTGTTCCTATTATATCTTCCAGAGTCTTTTTAAAAAGCTCCTTTTCTTCTGGTCTTAATCTTCTTTTCCTTACAGTCACGGGCTTGGGTTTTCGAATAATCTTTTTTCTTCTCCCTTCGGATGAAAGCTGAGGCTTTTCTTGTACCCTTTCTGTTTTTTGCATGGTTGAAAAAAATTCTTGTGCAGGCACTTTTTCTCTCAGGGCTTTATAAACCTCTTTTTTGGTGAGTTCTTCCACTTCCTTTCCTTCAGGTGCAACCGCAATATAATCAATATCAGCAACTGATGCAAGTTCTTTTGCTATTAGCTGCCCTCCTCTATCACCGTCAATAAACAGGGTTGTGGTTTTTTCCCTTGTAAGCTGGATTATTGCTGGAGGAACGGATGTTCCGCCGACAGCTATTGCGTTTTTTATACCATATTTCAGAAGGTTTATCACATCTGCTCTTCCCTCTACTATGATAATATCTTCAGATTCCATAACAGTTGGACCACAGGGCATTCCGTGCCATGTAGTGACTTCCTGAGCCCTTACAGCTTCCTTTATCTGTTCGGATATTTCTTCAGCCTCCGGCATTTCCTGATCCATCATCTTCTGTAAGATTTCCTTTGCCTTATCAACAACATATTTTCTTTTTTCTGATCTCACATCTTCCACAGCAATTAGTTTTATGGTTGCTGCACAGGGTCCTACCCTCTCTATTGTTTCGAGAGTAGCTGCTATCAGTGCTGTCTCCGCTGAATCCAAAGAAGAAGGAATTATTATTTCCCCTTCAGATCTTCCCTTTTCTGTTTTCATGTTTACTTCTATTCTACCTATTCTTCCTGTTTTTTGCAGTTCTCTTAAATCCAGGTCAGGCCCGAGAAGACCTTCAGTTTGACCGAATATTGCACCTATTATGTCCGGTTTTTCTACCACACCCTTTGCCTTTATTCTTGCCCTTATGAGATATTTTATTGAAGTAGGAGCTAATTTTGACATAAATATCAACCTCCTTATTCCAGTTCTTCAGATCCTCGATTTTGTTTATCCCCAGATTCATAACCTTGCACCTCAACCTTGAGTTTGGGTGCACGCGGTATCTGCGCAACAAGAATTCAAGTCTGGCTGCAATCCTTTTCCCCTCCTCATCGAAATCCGTGAGGATTATCACCTCTTTTCTATGGTCACAGAGTTTGAGAACCCTATGAACCACCTCTATGAGGGGTTTGCTATTTATTGCTATTATACATCTCATGCCGAGGGATTTTAAGGCTTTAAAGTCCTTTTTACCCTCGACAATAAGTATGTTATCTTTAAGTTCATCTAATATATTTATAAAGTTTTCATAGCTTTTTAAAAGCTTTGGTTTCATCATATTTCAAGCACATCCCTTTGGGTAAGAATTCCCACAAGCTCCGTGTCATCAACTACAGGTAAGAATCCTATCCTTTTTCTTTTCATTATTCTAACAGCTTCGTAGATATCATTATTCGGTTTTACTGTGATTACATTTGTCTTCATAACATCTTTTATCGGTGTACAGTCTCTTTTAAGTTTTCCTAAGTTTTTGATCACATGTGAAACAATATCGTGCGGTGTAATTATGCCTCTAAAAATACCGTTCTTAACCACGGGTAGTTTTCTGAATCCGCCTCTGCACAGCATTTTTGCTGCTTCGTGCAGGGACACATCCTCATTAATAATTATGGGCTTGGTTGTCATTATGTTCTCCACAGATATCCCTACAGGTTTATTTATATGTCTTATGAAATCCATTTCGGATATGAATCCCACAATTCTTTCTTCATCCACTACAGGATGAAGACCCTTTCCGTACTTTCTGAAAAATTCCAAAGCATCTTCCACATTCATATCCCTTTCTAAAGGAACAACACTTTTATCAGCAATGCTTTCCACCCGCGTTTTCCATTTTTGTTTTGAGTAAAGCCTATGCTTTAACCCGCCCCCGAGAAAATCCAGAAGTTCTCTATTGGTTATCAGGCCTGTTGGTCTTCCTCTCCTATCTCTAACAATGACCCTTCCTTTGCCTTGAAGAGAAAGTTCAGCAAATCTTTTTACAGGTTCCTCCTTTTTAAGTGTATAAACCGGTGTAGCAGAAATGTCTATAATTTTGCTCCGAAAATCAATGAAATCTTCAAGAGAAAGATGGGTTTTGCTTTTTCTCATAATTTATACTTTTTCAGCGAATTTAAATTCATGCCCTTGGTATATTTTTCTATTTTTTTGATTATATCTTCTATAAAGTATTTATCATATCTTCCTTCCATTACTACAGAAGATCCATATTTGATGGTGAATTTCTCGTTTTCAAAATCTATTATCATTTTATATTTATTACCGTCTACTTCAAGGAGGAATTTCATTTTCTGGCATTTCTTTTTTCCGGTTTTTTTGGTTTTAGGCATATTTTCTTTACCTAAATGTCTATTTGAAACAAAACTTTTTATTTTTTAAATCTTATTCAATAACCAATATACTGCAGAGAGCATGTCCAAGAAAGAAAGAATTCTTGTTTTATGTGTAGACAGAGATGATGATATAGGAGAAAAAACCAGTTTTACCGGTCCCATAATAGGCAGGGACAACGTGGTGAAAGCTGCAATAGAACTGGGCATCGCAGACCCGGAAGATTCGGATGTTAATGCTCTGTTTGAATCCATAAGATTGTTCGATGAAATGAAAAAAGAACATGAAACACAAATAGCTGTAATCACCGGTAATAAGAATGTGGGAATAGTTTCCGATAAAGAGGTTTCCTCACAGCTTAAAGAAGTGTTAAAAAATTTTAAGGCCGATAGTGCGGTTCTGGTTTCTGATGGAAGCGAGGATGAATATGTAATACCGATAATTCAATCGAACGTTCCCGTATTCTCCGTAAGAAGGGTTGTGGTTAAACAATCGGAAAAACTGGAATCCACCTATTACAAAATAAAGGATTTTCTCGAAGAGACCATGGAAAACCCAAAATATGCAAGGCTTTTTTTCGGTTTACCGGCGATAACATTGCTTGTTTATGCTGCATTTGGCATGGAGGGGTGGAGACTCATATTTGGTGCTATAGGAGGTTATCTTTTCCTCAAGGGATTCAAACTGGACAAATATGTTGTTTCTGCTATAGAGGAACTCAAAACATCGCTTACCAGAAGAAGGTTTGCCTTTTTCACATATATTGTGGGAATAGTCCTTGCAGTTCTTGCATCTGTAAAAGGATACGATGCGGCTATAAGCTGGATAAACATAGGTTTATTCGAAACAGCGTCTGCTTTCATTGCGGATTCTATATATATTTTCTATTTAGCCTGTATAATTGCGTGGATAGGAAAAACTCTCAGTAGAGGAAAGAGATCAGGAAAAACAGTTCTTTCTATCAGTATCTTTGGATTTGCAGTCTCCTTTGTGATACACAATGCTGCAAACCTGATACTCGATCCTTCAATATCAATGTTTAACTTTATTTTTTCCATTATCATAGGTTTTGCTCTGATTTTTGTGGCCGTGGGGATAGAACTGAAACGATAACCTACAGTTTCTAACCTTTAAATTCTTTCAATCTCTCGAAAAATCCCTTGCTTGTCTTTGGCTTTTTCTTTTCTCCTATCTCCACAAATCTTTCTATAAGTCTTTTCTGTTCTTTATTCAGATTCCTCGGTATTTCCACAACTATCTTGACAAATTGATCCCCTCTTTTCCCATCTCTCAGTCCGGGCATTCCTTGATTCTTGAGCCTGAAAATCGTATGACTCTGCGTACCCGGAGGTATCTTTATTTTTGCTTTTCCGGTTATAGTGGGAACCTCTATTTCACCTCCTAGAATAGCTGTTTTCAGGTCTATGATAGTTTTGCAAAACAGGTCTTTACCGTGTCTTTCGAAAATCGGATGTTCCTTTATATGAATTTCTATATATAAGTCTCCTGGTGGGGCTCCTTTCTCTCCCGGTTCTCCCTGGCCCGCAAGCCTTAGGTACTGACCGTCTTCAATCCCTCTGGGTATTTTGACAGCTACTGTTCTCATTTTTCTCTCTCTACCTGAACCGCCACATTTTTCACACGGTGAATCTATAATCCTTCCAGTTCCTTCACATTTTTTACATGGAACTATCTTCATTGTATGCATAAATCCTGTTCTTTTCACAATCCTTATTTCTCCTGAACCCCGACAATCGGGACATATTCTCGGAGAGGTTCCGGGCTCGGCTCCTGTGCCCCCACAAAAAGAGCATTTCTCGAATATGGGTACCTCTATTTTTGTAGTCATGCCATAAAATGCATCTTCAAGCGTTATCTCTATATCGTATTTCAGATCAGAACCAGGTCTGGGTCCATGTCTTTCTTTTTCGCCAAAAAAAGAAAAGACATCAAATATATCATCAAAACCAAAATCCCTGAATAAATCCTCAAAACTTGCAAACCCTCTTTCTCTTCCGGGCTCAAAACCCATGCCCTGCAGTCCAGCCTCTCCGAACTGGTCATAGGCAGCACGCTTTTCAGGGTCACTTAAAACCTCAAAAGCCTCGTTTATAAGTTTGAATTTTTCCTCTGCCTCTTTATCACCAGGATTCACATCAGGATGATACTTTCTTGCCAGTCTTCTGAAGGCTCTCTTAATCTCTTCCTGTGTTGCATCCCTGCTCACGCCGAGAATTTCATAGTAATCTTTCTTTTCGTGCATCTTGCGCACCAAAAATAATTTGATAGATGTGTTAACAAATATTTTGATTTCTATAAAAATTATAAATATTCAAATCAGTAAATTTAAACTTAATGAAAAATCAATACAAAATAAAATCGTTGATTGAAATTAGCAAAAAAGTAATTTTTGATTGTTGTTTGGAAAACGGTGCTATTGTCGCGGCAAATTCTACAAAAAATTATTATCCGAAAGAAGCAAAGAACTATTTTTATATCTGGCCGAGGGATGCCTCTTTTACCTGTATTGCTGCCGATATACTCGGATTGAACATTCAAGAAAAATTTTTTGATTGGTTAATGAAACGGGCTGAAGGCTGGAAGGAAACGGGCCTGTTCTATGAAAAATATTATCCCAACGGGTTGCAGGCATTGAATCGTTTTCAACCTGATCAGACCGGGAGCGTTTTATTTGCTGTATGGCATCACTTTAAAAACAGAAAAGTGCCTGGTAAATACAGAAACTTGGTGATTAAGTCTGCTAATGGAATATGCAATATATGGAAAGAAGACCATTTTACTTTGATCACCAATGATTTATGGGAGGAGAGATTGACATTTCCGGATTTGAAAGAGAATTTTGCTTATTCCCTCGGGGCGTGTATTAAAGGTTTGAGCTGTGCCGATAATTTTTTTCCGAATAAAAATTATGTCAAAACGCTCAAGGAAATGAAGAAAGTACTGTTAAAAAATGCAAAAAGGAAAGGCTATTTTTTCAGGTCTTTCGGAAAACTGAATGACGAAAGAATAGATGCCAGTTTGTTAGGTCTTATATGGCCCTTTGAGATAGTAACTCCTTCCAGCCCCTTAGCAAAAAATACCGTTAAAATGGTAATCAAAAAATTGGTGAAAAATCACGGGGTTTACAGATATGAACACGATGAATACGATGGATGGATGTACAGGACGCTGCACAGAAAGAAAGGAGCCGGCTTCTGGCCGGTATTGAATTTCTGGATGGCTATTGTACTGAATAAAATGGGCAAAAGAAGGGAAGCATTAAAATATTATAATAAGGTTGTTGATTCTGTAGAGAAATTTATTCCGGAACAGATATTCGAAAATGAAATACAAAAATCGGTTAGTCCTCTATGTTGGAGCCATGTTATGTTCGTAATTGCATCAAAGGAACTGGGTTATTTGTAAGAAATTAAACAAGTCCCAAAAACATTGCTATTCCGAGTAAAAACATTATGAAACCAGCAATAAGATGGAGTTTCTTTATATTCTTTTCCTTCCATTCAGAAACATTTTCTACCCTAGATATTCCAGCATAGACTAAGAGCGTTATGCAGATCATTGGAAACACAAATATTATGTTGTAGAGAAGCAGCCATGGAATGGTTTCCATGAGTTCTATTGCAGACAATATTCCACCTGCTATGATATAGGGACCAATCGTGCATGGGAGGAGAAAAATACTCACAAATGCACCTATTACAAAGGCTCCTGCAGGACTCGTAACACCACTTATTATCTTTTTAACTCTGGGTCTAAGGCTTAATGGCATTTCTGTCAGGATACCTCCGGGCTTGTATTTGAAAAAATCCTTTATATTGAGCACACCTAAAATCACTGCAAACAATCCAAGAACCTTGTAAAGAAGGAGTCTCAGAGAGGTAAGGACCTGAATCACCTGGAAGAATCTTATTATCACAAGCCCGTAAAACATGTAGATTATGTAAACTGATGTAATAAAAGACAGCCCTGCAAAAAGAACCCTTCTTTTCCTTTCCGGAGAATGTGTCATTATCGCTATTAGCATTAATGTTAAAACAGCTATTGCACAGGGATTGATTGAATCTACAACAGCCAAAGAAATTATCTTTGCTATGGTCAGCTCCTGCGAAACTTTGTTTTCCTCTTGAATCTGCCCTTTCTCTGGTTTTGACTCTGTATCCATGCTTGCATGCTCCAATGGGTTCCCATTCCATTTAATAATCCACCCATCTATCTTTATTGCATTATCGAATTTTATACTTCTTCCAGAGAGGGCAACCTCTTTGGATTCTACGGGCTCGAATTCCATACCTGCAAAAACTTCAGAAAGATTATTTTTCAAAAGACTGTTTAACATAACCTTGCTCAGATCTTTTTCTCCCACAGCTGTTATAACCCTTTCACCTTTCCATATCTTTGGTTTTCCTGGAAGAGATGTTATATCAAGATTCTCAAAGGGAACAGAAGAACCGTCCACGAGTGGACATGGATTTCCTCTCATAAGTTCTATTTTACCTTTTATAGCCTGAAGTATCGGTATGTCACCTATTATATGCTCCTGCTTGTTAAATATAATGAGAGGGATTCCGAGACCAGAGTTATACTGTGCATCATATGCACTCATTAATGGAGCGTTTTCCCTGGTCTGATATATTTCATATTCTATAATAACCACATCAGGGTATTCCTTCAGAATCTCCCCGAACATAACCGGGTCTGTTTTTGCGCAGTGAGGACAGCCTATTCCTGTAAAGTAGACAATACATGTGGTTTGAGCTGCACTTGAGGTAGGAATGTATAAAAGTGTAAATATTATTGATATTAGAAGTATGAAATTTTTTACCTCCATAGACATCATTAATATTGAAACTATATATAAATCTTAGTTACAACATGTGAAACTTATGAACAAATCAAAAAAAGTGATCATAGGAACTCTGGTATTATCGGTTTTTGTGTTCATGATATCGGTTATTTCACTTTACATAGAGGTGACCATTCAGTCCGGAAATGCATGTAACTGTATAATTCCCTTACCTTTATTCATACCGTTTGTTGGATCCTTAGGACTTTTCATAGGAACTCTTGTATACCATCTCTTTTCACAAAAACCTGAAAGTATAAAATCCTTTAGAGTATTAGCAGAATTTTTGCTGAATCTCCTCAGCGAAGATGAAGCCAAGATTCTCAAAATTCTCGCTGAAAACAAAGGAAAATTATCTCAGGCAAAAATAGTATCATTAACAGAAATCTCCAAGGTAAGGGTTTTCAGAGCGCTGGAAAAAATGAAAGCAAAAAACCTGATAGAGAAAAAACCTGCAGGAAAAACGAATATCATTGTTCTTAACGAAAATGTGAGGAATTTTATTCTACACTCCGTATAGTTCCTGTATACCTATTATGTCTCCTGTATTCAAATCACGCTTCTTTGTCTCACCGTAATCAGAATAACCGTACATTGTCTCTTCTGCACATTCGGCATCGTACAGATCTGCCAGACCCAAGCCGTGACCAACTTCATGTGTTGCTATATTCTGCAAATCCATGACCGTTGAGGTTTCAGATGCGTCTCCCTACGATAAGACCACCAGATATGGATTTTAAATACCCGTTGTTCTGAATGTACTTTTCACCTTTATCGTAAAGTATGCTCCTGTTAATATAAGTGCAGAACCCAGTAGTTGAACAGGTGGAACTGGCTCACCAAACCACACCACACCAAGAATTAAAGAAACCACCGGTGCCAGAAGAAGCAAAACCGCTGCTTTTGAAACATTTATATATTTTATACTCCAGTACCAGAAGAGAACATAACAGAAAAGGATGCTTGTGGAGATAAATATGCTCATCCACTGCTGAGGGGTCATGCCTGTAAGAACGTCAAGCCTGCCTGTTAGCGCGACTACACCGAAAAGTATAAGTCCACCGAAAAACATCCTTGAAAAGGAAATCACAAAGTTTTCCTCTCCGTTTATCATGGCCTTTCTGGCAATAACATTCTCCAAAGCCCACATGATTGTAGCCGATATTATGAGAATATCTCCTAACTGCGGATTCATCCATAATTCTGCTGGATTTATCTTTGCTGAGAATATCGCAATCGTGCCCAAAAACATGAGTATCATGGCATAGAGCTGTTTTTTGGAAATGTTCTCTTTGAGAAGGAAAAATGCAAAAATGCTCACATACAGAGGCAGGGTTTTATGCAGGAACGCTCCTCTTCCAGCTGTTGTGAGCTTCAGACCTGTGAAAAACAGCATGAAGGCAAAGGAACCTCCTATTATTGCAATTAAGGCAAGGTACTTCCAGTTTTTGGTCAGGCTTTGCTTTCTGAAGCTTCGGGTTATAAGAGATAAAGCAAGAAACACTGTTCCTATTATAACCGCCCTTACAGCTGTAAAAACCACAGGATCGAGCTTGATAACAAATATTTTATTTACAGGAATTGCCAAACCGCTGACCAGAGCTGTTAGCAAGGCTAAAACCGTTCCACGGACTTCTTTACTTTTCATCTTCTCAACATTTTATTTATATAGCTTGTTTTTATTTTTTCCGTGATATAATCATAATGTTTGGTTATCCAGTCTCCCGGTTTTAAATTCTTTACAAAATCCGTTCTAAGCATTACTTCTCCTAAAGGAGTTTTCACCAGTGCATTATCAGAATACACCTTTATCACTCGTCCTGGATAAACACGACATTCCTTTACATTGATATCTGGTTTAATCTGCCTTCTCCAGAGTATTGCCTTTTCATGTTCTATAAGGAAATATTTACGAATAACCTCATCATCTATAGTTCTCTTTCCCATTCTTCTGGCAAGAATACTGCACATTCTGGAAGCAACCGGAAAGAATTTTTCCACAGGCAAATCTATGTCCTGCCTGTATATAACGGAATCATGGAGTGTCTGTAAAAACTCTTTCTTTAACTCACCTCTTTTAACCAGAACCTCTCCACAGGGTACAGCATATCGCAGAAACAGTTCTTTATTTTCTATAGGCAGGATCCGAAAACCCATGCTCACACCTTTTCTATGATAATTCCATTGAATACCAGAACTTTCTCCCCTTCCTTTACTTCTAGAAACTCAGAATTCACCTCTTTTTTTACCCCACCGAAATCAACAACCGCTTTTCCTTTCTCAGCTTTCAGAACCGTTCCCTCAAGGGCAAAACACATAGTATTATTTTTGAACATCAAGTAATATTAAAATATAAGTGCAAAAAAGTAGAGTTTAAATGAATCTGCTACTGCTTGTTTTCTTCATCCTCAACCCTGTATTCCGCATCAACGACTTTTTCATCATCCTTTGCTGATTTTTCTCTTTCGCTTTCTGATTTTGCTGCAGATTCATTTCCTAAGTTTGCTTTCTGGTAAAGAGAAGCTCCTGCCTCTCCCAGAATCCTTTGCAGATTTTCCATTTCCTTCTTTACCTTTTCAATATCCTTTCCTTCCAGAGCTTCTTTCAGGGATTTCAATGCCTTGTTTATCTTTTCTTTCTGTTCCCGGGAAATCTTATCTCCGAGCTCTGAAAGCATTTTTTCCGTGGTGTAGATAAGTGTATCGGCATTGTTTCTCGTTTCCGCTTCTTGTTTTTTCTTTCTATCCTCTTCTTCGTATTTTTTTGCTTCCTCTATCATTTTCTGTATTTCCTCCTCCGAAAGCTTTGTGGATGCGGTTATGGTTATCTTCTGTTCCTTGCCCGTGCCTAAATCCTTGGCAGAGACGTGAAGTATACCCGAAGCATCTATATCGAATGTTACCTCTATCTGCGGAACGCCTCTTGGAGCCGGAGGGATGCCTTCAAGGTTGAACATACCCAGACTTGTGTTGTCCTTTGCCATCGGTCTTTCTCCCTGAAGAACATGGATTGTTACCGCGGTCTGATAATCAGAGGCTGTGGTGAATATCTTTTTCTTTTTCACGGGTATCGTGGTGTTTCTCTCTATTATCGGTGTCATTATACCTCCTAAGGTCTCTATTCCAAGGGTTAGCGGAGTAACATCTAAAAGCACAACATCTCTAATCTCTCCTGCAAGTATACCTCCCTGAATTGCAGCACCCATGGCAACGCACTCCATGGGATCGATTCCCCTTTCAACCTTTCTGCCCATGAACTCCTCAACAAACCTCTGCACTATCGGCATTCTTGTGGGACCTCCAACAAGGATTATCTTATCTATATCTTCTTTGCTTAATTTGGCATCTTTCAGGGCCTGTTCCATAGGCTTCTTGCATCTCTCTATTATCGGCATAACAAGTTTTTCAAGCTGGGACCGAGTTATCTTCATGGATAAATGTTTCGGGCCTTCCTTGGTGGCGGTTATGTAAGGGAGATTTATTTCGGTTTCAAGCACGGTTGATAGCTCTATTTTTGCCTTTTCTGCTGCCTCTCTTATCCTTTGCATTGCCATGTCATCGTTGTTCAGGTCTATTCCTTCCTTGGCTTTAAACTCATCCACTATATACTTCATCAGAGCCTCATCCATATCTTTTCCACCGAGCTGGGTATCTCCGGATGTTGAAAGAACCGTAAACGTTCCATCACCGAATTCCATGATTGTCACATCAAGAGTTCCACCGCCGAAATCGAAAACCATTATTTTATGCTCTTCCCCCTCTTTATCAAGACCGTAGGCCATTGCCGCTGCTGTTGGTTCGTTCACGAGCCTGACAACCTCGAGACCTGCAATTCTTCCTGCATCTTTTGTTGCCGTTCTCTGATTATCATCGAAATATGCAGGAACGGTTATGACAGCCTTGGTTATCTTCTCTCCCAGAAACTCCTCTGCATCCCTTTTTATTTTCTGAAGAATAAAGGCAGAAATCTGTTGAGGTGTATATTCCTTTCCAAAAATCTTATATTTGTAGTTGGTACCCATCTTTCTCTTAACACCTATAACCGTTCCTTCTGGATTGGAAACAGCCTGTCTTCTTGCAGGCTCACCAACGAGAATCTGACCGTCCTTTGTAAAAGCAACAACCGAGGGAAACATTTTTCCGGCAACAGTTGCGCCTTCAGCTGAGGGAATTATGGTGGGTTTACCTCCTATCAGAACAGCAGCCTGAGAGTTTGAGGTGCCCAAATCAATACCTATAATCTTCTCTTTTTTTGCCTGTTTCTTTTCCTCAACCATAAACCATCACCTCCCGAAGAGGTGTATTTAGCTTTGAAGCAATCATGAGAAGGAATTTATCTAAGACAAACATAATTATTACTCAAGTATTTTTATTTTTTGCGATTTTTACCTTGGCGTGCCTTATGACCCGTGAGCCAAGTATATAGCCTTTTTGAAATTCTTCCAAAACGGTTCCATCCTCTTTATCGGATTCTTCACTCATAACAGCTTCATGATAGTTCGGATCGAACTTGTTTCCTAAACAGTTCATTCTTTTTAAGCCGTAGCCTTCCAAAATCTTGAGAAAGTTTTTGAGTATCATTTCTATCCCATTCTTGCTCTGTTCATCACTTAAAGACTCAACCGCGCGTTCGAGGTCATCTATAACAGGAAGTATGCTTTTTATAATATTCTCTTTTGCTTCTTCCATCATGTGTTTCTTTTCCTTTTCTATATATTTTCTATAATTCTCAAATTCAGCTCGAAGGTATAAAAGTTTTTCTTCAAGCTCACGAATTTTTTCATTTCTCTTTTCGATTTCCTTTTTCAGCTCTTGAACTCTGTTTTTTTCCCTTTTCTTTTTGCTCATATAATACAGAAATTCTGAAGTATTCTTAAATTTTTAGGTTTTTATTTTCAGAACAAAAAAACATAAAAAGAATCAAATGCCAAAGGATTTATGTATCAAAGAGGGAGAAGCATTGCTTGTAGTCGATGATAAAGTCTATAAACTACCGAAAGGAATAGATCTTATTAAAAAGTATGGAAATAACAGCAAAGTTATAAAAAGAACAAGAGAATTGGCTAAGAAATATGGAATGAAAAATTTCATTGATTTTAATTACGGAATAAATTGCCTAGAGTGTTCACACACGCTATTGTATGAAATAGCTGCGAAAGAAGGAATAGCTATACATCCAGGGGGTAAAAGGGATCCTCTTCTTTGTCGCTATGAAGGTAATAACAATGTAGATCTTATCAGCCTGTGGGAAAGAGAAGAGAAAAAATTGTTTGGTCTGCTGAAGAAAAAACATGTTTTTATGGCAAAGGAGCTGCCTGTGCAGTGACCGATGCCTTTTTCAGAGCATGCGAAGAGTTTGGCCTGCTCAATGTGTTTCTTTTAAATGGTGTTAAAATTACCGAAAAGTTTCATTCAATACTTGAATTCAAGCCGGGTAGTGAACTGGAACAAAGAGAATGTGAAAGATATAAAAAATTGTGCCGGTAAGTTTTTGCATATTACACTTTTTGCACATATCCCGGACTTGGCTCGAATAGAAGACCCTGGGCTTTGAGCTTTTCTATTACCTCATCCACATCCTCTATGCCTTCTTCCTTTGCACGTTTTCTTATATCCTCTATGAGAATTTCCTTCCTCTTTTGTGAAAGTTCGTTTATTATATCCAGTATTATTCTTATCCTTGACCTTTCAGAAGAGGAAACCCCTCCTTCGGTTCTGTCTATATCTATTTCACCGGTTTCTGGATCGAAACCCAACTGGTGTAAAGAATACTTCATGAGTCTTATAGCTCTCTGGGCATCCTCTTTTCTCACTTTGTCCTGGAGCTGTATTTTTGCTGAGGCTTCTGCAAGCCTTATTAATGCCTCGAACTGTCTCAAAGTTATGGGTATCGCACCACCGCTCTGAGCTTTTTTTCTCATTTTTATGTAAAAGTTTTTCAGTATCTTTCCGGCTTCTTCCGTGAGCTTGGGTTTGCAGTGTTCTCTCGCGTAGGCGATGTATTTCCTTATGAATTTCGGATCAAGTTTTGGTTTTGCGCCCTCGAAATTTTCATCTTCTCTTGTTTTGAGCATGTGTTCAACAACGAGTTTATCTGTTTCCACATGAGGTTGATCCCTTAAAGCAAATTTGAGGTCGAATCGCGATAGGAGTGTCTCCGGAATGGTTATCTGTTTTGCTATAGGTAGATACGGATCGAATCTGCTGAATTTCGGGTTTCCTCCTGCCAAAACCGAGGTTTTTGCAGGAAGAGTTGCAACTATAGAAGCTTTTGCTATAGATATAGTTCCCTGTTCCAGTGCTTCGTGCATAGCAACCTGATCCTCCTGACTCATCTTCTCAAATTCATCTACAGAAAGCAGACCTTTATTTGCAAGAACCAAAGCACCTGCCTCAAGAACCCATCCACCCATAAACTGCTCATCCCTTGTAACAGTTGCTGTGAGTCCTGCTCCTGTTACACCTTTACCTGAAACATATCTGCCCCGAGGGACTATTTCCGGAACAAGTTTTAAAAGCTGAGATTTTCCTGAAGAAGGGTCTCCGATAAGCAGGATATGGATATCCCCTCTTATATACGTTCCGTCACTTAAAGAACGCGGAACACCACCAAAAAGTTGAAGAATTATGGATTCTTTGATTTCCCTGAGACCGTAGAGTGATGGAGCTAATGAATCTACAAGATGGTCATATATTTTTTTGTCCTTTGCAAGTTTCTTTATGAGCTCTTCATCTTCCTTGGTTATTTCTATAGCATGCCATTCCGTTTCTGTAGGCTCCACATGATTTGCCTCTATGAAAAAATCTAGTTTTGCGGAGTAAATTTTACCTTTCGGCACATCTCTAAGTATACCTGTTATCTTCAATCTGTTTCCCGGGTCCGTCATTCTCCTTCCTTCAGGGGAAACAAGATCTTCTTTAAGAAGAACCGTTATCTGTGACGGTCTGTCTCCTTCTGTAAGCTCGAACGGCTCTTCCACCACTATCCATCTCGTATCTACCAGTTTTCTATCCACCTCAATAAAACCCTTTCTGTTTCCACATTCACATGAAGATGGTCTTCCAATATATGTACCCTCTCTGGGTTTGCTTATTCTATCTCCGCATTCCGGACATTCCCATATAATTTCTTCTATTTCCGGTCTTATTTCAGATGCCTTTTTGACCACACCTTCAATGCATATGAATTTTTTGATATGGGAGGATCTGAGATCCCTTATGTTGGTGAGTTCTGGTAAATTGAAAAATCTTATCTTAACCGGAGAGGGGAGTTCTATCTGTTCAGAAGCTTCCTGTGCAATATCGAGAAAGAAATCGGGATTGTTGAGCAGAGTCTCTGCCATTTCCCAGCTGAATTTTTCCAGAATGCCGAAATCCACAACTAAAGGTTTATCTTCATTTGCAGCTTTTACAAGCTCCTGATAATATTTTTTTCTCAAAAATTCATTGAACCTTACAACCATTTCATTTCTCTTTTCCTCTGTTTCAGGAGCTTCCATTGCTTTTCACCCAAAAATCATATTTTTTTTATTTTACCGGGCACCGGCTCATAGCATATGCCTTCATCGAGCAGCAAATTTATTGCAGATTCTATCATGGTTTCTGGTGCCTGAAAGTTTTCAAAGATTGATGATATATCGACAGCATCGGAAGCGGTTTCCAAAAACTTTAGAATTTCCTTTTTCAGTGTTTCTATATCCATTTGCTTTTTCTCCTCCCGCTTTTCCTCTTTACAGGTTAGCGTCTTTGCTTCCTGTATCGTCTTAGCTATTTCAAGCTTTCTCAACAGTTCAAAATTCGGGTCATCAACCTTTCTTATAACTTCAGGCATTATGTATATCTCTCCGTTATATTCCCTCACCCTTCCTATAACATCAACCACATCACCCACATTGAATTCCTCTATGGGTTTTACAGTTGTAAAGGTTTTTGCTCTTATGGTTTCTGTACAATCATCTATGGTAATCGTACCGTAACTCTCATCCTCGGAAATGAATTTTGCAACAACAGTTCCGAGAATTCTTGCACGGGATACCTTATCTCCATAAGTTGTAACTACAAAACTCGGCTCTGTTCCGTTGCTCTTTACCCATTTTCCATTAACGAGATGCTTTATCATTACCTTTTTTGCGGTCATTCTTTTTACGGTCATGTTGATAGGTATTAAAAGAAGGATTTAAAAAACTTGAAATTCCAAAACTTAAAATTATGAGCATTTTGATAAAGAATGTTCTTTTGGGAAATAAAAGAACCCATATCTATATAGAAGATAATATAATTTCTGAAACAGGAAAAATTCTTGAAGCTGATAGGATTATAGATGGTTCTGGGAAGGCTGCTCTGCCTGGATTTATCAACACCCATACCCATGCAGCAATGACCCTGTTTCGCGGATATGCGGATGATATGCCATTGCATGAATGGCTGGAAAAAAAGATATGGCCTGTGGAAGCAAGGCTTAACGAGGAGTTTGTATACTGGGGAACGAAGCTGGCGTGCCTGGAAATGATAAAATCCGGGACCGTGGCATTTAACGATATGTATCACTTTCAGGAAGGTGCGGTCAAAGCTGTGGAGGAGTGTGGAATGAGAGCGATGATGGGACCTGTATTTTTGGATCTCAATAATCCTGAAAAAAGGGAAAAAGAAATAAAAAGACAGGAAAGATTTTTCAGGCTTTTGAGAAACCTGAAGAGCGAAAGGATAAAACCTTGCCTGAATCCGCATTCTGTCTATGCTGTTTCTAAAGAATGCTTGGAATGGTGCGTGGATTTTTCGAAAGAAAATGATCTGCCTGTGCACATACATGTTTCTGAAACCAAAAAGGAAAACGATGAATTTATCAAAAAAACAGGGAAAACACCCGTAGAATTTCTGGAGGAAATAGGCTTGCTGAACGGAAAGGTTATAGCTGCGCACTGCGTCTGGCTTTCGCATCAGGATATAGAAATACTTTCCAGACACGATGTAACTATAGCGCACTGTCCTGTTTCCAACATGAAACTTTCCGTAGGCAGGGTCATGCCTTACCATTACATGCAGAAACTCGGTCTGAACATAACTTTAGGCACAGATGGTTGTGCATCAAATAACAACCTGGACATGTTTGAAACCATGAAATTTGCAAGTTTGTTGCACAAACACCATGTATCCCAGACATCAGCTCCTGCTAATGAAATATTCAAAATGGCAACGGAAAATGGCGCTAAGGCTCTGGGAATAAATGCAGGCAAAATAGAAGAGGGTAAGCTTGCAGATATCATTCTGATAGATCTTAACAGACCCGACCTTGTTCCAAACCATAATCTGATTTCAAACATAATCTATTCAGCAAATTCTTCATGTGTGGACACGGTTATAGTAGATGGAAAAATTTTAATGGAAGGTAGAAAGGTTCCTGGAGAAGAAGAAATACTGGAAAACGCAAAGAGATTTGCTGAAAAGCTTTTTTATGAAAAATAAAAAGGACAGGGCACACCTTCGGTGGACAGGATTTCATCACAGGGTTTAACCGGCCTTCTCCTCAATTCCGCTACCCTTCAAGCACCGCTGCCACGGCTTAGGGCTGCTTGCTTCCGCACCTGACCCGGTTCACCGCAGCAGCGATCCTGAAGGACGGAATTTCATGGTTAAAGGACCGGGACCTTGCAATGAAACCCTGTCGCCCTCAGGCTTCGGCTCCGCCGTAAGACGGTTTGCGGTTACAGGGTACGCCTAACACCCCAGCCTAGCCCTGTCCGAGTAAATATTTCGGAAGAGGGATTTAAAAATGAGTTTCTTCCGGTTTTTGGCGAAATATTTTAAGGATTATCAGAAAATTATTTTTATCTGGGGCCCGTAGCTCAATGGACAGAGCGCTCGGCTTCGGACCGAGAGGTTGGGGGTTCGAATCCTCCCGGGCTCATGAAAGGATTTTAAATCAAAAATACGAGTGGAATTACGATGAGAAACAAAATTATTATAATCTTGATAGGAATTTTGATTGCAGGATTTGTGTTAATCATCTCAATGGATCAGACCAGAAGAAAGAAATCATATTAAAACTAATGGAGAAGGTTATAGAATTTTAGAAAACGTAAAAACTGCTGTATTTATTTTGGAAGGTGAAGGAGATAAAGGATTAGAGGCGCATATTTTAACAGGTCATGAGGTTGAAGGGAAAATGGGTTATGGATGCTGGGCAATACAAAAAGAAGGGAGCAACGAACTGGATAAAAGCTGGGTTGAAGAGATAAATGAAATAATAACTGGTGGAAATCTTTAAATCAATATTGTCAGAATATTTATTTATGAGAGGAAAAATTTTGATAGCCTGTCACTTTGCATGTTCTATTTCCTTTTCCCAGCCAAAATATGAAAAAATTCTATCACGGTGATAGAAAAATTTTGTAAAATAACCACTGTTGAAATATTATGATAAAAGAAGCTGTTATGGAAATGGTTGCTGGGTAAGGCTTTCTAACTCTCCCAGATATGTCCCGTCCAGAAGGTAGATTTTTGCTTTATTCATATCAGTAAGGGATGTGATCGGGTTTGAGAAGGCTCTCTTTCTTTCCTTGGCTTCGCAGGAATTCAGGGAATATCCCCCAGAAAATCTGTTGAATGCCGGCATAATAATAAGTTCAGGTAAATTTTTTGTTTCACATACCCTGAATTTTTTCTTTACAGCCTGAAGTTTAAGCTTGGAAATAACCCAGACCTTTTCCGTCCATCTATAGCCCAGACTGTCCCTGAATTCTATCTGTGGTTGCACGTGACCTGTTATTATGTATTTTGCTTTGAAAAATTCCTCTTTAGGCCAGGTATGTCCATGACTGTAATAGAAGCTTCCATCGAGAAATCCCGAGGTTGGATGAAGTTCTATGCCGGAAGGAAGCATTTTTTCTATTCCGGGATCGTGATTGCCGGGGGTGATTTCTACAGGCACTTTTCCAGAAAGCCATGAAAAAAACTCAGGAATCTCCTTCTCCTCCTGAAAGCTTGTTCCTGGAACCTTGTGCTTGATATCACCAAGCAGGATAAGCTTTTCAGGTTTTGTCTCTTTTATAAGTTTTTCCAGTCTTTTTCGCATATCCTCAAGCTGGGAGGGTATGCTTATGCCTGCTTGTCTGTATTCATGCTCAATACCTATGTGCAGATCGGATATCACTAAGGTTTTCCCTGCAAGAAGCGCTGCTTCTCCTGTCACAAATTTGAGCTGGTTCATAATGAGATTAAAAGTTTTCTAAGTTTATAAGATTTTAAACATAAACTAATTATGAGGTGTTTCAAAAATGGAAAAATGTGGAATTGTTGTTTCCACACCTGATGGACCATCCACAAGAAAATTTTCTTTTGTAATAGATAAAGGTAAAACTGTAAAAAGGGGTCAGTTCGTTCAGCTCAATACAGAAGAAGGAAAGCTCATAGGGAGAGTTTCCGATGTTTTCAAAACCAACAGATACTTCACGAGACCGGAATCCGTAAAGGAATATGAAAGCTCAGGAAAACCTTTAAGGGACATCTTTCCGGTAGAGGACTGGGAATATCTGGTTGCGGATGTTGATATTCTCGGTGTTTTTACAGGAAACGGTTTTGCGGATTCCCTGCTTCCACCATCCCCTGGAGATAGTGTGTTTTATCCTGAAAAGGAGATTCTTGTTAGATTTTTCGGTCTGGATGAAAGAGGTCTGCACATAGGCAAGCTTCTCCACCATGATATAGATGTTAAATTAAACTTGACGCGCTTGTTACAAAAGCATATCGCAATTCTTGCGATAAGCGGTGCGGGAAAATCGTTTCTGACCTCTGTAATAATAGAGGAACTCCTCAGCAGAAAACCAGAAGAAGGGCAGATATCCGTGATAGTTATAGACACTCACGGTGAATACACCTGCTTTGCCGAAGATCCGCAATTCTCGAAATTCACAAAGGTTTTTCCTGTTTCGGAAATCCAGATAGGTATACCGAATCTTTCTCTGCATGAAATGACAAAATTTCTCGGAAAGCCTTCAGATGCACAGATTCGAGAGCTTTTCAGGGTTATAAGAAGCATGGGACATAGAAATTACGGTATCAGCGATCTCATAACAAAAATAGAAGAGAGCGATATTGCAGCAAAAACAAAGGAAGTGCTTATAACAAGTCTTGAGGATCTGAGGTATATGGGAATATTCGGTGTTGCTGATTATCCAGAACTCAGCGAACTCGCAAGACAGGGAGGTCTTTCGGTAATAGACCTTTCAGAATCCACCAATTTAAGAAAAAAGCAGATGATTGTTGAATATCTCGCTTCAAAGCTCTTTAGTGCAAGAAAGAACGGAATAATACCACCGTTTCTGCTTATTTTGGAAGAAGCACATCAGTACGCGCCTGAAAAAACAAAAAAGGAAGAAGCAGTTTCTCGAGGCATCCTTCAAACCATAGCGAGGGAAGGAAGGAAATTCGGATCTTCTTTATGCCTGATCTCTCAAAGACCTATTCAGCTCTCCACAACCGTTCTCTCTCAATGCAATACCCATTTCATTCTGAGAATAACAAATCCGTATGATCTCGATCACATAGGAAAATCATCTGAAGGTATAACGAGTTCTGTATTAAAACAAATCTCATCCCTTCGTGTGGGAACAAGCCTTGTGGTCGGAGAAGCCGTTAACTATCCTGTTTTTGTTGAGATTAGAAAAAGGAAGTCGAAAGAGTCAGATAAGAGTCTCAGTCTGGAAAACGCAGCAATAGAATATTACAAGAAAATAAAACAGCATCTAGAAGATGCAAAGGAGTTTATGTAATTTATATTTTTACTTCTCTAAAAACTAAATATGCTGCCATCACTTGAAGAGGTAAAGAGAAAAAGAAAGGCTCTGGGAATTTCTATTGCTGAACTTGCTGTAAAAACAGGTTTATCCGCTGATTTTATAGAAAGATTGGAAGCAGGAAAGGAAGAACCAACATACAGCAGTGTAAAAAGGATATTTGAGATATTAGAAAAAGAGGAAGAAATAAAGATCAGAAATATAAAAGCAAAGGATGTTATGCAGTCAAATCTGATGTACGTTCAGCCGGGAGAAACCATGAAAAGGGCAATCGAACTCATGAAAAAACATAAAATAGCTCAAATTCCTGTAATGAGGAATAATGAGGATATAGGATGCATAAATGAAATGATGATATATGAATATCTCTTTAAGGGACACGAAACCATATCTGAATTAAAAGAAGAAAGAGTAGAAGACGTGATGGAAAAACCGATGCCAAAGGTGGATAAAAACGAGTCTATAGATACTATTAAGAGGATATTAGAAAAAACCAATGCCGTTCTTGTAAGGAACGGTAAAAGAATTGTTGGAATAATAACAAGAGCGGATATCAATCGTTTAAAAAAATGAACAAACCCTTATCAGATCTATGAATGCAACAAAACCGAATATCCAGCAAAACCTCATGGCGTGATCTATTCTAAACCTTGCCATAACCACACGTGAGAGGGATATCAGAAAAAGAAGAATCATGCTCTTTATCAAAAATTCGAGTATTGAGGTAGAACCACCAAAGAAAAAAGCTATACCTATGGATATTAAAGCAAAAAGTTTGAGGGAGTGGGTGAGCATTATCATTGCGAGTCTCGTTCCTGTATATTCTGTATAATATCCAGAAACAATCTCCTGATGTGCTTCTGGTATGTGAAAAGGCGGAACTTCAATTTTAGCAAGCACGGAAATAAAATAGGCTAAAGCAGCAAAGGGAAAACTGAAAGCAAACCAACCGTGAACAGTCTGGTAAGAATTTACATCTGCAGGGAAGATACTTCCCGTAGCGAGGAGTGTCACTATAATAGAAACCACAAAAGGAAATTCATATCCTATCATCTGAATCACACCTCTTACTGCCCCCACCACTGCAAAAGGATTGGAAGAGGAAAAACCTGAGAGATATAGAGCAAGAGACCCGAATATGAGAAAATATATCAGAATTATGGTATCGGAGCTTCCTAGCGGTATAGTACCGCCTATAGGCGTGAGTAAACACGAAATCAGAACTGAAATCATTGCTATGAAAGGCCAAAAAGTGTAACCCATTTTTGCCTGCTCAGGTCGTATATCTTCTTTATGGAGAAGTTTTATGATATCAAAAAACTGCTGCCAGATTGGCGGTCCTATTCTGTGCTGCATTCTTGCTGAGAGCTTTCTCAGTATTCCGGAATAAAGAAGACTCATGAAAACCACAAAAAAAGCTCCGGGATATATCATGGATTCGAATATCATTTTCTTTCACCCATTCTTCTCAATTCACTTCCGTCCAGAGATTTTACTTCACCTGTGTTCACATCCAGAAGTGTTATCCTGTCACAGCAAGAAAAGCACGGATCCATAGATGCAATTATCACGGGCAAATCTCCTAACTGTTCACCTTTAAGTATTTCAGGTATGGATTTCACTATATTCGCAAAAGTGGGTGTTCTTACTCTTATTCTTTCGGGCACATCCGTTCCGTTGGAGATCGCATAGTAAAGGAGTTCGCCTCTGGGGGCTTCTGTCACCGCCAGAGCCTCGTTCGGTTCTACTCTTAACGGTGCTTTGATTTTTAAATTTTTTTCTGTTTTGGAAACTTTCCTGAAGCATTGTTTCAAAATCCTTACGGATTCGAGAATCTCATAGACTTTTACCATAATTCTTGCATGCGAGTCACACTCTCTTTTTGTCACGATCCTCCAGTCCAACTCATCATAAAGCAAGTAGGGCATATCCTTTCTCACATCTATTTTTAAACCAGAAGCTCTTGCAACAGGACCAACTATTGAATATTTTTCTGCAAAATTTTTTGATAGTTTTCCTTTTCCAGTGGTTCTTTTTCGAATAAGCATATCGGAGTGAAACACCTTTGCGTAATATTTTGCTCTTGATTCCAGATAATCGAGTTTTTTCAATATTTCCGGTATTTTTGAGTCCGGAATGTCTCTCTTAACACCACCAAACGTTGGCATACTGTAGTTCACTCTATTTCCAGATATCATCTCAAGGATGTCCATTACATATTCCCTATCCCGCCATGTGTACATGAATGCAGTATCCAAACCGAGTTCATATGCAAGTACACCGAGAAAAAGAAAGTGGGAATGTATTCTTTCAAGTTCGAGAATTATCGTACGTATATATTTTGCTCTTTCGGGTATGTTCTCTATACCCATAAGATTCTCTATGCACTGACAGTATGTTACTGTATGTACACCGCTGCATATTCCGCATATTCTTTCTGCAAGATATAGGTTCTGGATATAGTTTCTTCTCTGCATGAGTTCCTCTATTCCTCTGTGCATATATCCTATATTCACCTCTACATCCACTATGGTCTCTCCATCAAGGTGAAGCATTAAATTTTCGGCTTCCACATACATGGGGTGCTGAGGTCCTATGGGCAAAACATATCCTTTACATGTTTCCTTTCTGTTCTGAGATTTTTTTTCATTCATATTTTCCCTCCTTTTCTGAGAGGTGTTTTGGGCGAGGCTTTATCCAGGAGTATCTTCTTCAGATTTTTGTTTCCCTCAAATCTCACACCCAGCATCTCAAAGTTCTCTCTCTCGTAAATCTCCGCTGCAGGAAAGAGCGAAGAGATGGATTGTATAAAAGGATTTTTTCTGTTTATTTCGATCTTTACATTCAGAATATACCTTTCAAGAAGAAAGGTGTAAATCAGTTCTATATTTTTTCCGTTATCATATCCTGTTATGGCGGAGATTCTTCCTTGAGTTTTTCTGTGGATTTTTTCCATAACCTTCATGAAGTCTTTCTTCTTAACCTTAACAAAAACCGCTTTTCCCTGCTTCTTATAGACCTTTCCCAGAAGTCTCAGTTTCATTTGTCAAACCTTCGTGAATTAAGCAGATCTGCAATTCTCCTGCCTAAATTTTTTACAGTTTCAAGACCCTTTTCATCCGAAAGTACAACTTTCTCTTCATGGCCTCCAAGAGCTATTCCACCAAAGTGTGCTGTGACTGTATCAGAAACCACAATCATTTCATGCAAAAGCATAAAGTTATGTATTGCTGAGCATACATGTTCTTGCCCGCCATTTCTGGTTGCCCCTGTTGCTATTGCTCCACCAATTTTATTTCTAAGCTTCATTCCCTGTCTTCTCAGTGGAAGTGTTCTGTCCATTAAAGCCTTTAGTTGAGCTGTAACATTTCCGAAATAGGTCGGAGATGCGATTATTATTCCATCTGATGAAACCATTTTTTCCAGAATTTCCGGAACATCATCCTTTATGGGGCAGGGACCTGTTTTACATGCATTGCAATGATTGCAGAACTCTATTTTCTTTCCTGCCAGAGTGACAAGCTCGGTTTCTATTCCCTGTTCTTCGATAATCTTGAGAGCTTCTCTTAAAGCGATCTCCGTGTTTGCATCTTTCCTTGGAGAACCGCATATACCGAGAACTTTCATTTTCTCACACACTGTATTTTTCTTCCCATAATTTAAGGGCTTTGACTACACCGTGAAGTATGGCTTCAGGCTTTGGAGGACAGCCAGGAACGTAAACATCTACAGGTATTATTCTATCTAATGGTCCATCTATATTATATGCATCGTAGAATATACCCTTGGATATTGCACAGGAGCCTATCGCCATCACTATCTTAGGTTCTGGAATCTGTCTGTATATTCTTTCCAAACGGGGTCGGATTTTCTTTGTTATTGCACCATCTATCATGAGTATATCCGTATGTCTGGGATTTGCTTTGCTCAAACCACCAAACCTTTCTATATCGTACCTTGGGCTCAACACAGCAAAAACCTCTATAGAACATCCATTACAACCGCCTGTATCAAGATGAAGTATCCAGGGCGATTTTCTCTGTGCATACTTCACTGTTTTATCTATTAATCTGAACATGGTCTCTCTTACCACAACATCACCATGATTATTATAACAGCAACAAGACCTGCAAGTATCCATAATAAATAATCATTAAGATTTCCTGAATGCCACTTCCGAAGTTTTTTGAGTTTAAAAAGATTTATAAGATACCTGTAAAAAGTTTCGGGTGGTATGTTGAGTTTTTCTGGTTTCATATCCTCTCCACAGATATATATAGTCTGCTTTTCTTTATCTTTTTTGTGCGGTTTCCTGCTTATAAAATAGAAAATCAAACCTATAAGTGAAAGTATGAAGAAGAACAACACGGCATTTCCTATATAAGGTGTGTAAATCATCTCAACACCTCTGCTATATATTTTGTTCTTTCTAAAGATAGTGTCATGGCTTCAGAAAGTTTTATCGTGGCACTTGGCATTATTCCCAAAATGATTATGAGAATTACCAGAGTAATCATTGGTATCCTCATTGTTATGGGAATTTTTTTCTCGCTTGCAACAGGTTTGACATTTCCAAGAAATATGAGATAAAAGGCTTTCAGTATATATGCAAGGGTTATAACAGTTACCATGAGAGCCACAACTGTAAGAACCGGATTGATCTGAAGTGTTGCTATGTATATCAACCACTTGCTTACAAAACCGTTAAACAAAGGAAGGCCCACGAGAGAAAGACCCCCTATCAGAAATGAATATGCAACCACAGGCTGAAACTTAAAGTGACCTGATATCTCATATATATTATCAGTTTTTGTCTGATAAACTATAAAAGCCGCACACAGAAAAAGCAGACTTTTTATTATTGCCTGATTTATTATATGAAGGATTCCTCCTGTTATGCCTAAAGATGTGCCCAGACCAACAGACATGGCTATGTACCCCATCTGACTTATGCTGGAGTAGCCCAGAAGTCTTTTAAGATTTGTCTGAACCAGAGCCAGAAAGGCTCCTGCAACCATGGATATCACTCCCAAAAATGTCATTAACCATAATAAAGCATGATGGGAATTGAAAACCAGAAAACCTACACGCAGTATCGCATAGATACCTGTATTTGTTGTGACTCCGGCGAATATCGAGCTTACTGGTGAGGGAGAAGCCTGATAGGAATCCGGTAACCAAGCATGAAAGGGTATAAGACCTGCTTTAACAAGCATACCTGTTAGGATAAGGCCAAAAGATATTCCTACAAGAGGATTTGTCATCGAAGAAATTTTCACTGATATATCCGCCATGTTGAGTGTGCCTGTAATACCGTAAAGAAATGCTATTCCTAGAAGCAGAAGAGATGTTGCTAGGGAACCCATTATAAGATATTTTATGCTTGCTTCCAATGCTGGTCTGTCCTTGTTGAATGCGATCAGTGCATATGATGCCACACTCATGACTTCAAGATAAACGAACATGTTGAAGATATCCCCTGTCACTATCATGCCCAACGCTCCTACCAGAGCTAAGCAGAGAAGAGAATAGTATTTTGTCCTTCTTTCCTTAACATAGCGATAGGAAAATATTATCACAAGAAAAGTTATGAGAATCGAAAGAAATGAAAGAACAATTGAAAGATTATCTATAACTACAGTTATACCGAAGGGAGCTTTCCACGATTCCATATGATAAACAATTCTTCCTTCTGAAACAACCTGAGGAACCATTGACAGCGTGATGATCATGGCTGCTAAACAACCTGTAAATGCGGTGTATGTTGCGAATTTATCATTTTTCAGGCTTAGTATGGGTATTAAGAACGCAGTTCCTAAAAGTACACCTATAGGAAGGAAACCGTATGCCATACTATCCCCATAACTCTTTTATTTTTCTCATATCCAGTGTTCCGAATTCACGATAAAGAAGTATGGCTATGGATAAAGCCACAGCTGTTACGGAAAAATTTATAACTATGGATGTGAGTATCAATGCTTGAGGCAAAGGGTCCACAGCAAGAGAAGAAAACCTTATGAAGTTCAGATCTTCCATTATCGGAGGTATGCCTCCTGTTCTGTATGCAATGGATATCAAGAGTAAATGTATTCCATTTGAAAACAGGTTCAGTCCTATGATTTTCTTTATGAGATTGTTTTTTAACATGATTGTATAAAATCCGATTATCATTAATATTGTGGATATCAAATACGGTATCATTTTATTCCCTCACCATTGAATATATTATAAGTACTATAGCGGTTATCACCATAAACATTCCTGCTATATTGGAAAAAAGTGTAAATCCACCACTCCATATGTTTAATGGTATCTGGGTTGAAAGCAAATTTTCTCTGAAAGTAGCTCCTATACTTAATATCAGAATTATCAAGAGAATTCCTGACACACTTTTTAAATCTATTAGCTCATTTCTTGTAAGTTTATGCTCAACATCACCTTCACTGAAAACAAGAACAAGTAAAGCAAAACCCGTGGCTATTATTGCTCCTGCCGGAAATGCCCCGCCGGGAGTAAGGTGACCATGAAGGGCTGTAAAGCTGCCTATAAGAATTATAAGCGGGAATAGTATTCTCGATACCGTTCTAACGATTATATCCATATCTTTTCCTCCTTATTATGAGAAACACACCCATGGTGGCAGCAAAGAGAACCGTTTCCTCTCCCATTGTGTCATAGCCTCTGAAGTCCCATACAATAGAGTTTACTATGTTTGCCGAGCCTGTGAAAATGAGACCATTCCTAAGGTAAAAAAGAGCAACCTTTTTATTCTGGAAACTTCCAAATTCAGGAAGATAAACTACAGAAATTGAAAGAATCGCAGCAAGCAGAATTAATACGGTATATCCTGCAATTCTGTTTTTTTCTATTCTTTTTTTCTTCACTCTTCTTCCCTCCGTGTTTTGAAAATAGCAACTATGAATACGAATGTTGTCAGAGCCGAAGCAACAGCAGCCTGCGTGATTGCAACATCAGGAGCAGCCATGAGCAGAAAGACCAAGGCCAAAACTGCATCAACAGCTCCTATCACTATAACTGCCTGAAGAAGGTCTCTAAGCTCTACTGCAATAATAGAGAGTATTGCCAAGGTGATCAGGGAAATCTCCAAAATCATTCTTCTACCTCCTTCAATGCTTTCTTGAAAACCTCCAGGTAAGGTTTAACTTTGGATTCGAAAAGTTCTTTACCTGTTTTAGTTCTGTATGTTGTTCTTATCTTTTCGATTTCCTTAAACCTTCTTCTTATTCCTTCAATAAGGGGTATGCCTATTTCAGCTATTCCGTACGCATGTCTCAAAGCACCGAACACACCAACACTGTCAAGCTTGTCCGCCTCATACAATATTTGGGATTCTAAATTTCTTTCTATATTTTGAGACCATTCATGTTCGCTTATTATTTTACATACCTTTTCCAATTTATCTTTGGGATAGCCCAGTTTAACCAAAATCTCTCGGGCTTTTTCTGAACAAAGTTTTGCATGCATACCTTTCGGAAGCAAATTTCCCTCTCCAGGATTTCTTTGAGTCACTATATCGTGTAACAGTGCTGCAATGGAAAGAATTTCTTTATCTCCCCCTTCCTTTTCCGCTATAAGTAAAGCATATCTCTGAACTCTTTTTACGTGATCAAAATCGTGACTAAGCATTCTGGTTTTGTTCCTCTTCATGATTTTTTTTACTTTCTCTTCCACTATTTTTTCCCATTCCATTCATTCCTCACCAGAACCTTGGGTTTTATCCCTAATTTATATGCAGTATTGGCTATTATATGTGTTGATGTGGGATTTGAAAAAAGATTTATTATAAGCACAAGGAAAACCTTTGCAGAATGTATACTCCATGGAGCCCTAAGTATCAGAGCAATCAAAGCAAGACTCATACCTCCCATGGAAATCAGTGTTGCAGCGTGGCTTCTTGTGTAAATATCGGGAAATTTGAGCATGCCTAGAGCTCCCAAGATTGCAAAAATACCCGATATCCAGAGCAGTACTGTGGAAAGTATTTCAAAAAACATCACTATCCCTCATATATCTTACAATAGCAAGAGTTCCCACAAGGGATAAAAGAATCATAAGGATTGCAATATCCATGTAGAAATCTTTTCCTACCTTAAAGGATTCCAGAGCTATAATTGTAACGATTATATTTATCAAAGCTCCTGTAGATATCATTCTATCCGCAAAACTCGGTCCGGAAATAAGCCTTATCATAACCATAACTCCCGCCAAGGCAAAAAGATACTCTATCATCCTGTCACCTTTAAACCGTGTTTTTCAAAAAGCTTTCCTATTTGATAATCTGATCTGTAATATATAGAGTGAACATAAAGTGTATTTTTATCTATTTCAAGTGTAAGTGTTCCGGGAGTTAATGTTATAGAATTTGCGAGCATGGTTTTTCCAAGATCTGTTTTGAACTTTGTTTTTACACCCACAATAGCAGGTTTGATATTACCGGTTATTATCATTTTGGCAACATCAATATGTGAAAGAATTTCAAGATAGATAAAAATCACAAGATACTTCAGAGCCCTTATCCAGTTTAAAGGATTAAATATCATTTTGTGTCTTTCTTCGGTGAAGAACTCCCAGGTCACGAGGGTTGCCATTACGGAAATCCCTGCTCCTATCAGAAGCTCCCCGGGATTGAGGTTGTGAATAAGGAATATCCATACTATATATACAACAATGAAAGTCATCACAAATCTTTTCATGTATAAAAATTCACATTTCCAGATTAAATAATTTCGAGAACCGAAATCGTTAATTATTATGGTGGGTTGAATTTTTGCGGTGTAAGGCTTAAAAAATTAACTTTAAAATTAGTTTTTATGATGGAAATTTTTAAAGCTCCGGAATATGTTGGAAATGGAGAAAGTTTTTACAGAGATATTGAAAAGGTGTATTCGGAAAAATCAAAGGAGTATCAAGAAAAATGTAGTGTTCTTGCAAAACTCGGTGAAGATTTTGAAAGGGATGTGAATTTATGTGTAGAGAAGCTCCAACATCTATACGATGAATCGAACCCTGGGTTTTTTAAGAAACTTTATTTTAGAATTAAATCTTTCTCTTCCAAAAATGAGAATGTTTTAGAAAATCTAATAAAGGCAGAAGTGAAAACACTTGGAGAAATAAAGAACAAGTTAGGTGAAAAAATCAAGTATGCTAAGCAGGAGGTTTCTATTGCTAATCAAAGAATAAATGAGCTTTACGATATGGAGATAAAACTTTTGGAAAGATTAGAGGACAATAAAAAGGAACTACAACAATTGGAAAGGGAAATTGAAAGGATTAACAAAGAACTGAACTCAGAAAACTATATAGACGAATCCGATTTGAAGGTTGTTAAAGAAAAATTACAATTAGAACAACAAAAAAGAATGAAAGAAGTTAAAAAGAATACTTATAAAGGAGAGTTATTGGCTGGTGAGACTTTACAGAAACAGATAAGAAATTTACGAAAAGCCTATAAGATTCTTATCGATGAAGGGCTTGTACTCGTTATAGAAAATGCTGAAACCGTTTATTCGCATCTTAAAGGTACCTACGATGCACTGGAGAAGATGATAGGAGGAAAAATCGCTGTTGCTGGTCTGACAGAAATCACAGCTAAAGCAGTAAAAATGTTTACCCAGGTCAGGAAAGATATGAATTATGTATTTGGGATGATTACCAACTTGGCAGCAAAGCTTCCTGATGTATTGCCTTTACTCGAGGAACCATTTTACGATGAAAAAATGTTAGAGTATTCTTCAAAAATACTTAAGGAAGGTGATGAAAAATTCAATAATCAATTAAAAAAGCTAACAAGGGATGTTATAGACGTGAAAGTTCTCCCTTATAATGATAAATGAAATAAAATCTCTTTTTAAAGAACTGCAAAAAGAGAGGGAATTTTTGTATGGAGATGAAATTAGAGGTTATATAGGCAAGTTGACTTGGACAGAGTGGCGGGAAGAAGAAGAGGATTTCAAAGTAAATAAGGCTTTGTATAAGATAATAGATATTGCAGAAGAACATCCTCTTATTGAGGTAAAGATAGATAAAGAATCGGGATTTCCTCCTTGGACGCTTGTAGAAGAAGTATACTCCTTAAATGAAACCCTGGAAGAACCTCCTATAGATTGGGAAGAAATAATCGAAAATGCAAGATATAATTTATTAAGGGGAAAAGATGTGGATATTCACACTCAAACTCTGAAATTGTACAAGCTGTACGAAGAACTCAAGAAAAGACCGATAACACCTCTGTTCAATACAGTTGATATAGAAAAAATTGACGAAGATTCTTCTGAAGAAAAGCATTCAGTAACGTTTTTCTACTATCATCCTGTGAAGAACTATCCGGTAGTATGGAAAATTAATACACATGTTAAAAGAAGAAAGAGATTCAGATTCTGGGATAATATAAAAAATAAATCACCGATAAAATATGAAAAGAATGAACCAAGGTTAAGCAAAGAATTTGAAAAAGTGATGAAAGAGAATGCCATTTTTGATGCCAAAACCATGTATTTTATGTTAAATCATGCGTTTCCAGGAGATATAGATTCTGTAGAATCTCGAATCATGGGTCCGTTTTACTTCTCGGTGCGGCAGGAAATAAAACCCTTAAAAATGCTTCTGGAAGGAGATGTGGAAAAATATTTAGAAGATAAAGATACAGATGGGATTATGATCACTCAGAGAGAACGTGTATCTAATGGTTATTATTCAGCAACTATCGAGATTCATCCAAGATCGGATTTGGAAAAATACGGTTTGAAAAAGAGAAACTTACCCTGGACTAAAGAGGGGAGAATATGATACATCTTACGGATTATCCATTCATTAAAGGATTCGATAAAACAGATATTGAAAAGATACTGAGATTTGAATATAATATTGGTTTACCAAGAAAAATAACCGATAATGAAGATGAGTTCAAAAAGGAACTTGAAAACTCTATAATTGCTAAGAAAATAAAAGAGACAAGAATATACTACACAGAAGCTCTTCCAAAGGATGATTATGGTAATTATAGTTATTTAGACAAAGTCAATGCTGTAAAGCACAAGTTGAATAAATTGAAATGGAAGATTAAAGAGGGGGAAGATCTTTATAGCTGGGATGTAGAAGAGCTGTTGGCAACTCATTTCATTGTTAAAGATATAGATCATGAAGTTGAAGAATGGACGTGGGATATATGTTTACAATATAAAATTGACACAGAGCTTTGGTTTATTCTCACACCAGAAGAGGTTGTTAGATGGATAGAAAATGGATATTCAGTTCCGTTTTTGAAGGAATTTAAAACCATATACGAAAATGATTATGAATCCTTTAAGAGGATTTTTGAGGTAGCTGATGGAAGGATACAGGAAGAAATTATCAATAATATCACGGATTCCTCTGAATATGAATTTTTCATAAACTTTCATGAAAATGAGAAAAAAAGGGATTTAGTAGCACTCGCGAAATTTGATGTAACCAGATACATCAAGCCTGAGATTCTTTACGTGAGAATGCCAGAAAAATTGAAAGAGGTTTATGCAAACCTGAAGCCTGAAAGACAATTAAAGGTCTGGAATAGACTGGTAAAAACATTTGAAAAAGAGAATCTATCAGAATTTCTTGAACATTCAAAATTTGATTTTTCCAAGGTTGAAGATCCGAAATACATTCTCGATAATTATTTTGATAAGTTTGTAGAATTTTATAAATCTCGGGATAGGAACAGGCAAATTAAAATATGGAGAAGAATCCAGAGATATTTAGATCCGGAAAAAAGAAAGCAAATTTTATTGAAATCTGAGTTTGATTTGATAAATGTACTTACACCGGAGAAAATCTATGAAGAATACTGGTATTTGGTTAATGAGCACAGATTCTTTAAAAATAAGGATAAAAAGAAAGAATTATTCCTAGAAATTGCCTTTTCTCCCAAGATCAAAAAAGTGGATATCTCAAAAGATAGAGAGATTGAAGAGTATTTTAAAGAAGAAGATATTGATCTGGATAAGAAGAGAATGTTTAAAATCCAGAATAATCTTCAAGATAAGATAGGATTTGTATACGTAAAGCCAAAAGAAAGAAATATCACTATTGAGTTCGATATTTCGAATGAAAATGGAAATCTTGAAATCTATGGTTTGGAAAATTCTAATCTTTTCGAACCTGTTTCTGAACTGCTAAAGAGTTATAAAGTTATTGTCGCCCATTCTAAGCTTTCAGATGTAAAAGGGAAGGTTGATATCCTTCACAGCAACGGTAATTTTACATTGACCGTTAATTTTGAGGGACCCTCTATTTCTAGGGTAGAAGAGATTCTTGAGCAGTTGCTTTCGTATAGATATATGATAGAAAAGATTCTTCTTACGGGTGAACACAAACAGTTAACAAAAGAAATAAAGGGAATCCTTGATAAAACTGGAATGTCTTCTCTGGAAGAGTTAGCTCCGAAACCGATTTCTTTAGAAATGAATACACTTTATTTCAGTTATGACAACACAGATGTTTATTGTTTTTCTGAAAAAGAACCTTTGACGGTTTGTATAGGGGAGAAAGAGATAATCCCTGTAGAGTCATATGTAATAAAAGTACCATCTGAAAAAAAGGAAGATATTATAGACACTTTATTGTGTGCGGGATATTTGAAATGGAACAGAGAAAAGGTAAAAAATGCAATAGAAGAGCGTGAAGAGAAAATTCTTCAAAAACATAAAAGACCTAAAACATCTGTTGAAAAAAATCGAATACTCTCTACAACAAATGAACATACTTTGGAGCTAAATAAATTGTATTATTATGAAATTTCGCTTGCAGAAAAGGGAATACCCAGGTCTGTAGATTTTGATTCAGACTGGCATCTGTTGGATCTTGCCATAGAGAATGAAATTTTTTTTGAAACCATTAAAAAATTGAAGAAAAAGGATTAATTTAGTACTTTTTAGACATGCGTGCGATGAATACTTCTACTGGTAATGTGTATTTTTCTCCACATATGTCTATGTATTCATAAACAGGTATTTTCTTGATCTCTGACTTTTTATAACAGACAAGATTGAACCTCATATGATTTTCATCCGGATCTTCTGGATATCCTGATCCAGGTATTTTATAGCACAGTTTTGTTACAACTATTTTCTCATCATCAGGCAGTCTCAATGCTTTGGATGATAGAATTTCTTCTTGCTCATTTAGCACTTCTTTCATTTTTTCAGGAATATCGATCATTTTTGTTTCTTCAAAAAATTTATCAATTGATAAGGAAGTTTGATTCAAATAGTCTTCAATTATTTTGCACAATCCGCTGATTATACAATCTGCTATGAATTTCTTTTCTGTATCGGGATTATTGCATATTTCTTTCAGCCTTTCCTTTATGTAAAATCTCTCTGCTACGGTTTCTAGGTTTAAATTTGAAAGCTTTTCAACAATTGCTTTATTTGGTTTGTAATTTGCTATTTTATCAGGTATTTCTATTATCAATCCCATTTTCTAGGCACCATTTCATTACTTAATAGATATAACAATATTGATAAAATTTATAAAGTTTATTTCTAACAGATTTTGTTCTATCTTGAAATACAATAATAGATAAAAGATCCTTTTGCTTACCGATCTATCCAAATAAACCTGTGCTTAAATACCTGCTTCCAGAATCGGGTAATACTGTAACAACCCTTTCATACTCCAGATTTTTTGCTACAAAATAATTTGCACCAGAGCTGGGACCGACAAGGAGACCTTTTGTTTTTGCCAGTTCTCTGGCTGTATAGAAGGCTTCGGTATTCGAAACTCTCACAATCTTGTCAAGAAAATCCTCTTTCAGAATATCTCTGTAGTAACACCCTATACCCTCTATTCGGTTTGGTTTATCTTTTGGAAGAATTCCTATAAGTTTTACATCGGGAAACCTCTCTCTCAATGCTTGACCAACACCCATTATTGTACCTCCGGTTCCGATACCTGCAACAAAAGCATCGATTCTGTCCATAGCCTCAAGAATTTCCTGTCCTGTTGTATATCTGTGAGTTAAAACATTGTTCTTGTTCTTGAATTGATCAAGGTAAAAATAACCCTCATTCCTTCCCAACTCCTCAGCCATTTTCACAGCTTCATCCATATTTTCTGTAAGAACGAGTTCTGCACCATACGCCTCCATGAGTTTTCTCCTCTCAACACTCATAGTCTCAGGCATGAATATTTTTACTTTATAACCCTTAATGGATGCTATCATGCTCAGAGAGATTCCCGTATTACCGCTGGTTGCCTCCACTATGGTACAACCGGGTTTCAGTTCACCGCTCTTCTCTGCTGATTCAATCATGTATTTTACCATTCTGTCCTTAATGCTTCCTGTTGGATTGAGAAATTCGAGTTTTGCGTAAACATGATCATCTAATTGAAGTAATGGTGTATTTCCGATCAGGTCCAGAACATTTTTTTTCATATAATCATCATGTTAAAGCATAAATTTATAAGCATTACAAGTATATTATGTTATTATGTATCGAATCGATATGAAGATGAGTAATATCTTAAAACATTTACCTTTTCTGAAAGAAAAAATATTAAAAATCAGGAAAAAACAAATTCTGGAAACCCTTTTACAGAACTGTTATTCTTGCTCTGTCTCGACCTGTAAGGGTTGAAAACATGCAAAACAGCAGTGAATTGAATGCAAATGTTGTAGCACCACTTAAAAATCTATTCGAAAATCCTGTATCAAGAATGGTTTTGAAGTATCTGGTAAGGGAAAGCAAACTGAAAAATGCACTGGAAGTTCATTACGGAATTAAAAGACCTAAAAATTTGAAAGAATCATTCAATGCAAAATTTTTGGGTTTTTTTACAGATCGAGCTGTGAAGGTTTTTGGCGGAGAGAAGAATGAAATTATAAAAGAATTTATAAAAAATGAGTATCTTCGTGGGATTGAACTGGTTTTGCGATCCATTGCAGAATATGGAATAACCATACCTCAGAAATTGATTGCACCTTTTCTTGTTGTGTGGGATTATACAAGTCTGTGCAATTTAAAATGTAAACATTGCTATGCGAGCGCGGGTAAACTAAAGCCTGATGAACTTACAACCGAACAAAGATATGAAGTTATTGATCAGCTTGATAAGGCTGGTGTTGTTGCTGTTGCCTTTTCTGGGGGAGAACCTTTAATGAGAAAGGATTTTTTTGAAATAGCAGAATATGCGAAGGAAAAGAAAATGTTTGTCAGCATAGCAACGAACGGAACTCTAATAGATGAAAGAACAGCAAAAGCCCTTAAAAAAATCGGTATTGATTATGTTGAGATAAGTCTTGATCATTCAAATCCGAAAATACATGATGAGTTTCGTGGGATTAAAGGAGCATGGAAAAGGACGGTTAGAGGAATAAAAAATTCTGTAAATGCCGGAATATGTACAGGTATAGCAACAACAGTAACAAAATTCAATTATGATGATGTTCCGAATATGATAGAATTTGCAAAGAAGCTTAAAGTACATACTTTTATTGCATTTAACTTTATTCCCACAAGAAGGGGAAGAGAGATAGAAAGAAACGATATAACACCGGAGGAAAGGGAAAAATTGCTTAATTTCCTTTATGATAAATTATGCGAAAGTGATGGATTGCGGGTTTTCTCTACATGTCCTGCATATGCCAGAATAAGCTTAGAGCATGCATTTAAAGACAGAAATATGCCTATCGTTCCAACACATTTTGCTGACATCAGTCTCGGAGATAAAACAATTGCGCTTGCCGATTTCATTGGTGGCTGTGGAGCAGGAAGGAGTTACTGTTCCATAGAATATAATGGAGATGTCCAGCCCTGTGTCTTTATTCCAATAAAGTTAGGTAATGTGCTTGAAAATGGTTTTGAAAATATCTGGAGAAAAAATGAAATTCTGGAAAAGCTGAGAAACAGGGAATTGCTCAAAGGTCCATGTGGAAAGTGTAAATACAAATACATCTGCGGTGGTTGCAGAGCAAGAGCATTTGCAACTACAGGTGATATTCTAGAATCGGATTATGGATGCATTGTTGCTTCTTCAAAATAAAAACAGGTGATCAAACTTTTATTTAGAAATGTAAAAATATTAAAAAGCGGTGTGAGAAATGATTATAAAATCTTACGAGAAGGTCAACAAGGAGGAATATTCTGAATTTGTTTTAGGAGGAGATATTGGAGGAACGAAAACAAGACTCGGAATAGCAGGTGTGAAAAAGAAAAAACCCGTTCTTCTGTTTTCGGCTGAAATAAATACTCGGGAGATAAAATCCTTTCCCCTGTTTGTAAATGAAGTTCTCGAATACGCTAAGGAGAAATATAACATTTCTCCGAAAAGGGCGTGTTTCGGTGTTGCAGGACCGGTTCCTGAAAAAAGAAACCGCTGTAAACTTACAAATTTGAAACTGAATGTGAATGTTAAAAGGATTCTTAAAAAAACCTCGCTTGGATCATTATTTTTGATAAACGATTTTGAAGCAATAGGGTATGGTGTAAATCTGTTAAGCAGAAAAGACATCATTAAAATGAAACCCGGAAAAAAAATTACCGGAGCAACAAAAGCCGTCATCGGAGCTGGAACGGGTTTGGGAAAATGTATACTTGTTTTCAATAGAGAGTATGATATATACCTGCCTGTAACAAGTGAGGGGGGACATGTTGATTTTCCGGTAAAAGATAAAAACGAGTTGGAACTTATGGAATTTATAAAAAAATTCAGAAACCTTGCAGGATATGTGAGCTATGAAGATGTTCTTTCCGGAAACGGAATAGAAGCACTTTATTACTTTTTTAAAAAGAGTTTCAAGAAAGATAAACATATTTCAGAAATAGAAAAATCTGAAGATATTCCTGCAGCGGTTTCGAAATACAGAAAAAGGTCTGGATTGTGCAGGGAGGTTTTCAGGTTATATGCAAAATTCTATGGAAGGTGTGCGAAAAATTTTGTTCTGGAGACTCTCGCAAGAGGTGGTCTATATATTGCTGGGGGAATAGCACAGAAAAACACGGATATATTTCGAAGCCAAGAATTTCTAAAGGAGTTTGAAACTTCAGAAACACATCGTAAAATTCTGAAAGCTGTTCCTGTTTACATAATAACCGATGAGAATATAGGTCTTAAAGGTGCATGCTTCTCTGCTTATAAGATTGCAATTTAATAAATTTTTAGATAGGTTATTCTTTTCACTCCAATCTTATTCCTCTAAAATATTCTGTTCTTCTTCCAAGTTTAAGACCTTCTCCTGCATTTTTGACCGCGTCTTCGAGATAATTCATGAAATCATCAAAAGATGAGGTACGACATCCGGAAAGAGTTTCTTCAGATTCTCATACACTTCTCTTGCCGGTTTTTGCTTTGATTCTGTCATGTTACTTATAAAATGAGTTTAGTTTAAAATTCTTTGTTTCCATTATGAACAAAAACGTGGTTTAATATTGGCTTAGAGAAAGTAAAAAGAACCAATTTTTACAGAAAACAAGAAACTAACGGTAAATAATATAATGAAAAGAAAAAAGAAAGTGAAGGTTTTAAGCCTTTAATGAAAAGAAAAAAGAAAGTGAAGGTTTTAAGCCTTCACCAGGTCTATTACCATTCCTGCAGCAATGGTCTTGCCCATGTCTCTGATTGCAAACTTTGAAAGTTGTGGGAAGTCTGACTGTTTTTCTATTGCCACAGGCTGTGTGGGAACTGCTTTGATTATTGCCGCATCTCCTGGTTTGAGCATATCTGGATTTTCCTCTATTGTTGCTCCGGTCTTTGGATCAAGTTTCTTGAGAATGTCTGTTATCTTGCATGCTACATGAGCTGTGTGCATGTGGAATACAGGTGTATAGCCCCTTGTTATAACAGTTGGATGCTGCAATACAAGTATTTGGGCTGTGAACTCTTTGGCTACAGTTGGGGGATTATCTGGATGACCCACAACATCCCCTCTCTTTATCTGATCCTTTGCAACACCTCTGACATTGAATCCTATGTTATCTCCTGGTTCTGCTTTGTCCAGAGGCTTGTGATGCATTTCTATGGATTTAACTTCTCCCTGAACACCGCTGGGCATAAATATTACTTTGTCTCCTGGTTTCAAAACACCTGTTTCAACTCTTCCAACCGGAACCGTTCCTACACCTGTAATTGAATATACATCTTGAACCGGTATTCTTAGCGGCTTGTCAATTGGCTTTTCTGGTGGTACCAGAGTCTCATCCAGCGCTTTTACAAGTGTTGGTCCATTGTACCATGGCATTTTATCTGTTTTCTTAATCACATTGTCTCCATAGTATGCTGATACCGGAACAATCGGTATTTTGTTCACATCGTAACCCAGAGTCTGTAGGAGTTTGGAAACCGCTTCTTTAACTTCATTGTATTTTGATTGATCGTAATTTACAGCGTCCATTTTGTTTATCGCAACCACTACCTGATTTATTCCTAGAACCTTTGCAAGGTACATGTGTTCCTTTGTCTGTTCCTGGACACCATCCTTGGCAGAAACTACAAGAATGGCTGCATCTGCCTGAGATGCTCCTGTAATCATATTTTTAACGAAGTCTCTGTGTCCCGGTGCATCAATTATCGTAAGGTAATATTTATCAGTATTGAATCCCTGATACATGAGATCTATTGTAACACCTCTCTCCCGTTCTTCTTTGAGCTTATCCATGATAAATGCGAATTCAAATGTCTCCTTTTTGAGTTCCTTTGCCTTTTCCTGAAGCTTTCTAAGTTCCTGTTCTGGAATTGCTCCAGAATCGTAAAGCAATCTTCCTATTAATGTGGATTTTCCGTGGTCTACGTGACCTGTAGTTACAATATTTATGTGTGGTTTCTCTGCCATACAGTCTCACCCAATCCTCCTTTATTTTGAAAGATCATGTAAATGGTGTTACATTGAATAGTGTATATTTAAAGCTTGGTATTTTTAAAGGTTTTGGTTTTGGAAATTTATGGATTATATATTTTTAAAATTTTGTGTTTTTGGTTTTGGTTTCTTTAAGATATCTGGTTGGGAACAGGAGAAGGTGCAAATGGAAGCGGTAGCTCCCTCTTGGTGCACATTCTGGTTGGGAACAGGAGAAGGTGCAAATGGAAGCGGTAGCTCCCTCTTGGTGCACATTCTGGTTGGGAACAGGAGAAGGTGCAAATGGAAGCGGTAGCTCCCTCTTGGTGCACATTCTGGTTGGGAACAGGAGAAGGTGCAATGCGGGGGGCGAGAATTTCTTCCGTGCATGCCTTGAAAAGCACAGATTTCGAACTCGCGCAGCGACTAACGCACTAGGCCCTCAACCTAGCCCCTTTGACCGCTCGGGCACCCCCGCTTAGCTTCTATAACAGTATATAATAATATCTAAGGAATTTTAAAAAACTGTACAGTGTTGCTGTGCTGTATCCAAATATTGTTAGATAGTACCAAAACTCACTTTCCGAATTTATAAATTTATAGAGAAGTTTTTTGGAAATCCAGGCTTTTGGATAAAAATAATTTTTATTTATATATTTTACCACATCCTTTTCCGAACGGCTTAATCTCTCCTTGAACCATTTTGTCATTACCCTTAAGGGAGGATATCTTCCTTCAAATCTTACTTTACCTGTCTTTATTTTTTTCAGCACCTCATCAACGGTCTGTGCATCAATATAGTTCACAGAAAACCCGAACATCTCTTTTGTATGAGCATCGGACCCTGCAACCATTGGTTTTTTCTTCTTCTGTGCATATTTTTGTGCAAGAAAATTCGAAAATCTGTCATGACATAGTGAATTGAAAGCCTCCACAGCATCTACTTTGTCTATTTTTGTTTTAACACCATCATTTCTAAGATCAAAGGGATGTGCTGCTATGGATATACCACCCTGTTGATGAATGAGTTCTACAGTCTCTTCTAAGGGTAGTTCTTTCGGTAAAGCTTCACTAACACCGAGAGCAAGAACATGACCGTCCTGTGTTTTGATTTCTATTCCCGGAATAAAAATAATTCCGTATTTTTTGGCTGCTCTTTGCGATTCTTTCCAGCCTTTTGTAGTGTCATGGTCTGTAATGGCAACACCAGAAAAATTTTTCTTCTTTGCGAGTTTGAACACTTCTTCAGGTGAAAGTGTTGCTTCCCAAGGTATTTTTTTCCCTTTCGAATAGTATGTGTGACAGTGAAGTTCAAATTT
>Ga0190363_1000043_pt1 | contig 66742 bp, 74 predicted proteins | sample 48721867_MG_FD_161272 | JGI IMG/M metagenome (GOLD analysis project Ga0190363, IMG submission 161272) | Hydrothermal vent microbial mat bacterial communities from Southern Trench, Guaymas Basin, Mexico - 4872-18-6-7_MG | ecosystem: Environmental > Aquatic > Marine > Hydrothermal vents >...
CTCTACGGCCGTCATGGCCGCCTGGTGAGACGTCGGGACTCCGAGGACGTCTGTGAGTTCTCCGGTTCTAAGTCTCCTGCCGAGCTCCTTTATGGCGTAGGCGGCCGTGGAGCCGCTTCCCAAGCCGACTACGTAGCCGTCTTTCACGTGTTCTACTGCCTTGAGGGCGGCTCTACGCTTTGCCTCCTCGACCCATTTAGGCTTCGAGTTCGAGCTTCTCGAGTTCCTCAAGCTCCTTCAGTACCTCCTCCCTCAGCCTCCTAACCTCCTCCTCAAGCCTGGGCTTTTTCGGGGCTTCCTTCCTCGCAGCGGGCTTCTTAGTCCTCGCCGGGGCGGGTGGGATTGGCTTGACGGGTGTCGGCTTGAGTCTGCTCCTTATCTCGTTTATCCTCCTTTGTGTCTCGGCTATTCTCTGCCTGAAGGTTTTCATCAGCTCGTCTCGAGTCTTCTCCAGCTCGTAAAGGCTTATGATGAGCCTGTTCCGCCCTATCTCCTCGTTCACCTCCTTAAGCCGTTCTAGGTAGCGTTTGGCTATCCGCTCCCTCTCAGCGTGGGTTATCCTGCCGTAGTCCTCGGCCTCGTAGAGGGATGCTATGAGTTGCCCCAGAGCCTCCCTCTCGGCCTCGAGGACCCTAAGCCTCTCGCTCGCCCTCCTGGCGTCCTCCTCCCTCGAGTACCTTCTAACCGATACTCCCACTTCCTCCCCCACATTATACTCCTCGACTGTCTTCGTCTTGCGTCCCCTCAGAAGCCATGTCAGGAGGGTTGCGGAGGTCAGTCCTATGGCGGCTGAGGAGAGTATTATGGCTATGTACGTGGTGATAGATGCCATAGGTCTTCAAAATTTTCTAAACGGAATGGCTATATAAGTTGTCTTCAGACTGTTTTCTCCGATACGAGACAATTCCGGACACAGCGACCTTAAAAATTTATACCTCCAAGCCCAAGAACCCATGGTTCGAGTTGAGCGACATAGACCTCGAGCTGCTCAGAAGGAAGAAGCTGCTCAAAATGCAGAGGATGCTCCTCAAAGCGAAAGCCCAGCCCCTGAAGAAGGAGACAGGCAAGACGCTACAAGACATCCTCGTCGGGAGGGCGAAGGAGGTTCTCGAGGCAGCGAAGGCCCAGTATCCGAGGCTGGCCAAGGTGGTCGAGGACGTTCTGGAGGAGGCCGTCAGGTCTGGTAGGATCAGGGGGCCCATAACCGGCGAGGAGCTCTACACCCTGTTCCTAAACCTCGGCGTCAGGGTTAGGCTCAGGACGACGATAAAGATCGTGGAGCACGGCAAGCTGAAGACGCTCAGCGAGAAGATCAGAGAGTCCCTGCGTGAGTGAGGTAGGTTAGGGATGCCAGGACGTAGACCCCCACGGACGCCCTGAGCCTCCACACCTCTACATACTCATTTTGGACATGTGCCTGTAGATCGTTTCCAGGCCCGTATATCACGGTTGGGATTCCACGGTTTCTGAAAGCCTCGGCATCTGATGCACCTGAGTACACTCTGAAGCCTCTAAATCTCCCCAAGACGCTTGACGTTGCATAGGAGATGGCTTGACATATAGGATCGGATGGAGACGTATAGTTCGGATCGGATTCATCTATAAGGTTACATGAGACTCCTTTAACAGATTCAGCCAGCCTCTTGATCTTCTCAAATGCCTTCCGTGGGGATACCCCTATCGGAATCCTCACGTCAAGTTCGGCTCTACACCTGTCTGGGACAACATTTCTCTTAAAGCCGCCCTGGATTATACCAAGGTTCACCGTGTAAGTCTCGCACACAGCCTCAAGTCTCTCAGCCCTCTCCCGAGGGAGACCGAGCTTCTCAGAAGCCTGTCTGAGAGAGATGCGTGTATTTTCAAATGCCTCCTCCAAGTCTTTAGGGGGCTTTACGGATTGATTCTGGATCTCCTTAACTCTTTCCACAGCCTCGAATAGCCGCTCAATGGCGTTCTCACCCAACATAGGAGTACTTCCATGAGCTGTTCTTCCAGCTGCTTGGAGCTCCACTGCGCATATGCCTTTCTCGCCCACGACTGCGTACTCAGCATTCGTCGGCTCACCTATTATGCAAGCGTCTGCCTTGGGTAACACGTTCTTCTCAACGAGCCAGTAAGTACCTCCTAGGCCCCCCGTCTCCTCGTCAGCGACCGCTGTGAACAGAATCGACCCCTCAAACTTTTCCTCCACCTGGGACAGGACTTCGAGTGCCACAGCCATAGCGGCCACTCCACTCTTCGTGTCCGACGCCCCTCTCCCAAGTATCTTTCCCCCTCTCACCTCCCCACAGAATGGATGGAAGCTCCAGCCTGAACGATCTCCCGCCGGAACTACGTCCATGTGACTGTTGAATATGAGAATAGGTCTGCCAGATCCTATCTTAGAGACTAGGTTGAGACGGCCTTCCCCGGCATCGTAAACTTCGGAACTCAGGCCCCTGTCTCCAAGCCATTCCTTCAGAACTTCAACTACAGCTGAAGTGTCTCCAGGCGGGTTCTCGCTAGGAGCTCTTATCAAAGCCGAACAGAGCTCGACAACCTCCCTCTCCCTCTCTCTCACCACCTTCTTAGAAAGATTCTCAGCCCAGCTCATCGAATACTCTTTTCACAACAAAAGTTATTAATCTACTGTTGAAAAGACATTAAAATAGGTTTTTGCGTAGGGTTCTGCGAATAAGAGTTTGCTTGCTCAACTAAAAATATGTTGGTTTTTGGCGCAGGTTATCCTGGACATGAAGGAGTGATGTGGTAGATGCGGCGGCACTCTGGGACCACTTTGCTTAGGAAGAAGTATTTCCTGTCCAAGGAGACGGCAATCATAATGGCTGTGCTGTCGCTCCTAGCCCTGCTCGTCGGCGTGGGCGGAGAATGGCACTGGTGGTTCGTCCCGGCGGAGTCACAACCACCTGACTTCTTACATGTGTGGTTCTGGCCGTTGTTCTACCCGTTGATGCCCGTGCTCAAGGGCTGGTACGTGAAAATCGTACACAGGATCTGTTGGCTTCCACTAGACAGCATTTACATCGAGATGGCCCCGTGGCCGTTCCCGCCGACAATAGTATGGGGTTTCGCTCTCACTTTACCAGGCTTTCAGGTTCCGGGTGTGTGGATGCCTTTCCTAGTGCATATCCCATACTGGCTCGCCCTCTCCTACGGTCTGTCAGCGCTGATACACAGATACAATAAAGCCGTTCGGGAGGCCCTCCAGAAGGCTCGGACAGAGGGGCGATGTTATGTAGGTTGTGATGCTGCTTTGACTGGCAAGTTTAAGTCTTTTCTGAGGCCCGATAAGCTTCGTGTAGCGTTTACTATAGGGATAGCCTTCGTAGCACTCTTCTTTGGCACAGCGTGCCCGTTAGTAACATTTGATGGGCAGTATCCCCTCTGGTTTAATGCACTTTTCTGGCCCTTCATGTACTTTCTGAAGCGATTTTTCACCTATCTCTGCAGTTTGCCCTGTATGTCGGCGTACACTCCTCCGTTCTACCGAGTTAGCGTTTCTGTTTCACTCTTAAAGCCGAGGGAACTTGCCTTCGGTCCAGATGGAGGAGTGTTAGGCCTCATCCTTCTGATAGCCCTAATCCACCTCCCCTACTGGTACTTGCTGTCGTGTATGATAACCGCAGCGATACACCAAACCTTCAGCCTCTTTGCATCAAGGTAAAGGTATAGGACGTCGGGTCGGCGCCACAGGGGCCCGTCGTCGGAAGCAGAGAACTATCCACGTGGCTCCGGCGATGCAGAAGAGGAGTCCCGGCAACATCAAGTACGAGTACGGATACTCCTCACGTTCTTCTTCCCACCAGTACGTTGGCCTTTCCTGACTCTTAGGGATGAATGAGATGACGGTTAGGACTACTCCAAGAATGAAGACAGCCAATCCAAGAACATACTTCCTCCTCATAAAAACAGGCACCCAGTTTAAATGCCCCCCGCACTCTAATTAGGTTTCCTCCAGCCCCGCACAGAACTGTCCGGAGTGAAGAAGAGAGGCGTTCCTGGAAATGCTAAGAAGGAAGCTACTAGAGCCATGACTTTTAGGCGTTCCTCTGGCGGGGGGCGAAAGTTTTTTAGGGTTGTTATGCCTAACGGCTTAAACCGGAGAGGTGGCCTGAGCTGGACTGGAGACTTACCGTAAGGTAGTCCTCGACGAAGACGCCATACCTAAGGCCTGGTACTGCATACTGCCAGACCTTCCGAAACCGCTTCCACCCCCGATAGACCCCAACACCAGGAAGCCAGTGGGTCCAGACTCGATACTGTTCAAGATATTCCCGAAGGAGCTTCTGAGGCAGGAGACGAGCACGGAGAGGTGGATACCGATTCCTGAGGAGGTCAGGGAAATATACCGGACGTGGAGGCCTACGCCTCTGTTCAGGGCTAGGCGGCTGGAGAGGATGCTGAAGACCCCGGCGAGGATATACTTCAAGTACGAGGGCGTCAGCCCCACGGGGAGCCACAAGCCCAACACGGCCGTGGCCCAGGCGTACTTCAACATGCGTGAGGGCATAGAGAGGCTCACAACGGAGACGGGGGCCGGACAGTGGGGTTCAGCCCTGGCGTTTGGATGCGCCATGTTCGACATGAAGGCCACGGTATACATGGTCAGAGTAAGCTACGACCAGAAGCCTCATCGCAGGACGCTGATGGAACTCTTCGGAGCAGACGTTTATCCAAGCCCAAGCACCAACACGGAGTTCGGAAGGCGGATCCTTAAAGAGGACCCAGACAACCCTGGAAGCCTGGGCATAGCCATAAGCGAGGCGATCGAGGACAGCCTCGGAGACGAGAAGGCCAAATACTCTTTGGGAAGCGTCCTAAACCACGTCCTGACACACCAGACCGTCGTGGGTCAGGAAGCCAAGAAGCAGCTCGAAGCCCTCGACGAGTACCCCGACGTCGTGTACGGATGCATAGGAGGCGGAAGCAGCTTCTCCGGGTTATTCTGGCCGTTCTACTACGACAAGGTCGCGGGCAAGGCACCCAAAGACGTTAGGTTCGTGGCCGTCGAGTCCACAGCCTGCCCGAGCGTCTCCAAGGGGGTCTACATGTACGACCACGGAGACACAGCGAGGCTTACGCCCCTGATGAAGATGCACACTCTGGGACACGACTTCATACCGCCTCCGATACACGCCGGAGGTCTGAGGTACCACGGGATGGCTCCCACGCTGTGCCTCTTGGCCAACGAGGGAGTCGTGGAGGTCGAGGCGTACAACCAAGTCGAGGTCTTCGAGGCGGCTTCGATGTTCGTCAGGGCTGAGGGCGTCCTGCCGGCTCCTGAACCCGCCCACGCCATAAGGGCTGCGATAAACGAGGCTCTACGCTGCCGGAAGACGGGTGAGGAGAAGGTCATACTTTTCCTCCTGTGCGGACATGGGCACTTCGACATGATGGGCTACAGAAAGTTCCTGGACGGCGAGCTACTGCCGTACGAGTATCCGGAGAAGGAGGTCAGAAAGGCCATAGACAGGCTTCTGAAGCTGTACCCGTGGATTAAGGACCTTTAGCTCCCCTTCTTCAACTCCCCCCCATTTTTTCTGATCTACGCCACGACGGTTAAGTTATTTTCAAAGCTGAGTACTTGATGCTGGAGACGGTTCATGCATGAGGAAAGAAGTCTCATAGACGAGCGGGACGCTGTGCTTGTGGTTATCGATGTCGAGGAGAGACTGTATAGGGTAATGGTTCACAGGGAAAAGCTTGCCAACAACATAATCAAACTCATCAAGCTGTGTAAGATGCTCAAGATGCCTATACTGGTGACCGAACAGTATCCGAAGGGGTTGGGCAGGACCATAGGGGAGATAAGGAAGGAACTCGGAGATGAGTATGAGCCGATAGAGAAGACATCGTTCAGCTGCTTCGGCGAACCCCGCTTTAGAGAGAAGCTGAACGGCGTAGGTAGGAGAACGTTGCTTCTCACGGGCATAGAACTTCACGTCTGCGTCCTACAGACCGCGTTGGAGGCCGTTAAGTTGGAGTACAGGCCGGTCATCATCCTCGACGCCACCTCTTCGAGAAGAGAGGAGGAGTACAAGATGGGAATTAAAAGGCTCATGGTTAGGGGTGTCGACGTGGCGTCTACGGAGACTGTGATCTTCGAATTGTTGAAGGATGCTTCGAGACCTGAGTTTAAGCAAGTGTTAGGGCTTATAAAGGGGGTTTGACTCTACCGGGAGTTCTTTTTCGTACCTCCGTTCAGCCCAGTGTATCCTTTATCTTCAGTATGGCGTCTGAGAAGGCTTCGGCCAGCTCCAGGTTCGTTATGACGGGTATGCCGTACTCCACCGCCTTGCGTCTAATGAGGTACTCGTCTTCGGCGACCATGCTCGAGTGGAGGCCGTTGCTGAACGCCGGGATGTTTATGATGAACTTTATCTTCCGGTTGATTATGTAGTCTATCACGTTCGGCCTCTTCCCCTCGTAGACCTTGTGCAGGACCTCACACTTCACACCGTTCTTTTCCAAGACCTCAGCCGTATGCTCTGTGGCCAGTATCCTGAACCCACCCATGTACAGCCTCTTAGCCACAGGGACGATGCCGTCCTTCGCCCCGCCGACGGTGATCAGTATCGGGTCACCCCTCGACGGTATCTTGAGTCCAGCCGCCCTGAGAGCGTTCAGGAAGGCCTCCTCGAAGGTCTTCCCGGAGCAGGCCACCTCGCCCGTCGAGACCATCTCGACGCCCGTGACGGGGTCGGCTCCCTCCAGCCTCATGAACGAGAACTGCGGCGCCTTGACCCACCACTCCTCCACATGGCCCTCCCCGTTGGGTACGGGTTTCCCTAGTATGGCGTCCGCGGCCAGCTCCATCAGGTTGACGCCTATGGCCTTCGAGACGAAGGGCATGCTCCTTGACGCCCTTAGGTTGCACTCTATGACGTACACCTCCCCGTCCTTGACGAGGTACTGGATGTTGAACGGCCCCCTTATCCTCAAGGCTCTGGCTATGCGCCTCGTGTAGTCGCGGATCTTCTCCTTGACTTCCTCGGTTATCGTCAGCGTCGGTATGCTCATCGTGGCGTCCCCGGAGTGTATCCCGGCGTTCTCGACGTGCTCGATTATGGCTCCTATGAACACGTTCTCCCCGTCCGAGACTCCGTCCACCTCCACCTCCCTGGCGTTCGTCATGAACTTCGATATCACGACCGGGTGGTCCCTTGAGACCCTGGCCGCCTCCATCAAGTATTCGCGTAGCTCCTCGCCGTCGAAGGCAACCCGCATGGCTGAGCCTGAGAGGACGTAGGAGGGCCTCACGAGGACTGGATACCCTATCTCCTCGGCGAACCTCTCGGCGTCCTCTATGGTCTCGAGCTTGCTCCACTTAGGCTGCTTTATCCCAAGCTCGTCGAGGAGCTTGCTGAACTTAGACCTGTCCTCCGCTCTGTCTATGTTCTCTGCCTCCGTTCCGAGTATGTTCACACCGTTCATCCTTAGACTCAGGGCGAGGTTGTTGGGTATCTGCCCTCCGACGCTGACGACCACGCCCATAGGCTTCTCCTTCTCGACTATGTCCAGAACCCTCTCCAGCGTCAGCTCCTCGAAGTAAAGCTTGTCCAGGACGTCGTAGTCCGTCGAGACCGTCTCGGGGTTGTAGTTTACCATGATGACCTCGCTGATGCCCCTATCTTTCAAGGCCCACGCCATGTTCACGCAACACCAGTCGAACTCGACGCTGGAGCCGATCCTGTAGCAGCCTGAGCCGAGGACGATTACCTTGTCGTCCTTTGCCTCGAACTGTATGTCGTCCTCGTCCCCACCGTACGTCATGTACAGGTAGTTCGTCACTGCGGGCCACTCGGCGGCCAGCGTGTCTATCTGCTTGACCACAGGCGTTATGCCGTACCTCCTCCTCAGCCTCCTGACCTCCATCTCGGAGCGTCCGGTGAGCTCCCCAATCTTCCTGTCTGAGAACCCAAGCTTCTTTGCCTCCCTCAGAACCTCGGGTGTCAGGGGGCTCCTCCTGAGCCTCTCCTCAAACTCGACTATGGCTTTGATCCTGTACAGGAACCAGGGGTCTATCCCGGTGAGTTCGTATATCTCCCGGACGGGCACGCCGAGCTTGAGGGCCTTCACGATGTAGAAAAGCCTCATGTCAGTCGGGTTCTCCAGGTTCCCTCTTATCACGTCCAAGTCATCCTCCAGGTCGTCCACGTCCGTTAGCTCACGTCCTATGTCCAGCATCCTGACGGCCTTCTGGAGGGCCTCCTCGAACCGCCTTCCTATCGCCATGACTTCCCCGACGGACTTCATCTGGGTTCCTATCCTACGGCTCACACGCCTGAACTTCTGGAAGTCCCACCTCGGTATCTTGACGACCACGTAGTCCAGGGCTGGCTCGAAGAACGACACGGTTACGCCCGTGACTTTGTTCATTATCTCGGGAAGGGTGTAGCCTATGGCCAGCTTGGCTGCTATGTAGGCTATCGGATACCCGGTCGCCTTGGACGCGAGGGCGGAGCTCCTGGACAGCCTTGAGTTGACCTCGATTACCCTGAACTCCTCGCTCCTCGGGTGTAGGGCGTACTGGATGTTACATTCTCCGACTATCCCGAGGGCCCTTATGACGCTGAAGCCCGCCACCCTGAGCTTGTGGTACTCCCTGTTCGTGAGTGTCTGGGATGGGGCTACAACTATGCTGTCCCCGGTGTGTATTCCCATGGGGTCGAAGTTCTCCATGTTGCAGACTATGACGCAGTTGTCCTCGTAGTCCCTCATAACCTCGTACTCGACCTCCTTCCACTTCCCGACGTACTCCTCTATCAAGACCTGCCCAATCCTGCTGTGGGCTATGCCCTTCGAAGCTATCTCTCTCAGTTCCTCCTCGTTGTAAGCCACACCCGAACCCTTTCCACCCAGCGTGTAGGCAACCCTCACCATGACAGGGTACCCAAGCTCCTCAGCAACCTCAAGAGCCTCCTCAACGCTCCTCGCCGCACGGCTCTTCAGAACCGGAACACCGTTCTCCATCATTGTCTTCTTGAACAGCTCCCTGTTGTCGGCGATCTCTATGGCCTTTATGCTCGTCCCCAGAACCTCGACTCCATACTTCTCAAGGATGCCTCTTTCTGCAAGCTCGACTCCACAGTTGAGGGCAGTCTGCCCTCCGAAGCCCAGCAGTATCCCGTCTGGACGTTCACGCCTAATGATCTCTCCGACGTCTTCTGCGGTTATGGGCTTGAAGTACACCTTATCGACGAACTTCCTGTCCGTCTGTATGGTGGCCACGTTCGGGTTCACGAGGACGACTTCGATGCCTTCCTCCTTCAGAGCCTTTATGGCCTGGGCTCCGGAGTAGTCGAACTCCCCAGCCTCCCCGATCTTTATGGCTCCGCTCCCGATTATCAGCACCTTTCTAACCCAGTCAAACCTCGGCATGCTTAACCCACCCCACAAACTCGTCGAATATCACCTCTGCCTCGTAGGGGCCTGGGGAGGCCTCCGGGTGGAACTGCGTGGACATTATCGGCTTCCTCCTGTGCCTTATTCCCTCGACGGTCCAGTCGTTCAGGTGTATGTACCAAAGCTTGAAGTCCGTCTCCTTAAGGCTCTCCAAGTCCACGGCGAACCCATGGTTCTGGCTCGTGATGACGCACCTGCCCGTCAGGACATCCTTACACGGGTGGTTCTGGCCCCTGTGTCCGAACTTCAGCTTGTACGTGTCAGCCCCCGCGGCCAGGGCGAGTATCTGGTTTCCGAGGCATATCCCAAGCACCGGTAGGTCCATCTTCAGGAGTCCCTCAGCCGTTTTTATGGTCTCACGGCACATCTTCGGGTCTCCTGGGCCGTTGGATAGCACCACCCCCGAGGGTTCGAGGTCGAGTATCTTGTCGAGCGGGTAGTCGTAGGGCACCCTCACGACCCTTAGGCCCCTCTTCAGGAGGTTCCTTATTATGCCGTACTTGACCCCGCAGTCCACGACGACGACCGTGTGCCGTCCGTCTCCGTACACGATGGGCTTCTTGACCGTGACCTCAGCCACGAGGTCTCTCTTGTTCGGGTCCTCAACCTCCCCAACCCTCGCCAAGACATCCTTCACGTCCTCCTCCGTGATCTCCTCGTCCACCTTCAGGATGCCCAGCATCGTCCCCTTGATCCTCAGCTTCTTCGTCAGCTTCCTCGTGTCCACGCCGGCTATCCCGGGAACACGCTCCTCGTACAGCCATTCATCCAAAGTTTTCTCCATGGCCCAGTGGTGAGGCTCCCTGGACAGGAAGTGGACGACGTACCCGGACACCTGTATCCTGTCGGACTCGAAGTGTAATGGTATCCCCCATGGGTCGGTTATGCTCTTGGAGGGTACTCCGTAGTTTCCTATCAGGGGGTAAGTCTGGACGAGTATCTGACCTCTGTAAGACGGGTCTGTGAGGGATTCAGGATATCCAACCATACCTGTGTTGAAGACCACCTCGCCAGAAACCTCACACGGGAAGCCGAACCCCTCACCAAAGAACACCGATCCATCCTCAAGGGCCAACAGGGCCCGCGGCAAGAAACCCTTACCGGGGTACTGAGCTAATACTATATAAAGCTTTCCCCTTTCCTAAGCCTTTTTTGAGACCCCTGTATGGTATGAATATTATGCCTCGGTATTATCGATTTTACTGATTTTTCCGATTGATCAGATAATTCAGAAAATTTTATAAAGCACTTCTGAGGTCTGTCTGGAGGTGCTGAAGGATGTGCGGCGGACGTTCCCCATGCCCCTCCCACAGCATAGAGGCCATCGTCTCGATGGACGAGAGAGGTCAGATAGTGCTACCTAAGGAGGTTCGAGAGAGGGCTGGGCTGAAGCCGAGGGACAAGCTGGCCGTCGTGACACACATCCACGGCGGTGAGGTGGAGTACATAATGCTGATACCGGTCGAAAGGCTGAGGAGGTTGCTCGGCCCGTTCCTCAAGGAGCTGATGGGGGGAGAGGAAGCTCTATAGTCGTTGTGGGGAGGGATGAGGGATGGAAGGTTCAAAGGTCATCATAGAGGCAAAGGAACTGACCAAAGTGTTCAACGGCCTGACGGCCGTGGACCACGTTAACTTTAAGGTACGGAAGGGGGAGATATTCGGCTTCCTCGGTCCGAACGGAGCCGGCAAGACGACGACCATAAGCATGCTCATAACCCTGCTGAAGCCAACATACGGGGAGGCCTGGGTCGCAGGGTTCAACGTCGTCGAAGAACCCCACGAGGTTCGCAAGCGGATAGGCGTCGTTTTCCAGGACTCGACCGTTGACGGCCGACTGACCGGCTGGGAGAACCTCTGGATACACGGCAGGATGTACGGAATGGGCAGGGACGAACTCAGGGAGCGTATAGAGTGGGCGCTTGAGTTCGTGGAGCTCCAGAAGTGGGCTGACGTGGTGGTCAAGAAGTACAGCGGCGGGATGGTCAGGCGGCTGGAGATAGCCAGGGCACTCCTGTGCCAGCCGGAGGTTCTGTTCCTGGATGAGCCTACGCTGGGGTTGGACCCGCAGACCAGGGCGCACATATGGGACTACATAGAGGAGCTCCGCCGTGAGGAGTCGCTTACGGTGTTCCTCACCACACACTACATGGACGAGGCCGACAGGCTATGCGACAGGGTGGCCGTCATAGACCATGGACGGATAATAGCGTCGGGAACCCCGGAGGAGCTGAAGCGCTCCCTCGGCGTGGGCGTCGTTTACCTGAAGTTTGCGAACGAGGAGGACGCAACGGTTTTCCTCAGAACCCTAAAGGAGACGGGCTTCGTGGACGACGTTCGCATGATAGGTAAGGGGAGCATCGCAGTGTCGACCAAGGACGCACCGTCCGTGATACCGATGCTGTTCAGGGAGGCCTCGAACCTCGGCCTGGCGATAGCCGAGGTCTCCTACCGCATGCCGACGCTGGACGACGTTTTCCTAAACCTGACTGGGAGGGGTCTCAGGGAGTCCGAGACCGGAGAGTTTGGAGCCCTCCGTTTCCGCATGATGAGGATGGGGAGGAGGTAGGACATGGCGGGGCATGAAGCATCCTTCTTTACGGCTGTCTCGACGATGTGCTACAGGCAGGTGAAATGCTTCCTGAGGATGAGGTCGAGGGTCATAATGAGCTTCGTGAGACCCTTGATGTGGCTTTTCTTCTTCGGAGTCGGATGGGCGGCCTCAATAAGAGGCGATTTTGTGAGGACATCCCTCGGAGGCATGTCATTTATGGACTTCATGGCAGTCGGAGTGACGATGATGGCAGTGTTCTTCACATCCTTCTTCGCAGGCTCCTCAGTCATATGGGATCGGGAGTTCGGCCTCCTGAAGGAGACGTTCGTCTCACCGGCGTCTAGGAAGGCCATAATACTCGGAAGAGCCCTCGGAGACTCGTTCGCGGCGATGATCCAGGGTACCGTGACGTTCGCCGTGGCGATGCTCCTGATGGAGCACGTGAACATGGCAGGAATACCCATGCTCATCTTAGTGATGCTACTGACATCGATAGTGTATGCCAGCATGGGCTCGGCACTCGGCTCCCTGGTGAACAGCGTAGAGGCCTTCCAGCTGATAAACATGACCGTCGCCATGCCCATGCTTTTCCTCAGCGGAGCCGTCGTACCCCTGTACACAGCCCCAACCTGGATGAAGACGCTGTCCCTCCTGATACCGCTGACGTACGGCGTGGACGCCGCCAGGGCCTCCGTGTCGGGGATAAGCATGCTACCGCTGTGGCTCGACCTAACGGTCCTCGTAGGCCTGGCGATCCTGCTCGTGGCCGTCTCGGCCAAGGTCTTCGAGAGGGCCACGGTCTCCGTCTGAGGCTCAGAGCGGGCAAAGCTTTATGGTGGACCGGCGGGGATTCGAACCCCGGACCACCGCCGTGCGAGGGCGGCATTCTTCCACTGAACTACCGGCCCATCCTGAAAGACTGCTTTGGTTTGTATAAAACCTTACTTTGCGCGTTGAGGGTGGGTTTGTTTTTTCTGTTTGTTTTTTCAGAACATTATGGTCTCTTCGCCTGAGCCGTCCTTGGTTATCATCAGGAAGTCTATTCCGTCCCCGCTCATGGCGTCCCTCCTTATGGCGGACTTTATCGCCCTGGTCACGAGTTCCTTACCCTCCTCCATCGTCATGTCCTTCCTGTACTCGGCTTCGAGAACCCCGACGGCTATCTCGGCTCCCGAACCCACAGCCACGTAGTCGTCCCTTATCACAGAGCCCAGCAGGTCCAAAGCGTACACTGACGGCCCCTCATCATCCACCCCGCCGACTATGGTCTGGGTTATCAGGGGTGCCAGCCTCATGTTAAACAGGAGGTTGGACATTATCTTGGCAGCCGCCCTCACGGGTATGGCTCGCCCCCTCTCGAGCATGTACAGGTTGGCGTAGGCTGTGGCCTCCCTGACAAGTATCTGCATGTCCGACACCAACCCAGCGCAGGCGGCTCCGATTGTGGGGGTTATCTTGAAGACCTTCTTGTACGTCCTGCTGACGACCAGCGAGCCGTAGGTCACCCTCTTCTCAGACGCCAGTACGACGCCGTCCTTGCATACGAGTCCTATCGTGGTCGCCCCTGGAAGCCAGAATTGTCTGGACATCACATAGTCTTAGCGTTGTGCATCTATTAAGTTTGCCCATTTTCACAGAAACCTGTTCTCCAACCCAACGCCCCTACACACGATCCTGGAGGGCTGTCCGGGTCCCCCATCAACCTCGAACTCCGCCCCAACTATGCTCTTGGCGAGCTCCATGGCGGTCAGGGTGTGCATCGTGAGTTCGCTCGTCGTGAACACGGACTCTCCGTCGGCGAGGGAGCACCATATTATCAAGTTGTCCGCCGTGTGTCTGTCCACCGCCATCCCCGTCTCCAGCTGGGCTACGAGGCCCTCGGCGGCTTCCTCCCCAACCCTTTCAGCTGGTTTTCCCCTTTCTCCGAGGTTGTCGGACCCTATTATGGCGCCGTTACTGCATACAGCCCAGATGGATATGACGCTTCCGGGCGATAGGGGCTCCCTTGGACCCGTGTGCCATTCGACGCTTATCTCGGCGTCGTACCCCGCCCTCCGTAACACCCTCTCGGCGGCCTTCGCCTGTCTCTCGGCGACGTGTTTTGGCAGTTTTCCGCATATGGACACACCCTCAACCCTCAGCACCCTCCCCCTCCTTTCCATGCGTAGGGGCTTAAGCCTCCTAACAGGCGTTATCGACGCCCTGACGATCCCGCCGCCGCGTGGGTAGAAGCCCTCCCTCAGAACCTTGATGGATCCTCTGAAGCCCATCCTCTCTACAATCCGCCAGACGACGTTTTCCAGAGTGACCACGGGCACAGCCCACTTGACAGAGGTGCCTCCACGGAGCTCCAGATGCGTTTCGCTGGAGGAAAAGGCGGCTATGGGTGACACACACTGCAGGATGAGGCCTATGCTCCCGGCGGTTCCGACGTCTATCCTGTACACACCTCCCCGCGGAGCTCCCGGCTGGTACTCTATCTGCATAGACCCCACCTTCAGGCCGCTGACCCTGGCGTTGCACATAGACGCCGCGGCCTTGACGGCGGCCATGTGTTGGGGTCTTAGGCCTGGGTTGCTCCTCTTCGCCCTTATGTTGAACACTCGGATCGGCTTTCCCGTCACGGAGCTGTATGCCACGGAGTACCTTAGGAGCTGTCCTCCGCCCTCGAGCATGCTTCCGTCTATGGTTAGGACGTTCAACCCCCAGCACCGCAGAACTTGGATATGTACTCCGAGGCGAGGTCCAGGGCTTTCAGGAGCTCATCCACGGGTATCCCGGGGACGCCGCAGGAGACCACGAGTACGTTCCGCGTCTCCTCGGTTATCTTCGTCCTATCTCCGTCCCTGTAGGGGTACACGGCCACCACCTCGACGCCGTCGTGGAGGACTATCTCACCGCCCCTGAGGGTTATGGGCTTGTCCATCCCTATGCCGAGGAACTCCTCCCCAGGACGGGCTTCCCTCATCATGAGCCCTCCGTGAAGCTTGTCGGCGTCGAAGGCGGCTATGGCTATGCCGGTCTCGGCTGACGCCATGTTGTAGGCGTCCACGGCTGTGTTTATCCTCGGGAGAGGGTTGCCCCTGAGTATCCTCCTGACGAGGGCTTCTCCGGCGGGCCTTATCTTCGTCGGGTCTATCCCGATCTTCCAGAAGAAGTCCCTGTACTCCCTGAACGGATGCTCGTCCTTCAGTGTTTCGAGCCTAAACCTGCGTCTGACTTCCTCCTCAAGCCTTCGTTTGGCCTTTTCGAGCTCGGGGTTGGACTTGTGCACCCTCACGTTCCTCACAATCCTAGTCGGTGCCCTGAGGCCTGGATGCTTCCTCCTAAGCTCCTCCACTACTTCCACTTCCACGGCTCTCCACCTTGTCAGTCTTGTTGAGGTCCTTTATCCTCTCGTCCCCCCTTATCTCCTTTATGAACTCGTACACGGATCTCGGTACGAGGTTGGACCACTCCTCCCCAGCCAGTATGCGCCTCCTAATCTCGGTGGCCGAGTATACGTCCCGTTTGAAGAACGGTATAGGCCTTACCTCGTAGCCGGCCTCCTTGAACAGCCTCGCAGTCAGGGGCTCGTTCGTGTACACGACGTCGAACTTCGGCGTGTAGGACTCCACCTGCGAGACCCACGTGCTGTGGGCCTCCACGTCCGGGACCGGGATGATTATGTACTTGTCGGCCTCCACACCGGCCTCCCTGAGAGCCCTCTTGATCATCTCTATCCTCTCACCGGTCGTGAATGGGTTCCTCTTCTCGTGGCTTAGCTGACTGCTTCCGACGATTATGATGACCTCGTCGTTCTCCTTGAGTATGTGCTGGAGCGCCTTCAAGTGTCCCATGTGGAAGGGCTGGAACCTGCCGACGAACAGAGCCCTAACCAACCCTGCTCACCTCAACCTTATCGCCAACCTTGAAATTAAACACCTTCCCTGCGTTGCCCTGGTTTATGGAGACTTCCAGGAAGCCGTGGCTGCCGACCAGGGCGAGGGGTATGCCAACACCCACCTCCCCGTACGTCCTGCAGAGCCTGACCCTGACCTCCCTTCCGGGAGACCTTACCCTAACCCAGTCTCCGAAGCATATACCAGCCTGCTTCAGGAGTTCGCCGGGTATGTTGGACACGACGTTCCCGAAGCCGTCCACGTGGATGACCTCCCCCCTTATGACCCTCCCGTCGAACGTGGGCCTCACGAAGCTCGGTTCGATGAGCTCCCGCACGGGTGGACCCACAGTCTCCGGGGGAACTCCACGCGCTATGTGGGCCGCCACCGGTGCGAAGACGTCCCTCCCGTGGAACGTGTGGGATGGGTTGGGGAGCATAAGCTCCCGGTTCGTTATCTCGTAGGCCGTCAGCATGCCCTCCCTCCTGGCTGCGAGTATCAGGAGGCCGTTGTCAGGCCCCACCAAGACGCTACGCTCAGTCTTTACGACTATCCCCCTCCTGGCCGTGCCGACTCCAGGGTCCACGACGGCCACGTGGATGGTTCCGTCCGGAAAGTATGGAACGGCCTGGTACAGCGTGAAGGCCCCCGTCCTGATGTCAAACTTGGGTATGTCGTGCGTTATGTCCACGATGGCCGCTTCAGGACATATTTTGAGTATCACACCTTTCATACACGCCACGTACGGGTCCTTAGTCCCGAAGTCGGTTAGCAGGGTTATGACGGGTCTCTTAGCCAACCTGGACACGCCTCAAAATACTCTGGATGGGAAAAGTTAATTGTTTTCTCAGCTAAACCATAGTGAACCCGAAATGAGGTTTCTCCACGTCTCCTGGAACGACGTCCAAGAGATGTCGGAGAAGCTTGCCGAAATGGTCGTGGAGTCCGGTTTCAAACCCGATGTCGTAGTGGCCGTCAGCCGAGGCGGCTTCGCACCGGCGAGGATTCTGTGCGACCTGCTGGACATAAAGAAGCTGGCCAGCGTGAAGGTCGAGTACTACACCTCTGTGGGCGTCAGGGGGAAGGAGCCGGTCATCGTGTACCCACTCAACGCCGACGTGAAGGGTCTCAGTGTCTTGGTGGTGGACGACGTGGCCGACTCAGGTTACTCGCTTCTGAAGGCCAAGACGCACGTCGAGGAGAAGGGGGCCTCCGAGGTGAGGACGGCGACGCTACACTACAAGCCTTGGAGTGTCATAAAGCCCGACTACTACGTGGACGAGACCGAGGACTGGGTTGTTTATCCTTGGGAGGTCGCAGAGACTGTCAGAGACCTCTACTCGAAGCTTAAGTCAGAAGACTTAGACAGGGAGGAGATCGTGGAAAGACTTGTCTCCTACGGGTTCGAAAGGGGATTTGTCGAGAAAATACTCTCAGCTAAGCTCCCTCAGACCCCTCCATCAGGCTGATTACCTCGGAGGCCGTCCTGAAGACCATGTCGGCCTCCCCGAGGAGTTTGTCCATACCTATGAAACCAACCTGATGGGATCTCTCCTCTATAAGCCTCTCAAGGTCTACCAGAAGCTCCAAGATGGAGTCCTTCTCAGAAGCTTCTGCATGCTCCCTGATGGCCGCCCAGACGGAGTTGGGTTCGCCGAGGCTGTAGTATATGGCCGTCAAGCTTCTCTTCATGGACAATATGGCGAGCTCCGGCGACCTCCTCGCCCTAGCCTCAGCCAAGTCCGTCTTGGCCTCCCTGAGACACCTTCTCGCCCACCCCCTCCTGTAGTCGTCCATCAGGAGGTTCATCCCCTCTCAGCCTCCCGCATGCGTCTTTTCACGAGTCTGACGATGTAGCCGGCGACTCTGTTCCTGAGTCTCTTCGCCTTTATGTCCACGTGTTCCTTGATGAACTGCTTGTTTGCCTCGAAGTCCGTGGTGAACGCGTCTGGATAAGCTTCCAGCAGCTCTCTGGCGATTTTCTTGACGGCCTTGGGTCTGACTTTTCCCACTGTTACCACCGGGTCATTGTGTATCGGCCTCACCGGGTTAATAAATGTTTTTGTGTTAAATGCTGGTGGGTGTGCCACGATTTTTTGCTTGTGGCCCCTATAGAAGGCGTTAATTTTAAATACCCCCTCAAATTTAACTCTAATCAAGAAGTGGTGGAAATGGGGACCGAAATCAAAGTTGCCCCTATGCACAGGCTCATAAAGAAGGCTGGAGCTGAGAGGGTAAGCGAGGAGGGTGCCATAGCCCTCGGCAAGGCTCTGGAGGAGATTGGGCTGAAGATAGCTAAAGAGGCCATAGACTACGCCAAGCATGCCGGCAGGAAGACGGTTAAGGCCAGGGACATAGAGATCGCCAAGCAGAAGGTGCTCGGAAAGGCTTAAGGAAGCCAGACGACGTACAACACCGTGGGTAGGAGATGTCAGAGTTAGCTTGTGATATCGTTGTCGTAGGAGCCGGACCGGCGGGAGGAGTGGCTGCAAGGTACTCAGCGAAGGGTGGAGCCAGAGTTCTGATAGTCGAGGAGCACAACGAGGTGGGTGTGCCGGTAAACTGTGCTGAGGGCGCCAGCGAGAGCACAGTCAAGGACGCCGGCGTCAGGCCTAAACCCCCCATAATTTCTCAGCGAATAGAGGGCGTCAGGGTTCATGCGCCGAACATGAAGTACGTCGAGATATCCGGGGCTGGGTACACCGGGTACATCCTGAACAGAGACGTCTTCGACAGGGAGCTCGTTTATATGGCCCTCGACTCAGGGGCGGACATGATGCTCGGAGCCAGGGTTGTGGACCTGATTTTCGAGAATGGGGTCGTTAAAGGGGTCGTCGTGAGGAGGAGGGGGAGGCTTCTCAAGATAAGGGCTAACGTCGTGATAGGTGCGGACGGCTTCTCCTCCATAGTGAGGAGGAGAGCGGGCCTTGGGAGGATAACGGACTTGTGCTCGTGCATCCAGTACCGCCTCGCCAACGTAGAATTGGACGACCCTCACATGATAGACGTCTACCTCGGAACGGAGGTGGCTCCAGGCGGGTACGCGTGGGTTTTCCCGAAGTCCGACGACGTAGCCAACGTAGGTTTGGGCGTCAGGAGGATACACAAGACCCCAGCCATCGAGTACCTCAAGAGGTTCATAAAGCGGGACCCGAGGTTCAGGAAGGCCAAGCCCATCCTCGTAAACGGTGGGCCAGTCCCAGTCTGCGGACCCCTCGAAAGACTCGTTGGAGACGGCGTCATGCTTGCAGGAGACGCCGCGGCCCAGGTCGTCCCCTGTACGGGGGCTGGGATACACTCCTCCGTGGACGCGGGCAGGATGGCTGGCGAGGTGGCCGCCGAGGCTGTGAGGGTTGGGGACTTCTCCAGGGACTTCCTCTCGAATTATGAGAAGGTTTGGCGTGAGGGCTGGGGTAGGAGGATGAGGGACAGCAGGAAGGTTGTCAAGGCGTTGGACAGGCTGAGCGACGAGGACCTGAACACGCTGGCGGGCATACTGACGAGCGAGGACATACTCAACCTCGCCAACGGAGTGGACGTGGTTGGGACGGTCATGAGGATTATGACGAGGGCTCCTGCAACCGTCATCAAGACGCTGTTCACGTACCTGACCGCCAAGTAGGGGTCTGAAGTAGCCCCTATAACTTCGGGTGTTGGGGTTAAATAAGGAAGATTTATGCATTTTTGGGGAAAACACGAAAACTAGGTAAAGTTTATAAAACACCCACCGCTTTATTTTCTGGCATCTGTTCGGAGAGGTGGTGTAGATGGCTTACTTGGTCGGTAGACCGGTTCTGATACTGAAGGAGGGGACTTCGAGGCGTAGGGGCAAGGAAGCCCGGAGGGCTAACATAACGGCTGCGAGGATAGTCGCCGAGATGCTCAGGTCCACCCTCGGCCCGAGGGGCATGGACAAGATGCTCATCGACAGTCTGGGGGACATCACAATAACCAACGATGGAGCCACGATACTGGACGAGATGGACATACAGAACCCCGCGGCTAAGATGATGGTCGAGGTCGCAAAGGCCCAGGACAAGGAGGTTGGGGACGGAACCACCACGGTCGTCGTACTGGGTGGAGAACTTCTCAAGCAGGCTGAGGCTTTGCTGGACCAGAACGTACACCCGACGATAATCATAAGCGGGTACAAGAAGGCCGCCGAGAAGGCTGTGGAGATACTCAGGGAGATATCCAAGCCGATCGACCTGGACGATGACGACACCCTGATGAAGGTGGCCATGACCTCGATGAGGAGCAAGGCCATAAGTGTAGCTAGGGAGCACTTCGCCAAGATAGCCATAGAGGCCGTAAGGCAGATAGCGGAGAAGAGGGGTGACAAGTTCTTCGTCGACGTCGACAACGTTCAGATAGTCAAGAAGGAGGGTAAGAGCCTCCTCGAGACGGAGCTCGTCAAGGGCCTGATAATAGACAAGGAGGTCGTCCACCCGGGCATGCCTAAACGCATAGAGGACGCAAAGATAGCCCTGCTGAACTGCCCACTGGAGATAGAGAAGACGGAGATAGACGCCGAGATAAGGATTAGGAGCCCCGATGCCATAAAGGCGTTCCTCGACCAGGAGACGGAGATGCTGAGGGACATGGTCAAGAAGATCAAGGCCTCCGGGGCAAACGTCGTTTTCTGCCAGAAGGGAATCGACGACATGGCCCAGCACTTCCTCGCCAAGGAGGGCATACTGGCGGTCAGGAGGGTCAAGAAGTCGGACATGGAGAAGCTCGCCAAGGCCACTGGGGGCAGGATAGTCACGAGCATAAAGGACCTGACGCCGGAGGACCTCGGATATGCCGAGGTGGTCGAGGAGCGTAAGGTGGGAGACGAGAAGATGGTGTTCATCAGGGGATGCAAGAACCCGAGGTCTGTGGGCATACTCATAAGGGCAGGCCTGGAGAGGCTCGTGGACGAGGCCGAGAGGGCGATGCACGACTCGCTCTGCGTCATAGCCGACGTGTTCGAGGAGCCGAGGATACTGCCCGGAGGCGGGGCCACGGAGGTCGAGGTGGCAAGGAGGCTGAGGGACTACGCCAAGAAGATAGGCGGCCGTGAGCAGCTTGCCATAGAGGCCTTCGCCGACGCCGTGGAGGTCGTTCCGAAGACTTTGGCTGAGAACGCTGGTTTGGACCCGTTGGACATCATGGTCTCCCTGAGGGCTTCCCACGAGAAGCCCGACGGCGTGGGCATGGGCGTGGACGTGTTCAGCGGCGAAGTCGCGGACATGTTCGAGCAGGGTGTCATCGAGCCTCTGAAGGTTAAGGAGCATGTGATCAAGTCCGCCACTGAGGTCGCCTCGATGATACTGAGGATAGACGACGTCATAGCCGCATCTCCTCCGAAGGAGGAGAAGGGCAAGGAAGAGGAGAAGGGCGAGGAAGAGGGCTGGAAGGGTAGTAGCGAGTTCTAGAACAGCCTGACCCACTGATTGAAGATTTTTTCTATCTTTTCGGGCTCTTCTATCCTAAACAGGTGGCTGATGCACGTACAATCTGAGCTTCCAAACCGCTTGACGGGTTTCCCGTACCTGGAGACCATCCCGGCGACCTCGCATTCAATCCTCCTATCAGTCTCGAGGCCGTAGACAGCCGACAGCTCCACGTCGTCGTGGGATAGAAGGTAGTCTATGTGCCACCTGGCGTTCACACGCTTCTCCCTCGCCGTCCTGATGTGTCTCCCAACCCTGGCCTCGAAGCCCCTCATGGCCGAACCTACGTACACGTACAGGCCTGGCCTGAACGTTATCCTACCCAGCGAACCCACTCTGATACCTGTTTCCCGTTTGACTTCGATTAGGAGGCAGTACACCCCGCCGGCCAACCATAACGTATTATGCTACGCATCTGTAAAAGTTGTTGGTATGCGCATCAGGGCCGTGACGCTCGACTTCGGCGGGACGATAGTGGAGGGAAGTGTAAACAAGGGACTGTTCATACCGCGTCTGAGGGAGCTTCTCACCGAGTACGGTGTAGAAGCTTCAGGCGGGAAGGTTAGGAAGGCCATATCCGAGGCGTTCACCTACCTTAACGAGGTCAGGGAGAGGCTTAGGGAGATGAGGTTCGAGGATTTCTACTCGATAGTCCTCAGGAAGCTCGGAGCTCCCGCCACCGAGGATGTGTTGGAGAGGGTTTTCGACGTGTACTCCAGGAGCTTCGAGTGGAGGCTCATACCCGGAGCGGTCGAGACGGTGTTGGAGCTCCACAGCAGGTACAGGCTGGCGGTAGTTTCGAACACGATGAGCAGGATGCCCGTGGTCATACTCGAGGAAACAGGCCTGTCCAGGCTGTTCGACGCCATAATCCTGTCCAGGGACGTGGGATGGCGTAAACCCCACCCAAACATATTCAACAAAGCCCTCGAAGCCCTCGGAGTCCCGGGAAACCATGCAGTCCACGTCGGAGACTCTCCGGAGAGCGACGTCGCCGGAGCCAAGTTCGTGGGGATGGCAGCCGTCCTCGTCGGGAAGCCCACGGAGCCTGTAGACTCTCCTCCAGACGTCCATGTTGAGAGCATATCGGAAGTCCCACGGGTCTTAGAGGAGCTTCAGGACCCCTAAGCTATGTAGCTCGTGGTCCCACGGGTGATCTTAGGCCTCCTCTGCTCCCCACACTTCTTACAGCTCTCAGCACACAGTCTCAGGAACTCCTCCTCGCTGTGCAGGACGGCCTCTGAGGCTGCCTTGCAGAGCTTGCTGGCCTCTTCGCACCCGTATTCCCTGCACAGTTCCGAGATGAATGCGCAGTACTCGCTCACATCCTTCTTGTCGAGGACCCCCAGGTTGCTCCTTATGTGGAAGCAGAGCTCCCTCGCCAGTAGGCACGTCCTTATGTACTTGAGTGTTCTGAGAACGGTGGCGCGCATCCTCTTCCTGCTGAGCTCCATCGTCATGTCAGGGTCGGTTATACAGTGTAGAACGTAGATGATAAACGTTTCTTCAGACAGATTTTTCTTGGTGTGTAGGGTTGAGGTTCGTCAGGCTCAAGAGGTTTGAGGACCTCGTCAGGTTCGTAGTGTCCTCTCCGATGGGAGGGGTCATACAGCACGCTGAGGTCGGTGGGAGACACGTGTACTTCGTCATAGCCGGAACCGCTTCGGACAGCTTCGTCTACCTGGTGAGCGTCGAACAGCCCGTGGGGAAGCCCTACGTCGTGTACGACGCCGTGTCTGGGGAGATAAGGCTGAGCGAGGAGGCTGAGATAGGGCCCAACGTCTCTTCGATACCGATAATAGAGGTCGAGAGGCAGGACGTCATACCCGATGAGGCCTTGGAGTAGCCCGGGGCTTATAAATCATTTTTATTATGTCGTTGGTTAAATTGTCATAGTAAGCCATGTCCGAGGAAGAGGAGAAGATAACCGTAAACATAGAGAACGTGGTTGCGTCCGCCACGCTCAACCAGAAGATAGATCTGGCAGCCGTGATGAGCGTCTTCAAGAACGTCGAGTACAGGCCGAGGCAGTTCCCAGGTCTGGTCTTCAGGCTCAAGAGACCTAAGACGGCCACGCTGATATTCGCGTCCGGGAAGATGGTCTGCACGGGGGCGAAGTCTGAGAAGAAGGCTAAGAGTGCCATAAGGAAGATCATAAGGGAGTTCAAGAACAACGGCATCATAATCCTGTCCAAGCCGAAGATAACCATCCAGAACATAGTCGCATCAGCCAGCCTCGGCGGGTCGATAGACCTGGAGAGGGCCGTCCAGGAGCTGGAGAACGCCATGTACGAGCCTGAACAGTTCCCAGGCCTGATATACAGGATGGACGACCCAAAGGTCGTCATGCTGCTGTTCTCCAGCGGGAAGCTCGTCTGTACGGGCGCCAAGACGGAGTCCATGGTTTACGAGGCGGTCAGGAAGATACACCGCATCCTGAAGGAGAAGGGCCTCATATACTACGAGTAGGTGTGCGGCCTTGGGCAGGGACGACGTCGAGACCCTCAAATCGATAGCCGACTGTCCATGCACGACCTGCGAACTCGCCCAGAGGTGCTTCGAGGGCGGCGAGATTTCTCCGGAGAACTGTGAGAGGCTTACGGAGTGGCTTATGAGACTTTCAGGTCTTAAGTGAGACACAATAGCGCTTTTATTGGCCTGCTCGGATAACTTCAACGCGGTGAACCTCGAATCCATCCTCAAAAGGATAGAAAACCTTGAAGTCGTCGGGGCCGACGCCCTCGTAGCCGAGTCCTCGAAGGCCATAAGGCTTCTCGTCGAAGGGTTTGGGGGTGGAAGGCGGGAGCTCTATAGAAGGCTCAACGACACGTTCACGAGGCTTCTGGAGGCGAGGCCCTCCTCAGCGGCTCTGAGAAACTTCCTGGAGTACGTCAGGCTCAGGATAACGCCTTCCATGGAGGTTGAGGAGCTCAGGGAGTCCGTGCTGAAGTCCACGGAGGAGTTCTCACGCTCGATGGCTGAGGCCAGGGAACGCATAGGTGAGATAGGTGCCAGGAGGATAAGGGACGACTCCGTTCTGCTGACGCACGGGTACAGCTCAACTGTGTACGCCATACTCCAGCAAGTCCGTAGGGAGGGAAAGCGGGTCGAGGTGTACGTGACCGAGGCGAGGCCTGAGCTACGTGGACGGGAGATGGCCAAGGCTGTGGCGTCGCTGGGGTTCGAGACGCACCTGATAGTGGACGCGGCGGCCAGGGTGTTCATGGGCATGGTCGACGACGTGCTGATGGGGGCCGAGGCAGTGGCGGCCAACGGAGCTGTCCTGAGTAAGGTTGGGGCTGCCACGATAGCCCTCGTGGCCAGGGAGGCGAGAGTTAGGGTTATGGTGGCGGCTGGGACTTACAAGTTCAGCCCTGAGACCCTCGTCGGAAAGCCCATGGAAGTCGAGGAGGGTCTGCACAGGCTCGTGGCGGACGAGTCTCTTATGCGTGTGGAGAACCTGCACGTCAGGTGCCCCCTGTATGACGTGATTCCGCCGAGGTACGTGGACGTGATCATAACCGAGCGTGGTGTGATACCCCCTGAAGGCGTTTACTTCCTGATAAGGGAGGTGGGTGGCAGGCATGTCGGTTCCCCCTAAGGTCTTGGAGATAGCTGAAGCCATAAGGACGATGCGGGTGAGAGGGGCTGGGAGGATAGCGAGGGCGGTTGTGGAGGCTCTGATGGAAGCCGCCAAGCAGTCCAAGGCTAAAACAGTCGAGCAGCTCGTCGAGGAGCTGGACAGATGCGCCGAGATACTGTTGGCCACGAGGCCCACAGCCGTCTCACTCCCGAACGGTGTGAGGTACGTGATGAGCAGGGTCCTCTCCACCGCCGAGTCTTCCACAGACGTGGAGGAGGTTAGGGAGGCCGCCGTCAAGGCGGCTGAGGCTTTCATAAGGGAGTCCAAGACGGCCGTGAAGCGCATAGGTGAGATAGGTGCCAGGATGATATCCGACGGAGAGACAGTCATGACCCACTGCCAGAGCTCAGCGGTGTTCGAGGTACTCCGCAGAGTCGCGGAGTCCGGCAAGTCCGTGAGAGTGATAGCCACCGAGACCAGACCACTCTACCAGGGCAGGCTCACCGCCAAACTGCTCAGCGAGGTGGGCATACCCGTGACGGTCATCGTGGACGGAGCCGCCAGGTACATGATGCCAGACGTGGACAGGGTGCTCGTCGGCGCCGACGCTGTGGCGGCCAACGGCGCCCTCGTGAACAAGATCGGGACCTCGATGATAGCTCTGGCCGCCTACGAGGCGAGGGTTCCGTTCTTCACGGCCGCTGAGACGTACAAGCTAAGCCCTGAGACCATGCTTGGTGAGCTCATACTGATAGAGGAGCGCAGCCCGTACGAGGTCATCCCGGAGGAGATGCTGAGGTCCATGAAGGGCGTGTCCGTCAGGAACCCGTCGTTCGATGTCACGCCTCCGGAGTACATAGACGGCATCATAACCGAGCGTGGCGTAGTTCCGCCTCACGGGGTTGTGAGCCTGCTCTACGAGGTTTTCGGGTGGATGAAGGCCGATACGTTGTTAAGGTACCAGACCTACTATAGGAGGTGAAGCCCTGTTTGTTCGTCTCCAAGCCCGAGGACATAGACCCAGAAAGCCACGTGGTCGCCCTCTACTACGTGGAGAGCAACCTCGACCTGACGGAGGCGGGCGTCAGGATAGCGGAGGAGCAGTCCATAGGAACCTGGACCGAGGTCTCGACGCTGACTAAGGGTGCCCAGAGGCTGGCTGCGAAGGTCTTCAAGTCCGTCGAGCAGTCGCCCGGCTCAGGCCTCGTCTGGGTCGCCTACCCACTGGAGCTTTTCGACCTCGAAAGCGGTGTCCCGAACGTGCTCTCAGTAGTCGCCGGAAACCTGTTCGGCCTAAGCTCCCTCAGAAACGTGAGGCTGCTGGACGTGGAGTTTCCGAAGGACTTCGTCCGGGAGTTTCCCGGACCGAAGTTCGGCGTAGAGGGTGTCAGGGAGATAGTCGGGACACTCAGGGACAGGAGGCCCCACATAGGGACGATAGTCAAGCCGAAGGTGGGTCTCAACCCCAAGGAGACCGCCGAGGTGGCCTACGAGGCCGCGGTTGGAGGCGTGGACCTGGTGAAGGACGACGAGACGCTCACGAACCAGAGTTTCTGCCCGATAAAGGAGCGTCTCCCGGCCGTGATGGAAGCCCTCGACAGGGTGAGGGAGGAGACGGGTAGGACGGTCCTGTACGCCCTGAACATAACGGCCAGACCGGACAGACTTCTGGAGACGGCCGACTGGGCGGTGGAGAACGGCGCCAACATGCTGATGGTGGACGTCTTCACGGCAGGCTTCTCGGCCATAAGGATGCTCGCCGAGGACCCGTCGATAAGGGTTCCGATACACGTCCACAGGACTATGCACGCAGCCATAACCAGGAACCCCAAGCACGGGATAGACATGATGGTGATCGCGAAGCTCGTCAGGCTGGTAGGCGGAGACCAGCTCCACACGGGAACCGCTGCGGGTAAGATGGAGAGCGACGTCGAGAGGCTCAAAGAGATAAACGACTTCCTCAGGTCAGACTGGCACGGTCTCAAGACCGTTTTCCCCGTTGCGTCGGGAGGGATACACCCGGCGCTCGTTCCGGAGAACGTCAGGGTGCTGGGTAGGGACATAGTGATCCAGGCGGGAGGGGGCATACACGGACACCCCATGGGAACAAGGGCTGGAGCTAAGGCCATGAGGCAGGCGGTGGAGGCCGTGATGGCTGGGGTTCCTCTGGAGGAGTACGCCAAAACCCATCCGGAGCTCAGGGCGGCTTTGGAGAAGTGGGCTAAACAGACCTAAACTTGAGACTGCCTTTGGATATCTCGACCTCGTAGACCTGGTTCGGGTAGGGCTTGAGTCCGAAGGCCTCAAGCTCCTCAGCTGTGAATATCATGACGAACTTCTTCAACTCGTACTGCTTCGGGATGGGCATGACGCTCTGTATGCTCCTCGTTATCTGAGACACAACCTCCCCAACCTCCCTCGGAACACCCGTGGGGCTCATGAACACCGCCGCTGGAGGCCTCTCACGAACCTCCACGAACTCCACAGCGACACCCTCACGTCCCTCGGGGTCCCTGACGCTCCTGACGGATGCTACCCTAACCCTGATCCTGCACGGCAAACCTTGACACCATGAGACTATTGCCGTCAGTTGGATAAAACGGTTGGCATGAAACAGTTTTTTGGGTTCCTAAAGATTACGTGGGGTGGGGCTATGGGGGAGGAGAAGAACGTCGTGAAGCTTGAGATCTCACTCAAGTCTTGGCTGGGCTTTCTGGCTTCGCAGCTGATAGTCTCCGCGGTGATGACGCTGGTCGTAGTGTTCGTCATCGTACCGTGGTACTTCTACCACCTCTGAACTCCCTCCACATTTTTGCCGACCAGAAAATCCTTATGCTCTGGACGTAACGTCCGTTAGGGGAGGTTATGGGGCAGCCTGAACCACACCGTAGTAGGGTGAGACGTTTCCAGCGGCTTCTGGAGGAAAACGGCATAGATGCCGCCGTGATAAGGACCCTGTCGTCCTTCGCCTACTTCACAGGAGTGAAGTGGCTTAGGCCAGCCCTCCTGATACCGAGCGAAGGAGACCCCATCGTGTTCGCATTCGAGGACGAGGCCCAGGAGGTGGAGGAGAGGACGGGCATACAGGAAGTGAGGACGTGGCGTAGGGTTGGGGAACTCATGGCGGGCATAAGCGGAGCCGTAAGGGACGGAGGCTTCAGGGTGGTTGGGTTCGACTACAGCTTAGAACGGGACGCCTACGTCCTGTTCTTCGAGCTGTTCAAGAAAGTAAACCGGCAGGTCGAAGTCAGGGACGTCCACCCACTCATCATGGAGCTCCGGATGGTGAAGGACGAACATGAAACAGAGCTCATAAAGAGGGCTTCGGAGCTCTGCTCCAAGGGCATGGAAGCCGCCCTAGACGCCGTGGAGCCAGGTGTCTCGGAGCTCGAGGTGGCGGCCGAGGTGTACCACACCCTGATGAAGGCCGGCTCCAGGCATCCGCTCGTCTACGTGGACGCAGGTCCATCGGTGAGGATACACGCGGAACCCCTGCCGGATGTGAGGGTCAGGAGGGAATATCCTGTGACTGTGGTCGTGGCCGCAGACTATGGGGGCTACTACGCGGACATGACGAGGACGGTCTTCGTCGGCCTCCCGTCTGAAGACGCGAAGAAGGCCTTTGACGTGTTCATGGAAGCCCACTCCTTCGCCGAGGACGAGCTGAAGCCTGGAGCGACCCTGGCAAACGTCCAGAAGGACCTGGAAAGGCTCTTCCACGAGAAGGGTTACGGATCGAACATGGTCATCGGATTCGCCCACGGAGTCGGCCTGCTCGTAGAGGAGGACCCGATAACGACCATAGTCCCACCCCACAGAAGATATCAGGTCAAGAAGGGCATGGTGCTGGCGTCCCTGCACGCACCCCTAACCCTACCAGGGACAGGTGTGATAAAGGTGGAAGACACGTACGTCATCGAGGAAGACGGAGCCAAGAGACTGACGGAATACGAGTACGAGCTGAAGAAATGAGCAGTCCAGCGTGGCGCCGCCGCCCGGACTTGAACCGGGGACCATCGGGTTAACAGCCCGACGCTCTACCTATCTGAGCTACGGCGGCACCGGAATTCTACCATATTTTTCAACGCCCTCTTTCTTAGCATGTATAAAATAGTTGAAACGACAAATATAGCTTTACTCAGGCGTAGGGTTGGAATCAAAACTGTGGTATGTAGGGGTGTCCAGCCTTCTTTTTAAACATACATGTGTTTTTTTATTTTTACTACGTATTAAATAAACAATTTGTTTTAACGCTGTTTCTCCAAATATATGATTAGGCTTTATTTCTTTAACGCTACAAGCACCACCATGGCTATCGTACTTAGAGCATATCTCACTATTACCTTGTATTCGTGAAGAAAGACGGAGAGGTATTTTTGTCAAAGAGTGTTGAGCTGTGAGGGACATCCTATAAGTGTGGTTCCCATCAGAGGCAAAACTGTAAGCTAAACACGATCGTAATACTGCTTTACTGTGTCGTTTATCCATTGTAGTACTAAGGAGACGCTTTTTAACAAAAAGAACTCTAACGTAACTTGTGCTGTTAAGACATACACGGTAAGAGTTAAATACTTTGCGTTCTTCATTAAAATGTGACTTTCTATGTATAAGATTAGTTCTATTGAAGTGGCAGAAGACTTAGTTCAAGGTGCCGCTGTGCTTGGCACAGGTGGTGGAGGAGACCCAGATGAAGGGTTAAAACTTTTGAGGGATGTGTTAGAGGCTGGGAAGACTTTAGACATTATAGGTCTCGACGAGCTGCCAGAGGGCATCATCGTCGCTCCATATTGTATAGGGACAATGGCTCCAACCGCGAAGACGAAGAAGCCTATCAGGATAACCAACCCGATGGCGGTGGCATTTGAGAGAATGGAGAAGGTTCTGGGTAAGAAGATTAGAGCTGTAGTTGCGGATGAAATGGGTGGATTTAACACTCCAGTCGCCCTTGCCATAGGAGCAAAGGTGGGTATACCAATAGTCGATGGAGACTTGTTGGGGCGGGCGGCTCCAGAACTATACCAAGGCACGCCTAACATATTCGATGTGCCTATGTATCCGGCCGTTCTGGTCACCGAGACGGGGAATGTTGTGGTTATAGAGAGGTATGCGGACGTAGATGACTACGAAGCCATATCGAGGTATGTCTCAACCTTAGCTGGAAGTTTTGCTGCTGCAGTCGACACTCCTCTAACTAAGGAAGTAGCTGATAAGGTGATTATTAAGGGAACGATTACTAAGAGCATCGAGATCGGGCGGGTGATTAGGGAAGCTGAAGCTAGTGGCGAGAACCCTGTAGACGCGGTTGTTAGGGCACTTGATGGATGGAAGATATTCGAAGGCGTCGTTGAGCGGTACACATGGAGAGATGAGGCAGGCTTTCTCATCGGAGAGGTAACCGTAAGAGGGAGAGAAGAGTGGAGTGGGCACAGGCTGAAAAGCTGGATCAAGAACGAGCACATAATGGCGTGGAAGGATAAAAAGCCCATAGTGATGCCGCCGGACATAATCGCCTTTCTGAGCGATAGTGGCAGAGCAATAACAAATGCAGACTTGAAGGAAGGCATGAAAGTTCACGTGGCGGCGGCTAAGGCGCCAGAGATATGGAGAACCGCCAAGGGCCTCGAACTCTTCGGTCCGAGACACTTTGGCTTCAACATAGACTACATCCCAGTTGAGGAACTCGTCTCGCGGTGAAAAGACGACAGAGCGATGTATATACTCGACATCAACTCAGTCGAGGCGGATAGGGTGGGGCAAAAGCGATAAGAGGATATTCATGACCTACGCATTATACGCCTGAGTTCCTTGGCTCTCTCGTGGGTTATGAGACCTCGTTTTTCGAGGTCTTCTATGCACTTCTCTGCGTACCTGCAGTAGGCTACACAGGACTCTGAGACCTCTCTGTGGAGCACTTTGCCGCAGTTTGGACACGTCTGTTCGGTCTCGTACTCGAAGAACTCGACCTCCTCACCGCAGTTTGGACACGTCCTCACGATTATCTTCGGTGAGACGAGGCTTCTTATGCCTGGGCAGTGCTTGAACAGGGGCATGCCAATCGGTTCTAAACCCACCCGGCCGATTTAAAGTCTTCCCGATGACTTATAGGGAACCGTTAGGTCTGTATGATGAGATGACGCGGAAGATAATCATTCTGGGCGCATCCGGCAGGGACTTCCACACCTTCAACATGGTGTTCAGGGACGACCCGTCCACCGAGGTGGCCGCCTTCCTCGCCTCCCAGCTTCCAGGGATAGGAGGCCGCACCTACCCGCCTGAGCTGGCTGGCCCCAGGTACCCGAACGGCATACCGATATACGACAGGGACGGGAAGAGCTTGGCAGAGGTTGCCAGGGAGACCGGGGCTGACGAGGTTGTCCTGGCGTACAGCGACCTGACGTACGACACCCTGGCGTCCGAGATGTACGAGGCGTTCATGGCTGGCTTGGACTTCAGGCTCGTGAATCCCTTCTCGACTATGCTGGAGTCCAAGAAACCCGTCGTGTCTGTCTGCGCGGTCAGGACGGGAGCCGGGAAGAGTTCCGTGGTTAGGAGGGTCGCCGGGATACTGCTGGATGAGGGGTTGAAGCCCGTGGACGTGAGGCATCCGATGCCGTACGGAGACCTGAGCCGACAGGTCTGTCAGGTCTTCAAGACCTTCGAGGACTTGGACAGGGCTGGCTGTACGCTCGAGGAGAGGGAGGAGTACGAGCCGATAATCGAGATGGGGTTGACTGTCATGGCGGGCGTGGACTACGAGAAGATACTGAGGGAGGCGGAGGACGAGGGTGACGTGATAGTCTGGGACGGCGGGAACAACGACCTACCGTTCTTCAAGCCGGACCTACACATAGTCGTGGCAGACCCGTTGAGGCCGGGGTCGGAGCTCCACTCATACCCGGGAACGCTGAACGTCATGACCGCCGACGTCCTGGTTGTCAACAAGGTGAACGTGGCTTCGAGGGAGGCGGTCGAGGAGGTGAAGGCAAACCTGAGGAAGCTCAACCGGAGGGCTAGGATAATCGAGGCGGAGTCCGTCTTGACCGTGGACAGGCCTGAACTCGTGGAGGGGCGTAGAGTCCTTGTAGTCGAGGACAGCCCATCCGTGACCCACGGAGGCCTCGGATACGGAGCCGGGTACGTGGCGGCTAAGCAGTTCGGGGCTGGGGAGGTCGTGGACCCGAGACCCCACGCCGTCGGGGTCGTGAAGGCCATGTACGAGGAGTATCCCCACATGAGGGAGGTTCTCCCCACAGTCGGCTACAGACCCGAGCACCTCAGGGACATAGAGGCGACAATAAGGGCTGTGGATTGCGACGCCGTGGTCCTCGGAACCTCATGCCGCCTGGACAGGCTCATAGAGATAGACAAGCCTGTCGTGAGGGTCAGGTTCGACGTAAAGGAGGTAGGAACGCCGACTCTCAGAGACGTCATACGGGAGTTCCTGGAGGAGAGCGGGCTAAAAGCCCGGTAAACCCAAACGGCTAAGGCGCTTCTTTCAGCAACTCCTCAGCCAAGGCCCGTATGTCCCTCGAGGATGGAGCCTCCGGGTCGTAGGAGACGACCGTCCTCCCAGACATGTAGGCCTCCATGAGGCTTCTGTCGTACTGTATCTTGAACCATCTAACCCTACTCTCCCTGAGGTACGCCTCGAGTTCCCCGTGTGCTCCGCCAGGCAGACCATACTTGTTGACCACGACCACCTCCCGCCTGCCGACCATCCTGATGAGACGGTTGAGCCTCTTCAAGTCGAGGATTCCAAGCTTCGTAGGCTCCGTTACGGCCACGACTATGTCGGATGCCTCCAGGGCCATGCGTATCCCCTTTCCCGTTCCTGGAGGTGTGTCTATGATCACGATTTTGTACTTGTCCCAGACGTCCCTGGCGTGTTCGAGGGTTTTCTCCATCACGTCGTGGTACTTCCTGTCCCCAGGCTTCAATTCACCCAAAATCAGGTGTACAGAATCCGTTTCGGCTTCCTTAACCCACCCACTCGTCCTCCCCCCACGAGTTATCGCCTTCTCAGGGCACACGTACATGCACATGGCGCATCCCTCGCACAGGGTTTCTACGAACGTTAAGCCTGAGCCGGGTATGAGGACGAGTGCGTGGGCTGGACAGTACTCCACGCATCTGCCGCATCTCGTGCACGCCTCGTCGTCTATGACGGGCTTGAAGGACTTGACCTCCATCACGACTGTGGGCTCCACCTGGAGCAGCGTGTACGTACACGGGTTGTCCACATCCACGTCCACGAGCAGCACCCTCTTCCCCGTCATGGAGCTCATGGCCGCCGCCAGGTTCACGGCCACGACGGTCTTACCCGTCCCACCCTTACCCCCTGTGACCGTGTAGACAGTCATCTCAGCCACCCATCCCTAAGCCTTTCGAAACAGTCCATCAAGCTCCTCGACGACTCGGAGTCCGGGGCGTACTCCAACAAGGGGGTTGCGGAGGTGTAGGCCTCGACGACGACGTCCTCGTACGGGATGCGGCCGAGGAGCTCCACACCCAGCTCCGCCTCTATTTTGGCCGCGTAGTCTGGGTTTAGGTTGTACTTGTTCACGACCGCCGCGACGTCCGTCCTCAGGTTCTCAGCCACCTCGAGCAGCCTCTTAGAGCCTTTGAGGGATTGGGGGGTGGGCTCGACGACTATCAGGAGCAGGTCTGAACCGGCTATGCTTGAGACCACTGGACACCCTATTCCAGGGGCTGCGTCGACGACCCTGAAGGGTATTCCATCCTCCGAGGCCAGCTTGTAGGCCCTGTCCTTCAGCTCGTAGACGAGTCTGCCGCTGTTTCCCTTCCCGAGTTCCAGCTCACCGGTCACGACGGGTATCCCGTACCTCGTCTCTGAGACGTATATCTCACCCGTCTTCTCCTCCACGAGCCTTATGGCCTCGCTGGGGCAGACGATCATGCATGTTCCGAGTCCCTCACACTTTGTGTAGTCTATTACAGGCCCATCCTCGGTCATCCTTATGGCGTCGTACTCGCAACTCTCCACACACCTACCACACCTCGAGCATCTGGAAAGGTCTATGACCGGCGTGTACGATCCGTAGAACGCCTCACGCCTCCGCTCCTTGACAGATCCTCCGAGGGCTAAGAGTAGGTCAGGGGCTTCGACATCTGCGTCGACGGCGACCGCTCCACCGAGGTTCTTCCTTATATAGATGGACAGGTTTGAGGCTACGAAGGTCTTCCCCGTTCCACCCTTACCGCTGGCCACCACGACCTCCATGGTTCATCCTAGTAGAGCAGTCCGACCCTCCTGAGAGCCTCCTCGACGGCGACTCCCGGCGGGACTGTTTCGACCCTAACACCGGCCTGGGACAGCACCATCATTATGTTAGGCCCGACCCTCGGGGCCAAGACAACTCGGACGCCTGAGGATATGAGCCACTGTCCGACGGCTATTCCAACCCCTCTGGCCCCCATGGCCATCGTGTTCTGTACTGCCTGTACGTTCACGGGCTTTCCTTCCTTCAGGTCCACCACGGTTATGAACGGGGCTCTGGCGAACCTGAACGATATTCTGGCGTTCAACCCTCCACTGTCATCTGTGGACGTTGCGACTCTGAGGATGTCCGGAGGCGGTGGCGGTATGGGTTGCATGGGCTGTGTTGGGAGTCCCCATCCGAAGCCTCCGAATCTGCCGCCTCTCCCCCGTCCGTATCCTCCACCGTAGGGTGGGTAGCTCATCTATATGGCCTCCTGGAAAATTATGCGTATGCTAAAAATAAAAGTTGGGTTCTGCCGCTCGGTCGCTGATGGCCTACGGGGTTCCCTTGGGCGGTGGGAAGAAGCTTGGGATGGTTTCAGCCAGCTTGCCCCATATGTCCATCCAGACCCTGAACATGTAGAAGTAGTACATCAGTCCCATCCAGTAGTAGACGGCTGCGAACGGGTCGAACGGCATCCACGGGTACCAGTACGGTGGGTAGGCGTAGTACGGGTACGCCATCCCGCACTCACCTCCTCAGTAGTACGGGTACCAGTAGGGCAGCCACGGTAGGTACGGTCGGTAGAACCAAGACCACGGTGTGTAGTACGGCGTGTAGTACGGTGCGTACGGCGCGTAGAACCTGTATGCCCATGGGTTTCCGAACAGCCACCAGCACGACCCTCTGCCGAAAAGCCATCCAGGCCTCTGCCATGGAGGCAGGTAGCTAAAAGGTCCTCGTCCAGGCCACGGTCCTACCCATCCACCCCTTCCTCTACCCCTCCATCCGAACCATGCCATCCACGTCACCTCCATTTTTGTTCATTATCTCAAAAAATATAAACCTTACTCTACGACGGGCGCATCGATAAAAAAATGGGTGGCCTACCCACCCCGCTCCCCCACGACCTTCTTCAACTCCTCTATACGCTTCCTAACCTCCTCCAGCTCCTCCTGGATTGCACTCAGCTCATCCTCCAAGTCCTCCCTGTAATCCTCCAAGAACTCAAGCTCCTCCTCAGGCGTCCTTGGGTATGGTGGAAACGGCATGAAGAACGGCGGATAGTAGTACGGGTACGGCGTGTAGTATGGCTGAGGCTGAGGTTGCTGAGCCTGCTGAGTCTGTGTCGGTTGCGTGGGCTGTGCAGTCGCCGGGGCTGGAGGCGGTGGTGGGAACGGTGGGAACATGTACCACCACCTCATCCTCCTGCGGTATCCGTATCCGCCCAAACCTCTCACCACGGAGAAAAACCGAGGCCTCTATAATAAATTTTGTGCAATAGCCCTTAATTAGCCTGTAAGAACCCGGCTCACTTCCTTAAGACTTCCCTCAAGCGGGAGATCATCTTCGTCAGGGTTTCGGCCACATCCTCCGCGTCCAGTAGGATGAGGAGGACACCCCCGACCGCGAAGATGAGACCCAAGCCGTTCGTCACTTCGTAGATCGCTGCATCCTTCCAACCGAACCGCACGACTCCATGTTTGGCTAGGTTGCTCATCGAAACGGATGTCATAAGGGCGGAGAGAGCTAGGGACAGAAGTCCCATATGGTAGTGGTGTATCCTCACACCCCTGACGAAGACCCTGATGTTCAGAACCCTCTCCATCAAGACTAGGTAAGCGACCACGGCCGCGAGTGGAACCACCGGAATCCAGACGGACGACCCTGTTCTGAACGGTAGGTTTGGGATTAGGATGGTTCCCCTCCACCAGTAGATCATCAGGGACCCGTCGGAGAGATGGACCCACACAAAGTATCGGTCGAGGGCTCTGTTGAAGACGGTGACGGTCGTTATGGAGCATAGGAGGATGAGGGTCAAGGTCAGGAGTTTCCTTCCCTCGCTCATGGAACACCGTCCTTCAGGGTTTCTCGTATCCACTCGGTGGTTTGAATATAAACGTTTTTCCACGTCTTAGGCTAAGGCCGGAACTTGATGGTGCGGGGGGTGGGATTCGAACCCACGAAGGCCTTACGCCACGGGATACCCCACCGAGTTTGGTCTTGAGTCCCGCCCCTTTGGCCGCTCGGGAACCCCCGCCACTATGGGTTTCTCAGAGCTTTCTAATCAAGTTTACCCGGGGACGTTTGTGGGGTTTGTCAAAGAATTGGGGGATGTTGGGCTGGTTTAGAGTTCCTTCAACAAGTTTCTGTACTGTTCGGCTGTCATCAGCTTCTTCTTGTCCTCCTCGAAGTTTGTCAGCTCTATCTTCGCTATCCAACCCTCACCGTACGGGTCGTTGTTCAGCGTCTCAGGCTCGTCGAGAAGCTTCTCGTTCACCTCGACAACCTTCCCGGAGACGGGTGCGTATATGTCCGACACAGCCTTGACGGACTCCACGGACCCCATAACCTCTCCCTGGGTCAGCTCCCTTCCTACCTCCGGGAGCTCCACGTACACTACCTCGTGTAGGCTCTTCTGGGCGTAGTCGGTTATCCCGACTGTGGCCGTGTTGTCGCTGACGCTCACCCACTCATGCTCCTTCGTGTAGTACAGCTGTTCGGGAACCTCATACTCCTCCGACATCTTGCTCACCTCTTAACCTTCTTGGGCTTAGTTTAAAACTGTTTTTCCCTCATCCTCAGAAACCTGTAGCTCGTGACCTCAGCCCTGCAGAGCCTCCCACGGACGTCCACCTGGACTGTCTCGCCATGTTTGACCTCCCTGCTCAGGTAGGCCATGGCTATCCCACGCCTGAACAGGGGCGAGTACGTCCCGCTCGTGACGTAGCCTGCCTCGAAGCCATCCTTGTAAACCTTGTATCCCTTCCTCGGCACACCTCTATCCAACATGAGCAGGCCGACGCGTCGTCTCTTCAAGCCTTCAGACTTTATCTTGAGGAGAGCTTCCCTGCCTATGAACTCCCCCTTGTCCAGCTTGACTACGAACCTCAACCCAGCCTCCAGCGGGTTCACGTCCTCCGTGAGCTCGTTCCCGTAGAGGCACATCCCAGCCTCAAGCCTAAGCGTGTCCCTCGCACCCAGGCCGCAGGGCTTCACGCCGAACTCCCTCCCAGCCTCGAGTACGGCGTTCCAAAGCCTCAGAGCCTTGTCGGGCTTCTCTAGAGGCACGTCCCAGAGGAACAGCTCGAAACCGTCCTCACCCGTGTAGCCCGTCCTGGACGCCAGAACCCTGAAGCCGGCCACCTCGGTCCACAGACACCTAAACCTGCCGACGGACTCCTGGCTTAGGTCGTCCTTCGAGACCTTCTGGAGGGCTCGCTCAGCCATGGGTCCTTGGACGGCTATCATGACCACACTGTCCGAGACGTCCCTCAGCCTCACGTCGTATCCGCCGGAATGTCTCCGGAGCCAGTTGAAGTCCTTCTCCCTGTTCACGGCGTTGTATACTACGAGGAACCTGTTTCCCTCGAGCCTGTAGACGACCATGTCGTCCACGACGCCACCCCTCTCGTTGCACATGACCGTGTACCTCGCCTGGAGGGCCTCCATCCCCTTCATGTCGTTCGTCGCCACGTAGTCCAGGAACTCCACGGCCTCAGGCCCCTCTATCAACGCTCTCCCCATGTGCGTCGTGTCGAAGACCCCAACGGCCTCCCTGACGGCCATGTGCTCGGGGATTATGCCCTCGTACCACACGGGCATCTCGAACCCCGCGTACTCGACAATCTTCCCGTGTTTTCTGTGGTAGTCGTACAGATGCGTCCTCTTCAAGCCTGACATCACAAAAAGGTTTATCGAAACGTTACCTATTATTGTTGTTCGATATGCTCACATTATATCCGATAAAAACGCCTCTCATATCCCCAGGAGATGATATCGTCTCCCTGATTCTCAAATCCGCCGAGGATAACGGGCTGAAGCTGATGGACGGAGACATAATGGCGTTTTCAAGCAAGGTCCTGTCCATAGCGAGCGGAAACATAATCCGCCTGTCCGACGTAGAGCCCTCCCAGAGGGCCCTGGAATACGCTGGGAGGTACGGCATGGACCCGAGGCTCGTCGAGGTTGTCCTCAGGGAGGCTGACGAGGTCCTCGGAGGAATCGAGGGCATCCTGCTCACGGTCAAGGACGGCATGCTGATGCCCAACGCAGGCGTGGACACGTCGAACGTCATGAAGGGGCACGTCGTCCTGCTTCCGAGGAACCCTTTCAGGACCGCGGATGAGGTCAGGCGTAGGTTGGTGGAGGAGACCGGCCGAAACGTGGGTGTAATCGTCGTGGACAGCAGGGTGATGCCGATGAGACGTGGAACCGTTGGGGTGGCCGTAGCCGTCTCGGGCTTCAGACCCGTCAGGGACTTCAGGGGAAGCAGAGACCTCTACGGGAACGTCCTGAAGTACACGCTACACTCACTGGCGGACGACTTGGCATCCGCGGCCCACCTGCTCATGGGAGAGTGCTGTGAGATGGTTCCAGCAGTCCTGATAAGGGGGGCGCCGGTCGAGGTTGTGGAGTACCTCGTGGACGCGTCGGAGATGACTGTTCCGAGGGATGTGTGTCTCTACATGGCCTCCCTCAACGTCTCCGGTAGCCCTTGACCTCGACAGAGTCCACTGTGAACTTCAGGTTCTTCCCGCATTTGGGGCATTTGCCCCCGTACTCCTTTATTACGTCGCTGGGTGGCTTGACGGCGTTTCCCTCGTAGAACACGTAGCCGCATCCCGAGCAGATGATTCTTTGGGGCATCAACGATGAGACCGCTCGGCTGTTGATAAGGGTTTCCCCGCTCGGCCATGGTAAAGCCTTTAACGGTCTTTAGAGGATATCGTCCTGTAGGTGCGTCAGTTGAGGAGGCTTAAGAAACTCGTACCCAGAGTACCCAGGGACCTGGCCGTGTTGTTACTCGTGGCGTTCTCGATATTCCTGATGGCGGGCGGGGTCTACATGCTCGTCGACAAGCCTCCGTTTGCACTTTCCAGCGGTGGCAGGATAAGGCCCGTGATGCCCAGGACGGGTCAGACGGTGTACGAGGGTGTCGTATCGGCCATGCTCTACGGAGCCGTCTTCTCCGGCCTGTTGCTCTGCTACAGGGCCTCGGTGGCCTACAACCCGAGGGTGGCGAGGATGCTCCTGACCGTCGGCGTGTTGCTCTCGATTTTGAGTTTGGCTGGGTTATACTACATGATATGGCTCAAGTGAATCTCACTACCACGGCCTATCCTTGAGCTTTAGCAGGTAGGCGAGGGCGTTCGTCCCCAGGTGTATCGGCGGTGTGACGACGACTATGGCTATCACGTAGCTGAGCGGTATCCTCACCACAGGGGCGGTCAGGGCTACGGCCCCAGCCACGAAGTCCAGCTGGTCCCCCACCGGGAGAGAGTCCCCTCTCTTCAGTCCGAGGCGTCTCTTCAGGAACGACACCGCCATGTCTCCGAGCATGGCTCCGAGGGACATGATGAACCCGATGAACGGCCTCTGCTGGAGGGCCCCTATCAGCGTCCCGGCGGCCAGGGCTAGGAAGAACCCCCTGAACGTCTTTCCGTCTCCGAGTATGCGTCTTCCGTCGAGGAAGTTCCTGCCGAGGTCTATGGGCGTCCCCCCTCCGAGCACTACGGGTGTGGCGTTGGCGAAGTAAGCCGGAAGGAAGAACCATATGGCCTCTCCCGCGGTGACGAGGCAGTTGACGAGCATGTCACTCCACGTCAACTATGCCCCTCCTGGATATCCTGTACGGGAACCTCCTCCCTAAGTCAGGCTTCTCGGTGTACGCGTACCTCATCCCGTCTTCTAAGCTCAGCCTCACCGTCACGTCCGACCAGTACCGGAGTATCCTCTGAGCCACAGGCTTCTCCCTCTCACCGGGCGCCGAGGTCACCTGGCTCAGCAGTAGGACGGCCAGGTCGAGCCGTCTGGCCTGTTCCACGAGCTCCGCCACCTGTCTGTTCAGTACCCTGTTGAGTGTGAAGGGCTTTTCCCCAGCGAGTTCGGCCCTGTACAGCGTCGTCACGGTGTCGAAGGCCAGGAGCCTGAACCCCTCGAGCATCGAGTCCATGCGTTCCACGAGTCTGTCCTGACTCCAGAAGTCTTCGACCCTGAGGACGACAACCCTGTTCAGCGAAGCCCCCCAGGCCTCCGCTATCTGCGTGAACCTGAGGGGTGAGAAGCCCCCTCCCGCGTCCACGTAAAGGGCCTTCATGCCCAGCGAGGAGCATATGGCGACGCACTGCATGGCGAGCGTCGTCTTACCCGTCTCGGCCTCTCCGTAGACAAGCGTGACAGAGCCTGTCTCAAGGCCTCCTGTGAGCGCGTCGTCCATGGCCCTGCATCCTGTGGTGAGCTTCAACCCCGGGCTCTCCATGAAAGCCTGTCTGAACGGCTATTTATAGCCCTTAACACATGAAGTATCTGTTGGTGGCATGACCGTTTTCAGGGAGGGTGGCATAGCCAAGCTGGATTTCGAATACGTTCCACCCCGTCTCCCCCACAGGGAGGAGTACGTCTCCCAGATACTTGGCTTCCTCAAGAAGGTCATGGTGGACGAGCCCGGCTCCACGTCGGGTAGGGTTCTGGTAGTCGGAAGGAGCGGGACGGGTAAGACGGTCACAGCCAGGAGGGTCGAAGAGGAACTTCTCAGGGTTTCCTCCAGGAGTGGCGTAGACGTCAGGTGCGTCCACGTAAACTGCCGCATGGTCGGGAGCGAGTTCGCCCTCATCCAGTCCATTCTCAGGGCCTCAGCCCCCGAGCTTCCGCTCAGAGGCTACAGCCCCCTGGAACTCCTCAACGCGTTGAGGGACTACCTGGAGGACGGAGACAGGTATCTGCTCATAGTCCTCGACGAGCTCGACTACTTCGTCCGGGTGAGGGGTGAGGAACTTCTGTACGAGTTCACGAGGGTGATGGACGCCAAGCCGGGCCGACAGAGGATGAGCTTCATATTCATAGCCAGGTCCGAGGAGTTCATAGACGAACTCAGCCCGGCCACCCTCTCCAGGTTCAGGCCTCAACTCAGGTTCAGGTTCAAGCCCTACAGAGCCGAGGAGCTCTACGACATACTTTCCGAACGGGTTGAGGAGGCCTTCGTGGACGGAGCCGTCTCGGAGGAGGTTATCAGGTTCGTAGCCAAAAACGCCGCGGAGTTCGGGTACGGGGACGCCAGGTACGCCATACAGCTCCTCCTCGTAGCAGGCCTCGCCGCGGACAGGGATGGAAGCGGGGAGGTCCTCCCGGAGCACGTCAGGGAGGCCCAGGAGGCCACGGACCCGAGGGTCAGGGAGGAGGACATCCTGTCTCTCTCGAGGGACGGCAAGGCTCTGTTGCTGGCTTTGGCTAGGACCCTGATGGACAGGAGGGATGTGGCGTACGTTCCGTTTGGGGAGGTCTTGGAAACCTACGCCCTCGTATGCGAGGAGTACGGCTTCAGGCCCGTGGAGAAACCCGTCTTGAGGCAGCTCCTCAGGGAGCTTGAGCTGACTGGACTGGTTTCCTACGGTGAGGGTGGATCCGTGGGAATACCCGGCGTGAAGGTTGGGGTGTTGGAGAAGGTGGTTTCATCCATACTCGGAGGTGGGGGACCTGCCGGTCAGGGTGGTCTGGGATAGGGGCGTCGTCGTCGAGTGTGACGGGAAGAGGATAGCCCTCGACCCCCAGAGACCCCCACCGGGCTGTAGGGAAGTCTTTATAACCCATGCCCACACAGACCACTCCAAGGCCCTGAGCTACAGGCGGCCTACGAAGTACCTGACCGAGGAAACGCTGGACATAACCAGACGATGCGGAAGGCCGGTCAGGGGTCGAGTGGAACTTCTCAGCGTGGGCGAATCCGTCAGGGTGGGCCCCTTCGAGGTGGTGGCCCACGACGCAGGCCACATACTCGGCTCCGTGGAGTACGAGGTCAGGACGCCTGAGGGGACGATACTGTACACGGGCGACCTGGGTCCCTCAGCCGAGCCCGTGGAGTGCGATCTGCTCATAATCGAGGCGACGTTCGGCTCACCCGTGTTCAACTTCCCCAACAGACGCAGCGTTGCGATGGACATGGTGGTCTGGGCGCTGGAGGAGGTCCTCCCCACAGGGAAGATACCCGCCTTCAGGGCCGACCACGTCGGAAACGCCCAGGAAGTCGTGTCCATATTCAACAGGTACACGACCGTACCCGTCGTGGCCCACCCCCTCGTGTCCAGAGTGTGCGAGGCCTACAAGGCCCATGGGGTCCGTCTCAGGTACGTGGACGCGTCTTCGAGCGACGGTGAGACGCTCCTCGAGTCAGGTAAGTGCGTCTACGTGGCTCCAAAGTTCGTCAGGCCCTCGGGGCTGGACAGGTTTGAGTGGGCGTTCGTGTCGGGGTGGGCCAGCGTCCTCAGATGCTTCGGCAGGCCGTTTCCCCTCAGCGACCACGCGGACTTCAAGAAGCTGATGGAGTTCGTCTCCAGGTCCGGCCCGAAGATCGTTCTCACGTTCCATGGAGGGGGGTTCGAGAGGTCCTTCTCGAGGAGGGTCATGGAGGACCTCGGCGTCTACGGAGCGCCCCTCAGGGACCTGCGGAGCCTTGTCTTGAGGAGGGGTCTCCAGAGGGTCGGTGTGTGCGAGGGGGAGATACTCAACTTGGTCAGGATGCCCGGCTTCGTGTACAGCGAGGAGTGGATAGTCAAGCAACTTTCCTCCATGGGGTTCTCCCGGCCGGAGGTGTCGGAAGCTCTCTCGAACCTTGTTTCCACGGGTCTGGTCAGGAGGGTTAGGGATGGATACACGCTCTAAGGTTCAGGAGCTCCTGAAGGCCTTAGGCAGCCCCGTGAGGCTCAGGATAATCTTGGCCCTCGACGAGCTCCGGGAGGCAACTCTGTACAGGCTTTCCTCCTGGACTGGTGTCAAGAGGACGCTCCTCAGGAAGCACCTGGAGACGCTGGTCTCCTGCGGTGTATGCGTGAGGAAGATCCACGGCGACGTCCTCCTCTACTCGCTCAACCTAGACGACGGGAGGGTCGGCCGGTTCGTGGACGCCCTGAGGGAGCTCCTTAGAACTCCGTAATACGTGATACCACTCTAATACTTTTGGGGTCCCCCTTAGGCCGTGATGCCCTCCACCCCTTAAATACCGTCTCCGGGAAGCCGTCCACTGATGGGCGACTGTAAGACCAACCCCCTGCCTGGAATATTAGGATGGGGCTTCTGCGTCAAGGAAGGTGAGGACATAATCTCCGTCTGGTGGTCCGCAGACTCCCCAACCCCGACGCTCAAGGTTAGGAGGGTTCCGAAGCATGGAGGTCCCTGAAGGCATACGCGAGCTGGAGAAGATTAAGGGCGTTGGCCCCTCAATCGCCGAGAAGCTTTGGAAGGCCGGTTACACGACGATAGAGGCCGTTGCCACAGCCCCGGTCAGGGAGCTTATGGAGAAGGCCAAGCTGGGGTACGACGGAGCTTTGAAGCTGAGCACGGAGGCCAGGAAACTGGTGGCCAAGGACTTCGTCCTCGCCCTCGACGTCTGGGAGAGACGTAAGTCGCTTAGGAGGCTGTCCACGGGTTCCAGGAGTCTGGACGAGATACTCGGCGGAGGGGTCGAGACGCAGGCCGTAACGGAGTTCATAGGTGAGTACGGAGCCGGGAAGACGCAGCTCTGCATGACGCTAAGCGTCATGGCCCAGCTACCTGAAGAGGATGGAGGCTTGGGAGGCAAGGTCGTGTACATAGACACGGAGGGTACGTTCATCCCGGAGAGGATTTCGCAGATCGCCTCCTCTATGGGCTTGGAGACTGAGGAGGTCCTCAGGAACATAATCGTGGCCAGGGCTTACACGAGCGACCACCTGATGCTTCTGATAGACCACCTGTTCGACCTGTGTCCCAGGGAGAACGTAAAGCTCGTGGTCGTGGACTCGATAATATCCCACTTCAGGAGCGAGTACATAGGGCGTGAAAGCCTTTCTGAGAGGCAGCAGAAGCTGAACAGATGCCTCCACAAACTGCTCAGGCTGGCCGAGATATACAACATGGCCGTCGTCCTGACGAACCAGGTTCAGGCAAACCCGTCCGTCATGTACGGAGACCCGACGAGGCCCGCCGGGGGCCACGTCCTCGCCCACGCCTGCACCCACAGGGTTTACCTGAGGAAGGCCCGCAAGGGTGTTAGGATAGCCAGGATACTCGACTCACCCTACCTGCCGGAGGCCGAGGCCAGGTTCGTCATAACCGAGCGTGGCGTAGAGGACGTGGAGGAGTGAGGACAGGCTTATCCATAGTGCCCCGAAACCTCTTATCTGGGGTGCCCTGTTGAGGCCGTTCAAGGGTAGGGACATAATCTCGATAAAAGACCTGACGAGGGAGGAGACCGACCACATACTCAAGACAGCCTCGGACATGAAGCCGCTGGCCGAGAAGGGCTCCGACATGCTCAGGGGCAAGATACTTGCCACCCTCTTCTTCGAGCCGAGCACGAGGACACGTCTCAGCTTCGAGGCGGCCATGCTCAAGCTTGGGGGGGCCGTGATAGGTTTTTCTGAGCCCATGAGCTCTTCTGTAGCGAAAGGTGAAACGCTCGCGGATACGATAAGAACGGTCCAGAATTACTGTGACATCATAGCCATAAGGCACCCTCTGGAGGGGGCGGCTAGGTTTGCAGCCGAGCTTGCGGACGTGCCTGTCATAAACGCTGGTTCTGGAGGCGAGGAGCATCCAACCCAGGCTTTGCTCGACTTACACACAATTCTGGAGGAAAAAGGTTGCATAGACGGTTTGACCGTCGGTCTTCTAGGGGATCTAAGGTATGGGAGAACTGTGCATTCTTTGGCTTATGCCTTAGCCATGTATGACGTTAGGCTTTACCTGATTTCGCCTCCGATGCTTAGGATGAGACGAGAGGTTCTGGAGGACATAAGGGGAAGGGTTGAGGTGAGGGAGTTTGGAGACCTTTCCCAGGTGATAGGGGAGCTCGACGTCCTGTACGTGACGAGGATACAGAAGGAGCGTTTCCCAGACCCAACCGAGTACGAGAGGGTCAAGGACTCCTACAGGATAGACCTGAAGACGCTTAAGGGGGCGAAGGAGGACCTGACGATAATGCACCCTCTCCCAAGGGTCGTGGAGATAGACCCATCGGTGGACGTGCTTCCCAACGCAGCCTACTTCAGACAGGTCAGACACGGCCTACTCGTCAGGATGGCGCTGCTGGCACTCATCCTGGGGGCAATCCCCTAGCCCCATACAGGTGATAGCGTCTTGGTGGAACGAGTTAACAGGAAGGGTAGAGTTGCTAAGAGGGTTTCCGAGATACAGTACGCTATAAGGGACTTGGTCGCACCGGTGAGGGAGCTGGAGAAGAAGGGTAGGAGGATACTGTACCTCAACATAGGGGATCCCCTGAAGTACGACTTCGACACGCCGGCTCACATAAAGGAGGCGCTGAACAAGGCTGTGACCGAGGGGAAGAACTGGTACAGCGCCTCCGAGGGTCTTCCGGAGCTTCGGGAGGCCATATGCGAGAAGGAGAAGAGGTTCAACAACGTGGACATAACGCCCGACGATGTCATAGTCACGGCGGGGGTATCCGAGGCCATAAACTTCCTGTTCGGAGCCCTCGTAGAGTCTGGAGACGAGGTTCTGCTCCCAGGCCCCACTTACCAGCCCTACATATCGTTCGCCAGGTTCTACGGAGCCAAGGCCGTCGCCTACAGGACCATCGAGGAAGAGGATTGGAAGGTGGACGTGGACGACCTCAGGTCCAAGATAACGGACAGGACGAAGCTGATCGTCGTCATAAACCCGAACAACCCGGTCGGTTCCGTCTACGGAGCGGACGAGCTTAAGGAGGTTCTCGACGTGGCCGGGGAGTACGGCCTCCCCGTGGCGTCGGACGAGATTTACGACAGGATAGTGTACGAGGACTGCTTCACGAGCGCGGCGTCGCTGACGGAGGATGTCCCAGTCATAGGCCTAAACGGCTTCTCCAAAGTCTACCTGATGACCGGGTGGAGGCTCGGATACGTGTACTTCAAAGACCCTGAAGGGGCGCTCACGCAGCTCAAGGAGGCGATGGTCAAGGAGGCCAGGATAAGGCTGTGCGCCAACACACCTGTCCAGGCGGCGGCTGTGGAGGCTTTGAGGGGTCCGCAGGACCACGTGGAGTGGATGGTTTCGAGGTTGAGGGAGCGTAGGGACATAGCCTACAAGAGGCTCAACGAGATGGACGGCATATCAGCCGTCAGGCCTAAAGGGACGTTCTACATATTCCCAAAGGTGGACGCCGTCGGTAAGGTTTGGAAGACGGACAAGGACTTCGTGCTCAACCTCCTCCACGAGGAGGGTGTCGTGGTAGTCCACGGCTCAGGCTTCGGGGTCGAGTACGGTTCAGGCCACTTCAGGGCCGTGTTCCTACCACCGCCAGACGTGTTGAACGAGGCCTTCGACAAGCTGGAGGCCTTCATGAAGAGACACCTAGGCTGAGAAGGGAGTGATGGTTCAGAACCTCTGAACTCAGGTCATCGGCCTAAAGGCCTACCATGTTCCGACGCTCATCACCACCGAACTAAAGTTGCCGTGAAGTCTGATAGGTTTTTCCCAAACCCCTCAAGCCTTTAATCCAGAAGGGACGAACTTCTGTCTGGGTTGAGCCTGCACGAGTACGCCGCCGTGGTCAAGAACCTGAGGGGCGTCATATACTCCAGGCTTAAACCGAGCGAATTCGAGGAGAGGCTGACCTGGCTCGGTAGGAGGTTCAGGTACAGGAACCTCGGCCTAACCCCCACAGTCCTGTCCACGTACGAGGAGGTCGTCCAAAGGTTCCTCGGCAAACCCCTCCTGGAGCTTAAGCCCCCCGTCAAGGGCCTCACGGAGCTTGTGGAGCTCTACTCGGAGCTTCTGGAGCTACCCGTCCCCGTCGTGGAGGCCTACTGCTACGCATCGATGTACGTGTCCCCGATTATAGTCCTGGACGGCGGATGCCTCGGAGACCTGGAGCCCATAGCCGTGGACAGGGTTCTCGTCAAGGGGCCGCTGACGGACAGGGACTACAAGCTCCACATGAGGATAGCCGACTACACGGTCCTCGACTTCTACAGGTGGGCCGCTTCGGGGGCCCTTGAAGCCCTGAGGAGGGTTTCCGAGGGCCTCGACGCCTCCAGCCTGGTGGAGGAGAGGGCCGAGAAGGTAAGGGCTGACAAGAGGAGGTTCTGGAGGATTATGTCAGGGGAGGGCAGTCCGTTCCTGCTTTACCTCGACCTCCTGCCGAAGCTCGTTGAGAAGGCCACACCCGACGGGGCTTCGGAGCTCCTGGAAAGGTACGGCGAAGTGGCCCCCGCCACTCTGGCGATAGTGTCGGCGGTCGTCGTCTAAGCCTTCAGCGGAACCACCCTGACGGCTGAGGCCTTAAACTGCATGTAAACCCTGTCCCCCACCGTGAGCCCGAGCTCCCCGTACGCCCCCCGGGTTATCAAGGCTCCCAGCTCCACCCCGCCCCTTCTGGCCTTGACGAGCTTGAGGGGCCCCCTGTCCTCCACCGAGGTGACGTGGAGCTCCAAGACGTTCCTCGCACTCCCCTGCTGAGGCGTCTTGGACACGACCACGTCCTCGGGCATGACGAACACCAGAACCCTCTCCCCCCGCCTCAGCGGCCTCCGGTGCACGGCGACGACTTTCACATCCGGCGATGGCCGTACAACGGCCACACCGTCCCCCCAGTCCGACACGGCTCCCTCGATGACGTTGGGCCTACCCGTCAGCCAGGCCACCTCGAGGCTTTCAGGCCTCCCGAACACCTCCGACGGGGTTCCAGCCTGGATTATCCTACCGTCCACCATGACTGCTATCCTGTCCCCTAGCTCGGCTGCCTCGATGGGGTCGTGGGTCACGTGGAGGGCTGTGAACCCCAAGCTTCCGTGAAGCTCCCTTATGAACTCCTTCACGGACTCCCTGGTCTTGGCGTCCAGGCTGCTGAGGGGTTCATCAAGGAGAACAGCCTTCGGCTCGACTACGAGTGCCCGGGCCAACGCAACCCTCTGCATCTCTCCTCCGCTCAACGTCCTCGGGTCCCTGTGGAGGAGGTGCTCTATGCCCATGACCTCCGCCACCTCCAGAACCCTCCGCCTAACCTCCCCCTCCGGGACGTGCCTCGCCCTCAGGCCGTAGGCTATGTTCTCGAACACGGTCAGGTGTGGCCACAGAGCGTAGTCCTGAGGGACGAACGACAGCCCCCTACGCTCAGGCGGGAGATCCGTGACGTCGACGCCGCCGACGACTATCCTGCCCTCCAGCGGCCTCCAGAAGCCCATGATCGTCTCCAGCAGGACGGTCTTGCCGGCCCCGCTGGGGCCCATGATTATCCCGTACTCGCCCTCACCGACCGTGAGCCGCTCAACCCTCACGTCGAACCCCCCAGCCCTGACGTGGAGGCCCCTGACCTCGATCACCTGAACCACCTCAGGAACCTGAGGCCCGCCAGGACTGCGAGGCTGGCTGCCAGGAGTATGAGCGAGAGACCTGCTGCGGCTCTTAGGCCTCTGACGGCAAGCCACTCGAGGACGAGGACGCTTCCGACTGTTGGGTGGTAGGCAACCACCATTATGGCGCCTACCTCGCTTATGGACCTGGCCATGCTCATGAGCCAGCCCGTCGCCACGGCCCTCGAAGCCAGTGGGAGCGAGACGGTTAGGAAGACCCTTGTTGGAGACGCTCCGAGGCTTCTGGCGACGAGTTCTAGGTCCACGTCCACTGAGTCGAACCCTCTCCTGGAGAAGTCTACGGCGAAGGGTGCGGATACGAACGTCATGGCGAGGACGATCCCCCAGAAGCTGTCTTCGACTCTTAGGCCGAGGGGTGTGAGGGCTGAGCCTATGGGGCTCCTGCTGCTGAACGCGAGGAGGACGGCTATTCCGGCGACCGTGTGCGGGAGGATGAGGGGTAGGTCGAGTATGCTTTCTACGAGGCCCTTACCTTTGAAGTCGAGCCTGCTCAGTATGTAGGCTAGGGGTACACCGAAGATCGTGGAGAGTGTGGCTGAGAGGGCTCCAGCTTCAAGTGAGAGGGCCACAGCCTTCAAGGTCTCGGTTCTCAAAGCTTCTGAGACAGCTGGAGCTCCCTTGAGGGTGAGGAAGAGTATGGGTATGGTCAGCGTGGCGACTATTATGCTTGCGAAGCCTGAGAGAGCTAGTAGGAAGCTCCTCGCTCCAGATAGGAGACCCGCTTCCTTGCTCAACCCTCGATCAGCTCCTCAAGCCATTGGGGAGAGGCTCCGATTACGAACGGGGTTTCCATGGGTCTGAACCCATCCTCTGTGAGTATCTGCCGCCCCCCGTCGCTCAGTAAAAGCTCCACGAACCTGACGGCATCATTCTGGTGGACTGCGCAGTTCGGAACCGTGACGCCATATGCTATCGAGGACCCAGACAACGTCTGGGTGGAGCCTCCAGCTCCAACGATCTCTACGGCAACCTTCGAGTACAGGTCGTCCATATCGGGGTTGGCTAGGTTTACCTCGTCGGGAAGCTCCACGAACTTCAGGCCTTTGGCCTGTGCGACGTTCCTGTACTCGAAGGCGTAGTCTAGAACACCGGTCTCCAGGAGCAAGACGAGGTCCACCGACTTATCTCTTACAAACACCTTGGCGGAGTCGGGCTGGAGTTCCGTGGCGTCAATGAGGACGGATGTCCCGTTGTTCGTGTAGGTTATGGACGCGTGGTCCTCCAGCATCCTGAGAGGCTCCTCCGTGCCGTAGTGTATCGAGGCCAGGGCGAGTACCATGAGGGCCCTGTAACCGCATGGATCTCTGTTCGGGTTTGCGAAGCCCACTCGGACTTTGTCTCTCAGCAGTATCTCGAGCCAGTTTTCAGAGTTTATCTCTTCTGCGTAGGGACTCTTGTCCGTGTAAGCAACGACCATTTCGTTAGAGGCGAGTACGAGGACCCAGTTGGCGTAGCCCCCGTTGAACATCATGTCCCTGACGAGCCTGTAGTCGGCCACCATGAGCACGTCGCACGGACGACCTAGGTCTGTGACTTTCCTGACGGCGTCCACGCTTCCGCTCGGCTCGTTCACAACTCGGATTCCGTACTCCTCGCTCAGTACTGCTCCTAAGTCCTCGACCACCTTTGTGAGACTTCCTGCATGGAAGACTATCAGCTTCCTGGTCTGCTTGGCCTTCCATGTCCAGAAGCCCACGGCCGCCGCTACTACTATGACGATTGTTATCGCTGCGTAGGTCCAGCGTTTCATTATCAATTATCGGATATCGGATAATATTATAAATCTTAGTGGCCACCCATAAAACCATGATGAACAACATCATGGACCAGGTGGAGGGGGAGGTCCAGGCGGTGCTGAAGTTCAGGGGGGAGGTCATATTAGACGGCGAGTTGGCGGAGCTCCTGAGGCTCGTGGACGAGACTGGCTCGCTGCTTTCCGCATGTCGGCTGCTTGGCATACCGTACTCCAGGGCTTGGGAGCGTATCTCCAGGGTTGAGAGGAAGCTGGGGGTGAAGGTTGTCCTTGCGAGGAGGGGAGGCGGCCGGAGGGGTGGGATGAGGCTCACGGAGTACGGGAGAATGTTGCTCGACAAGTACTCTAGGTACGAGAGGAAGGTTAGGATGGCAGTCTCTCCTGTAGCTGCCGGAAAACCCACTGAGCCTGATCTAACCTTAGCCCACAGCCACGACCCCATACTCACGATAGTTTTGGAGAGGCTCAGGTCGGAGGGATTGGACGTGGAAGACGCCTGCGTCGGGTCTGGGATGGCCTTGGCCTCCCTAAGTCTCGGAGAGGTGGACGTTGCGGCCTCGCATCTGTACGATCCTGAGACAGGGGAGTACAACGTCCCCTATCTACACAGGTACTGGCTGGAGGGACGAGCGTCTGTGATAGGTGGATACATGAGGGAGCTTGTCTTCGCTTTCAACCCTGATGTCCAGCCGATGGGCGTCGAGGAGACCGTCAGGGCCCTGCTGGATGGGAAGCTCAGGCTCGTGAACAGGAACGTGGGGTCGGGTACAAGGGTCTACCTTGACCACCTGCTCTCAGAGTTCTCCGGTGACAGGCCTCTCGAAAAGGTTAGGGGTTACGGGTACCAGGTCAACACTCACGACGACGCGGCTAGAGCGGTGGCTGCTGGGAGGGCTGACGTGGGCTTGATGCTGCGGGCTTCCGCTGAGTACTACGGCTTGAGGTGTACGCACGTGGCTTGGGAGAGGTTTGAGTACATAGCTCTAAACGAAAGGCTTGGCAAGAGGGGTGTATCGTCTCTGAGGAATCTCCTGGAGTCGGATTGGCTGAGAGAGCTTCTGGAGAACACCTCAGGGTTTAAGCCTCTTGAGTCTCGATAGAATTCGTTCTATATGTACTCCTCCTTCTGTGGGTTCAGGTACGTGAAGTAGTCCGATATGGCGGACTTGTCCTCTATGTCCCTGTCGTGTATCAGGTGGGCCTCAACCTCCTGCGTGAAAGCCGTCGTCGAGCCCCTCGGAAGCGAGACAGCTTGGTCTATGAGATCCAGCGGGAACGGGAGGCCAGTAGCTGGGTTGTGAAAGTCCACGAAGAGCCTTGCAAACTTTTCGACATCTGTCCCCTCGACCACCTCCACCTCGAACGGAGGCGCCATCCTGGAGTACCTTACGTAGTACCTCTCCAGCCTTGGCACTTCATGGGGGTTGTCTATTAGAAGGTCTTTTTTGAGTATCTTTTTCCACATCCTCTTCGCGGTTCTTATGAAGCCTTTCAAGGCCTGTTTGTCAACTTTCTCTCCCCTATACTTGTTGTATAGGTATAGCCTGTACAGTCTCGTGTACACGAATGGGCTTTCACCGCGCAGGAACTTCTTGTACGACCATATGGTCATGGGGGGCATGAGCATCGTTAGGATGTGCTTATCCCTGTCCCCGAGACACCTCTCCCAACCCAAGTTGTACAGCAGCCAGCCGTCTATGGCTCTCCCACCGCTACGCCTTATCACGCACACAGCCTTACCCGTCTCCATCAGCTCCAATGTCATGTCCCTAATCTCCTCCACGAGATCCTTCCCAGTTCTTATCACGCTGTCGCTGTAGAATCCCTCGATGGGTCTGTCGAACTCGACGCCATGTATGTACCTGCAGAGGTTGGCAAAGTAGAAGTACGGGCCATCCAGAATCACGAAATCTATGTTCCTGTGCCTGTAGTACGCTTCGAGGGCGGCCTTTCTCTCGGCGAATGCCATGGCGAGTTTGAGCAGGAACTTGAAAGCTTTGAGAGGCTCAGTCCAGCTGAGTGAGGCTGCGTAGTAGTTCTCATCGACGAGGCTCTTACCTTCGAAGGCCATGTAGCCTGCCGTGTATATCCCGAAGGAGGAGCCGAGTCTGACGCTCGGGGCCGTGGACATGGAGCCGTCGGCCACGACGACGTTTCCCTCGACTTCGTCTCCGATTTTGGTGAGGCTCTTCCTGAACTCGTCGCTCTCTGAGAGTCTTCTACGGGCCTCTATGAGCCTAAGTATCCTACGCTTAGCCCTCTCGGCTTCCTCCCCGGCGTGCTTGAAGAGCGACTCGACTATGGGTCTTGGAAGCCTGAGCAGGGGGTTCTCGCCGAGTCCTGTTTCCTCCATCCTTAACCTCCCTCTATGTCGAACGATATCAGTAGGGGCGTCGGAGACGGGTTCATCTTTCCGACGAAGTAGAACTGGCCTATGGGTAGGTACAGGAGTCTGTCCGGTCTTATTCCGTAGGGTGAGAGCCTCTTCTCAACCTCCTCCAAGTCGAGTGAATGTATCTGACCTATGAACCACGTGTTCAGGTTTCTCCTGACAGCGGCGTTTATCCCTATCTCGCCGGCGATGCCCTGAGAAATTAGCACCATGCAGAAGTTGTGTTTTCTACCTAAGGCGCATAGGTTCTTTATCCTCAGCGTAGTCTCCCTTTGTATTCCCCTCGGCTCGAACGGACAGTATTGTGGTGCCTCGTCCACGATTAGAGCTAAGTCGAGTACATCCCCTCTGTACATCTTCAGGAGTAGGTAGTCTGCGAGCGTCAGGAAGAATGAGAGTTTAATCTCCGTGTCGACTCCGCTCATGTCCACGACCTTGACGGAGCCCGGCTCCGGGATCAGGTCGCTCACGCTCTTCGTTCCCATGAACAGCCTTAGGTCCTCGGCGGACACTTTCGTGAAGCCTCTCTCAACCCTCGCTACAGCCAGCCTCTTAGTGGACTCCTTCAGATGCTCCGATACTATGGCGTTGATGATAGCATCCATGAGGAGCTGGTGGAGGCGGGCGGCGTCGCCCCCGCTTTTTTCTATGAGGCCTATCCACCGTCTGCAGACCACCTCCTCCAAAGCTATGCGGGCCGTGTTAAGCTCCTCTCTGTACCCGAAGTTCTTGGTCTTCTCTACGAGGTACTCTATTATCGAGTCGGGATGCTGCCTCACGTCTGTCACGGACACCACGTCCTCCATATAGGGGGCGTAGTCCATGCCAGACCAGTCCAACACGAGCACTCTGTACCCGGCTTCTTTGAGGACTGGGATGAGCAGAAACCTCGCTAGGAAGGATTTTCCTGAGCCTGTTGTTCCGAAGACGCCTATATGGTACGGTATGAACCTCTTGTGGAACGGGATGCTCCATTTCCTCTCTTTTGCAAGGAACCCTCCGTGGACGCATCCGTACTCGTCTTTTGGCTCTATTACCTTCAGGGGGTTGTAGTCGGAGCCTTTGAACGTGTAGACGGGTACGCCTGGAGACACGATGGCGTCGTTGGACCTTATGCCGTCCTCGTTTATGACGCCTATAAACATGAGCGTGAAGTGGTAGCTTTCCTTAACCTTTGACGGGGCTTCCCCCTTGGCTCTGACGTACGCTATTCCAGGACTGTACGAGCCGACTCGCAGGTTTTCGTTCACACCGATTCCCTGTCTGCAAACGGCGAGTATCAGGTCGTCGTTCCTGTTCTCTATCAGAACTATGTCCTCCTCCCTAACCTCATCCTCCATGCCCTCCAACAGTATCAGGGGGGCGCTCGTCGTCGAGGTAGAGCTTCCCGTAACGCCTATGTGCCTCAAACCACCGCTCTTCACAAGCTCTCTGAGCCTGCCCACCTGACTCTCTCGCTCGGACAATCCAAACGAAAGAGGGTTTGCGGCGCCTATTAAGGTTCCTAGACCGGGTTTTCGAGACCTCCTCGACAGGTGGGGAGCACAAAGTTTATAACCCCGCTGTGCGCCTCTCACGGTCGTCGGTGAACGGACATGACGATCGGAGGGGGTGCACGTCTCAGGTGTCGTAGGGGTGTCAGCCTAATCAGGAGTATCTTCCGTCTACAGTCGCTCAACCCATTTAACGCGTCTCCTCCAAACCCGACGAGAAGCTCTAGGTTCTACAACACCGTCCACGAGGTCTGCAAGATATCCCAGGATATCTTCCTGTTCTTTGGCGGCGTGCTACTCGGAACTGGGCAGTTCGTGACGGGTGTGACCATGCTCATCCTCAAGATCGTTATCGGTCTCGTTGACGAAGAGATGAGCTACAGGAAGGCGTACACCCTCACCAAGGAAGCCGTGAACGGAGCTCCTAAGAAGAGCTGACAGCATCTCGAATCTCAACCGAAATATGCATGAGGCTGTTTTCCCGTAGGACTAGTGTGGCTCTAGCACTCTGCCTTCGCCTTACTCCTCTTTCTGATGAACGCGTACAAAAGAGCTATATTTAGGGCATAAGTGAGAGAACAGGAGGGATCAACTTGAAGCCTGGGGGACAACTACGTCCTAGTGAAGCATGTGGGTTAAGGGGGAAGATTAGAGAGTTTCTAGCGCTGAGAGGGAACATTTCAGCCATGTTTGTGAGTCAGTTCATCTCCTCCAACGGTTGGAGAGTATTCGACGTGGTCTGGCAGCCCTACGTGCTGAGTCTTGGAGCCAAGATGTCCATTCTTGGAGGGCTGAGAAGCATAAGCTCAATCTTCGAATCCGGCACTCAAATATTGACTGGCAGGATAACTGATCTGCTAGGTAGGAAGAGAATGCAGATTTTCTCATATGTGCTCAGCATAGCCTCACTAGTAATCTGCGTCTTGGCAGGCACTTGGTACTACCTAATTCCTGCCGTCATCCTCATGGGTTTGTCAACCTCTTTTTGGGTGCCTGCGAACGCGTCTATGATAGCCGAATCCGTAGGGAAGAAGGAGAGGGGGACTGCCTATAGCATCATGGCTCTTACCTGGTTCATACCCGGGCTCTACGCTTCGATCATCGCAGGCTACTTGGCGGAGATCTGGGGTTTTCGTCCGACCCTGATGATCACGCTGTTCGCAGAGACGGCGGCCTTCCTCATATTTGCGATCTTCACCAAAGAAACTCTTAGCAAGAGGAAGAGCATAAGTCTCCGCACGCTGTTCAGCTCGTTTAAACATATCGTAAGACCTAAGTTCGGTCTGCTCAGGTTCTATGTTGCTTCAATCCTGGATAGGTTTGCTTGGGCTTTCACGTTTCCGATATTCTTTGGAATGCTTGTCGACACCTATGGTCTCACACTGCTTCAACTTGGCGTTCTATCTGCCGCATCCTCTGCAGTCACCGTCTTGTCGCAAGTTCCATTCGGGAAGCTCATCGACAGATACGGAAGGAAGCCTTTTCTCATGCTTTCAGAGATTGTCGGGATTGTTTGCCTTGTTGGCTACTTGATTTCAAAGACGTTCTTCGAACTCCTTCTATTCTACAGCGTGATGGGCCTAGTCGTGTCCACATGGAACCCAGCTCACCGAGCGTACATATCGGACGTTGTTCCTAAGGAAGAAAGAGGTATGCACATAGGTGACCTGAACGCGCTGGGAGGACTGATTGCCTTCCCCTCGCCCTTCATAGGTGGCATCTTATACGACCGATGGGGATTTCACGCGCCCATAGTCGTTACCATAATCTTCATCACTGTAACGCTCTTGGTGCTGTCCACAATCAAGGAACCATAAATACAGACCTCCTAGCATTCACCTTACTACTTATCGACCCGCTAGTCCACGTGCTTCTGATGTTTCCAGCAAACTCTTAAGTGCGATCAGGGCGTACGGTCCTTCAGGGTTCTGTCAAGTTGATCGCCCCTATGGAGGAGTTTGAGAGGAGAGAGGCGAGCGTCAGAGCGAGGATGGGGGAGAGAGGCATAGATGTCTTGGTGATCTACTCTTCTCCGGGGAGCCTGCGCTTCGGCCAGAGAGGGCACGTGATGTACATCTCAGGGTATGAGCCCTGCTTCGGGGACACGATGGTCATCCTGCCGTACGACGAGGGGATCGAACCCGTCCTCGAGATAGATGCTGCAGAGTACTTCCCACCAAAATCCACATGGATTAAGGATGTTAGACCTCCAAGAGACTTCGTGAAGACCCTCAAGGACTATCTTAGGGAAAACAATCTCGTTAACGCTAGGGTTGGACTCGTAGGCGAGTACTCCATGAGCCCATGGTTGTACAACCGGTTCCTCACAGAGGTAGAGGCGGATTTTGTAAACGCTTCGGATATACTCGAGAACGAGAGGGCGGTCAAGTCCAGCTATGAAATCGAGTGCATCAGGAGGGCCTCTGAGATAGCCAAGAAGGGCTTTGAGGCAGCGGCTGAGTTTGCCAAACCAGGCGTGACTGGGGCTGAGATTCAGGCCGAAGTTGAGAAGGCCTGTAGGATAGCGGGTTCCGAGATCTTCCCACACTACACCATGGTGACCTCTGGGACTGAAGACGTCTACGAGTCCTGGTGGTATGGCTTCGGAAAGCTGAAGCGTGGAGACCTCTGGCTCCTCGACCTCGGGACGACGCACAGAGGATACTGCTGTGACATATGTAGGACGTTCGTTGTGGGGTCTCCATCCCAGGAGCAGAGAGACGTGTTTGAGGGCCTCCTGGAAGCTCAGAAGGCTGGAGAGAAGGCTGCGCGGGAGGGTGTGTTGGCCTCCGAGGTGGACAGGGCCGTCGCTGAGGTGCTCAGAGAGACCTTCAGCATAGACTGGTGGGGTACTGGGCATGGAGTCGGCCTGGAGGTGCATGAGTGGCCTTTCGTGGGGTACAGCCACGTACTCCACTCTCAGGCGTACAGGGACATGGTTCTGAGGGAGAACATGGTCATATCGATGGAGCCAGCAGCCTACCACCCAGAAGTAGGGGAGATGCAGATAGAGGACGAGTTCAGGATAACGAAGACGGGATGCGAGAGGCTAAACGACATACCTAGAGAAATCATCCAGTGTTAGTGGAGTACACCGCAGAAGAGTATTACTGACACCGTGTCGAGTTATGGAGAGCGTCGTACCCCGTCTAAAGCATCTTTTAAACAAACCATTGGATTGCATATTTGTGTGAGTGAGGTCTCGACGGTGGATATGTGCAACCGTGATGGCCGCGGCCATGATGTTGAAAAATTTGTAGTCTTGACTGCGGTGGCGATCTCATCTTTTCTACCACCGTTTATGGGTTCTGCAACCGACATAGTGATACCGTCTGTTGGGAGGGAGTTCAAGGCAGATGCGATAATTTTGGGATGGGTTTCCACCTCTTACCTCCTGGCGGCGGGTATATTCTCGGTTCCTTTTGGCAAAATTGCAGATATCAAGGGTAGGAAGAAGTTGTTTGTTGCTGGTTTGTTCGCGTTTTCGATCGCATCTTTTTTGTCAGGCATCTCGCCCTCAGTTGAACATCTGATCGTTTTCAGAGTTATTCAAGGAATGGGAGGAGCGATGATCTATGCTACGGGTTACGCTCTAATCACTTCGGTTTTTCCACGTGCTGAAAGAGGGAGAGCCATCGGAATCAGTGCCAGCTCGACCTACACAGGATTGTGTATAGGCCCTACTCTTGGCGGGTTTTTGACGCAGAACTTTGGGTGGAGAAGCGTGTTCCTGATAAACGTTCCAATTGCAAGTCTTGCCGCAGCACTCGCCCTGTGGAAGCTTAAAGGGGAGTGGGTGGGAAAGGGTGGTGAGAAATTCGATTTTCTGGGTTCCGTCATCTACAGCTTGACACTTTTGTTGATAATCTACGGGTTGACGAAGTCTTCGATGATCCTATCGATTGGGGGTTTAGTTCTTCTCTTAGTCTTCATTCTATATGAGAGCAGGATAGATAACCCTGTTCTTGAGGTGGGGCTGTTTAGGAGGAACGTAACGTTTTCGCTGTCGTGTTTGGCCGCTCTACTCAACTACGCGGCTACGTTTGCCGTGGAGTTCATCCTTAGCCTTTACCTTCAGTACGCGAAAGGGTTCGACCCCCAGCAGGCTGGGATGGTTTTGATCGCTCAGCCAGCGTTGATGGCGGTCTTCGCTCCAGTAGCTGGATGGCTCTCAGACAGGGTGGAGCCGAGGATGGTGGCCTCAGCCGGGATGGCGGTGACGACTCTGGCTCTTCTGGTGTTCTCTTGGATAGAGTCCTCGACATCGTTGAACCTGATCATCATGAATCTGATGCTCCTCGGGTTCGGGTTGGGACTGTTCACCTCTCCAAACACGAATGCGATAATGAGCTCTGTTGAGAGAAAGTTTTTCGGAACCGCCTCCGCAACCGTCGCAACAGTAAGGTTGATTGGTCAGATTCTAAGCATGGCTCTCACAATGTTTGTGTTCTCCATAGTCATGGGAACGGTTGAAATAACGCCTGAATACTATGCTCTGCTGATCAAAAGTTCTAAAATGGTGTTCAGAATCTTCACGACTCTATGCTTCATTGGCATCTTCGCGTCGCTGGGAAGGGGGAAGATCAGACCAGACTAAAGTCCATCGACGTTTTTCCCAACGCATGATGCATTTATATTGACGGGATCTATAATCAGCGAATTAATTTTACACTAAAATCTAATAAATTGTGGCTCATTGACTGAATAACAAGAAGACTCAAAGAAGCCAACCTCATCGAACTAATCAGCAGAGCACACTCTTACAAATCATAGAATGGATAGTTAACGTTACATGTCGGCTGGTGAAGGCCCAAGGTTGAGATTCAATAATTATGTATAACCAAGTAGAACCCAAACGCCGCCACTAGAGTTGACACTAGCGTCCACCATCCAAACATCTACCACGCTAATAGAATGGTTAATGCAGCGAGTGCTCCTCCTATGACATTCAATACACTTTTTTCTAAAGTTATTACTAAGGTACTTGCTATCCCTAAAACACCAGCGATTATATGATATAAAGCAGCTGACGATCCCCCGAATTTTATTATTATAATTCCTAACCAAATCGTTAGAATAAACGCTCCAAGAGCAGTCAACCAGCGTGACATCTAGCTTTCACATTCAAACCTGAGAAACTAGAATAATATAATATTTTCCTTAATTTTCTTGAAGTTAAAGAGTTTATGGGCTCCGTGACAATTGGCTCTCCTTGCAGGCATCCTTCCTCACCCGGGTTCGCTGTCTTAGCTTCTTATGATCGTCCAGAAGTAGTTTTCGAACTCCTCTGCCACCTCCTCGTTCACGATCCTGACGGATGTTTCCCTGTTGTAGTATAGGCCTGATTCGCTCCAGTTGTGGGAGCCGACGTAGACTATGTAGCCGTCTATTATCACGAGCTTCATGTGGTCTGTCTCGGTGTCCTCGTCCAGGTAGACCGTAACGCCAGGCGAAGTGAGGTACTGGTATGCTTCGAGGTTTTCATCCTTGCAGTCCCAGTAAGTCTGGTGCTCTATGATCACCGTGACGTTTACGCCTCTCTCTTTGGCCTCGGCGAGTTCCCTGATCACGTCGTTGGCCCAGTCCTCAGTGTCGTCTGGATCGTATATCATTGAGTACATTGCGACCAGGATTGTCTCGTTCGCCTTCTCCAGGTCTTCGATCAGGGAGTGATAGTAGTCTCTGTCCGTGAGGACCTGAACCTGTAGTGGTGTGATCCTGTACCCTATCTCGATGTTGCCGACGATTACGGGTGACAGGGCGACACCCGCGAAGAAGGCCAGAACCACCAGAGCCGAGGTCAAGACGGCGAATGACTTTTTTCGCATATCTTCTCCCTCCTATAGCCTGATCTCGAACTACAAGGATTATATTTTCTGGCCCTGTCGAAACGCCTCCCAGCGGATATGAGTGGTTTTAAGGTTGGTGCTTGTTGCGGCCATGTAAACGCTTTTTCTTCTTTAGCTTTGAGTTAGGCTTTGATGTGGAGGGAGCGAGGGTGTCGAAGTCTGAGGTGCTCGGATGCCTGTACGTCGCGTTCGCGGCGGTCATCTGGGGCTCTAACGGCGTGTTCGTGAACCTGGTTCCTCTAGACGCCCCTGCCATAGCCTTCTTCAGAGTTCTGTTCGCAAGCCTTGCGTTGCTTCCCCTGGTGTTTTTGACTAGGAGGCGTGAAATGGTTGAGGCGTTGAGGAGCTGGGGGTGTCTGGTGGTTCTGGGGGTTTTGTTGGCGGTTGGATGGTCGCTTCTGTTTCAGGCGATGAAGCTGATCCCAATAGCCAGCGCCGTGTTCCTGAACTACATGGCGCCCGTGTTCGCTGTGTTGCTGGCGCCTGTGTTTTTGAAGGAGAGGCTTGAGAAGAGAGCCGTGTCCGCGTTGGCGGTTTCCGTGGCCGGGATGGTTGTGATGACGTTCCAGCATGGATTCCACATCCAGAACCTAAACTTCGTTGGAGTTGTCTCCGGTGTCCTTGCAGGCTTGGGGTACGCTGGCTTCGTCGTGGCGTCCAAGAAGGCTTTGACTCGCGTCTCCAGCGAGGTTGCGGCGTTGTACTCCTACATGACGGCCGCCGTCATCCTCTCTCCGTCGCTGGTGGGTGCAAGCCTGCCGTCCGATCCCATCTCATGGGTCTTCCTTATATGCTTAGGAGCGTTCAACACGGGCTTCGCGGTCACTCTCTACCTGAAGGGTCTCAGCCTGACCAGGGTCCAGAAGGCCATGGTTCTAACCTACCTGGAGCCTGTGAGCGCGACGGTCTTCGGAGCCGTCTTCCTGGCCCAGGCCCCCACAGTCCAAACTCTCGTCGGAGGGGCCCTCATACTGGCGGCGAGCTACATGGCGACCTCGAAATGAGCCTCCGTTGCTCGGTAGTGTCAGCAGTTCTGGCAGGTTTGGGCAAAGTATAAAGGTATCCTAGTTTACTCGAATCCGGGGAGACGATGAAGATAGCTCTTATAGGTGCTGGAGTCCAGGGGCAGGTTCTGTGCGCTATGTTTGTGGCGAACCCTGATGTTGAGGAGGTCAGAGTTGCGGACAAGAGGATTGATGTCGCTGAGCGGCTGGCTGGCTACCTTAAGAGCGATAAGGTGTCGGTACATAAGGTCGATGCCTCCAACGTCGACGATTTGTTGCGGATTACGAAAGGTGTGGATGTGGTAGTTAATGCAGCAGTACCGTGGCTTAACATCCCGATAGTGAGGGCGGCCCTGAAGAGTGGGGCGAATTACTTGGATCTAGCGTCCATGTATGAGACCATCGACGAACAGCTCGGATACAGTGATGAGTATAGGAAAGCCGGGTTGACTGCTGTGATGGGAATGGGGGTGAGTCCGGGTCTCACAGATGTCCTTGCAAAATACGCGGCTGACAGGCTTGACCATGTCTATGAGGTTAGGGTTAGGCTGTATGGAGAAGTTAAGTCCAAGGAGCCCATAGCGTTCTGGTCTCCTGAAGTGGCGTGGGACGACATCGCGTGTCCTCCGACTGTGTTCATGGACGGGAAGTTCAAGACTGTGCCTCCGTTCAGCGGCGTCGAGGAGTACGAGTTCCCAAACCTGGTGGAGGTGTTTCCAGACGTCGGGTCGAACAAGAAGACGTGCATATACCACGCCCACGAGGAACCTCACTACATGGGACGCTTCTTCAAGGATAAGGGCCTAAGGTACGCAGACTTCAAGTGGGCCCCCGCAAATTGGGAGGTTCAGAAGGAGATCGTTGAGATGGGTTTAACCAGCACAGAGCCCATCGATGTCGATGGAGTGAAGGTTGTTCCCAGGGACGTGCTGATAAAGTTGTCCCCGAAGACTCTGTTTATCGAGGAGTACAAGAAGAAGATTGAAGAGGGAATACTGGTAGATCAACGTGCATACGGTGTGGTGGATGTTAAGGGCGAGAAAGGAGGTAAGGAAGTTAGACATCTTCTGTGGTTCTACATGACCTTAAAGAAGGCGCATGAAAGAGTGCCGGGTTCGACGACGACATCCTACTTAACTTGTACGCCGGCTTCAACGGTGGCCACGTTGTTGGGTAAGGGAGAGATAGAGACTAAGGGTGTCATTACGGGTGAGGGTTTCTCGCCTAGAGAGGTTGAAAAGATTCTGTCGGAGATAGCCAAGAAGGGCATACCGATATACGAGAGGGTTGAGAGGACGGCGTTTCCATAAACCTCCATTTTCTTTACACTTGCTAACAGGTGGAGGCTTCAGCAACCCGGTATTAAGCCTGCCGACCTTTTTGATGATGAGAGGATGGTTACTCTACAGAGACTCGATATGGCCGACGGCTCTCGGAAGCTTGAAGAACGAAAACCCCTTTACTGAAGGGTGGAGGATGAGGACGTGAGTGAACGTTACGAGGACCTGGCGAAATCGGTTCTCGAGGAAGCTGCACGTCTCGGCGCTGAGCAAGCTGATGTGAGGATACAGGCAGTCAGGAGCGAGTTCGTGTTTGTGGAGAACAAGGTTCTGCGTTCCTACGAGAGTTCCGAGTCTCTCGGCCTGAGTGTGCGTGTCGTAGTTCATGGCTCTTGGGGTCTTGCGTCCACTACGTGCTTAGAGAAGTCGGCGGTGCGTGAGGCGGTTGAAAGGGCCTTCAAGATCGCGCGTTCGTCGGCTAGGAGGGCTAAGCGGGTAGAGTTGGCTGAGGTCGAGGCTGTGGAGCGGTCCTTCAGCTCGCCCTGTAGGGTCAGGCCTGTGGACGTGCCGCCGGAGGAGAAGGTGGAACTTCTCGTGGACATGAACCGTGAAGCGTTGTCCGTGGAGGGTGTGAAGAACGCGACAGCTTACCTCGGCGCTGTGGAGGAGTGTCTCTACTTTGCCAACACGGAAGGGACTAGGCTATCGCTCGACAGGACGATGACTGGCATCATGTACAGCTCCGTGGCAGAGCATGAAGGTCGTATGGAGAGGACCTGGGACGATCATTCGGCCTGTGCTGGCTGGGAGTTGGTGAAAGAAGTGGATTGGGCTGAGGAGGCTAGGGACATATCGCTCCTCGCGGTGGAGACGGCTAAGACTAGGAGTCCCAAGGCTGGCGCTTACCCTGTCGTCGTGGACGGTCGTCTCATGGGCTTGCTCATCCACGAAGCCTTCGGCCATGCCACCGAGGGTGATCTGGTGGTCTCGGGTGACTCTGTGTTGAGGGGAAGGTTGGGTCAGATGGTTGCGAGTGAGCAGGTGACAATAGTGGATGAGGGCACTGCTCCCGGCGGCATGTACGTACCTTTTGACGACGAGGGTGTGCTCAAAGGCCGGACGGTTGTGGTGGAGCGTGGTGTGCTGAGGTCCTTCCTTACCTCTCGTGAGGTAGCGGCTAAGCTTTCTCTCCTACCTACCGGCAACGGTAGGGCTCAAGACTTCGCCAACTTCCCGATCGTCAGGCAGACGAACTACTACATGGAGCCGGGTGGCTACGCTCTCGATGAGTTGGTCGAGGACATAAAATTTGGCTACTTCCTTAAGGGACGTTCGCGTAGGGGCGGGGAGGTGAATCCGGGTATGGGCACCTTCACCTTCAGGGCTGGTCCCTCGCACGTGATAAGGAACGGCGAGATATGCGAGTTGGTAAGGGGTGTAGCCATGAGCGGCGACATCCTTGAAGCCCTTAGACTGGTGGAGGCTGTAGGCCGCGAGGTAGAGTTACGTACCTCCGTCTTCGGAGGCTGCGGCAAATACGACCAAACGGTTCGCGTGGGTCTTGGCGGCCCGTCCGTGAGGATAGGCAGGATGGTGGTGGGGGGTGCCTGAACCTAGCCAGCTCTTGGAGTTAGGTCGAGCGGCTGTGGAGGCTGCCCTCAGGGCCGGTGCTAGCGAGGCAGAAGCCTACCTGGTGGATTCAACCTCGGCTGAGACGATGTTTACAAGCAAGGTGGAGTCGTTCAGGGTTTCTTCCTCGATGGGTTTGGGGGTAAGGGCCGTGGTTGGCAAGAAGTTGGGCATGGCCTCCACCTCCAGATTAAGCTTAGATAACGTTAGGAGAACGGCTGAGAAAACAGTCAGGATAGCCAAAGCATCCAAGGAAGACGAGCACTGGCATTCTCTTCCCAGTGAATTCGGAAGGTCGTCTGTCCCCGGTCTCTTCGATAAGGAGACGGCCGACTTGAATCCAGACGTGTTGGTGGGGTGTGTTGAGGAACTTGCCGACGCCGTGGAGGCGCTCAGGAGAAACGTGAAGCCCTCCAGGGGCATGTTGAAGGCTAGTCGCTCCCTCGTAGGAATCGTAAATTGCTATGGGCAGGAGATCAGCCGGGCTGAGACAGGTGCCTTCGTCTGGGTTAAGGTATCGGCTGAGGAGGCGGGGAGGAGTGCGACAGCTAGCGAGTCAGCTTATGCTAGAGCTCTATCGGCCATAGATTTCGGTAAGCTGGGCTCAGAGGCGGCTGAGAGGGCCTTAGATTTTCTCAAGGCTGGGAAACTGCCCACGCGTAAGATGGACGTGGTCGTCAGGGGTAAAGTCATGGCCTCCATCTTGGCGACCATGTTTTCCGGGACCCTCACGGCCGACGCTGTGCATGAGGGGCGTTCTCCCTGGGCTGACAAGCTGGGTCAGGAGGTGGCTTCCGAGTCCTTCACCCTCGTGGATGACGGCACCTTACCGGGTGGCTTCAGGTCTAGGGAGTTGGATGACGAGGGGCTACCCACGCGTAAGACCGTGCTGGTGGATAGGGGCGTCCTCAAGTCGTTCCTCTACGACGATTACTGGGCCAAGCGGGAGGGTGTCACCTCGACCGGCAACGCCTGGAGGGCTGGCTACGGCTCTCGGCCCCAGCCGGCTCCGAACTGTCTGATACTGCAGCCCGGTGATTGGCGCTTCGGGGAACTCCTAGCCGACACGCGTGAAGGGCTCTACGTGGTCGAGACCATAGGGGAGTGGCTTTCCGACCCTGTGAGAGGCTTCTTGAATGCGAACGTGACGCACGGCTACCTGATAGAGGGTGGAGAGCTGACTAGGCCCGTCTCGGGTGTGATGATTTCCTCTCGATTCTTCGAGGCCATGAGGGGTCCTATGGACGCCTTCTGCCGTGAGCTGGAGGAGTACGAGGGCTACTACGCGCCGGCCGTACGTATAAGGAGCGTGGTCGCGTCAGGCAAGTAAGGCCGCTTTATTCCCTCCACTTTATTTGCTGAAGACACACACGACGACAGGTTCTGGGCCCTAGCTCTAGCAGTCTACGCGGCAGAGACCGAAAGAACTCCAGGGATGATGGTAAAAGTAAGGTAACCTGCTCCCCCGAACTAAGGATTCGAGGATTTCCTTGCGGGGGGATATGAGGCGGAATAGGTACAAAACAATCGTTAAACAGATGTCTCACACGATATAGCGAAACGGCTTCCCGGCTTTTTTTTTTGAAAAAAGCATTAACCGTTTCCAATTTGGAGCTATTTATTCGAAATAGGCTATAAAAATAAAGCTTTTATACGGATTATACAGTATATATCTTGAGGTGGTTGGATGGGTCTCGAAAAGTATGTTGAGAAGGAGATTCTGTTCGGTGTGTATGGGCCTGGTAGGAGAATCGCCGAACTCGTGGTCGAGGTTAGGAACACCCCTGGAGCTCTCGCCAAGATTTTAGGCGTCGTGGCGGGTATGGGGATAAACGTGTTGTCCAGCTTCCTGAGGGCTAAAGCCTCAAACGAGGTAGCTGTGTGGAGCTCGTTCGTAGACATGACCGATACGGAGTTCAGCGTCGAGGACGTGGTTGAGCGTCTAAAGGAGGTTGACGTAGTATTGGACGTCAAGTTCTCCAAGAGGGTTGGGGAACTGGCCATGGATGAGTTGTGTTTCCCGGTCATGCTCATGGGTGAGAGGTACGTGCTCTTTAAGGTCGAAGGGGTCAGCAGGGCCTTCAACCGGCTCTTCGAGATATTCGGGTCCGGCGCAGCGATTATAATCCGCAACATGAGTGTAGAAGGCGGTATGAGGAGTGCTGAGAAGTTTAAGACGGAATACGGGCTGGAGAAGCGTCAGGCGCTCGACGCTGTACTCAAGGAAGTTATGGCCAAGGGCTGGGGCATTCCAGAAGTCGAGGTGTTCGACGAGAGAAGGAACGAAGCCGTTATAAGGGTTTACGAACTGTTCGAGTGCCTACCATTCAAGGGAAAACTAAAAGAACCCAAAAGCCACTTCTTCAGAGGATACCTCGAAGGAGCGTTCAAGACGATATTCGAAGCAGAATACATGGTCAACGAAACAGAGTGCATAGCCAAAGGAGACCCATACTGCAGGTTCATAATAACACAACGCCCCAGCAAGCAAGAAGACTTCTAACAGAACCCCTTCTTCTTTTCCCCAAACCTCCGTCCCAACGAAGAACAAGCACACCGCACAATAATTTGTGAGGGAGACGTGACCAGAATGCGGCGAAGAAGCCTTAATTAACCCCACACGAAAAAACCATAATGGCGGCCGTCGTCTAGCCTGGACTAGGACATCGGCCTTCCACGCCGAGGATCCCGGGTTC
>Ga0190363_1000044_pt1 | contig 66423 bp, 65 predicted proteins | sample 48721867_MG_FD_161272 | JGI IMG/M metagenome (GOLD analysis project Ga0190363, IMG submission 161272) | Hydrothermal vent microbial mat bacterial communities from Southern Trench, Guaymas Basin, Mexico - 4872-18-6-7_MG | ecosystem: Environmental > Aquatic > Marine > Hydrothermal vents >...
CTCATCTACCCTTATCCTGTACCGAGGTATATAAACACCATAACCTATAATTCCAATCCCCTTCATCTTTATCTCAATCTATTTAGATTCTCTATCAATTCTTCTTCTGTTCTTAATCTGGAAACAACTAATGGAATTTTCTCCGATTTTGCAATCTTTACCGCAAGTTTATCAACCTTATTCGGATGAAGACCATGCAGGGCTATGAGCTTCGGTCTCGGCTTCGTGACCTTTATTGCGATCATTGGAGACCTACCGAGATGAACCTTTGTAAAGATGAGTGCTCTATCTGGTGTCAAGCCATACAACTTAACAAATTCATTCTGGGACATTTCAAGAATTGCCCTTATAGAATCAATCACGGTATATCCCCACAGCTCGATATCTCTTAGGTTATTCCCAGCGATTACCTTGCCATGGATCGTATTTATAAAATCGATACAATTTATTGGGGATAGAAATTCCCTAATGCTAAGTATGGCCCCCTCCCCCTTTTCAATTTCCGAGAATTTTTCAATGAGTTCACTACTATACCCAAAATTTTCTGACAGAAGTGCCTTCACGAATCTTCTCACAAATTCAACCCCCGGGGATTTTCTTCTACCAGATTCGTAGTCAGAGATTACCGATGGCGATATATTCAATGAAGTTGCGATCTCTCTCTGCCTTATTCCAAATATCTCTCGCCATTTCCTCATCACTTCTCCTGGTTTATCTGACATAACGATCTCACCAGCAATATTCCTCGCCAATGGTTCCATACCTTTAGTTTTTCCCATATTTTTCTTTAGATATTTTTCTTTAGAATTCTTAATTAATATTTAAATTATCTTATTTAATCTTTGATGAATTTCTAAACTAATAAATTGTTGGAGTAGAAAACGTTAAATGTCGATTTAACTGGAAAATGAAGGTTAAGATTGTACCGGATACATCAATAATTGTTGATGGCAGAATATCCGAAATCCTAAACGAGTTTAGGGATGGTGCGGAGATAATAATCCCGGAGGTTGTGATTTCAGAACTTGAATTTCAGGCAAACCGTGGAAGAGAGACCGGATTTGATGGTCTAAATGAATTGATCTCCCTAAGAAGAATCTCAGAGGAATCGAATGGAAAATTCTCAATGAGATTCTATGGAAAGTCCCCGGAGATAGAGGAGATAAAATTTGCAAGGTCTGGGAAATTGGATGAATTGATAAGGAGGGTTGCAGAGGAGAACGGCGCCATTCTTATAACGAGTGACAAGGTTCAGGCACTGACATCGGAGATAAAGGGAATAAGAGTCAAGTATATTGGACCAAAAATAAGGGAGATAAGGCCAAGGATATTTGACCTTTTTGATGATATAACAGCATCAATCCATATGAAGGAGAATACTCCGATACTCGCAAAGAAGGGAAGGGTTGGGGATTTTAGATTGGTTGAGATCCACGAAAGGGTATCAAGGGAAGAGATAGAGAGATATGCAAAGGAAATCATTGAGAGGGCTCATTCCGATCCAAGTGGTAAGATTGAGATGGAAAAGAAGGGCGTGACAATAGTTCAGATATCCGAATATAGAATTGTAATCGCAAGACCACCATTTAGCGATGGTCTCGAGATAACTGCTGTGAGACCATTGGTAAAGACGAAACTCTCAGACTATAATTTATCAAAAAGATTGCTGAATAGATTGGAGAAGATGGCGGAGGGAATATTTGTTGCTGGTCAACCTGGGGCCGGAAAGACAACCTTTGTTCAGGCGTTGGCTGAATTTTATATGCAAAAGGGAAAGATTGTAAAGACCATGGAGCATCCAAGGGATCTGCAGGTGCCAGATATAATAACGCAGTATTCTCCATTGGAGGGCTCCATGGAAAATACCGGCGATGTTCTCGTTCTTGTGAGACCAGATTATACGATATTTGATGAGGTAAGGAAGACATCTGACTTCAAGGTATTTGCAGATATGCGCCTTGCCGGGGTGGGTATGATCGGAGTAACTCATGCGAACAAGGCTATTGATGCGATTCAGAGATTGATAGGTAGGGTTGAATTGGGGGTTATTCCGCACATCGTAGATACTGTAATCTTTATAGAGGCGGGCAAGATAAAGGAGGTATATGAATTGAGAATGAATGTCAAGATTCCTCACGGCATGAGAGAGGCAGACTTGGCAAGACCTGTTATTGAGGTCATTGACTTTGAAACCGAAAGACCATTATATGAGCTCTATTCCTATGGCGAAGAGGTGGTTGTGATTCCAATAAAGGAAAAATTGAGAAGGTCAAGAGTTCCCGAAGAGGTTGAAATTTCTATAACAAAAAAGCAGATAATTCTAAAATCAAGAATCTTCAGAAATGAAATTGTGAAGGTATTTGCAGATAATGAATATCTCTTCAATGCTAAGGTAAACAGGGCGGGGAACATAAAGATAAAGAGGAACACATCAAATGGAAAAACACTTCTTGCAATGATAAAAACTGGAAAGAAGATTCTAATAAAATAGATTACTCAGGAATCCAATGCATCATGATATGAATGGAAAGTTTATAAATTTGTAGTCATAATCTTTTATTATGTGGTAAAAAAATTTATGTCCCGAGAATGGATAAAAAATTATTAATCATAATTTTTTGCGGACTGGTACTGATTTCGGCCCTGGGAGTGTTTTTATTTTTGAAAGAAGAGCAAAAAGTAGCACCCCAAGACCTAAAACAAGAATATTTAAAATTTAAAAAAGAATATCTTGAAAAGAAAAACCAAGGTTATGATTTAAAGGAAGCGGTTTGGTGGATTAAGGAAGCGAGAAGAGAGTATTTTGAGGGAAACTATGAGAAAGCAAGAGAGTATCTTGATAGGGCATTTTTGGCTTTAGAGAAAGCGGAAAAGATAGAGTTTTCTTTGCCGGAAATTCCAGAAAAGGGATGGGAGATTACAGAAAAGCCAAACACTCTTATTGAAAAAATTCCAACGATAAAAGATTGGGTACCAATTGGTATCACTTATAATTTAGAGGAGGGTAATCTTCTAAGATACATCCCCGGTTATCCATGGCAACAAAGCTGTTTTATCTTCGTTGCCTTGGGAAAAAGCAAAGAGGGAGATACCCTGTTTTATCAGGGAAGATTGCCGTTTGAAGGCGGTTTTGCTCCAAGAATTAACATTAACGGAGAATATTTAAGAAAAGTTCCAGTGTTTAAGGGGGGAATGTATTATTATGAAGATGGCGTAGAGGGTTATCCCTATCCAACAGTCTTGGTTTACGGAACAAATGGCTACAAAGAAATTTTATCTTACGATGAGGAAAATCAAACCTGGTATCACGAAATTATCCCACCAGATGATGAGGGGTTAAAGATTAAAATTAAAGCTGAAGCCTTGGGTATACCTTTTTGGATGGGACCCCAAGAAGGACCCTACATAATTCACGGAGCCTTCAGTGGCACAAAAGATGTAGATGCCTGGGGAGGCTTCTGGGTTGTGGGAAAATTTGAAGGTAAAGTGAAGCTTCCTCAACAAAAAGAAGAGAAGGAATTTTCCGGCCACTTTTTATTTGACAGAGCAACCCACATCGCTTACTATGCCCAGCAGGACTATCAAGGAGAGTATTGCAGAGAAGCTCTTTGTCCGGCAAGGGGTGGCGTGGTTGAATTTTCCTGTATGGGAATATTTGATGATGATTTCATGATTACCCTTTGCGATTCAAAAAACCCAACTCCGGTTAATTTCCCAAAATTCCAGCATCAAGGAAGAATAAATTACATTTTCAATGAGAGCTATCCCTTCAATGATTTCACTTTAAAGAGTTTTGGAGAGCATCTTCAACCCTCAAGTTTCGAACTCAAGGGAAAATTTAAAGAGGGAAGTGTAAATTTGAAAGGAAAGGTAATTGAGTACTGGCCACCGAAAGGGTGGGGAAGAGTTGAAGGAACCTGGTGGGATCCGGAAGGAAGAAGAACCTGGGGAAGGGCATTTATTTCCTGGGAAGGAGAAATAGAATTTAAAGGGGAAACGATAAAGGTTGAGGATGTTATGGGGATAGGAGAGTTCACGAGGTTTAAAGGGAGTAAGTGAGAAAAATCACAAAATTGCATTCATTGACCTGTCGGAGCTAAAGCATCTAATTTGTTCTCTCAGATTAAGAAAGAGTGGCAAAGAGAGCTTTCCGTTCATGGTGGATTTATGGGTCGAATTCGAGGATTTATTTGGTGTTGGTAGAGATGTTGAATTTGATACGGGACGAAGAGATTTGAACGAACTGTCACGCCCAGTTCACATGCGGGTGCGATTTCCAACGAAATCGCACTTGAATTTAATACGGGACGAAGAGATTTGAACTCCGGTCTCCGGCTCCCTAAGCCGGAAGGATCGCCAAGCTACCCCACAGTCCCAAAGGTTGTAAATTTATTGATTTAAAGGGATAAATTTTATTTAGAGTGAAACCGAGGGCGAAGGTTAAGGGTGTTGTGACGGAGAGGAGAATAGATAGGAGAGTGATAGATGAGATGTATAGAGACGGCTATCTATACGCAAAATTTGGTGAATATTTCAGGAGAACCCACGGCTATAAGATATTCAAGATTCCGGTAGATGCCGGGTTTACATGTCCAAATTGGGATTCTCGACTCGATGACAAGGGGTGTATATTCTGCCCGTGGTTTGCAAAGAAATTTACTCACGAGAGCTTCAGGAGAGTCTTGGGAAGAGATTTAAGGGTTCAGGTTGATGAGCAGATAAAATATCACAAGGCGACTGGGGCTGGAGAAAAATTTCTAATTTATGTTGCATTTGCAACCAATACATATAAACCCCCAAATGAATTGAGAAGAATCTACGATATCCTCTTGGAGCATGAAGATGTCGTTGGTCTTTCAATTGGCACAAGACCGGATTGTTTGCCGGAAGAGGTTCTTGACCTTCTTTCCGAATATGTAAAAGAAGGATATGAGATCTGGCTCGAATTGGGACAACAATCCATGCACTATCATACATGCGAGAGGATTAACAGGCATCACGGAATTGCCGAAATTCTAAATATTGTTGAAGAGGCGCATAAGAGGGGGATTTTAATTTTAATTTTTACAATTCTCGGTCTTCCATATGAAACGCCATCTGAGATGATCGAGACTGCAAGGATAATCTCACAAATTAATGCAGATGCTGTAAAGATTTATCCATTATTAGTTATGAAGGGCACACAACTCGTCAATGAGTATCTTTCTGGGAAATATCGCCCGATAAGTAAGATCGAATATCTTTCAATTCTCGCGGATTTTATAGAGAATCTATCACCCCACATTCTAATCCAGAGAATTTCGAAGGACGCCGGCGTTGATGAAAAGATCGCTCCGGAATGGAATACACATCGCTTTTTAATAGGTCCAGAACTGGAAAAGATTCTAATGCTGAGAGGAACGAGACAGGGTTCAAGGTATAAGATCGGTTTGAATGTCGATGAATTAAAACCTATATAAAATTTTAAAATTTAAAATTTAAAGTGAAATCTTGGACTTCAGGGAATTCATCTGCTGATAAGCCATCCTTAATAGAAATTCAATTGTATCTCTGTTTATTATTTCAGAATTTAGTGCCAAATTTCTTGCATTATTAAATGCCCTGATTATGATGAATTGGATTGTAAATGAATTTATTATATTTGAATTAATTGCAAGATTAAATGCGTTGAGATGAGCATTCTTTATATCAGAAAATAACTTTTCATCGTTTATCTGTAGCACATCCGGGGTGTAGAGTATACCATCTTCATACGCCGCCATTATTTTTAGAGAGACCTCTATCGGCTCGATTCTCAATCTTGCCAAGACATTTGCAAGTTCCTCCGAGATTTTTTCTCCCCTTCTTGCGACCAGAGAATCCTCCTCTATGACAATTTTTCCCTTATCTATCTTTGCCTTTATACCAACATTCTGTATCTCGGCGAGCACGGGTCCGGGGGTCAGTGATGTTTCACCGGCGGGTACAACGATGTCGCATGGCGCGATTGCATTTGCCTTGATGGGAGCGGTTGTCTTGCAATCATCTAAAATCCTCTTTAATTTTAATGGGTCGGCATTGCAAAATATCAAACCGGTCGGACCTTTAATGTATTTGTCCATATCCTTTATCTTCACCTTTTCAAGAGCCCTCTTGATAAGGTTGTTCCTCGAAATTCTGAGTGTTGCAATTTCCCCCAAATTCCTTCTCATTTCCTGTAATTTTTTGGATGGGATATTGGAGATGCTAACTAATGCTACTGATTTTGATTTCGAGATTAGATTTGCCAGGTCTTCAACCTCCCTTATCTTCCATTCCTGAACCATTTTTCTAATCCAATTTTATCTCAACCGGCTGACCCATTGTTGTTTTAACATATAGTGATTTAATTTTATCCCTCGGAATTTGTTTTTCGATCGCATTTATAACCGCAATTATATTCTCTGCTATATCCTCTGGATTCATGTCCTCTGTTCCAACTGGGGCATTAACCGTGGGATTCTTTTTTGACCTTATTCTGATACTATTCCTTAACCTTTGGAATATTGGCTCGAGGTCTGCGGTTGCTGGAACTGGCTGTGGCATCTTTCCTCGAGGAGCCAACACTATCCCCCATTTCTTTCCAATGATTGGCATTAGGTCTGCCTGAGCAATAAAACTATAGCATGAATTGGCAAATTTCCTCATCTTTCTTCTATTCCTCGCATATTCCTCCAACTCCTCTCTACTAAGAACATATTTTGATAATTTTTTTGCTCTTAGATTCATATCGCCATCGGCAAAGACTCCTATATTTATCTCCTTACCCCTACCCTTCGGCAATAGAATATTAAGATTTAATTTATTCTCGGGTTTTTCTATATCAATGTTCGTAAAATTAATATACAGGTCAATGGATTGTGTGAATCTCCTCTTCTTAGATTTCTTCAGGCATTCCTTAACACTCCTTACCACATTCTTTTTATCCATTTGATTTCCTCCTACCAAATGGTAGTAAAGCGGAACAGAACGATAGAGGTTCGGGATAGAATATCTATTTTATATTAGATGTTTAAAAATTCTTATTGTGAGAGTTTGTCATCATACCTTCCCTCTTCAATCTCCTTCAGTATTTCCTTCCCGTGTTTTCCATCTACTGTAACACCCATGCTTATACATGTGCCGATTACCTCCTTAACTGCCGCCTTTAGTGAATTTGCAAGTAACTGTCCCCTCTTCATCTTAACTATCTTTAATAATTGTTCCAGTGTCAAATTTCCGACCGGATTCCCATTGCTGGAGCCTTTCTCAATGTTCAACTCCTTCTTTATGAGTGCCGATGTTGGAGGTGTGCCAACTTCTATATCAAATTTCTTTGTTTCGGTGTCTACAATTACCTTAACTGGAATCTTCATTCCCTCAAACTCTGAAGTTCTTTCATTTATTGCATTAACGACCTCATTTATATTTAGACCCATGGGTCCGATTTTTGGCCCCAGTGGGGGTCCTCCAGTTGCCTTGCCACCCTCAATTAGTAATTCGATTACTTCATTTGCCATTCTATTCCTCCTCTTCTTCGCTTTCTCTTCTTATTATCTTTATATCATCCCCCTTTACGGTTATCGGTATTGGAACTGCAGCCTCAATTAATTCGACAGTAATTTCATCCTTGTCTTTATCGATCCTCGCAACCCGTGCCTTTTCCTTTTTAAAGGGTCCCGAAATTAATTCAACTAGGTCCCCTCTGCTAACCTCCTGAACCGCTGGTTTTGGTGTCAATATCTTCTCTAACTCATCTATAGAAATTGAGCCGGCGGACCCTATATCCCCCCTTTTTCTCAGCAATAACCCCTTTGTTTTTGGAACATTTCTTATCAGATCCTCAACTATGCCGGGATTATCTGCCTCAACAAGAACATAACCCTTTAATCCCGTGGTGTATAGAATTGAATAAACCCTCTCGGATCTGTTCTCTTTTTTCTTCTCCCTACTAAGTGCTTCCTGATACAAGAGCCTCGCAATAACCTGTTCCTGCCCCGCAGTTGCTCTGACGGCATATATATTTGGACTCATAATTTCTCATAAGATTAAAAAAGAATTTCTGCGATTATAAGGATTATAAATCCTATGAAGCCTATTATTATCATTCCCAAACCCGTTATCTTTGCAGTCTCTATAAACTCTGACATCTTTGGCTTTCTTGTGAGTCTTAATATTCTTCTCGTCTCACGATACGCCTTACCTAAGCTTATCATCTTGCCCTAGATCTCTCTAAGTCCTAGATCTGCGTGTTCTTCACCGAATGCCTCTACCTTCTCTTCCAACTCCTCCTCAAATGCCGGTGTCTTGACCCCCGCAAGAATTACAAGGGTCTTTATTATGTTTCTATCAAGCGATTCATCTATCTGTGCGCCCCATATTATCTGCGCATCGGGACTTATATTCTCTGAAACAATTCTAACTATTTCCTCTGCTTCTTCTAATGTCATATCCTTGCTACCTATTATATTGACGAGAGCACCCTTTGCATTAGAGATATCTGTATCCAAAAGAGGCGACCTAAGTGCTCTCTCTACAGATTCACGGGCTCGTTCGTCCATTGGTGTGTCCCGAGTTGATGTTCCCAGACCTATTAATGCTGTTCCACCCTCCTGCAATACCGCCCTGACATCGGCGAAGTCGAGGTTGACAAGACCCGGTTTTGTTATCATCTCCGTAATCCCCTTGACAGAATTCGCAAGGAGTTCATCGGCAACCTTGAATGCATCATTCAATGGGAGATTTGGAGCAACCTCGAGGAGTCTGTCGTTTGGTATGACAATAACCGTGTCTGCGAATTTCCTCAATTTTTTCAAGCCGTTAATTGCATTTCTTGCCCTTACTTTACCTTCTACAGAAAATGGTAGTGTCACAATTGCTACTGTTAGTGCATTTATATCCTTTGATACCTCTGCAATTACTGGAGCAGCACCAGTTCCAGTGCCACCTCCCAAACCACAGGTGATGAATACCATATCGGCCCCAGTCAATACCTGTGCTATCTTCTTTATGTCTGAGTCGGCACACTGCTCTCCAAGTTCTGGGTCGTTTCCCGCTCCAATACCGCCGGTTATAGACGCACCAATAAGAAGCTTTGTCATCGCCTTTGTGTATAATAAATCCAGCGCGTCCGTATTAATTGCAATTATCTCACCACCTTCCACGCCCATATCAACTAACCTGTTTATTGTGTTTCCACCTGCACCTCCCACTCCAACGACCTTTATTGATGTCTTTATCTCTTCGACAATCCTCCTCAACTCTTCGTCGGTGTCCGATGCCAATGATGCACCAACTTCCGGTTTTTTCTTCTCCTTTTCTTTTTCTCGGCTAATTGCCTCTTTAACAATTGCTTCCATAAAATCACCCTGCTATTAATTTTATGATATTTTATGAATGCAAATGACAAAATATAAACAAAATATAATAGGTAGTCATACTATAAAAGATGTTATAAAAATAATGTGAAAGGAGAACTTAAAAATGGAATTTTAAGTAGTCTTCCCTATAAATTAATCCTCTAAAATGAGAGAGAGAATTGAGGAGTTTCTCGAAAGAAAGACAAGGGAAATAAATGATATTGCAGAATATTACCCAGAGAAAAAAAGCCTGTTCATTGATTATGATGAATTATCAAGATTTGATCTCGAATTGGCGGAGGAATTAATCCAGAACCCAGATACAATAATCCCAATATTCAGAAAAATTCTATTTGAGAAATTAAAACCAATTTCAGAATTTGTTAACGAGCACAAATGCTATGTCAGATTCTATAATCTTCCAAGAGAGCAAGGCTATACACTCCTTGTCAGGGACATAACCTCTGACTATGTTGGAAAATTGATAGCAATTGATGGAACTGTTACGAAGATAACTGATGTCCTGCCAAAGGTTCTTGTTGCGAGATTCGTATGCAATAAATGTGATACACCACACGATGTCTATCAAGAAACGAGATTCCTATATGAGCCTCCATTCTGTGAAACATGCAGGAAGAAGACGGATTTCAGATTTATCCCAGATGAGAGCTTGTGGACGGATATACAGAGATTGGAGATTCAGGAACCGCTCGAAATTCTGAAGGGAGGAGAACAGGCGAGGAGAATAGAGATATGGGCTGAGGATGACATAACAGATTTGGTAAAGCCGGGGGATAAGATAACCGTTACTGGAATTGTGAGGTTATTAAAACCAAAGAAGAGGGGTGCAATTTATTATAAATTTATCGAAGCCAATAATATCGAGGGAATTGAGATCGAATTCGAGGAGATTGAGATAGCTGAAGAGGATGAAAAGAAAATAAAGGAACTGGCAAGTGACCCAAGGATTTATGACAAGATTATAGATTCGATAGCGCCAACGATCTATGGTTACAGAGAGGTAAAAGAAGCCATAGCACTGCAATTATTTGGTGGGAGACCAAAAAAGACATTGCCGGATGGTACGAGATTGAGACCCGATATACATATATTATTGGTTGGAGACCCCGGGGTTGCCAAGTCAAGAATGCTACAATATGTTAATCAGATAGCACCAAAGAGCATATATGTAACTGGGAAGGGAACAACTGGAGCGGGACTTACTGCAACTGCCGAGAAGGATGAGTTTGCGGAGGGTGGTTGGACATTGAAGGCAGGTGCGTTGGTATTGGCTGGAGGTGGAATCGCGGCAATTGACGAATTTGATAAAATGAGTAAGGATGATAGAGAAGCAATGCATGAAGCAATGGAGCAACAAACCATTTCGGTTGCAAAGGCTGGTATAGTTACGAAATTCTTGGCAAATACGGCAATCCTCGCCGCAGCAAATCCAAAGTTTGGTAGATTTGATACATACAAACCATTGGGAGAACAATTTGATATACCTCCCACCTTACTTAGTAGATTTGACCTTATATTTCCAATAAGAGATATACTGGATAAAGAGAGGGATTCGGAAATAGCGGAACACATGCTGAGGGTTCATAAGGGTGGCGAGGAGGCAGAAGAAGTTAAACCAGAGATAGACCCCGAATTGTTTAGGAAATATATCGCATACTCCAGAAAGAATGTCTTTCCCATACTGACAGAGGATGCTGCTGAAAAGATAAAGAATTTCTATGTATCACTCAGAGCAAGCAGTAAGGAGACAGTTAAAGCAACCCCGCGACAATTAGAGGCATTAATAAGGTTATCAGAGGCATCCGCAAAGATAAGATTAAGTGATAAGGTAACTGTGAGTGATGCCGAAAGAGCTATAAGGCTTACAGAATTTGTTTTAAGAGAAATTGCATATGACGAATCAACGGGACAGATTGACATTGATAGAGTCATCACACAATATCCAAAATCCGCCAGAGACAGAATAAGGATAATCGAGAATATAATTAGAGAATTAATTGAGAGAAGTGATGATGGCATGGCTGGTTTAGATGAAATAATAGAGGAGGCGAGAGAGCATAATATTGATAAATTCAAGACGGAGGAGATAATTAATGAATTGAAGAGTAAGGGCATAATCTATGAGCCAAGGCATGGAAGATTCATGTTTACAGAGGGTTAGAATTATGATGAAAATGAATTACTTGAAACCACTCCTATTGACAATACTTATATACTTAATCGTCCAAGGACTTGGACTCTGGATAAGTCATGGCGGATTTGGTGTAAAGGAAGGGGTCGTTGAAAAGGTAGAACGGGGCGAGATACAGCCAGTTGTTCAGAATCCAGAGAGGGTTGAATCATCAATACAGATATTCCTCTATATTATTATTGTTACGATTATGCTACTATTCTTATTAAGGTATAAATTTGAATTAATCATAAAGATATTTGTGGGCATGGCGTTTCTCCTTGGGCTTTCATTCACATTCTGGAATCTTCTCGGGGATATCGGAATCCTGGTAGCGGTCCTATTACTTGTGATTGGGATATGGCAAAGGAAAAATCTATTGGTTATGAATATCATCCTGATCTTCACGGTCCCGGGGATCGGAAGTTGGCTTGGAGCATCTCTCTCCTTAATTCCAGCATTGGTATTGCTGATAATTCTCTCGATCTATGACATAATCTCCGTCTTTGGAACAAAGCACATGGTAAAACTTGCCGATGGTGTAAAGGGAAAGATGCCATTGATGTTTACGATCCCGGTAGAGAAGAGGATTCTTGGCTTGGGAACCGGCGATTTGGCATTGCCGGTTGTTTTTTCAACATCAATAATAAAATCAAATTACTCACTGATGAATTCCGTATTTGCTGTAATTGGGGGTCTAATTGGTCTGATATTCTTATTCATCTATATAACAAAAAGAAGGGACATTACACTTCCAGCATTGCCACCAATTGCAGCAGGTATGATTCTTGGATTCTGTGTCAGCATCTTTATTTATATTTAATGGGGATATTTAATAAGGATGATATATGATGTTGTAGTTGTTGGTGCTGGTCCATCGGGAACAACTGCCGCGAGGAAATGTGCACTAAACGGACTAAACACATTAATTATTGAAAAGGAGAAACTACCAAGATATAAGGTATGTGCTGGGGGCATTACAGAAAGGGCAGTATCACTTCTTGATTTTAAAATAGATGACAAATTAATTGAGAGAAAATGCAATGGGATCAGGATATATTACAATGAATATACTGTAAGTGCTAAGACGAAATTCAGAATGGTAACACTTACATACAGGGATAAATTCGATATGTTTCTATTGAGAAAGGCGATGGATGCCGGTGCCGAGGTCAGGGACTCCGAGAAGGTTAAATCCCTGAGTATAGGGAAGGATCGTGTTATTATTAAAACGAGAAATAATGAATATAGAGCAAAGGCGGTAATTGGTGCCGATGGTGTCAATAGTTTAGTTGCCAAGTATGTAAGGGGCAAATTCAAGCCGAAGGAACTTGCACTCTGCTTAGAGGCAGAAATCCCGATTGATAACAATGTTGGTAGAATTAGAGACTTAGACATAGTGAGTGCCTATTTTGGATACACATTCATGGGCTATGGTTGGGTGTTTCCAAAGAGGGAACATCTATCAGTTGGAGTTGCTGGAAGATTATTGGAATTTAAGAATCCAGAATCCGTGTTTAGGAAATTTTTAAGGGACCTCAAAATCGAAAGCGATGTGAGATACCATGCTCATATGCTACCATATGGCGGTTACGACAGGAGGGTTTATTCTGATAGAATTCTCTTGGTAGGCGACGCCGCCGGTTTTGTAGACCCGCTCACGGGAGAGGGTATATTGTACGCAATAAATTCTGGAAAGATAGCGGCAGATGTTATAATGGATGCTCATGAGGAGGATGATTTTTCTGTGAATAAATTTGGAGAGTATGCAAGAATATGCCATAATGCATTTGGCAGTTATCTGAGGGACACTCTTCGAGTATCTCTATTAGTGCATAAATACCCAAACATATTCTTTAGGACACTTACCAGAAATAATGACCTGCTTCTCAAATTTCTTGAGGTCCAAGCGGGCAAAACAGATTATAGGGAATTTAGAAGATGGCTCCTGATTAGGATGCCGTATTACGGCATTACGGGGCATATTATGACATAACCTCGCAATTTGACCATTTTACTAGCAAGCGCCATATCCCCAAACAGAAATCTGCAAGCTTAGATATCACAAGACTCTGAAGCTTATCGGCTTCGTATCCAATCTCTCTACCACCCCCTCCCTAACCAATTTATTTAGTAGGTTTCTTATTCTATACTCCGGAATCTCCAATTTATCTCTGATATCCTCTATTGTTGTCTCGGTCTTGAGTAGAGTTAGTATGGAATTTCTCAAGAAATATCGGTATAGTTTATTCCTTATGGGTATTCTAACTTTGATTCTGTTCTCCAAGATGGTCAAACGATTTATCAGGATATTCCATGGAAGATTCAATTCGCGTTCATTTACATACATCTCATACAAGAGATTCCAATTTATAGCATTTATGGGATTACTTTTGAGAATATCCTCACAAAGCAAGAGGCGATTTGGCTCTCTATGTATTGAATTTCTGAAGAATTTCTCCTCAACTGTTAATGAATTAATTTCCTCTAAATTATGGAATATATCTCCAGAATCCTCAAGGAATTCCCTATTGTCTGTTGGGAATATCTCCCCCATGAGAACATTTTTTCCAGAGAGATACGCGACCATATCAAACCACAAATCCAAGACATTGAATCTTATTGCGCATTCCTCCACCTTCACCAGATCGATGGATCTGGAATTTCTAAGTAGGAATCTAATGCAATTTGCCATCATGTCTCTATTCTTAGAAAATCTCAGCGAATGAACAAATATCTCCTCAATTTTAAGATTCCTTTTTGATGAGTAGTAATTATAATTATCATTAAATTCGATTCCAAACTCCGGAAATCGTGAGAATGCTGTCAATTCGTAGCCCAATTCCCGCCTCGACTTGATAAGGAATTCATCTTTATATCTATATTCAACAAAAATTTCACCAAGGATTTCATTAATTGTTCTGAGAAAATTTATTAATTCTCTGTCGTCTCTTATGCGATAGAATCCATCTGATTTTTCAACGAATTCGTCCAATTCATCCAGGTATTTATATACAGACGACTCGGAAATGCCAAGGTCATTTGCAATCATATCGATGCTTCTTCTCTCCAATAGTGAAATCATAACACTTAATCTCTCACCAGTAATATAATTTAGATTAAAATTTCCGTTAATTAGGGCAGATATCGAATTTACTAAATCGTTATCGAGCAATCTCACAACCCTCTTATCCTTTTTCAAGATTCCAAATCTCTCCAACTTCTTTATTGAGTGATAAATTGAAATTCTTGACTTGGCGATTTTTTCTCTCAAACTCTTGAGTGTTAGTGCCTTCTCATTAATGATGATTTCTATTACCTTTATATCGGTCTCGTTAAACCTCGGTTTCTCTACCAACTTGATATCCCTTAAGACCTCCTCAGGTTTTTGGACAGTTTTCTTCTTTTTCTCGATTTCTGCCCTCAATTCCTCCCATTCGGAGAATTCTCGATTCATTTGAAGTCAGATTCCTTAAATGCCTGAACCCTGTACCTATATATCCTCACACCCTTCCTTTTCCAACAATCTCTCGGCAGAAATGCCTTCTCACATAAATGCTCCAGAAATTCTATCTTATCCGGAATCTGTTCCCAGACCTGAGGAAGATATGTGGCACTCCTGCCGGCGTATTCAATAATTATACCATCCACTCCCTCTTGAATCTTCTCTAAGTACTCCTCTGGAGACTCCGCTTCAATGAGTTCAGGTTTCGTTAAGACGGAAATCTCGATCTCAATATCATCTAATTCGTCAGGAGTTACCGGTCTAAACCTGGGGTCATTTACTGCGGCATTTATTGCGTTGTCTCTGACATCAAGGTATAGGGGTTGAATTGGCTCTATATGTCCAATACATCCCCTTAACTGACCATTCTTCTCGAGAGTTACAAATGTACCTCTATTCTCCATCAATCTTGGATTCTCTACCTTTGGTTCAATCCTTCTACCCTCTCTTATATATGTTTCGAGAGTTTCCCTTGCAATCTTCAGAAGGAATTTCTTTTCCTCCCGATTTAATTCATTGAGATTTGATTCCGTTTTGGTAAGATTTGGATTAGTTTCCGAATAGAATACAATTGCTGCATATCCAACAACTCCCAATCTATCGCCAGTGACATCCCCGGAATTCTTATATTCAATTAACTTCGCCCTCCAATTCAATTTTTTTGCAATATTTATGGTTATGAGAACTGGAAAATAGCCACACATCTCGCACCTTTCAGCCCCTTCCAAATCCAAAGAAACTATGGAATTTATACATTGCCTGTCTATTCTTACTGCGACATCATAGGGATGGTAATGCGACAAATCGGAACTTGCAACAATTAAGGTTTTATCATCCAAGTATTTCATAATGAGATTAGATAACTCCTCCATATCCTCCATTGACAATCTTCCGATAAGTATTGGAACTATCTCGAATCTGCCTAAGACTCTCTGCAAGAATGGCAATTGTATCTCGATGGAATGCTCTTGGAGATGAGCCTCAGGAATTGATGAAATTACCTTGCATTTTAAGAATTTATCTGCCAATCTTGAAACTGGGACCTCGCCAAGTGGAGTTTCGTAGTGGGTGAAGTTTCCTATTGATGCGCCATAGAATGCATGATGATGTGATGGAGCGAGGATTATTACTCTCTCATAATCCTCACCCCGAATCTGCTCATATGAGAACGCCGCAACTTGTCCGGAGTACATATATCCCGCATGAGGAACAATTATTGCCCTTATCTTTCCCAGATTCTCTTTCTTGGCATTTCTCAGAAAGGAATCCACAATTCTAATTAACTCGTTTTTATTCCCAGGATACCATGAGCCAGCAATTACGGATTTTCTAACATTCTTGATGGTGGTTGTGGTCATATTCTCACCTTTAATACCGATCTCATCATAAATTCCAATACATCCTATTAAACATACTATTAAAAATATTAATCCAATCAATAAAATACATTCAACCCCATACCCCGGGAATCTTCTTTCCACAGAATCTACACCTCCCATTATTTATATTATTCTCAAGAACAATAAAGCCATGTCTCTTTATCAGAATTTTACCACATGAATGACAATATGTATTTTCAGCACCACTTCCTGGGATATTGCCTATATACACATATCTCAATCCGTTTTCTATTGCGAGGTCTCTTGCCCTATTAAGGGTCTCTGGCGGAGTTGGCGGGACGTTTCTCATCTTATAAGCTGGCATAAATCTTAAGAAATGTACGGGATAATCGCTGCCGAGATTGTCCAAAATCCAATTTATGAAATTTCCAATCTGTTCGTCATCATCGCTCCAACCCGGGATGATTAGGTAGGTAATCTCAAACCACTTCCTCTCCTCCTTGAGAATAAGCATCATGTCAAGAATGGGTTGTAAATAGCCATTAGTCAATTTTTTATAAAACTCATCAGAAAATCCCTTTAGATTTACATTTCCAGCATCAAGGAATTTGCATAACTCTCTTAGAGGGTCTTCGTTTATATAGCCACATGTCACAATGACATTCTTTATATCATTTTTTTTGGAAATTTCCGATATTTCGTACATATATTCATAGAATATTGTTGGTTCTGTGTATGTGTAAGCAATCGATCTGCAATTCAATCTCTTTGCAAATTTCACAATATCCTGGGGAATTAATTTATTATCATATTGAGAGGAGATTCCAGTATATCTCTCCAATTCCGAGATAATCCTCCTGATCACATCCTCTGGTATGTCATCTGGTCTTTTCTGTGATATCTGCCAGTTCTGGCAATACTTACACCTCAAACAACATCCAGCAGTTGCTATTGAGAATGCCCTTGAAGATGGAAAATAATGAAATAATGGTTTTTTCTCTATCGGATCAACATGAACCGCGCATGGATTCCCATATGCTAATGTGTATAGTTCATGGTTCTTATTTATCCTTACACCACATATTCCTCTCGATTCATCCAAAATTACGCATCTATTCGGGCATAAACCACATCTAAGATAAGAATTGAATTTATCGTAGAAGAGAGCCCTCCTCAACGAAATATTCTCGATAGTTGATGTTGTTCCGATTCCACTCTGTTTCATTTGTATGCAATTTGAGAATGTGGCAATTCCTATTCCAATTCCAATTGTGCCAATACCCTTCAAGAATTCCCTTCTTGATATAGGATTCATTCTATCCCGCTAATTCTCTCTTTTCCTTTCTATTTTCGATATCACTCATGGCACTTCTAAATTCAGAAACCGCCTTTGCTATATTCCTTGACAACTCTGGGAGCCTCTCCGGTCCAAATAAAATTACTGCAATTATAAATACAATAATCAATTCTGTCGTTCCGATCATTTTGCAATTTTTGTTGCAATAATGCTTATCTCGTATAATATTATTATTGGAATTGCAACTAATATTTGTGTAACCACGGATGGGTCTGTAGTTATTGCGCCAATTATGAATGCAGTGAGAATGACATATCTCCTATTCCCGCTCAATGCCTCCGTGTTCAGAATTCCAATCCTCGTCAAGACCCATGCCATGAGTGGTAATTGAAATACCAATCCGAAGAGAATCATGAAACCAAGGACGAACGAAGATGTCTGTCTTAGGTCAAGTAGTGGTGTCGCAACAACATATGAAATTCCAATAAGGAATCTAAGCATTAGTGGTAATAGAATAAAATACGAAAATAATGTTCCTGATATAAACAATATAAGAGACGATATTAGAATATACAAGAACAGTTTCCTTTCCCTCTCGATTAATCCTGGGGCCATGAACGCCCACAGATGATATGCAAAGACCGGAAAACTAAGCATAATCCCCAAGAGAATTGATATGTTGAGGTAAACAATTATTGCCTCTTGAGGAGAAAGAACAATGACCTCAACATCGGAATTTATTAATCCATGGATAATAAGATTCAAGACATTTGGCGAAACCGGAAAAACAACGACAGTGATAATAAATAAAACACTAATGCATAGAATTAATCTCTTCCTCAATTCTGCAAGATGCTCCAGGAATGGCATCTCCTTGTCTTTCACTTTTTCACTTTATTTCTTTTTTTCCTCCCTTCCCCCTCTTGGTAGATTGAGTCTCCCTAAATACCCTAACAGATTCACCAAGCGCCTTTGCGAGTTCTGGCAATCTTTTGCTTCCAAATAGGAGCAACATTATTGCGAGAATTATTAAAAGTTCTGTAGTTCCCATCCCTCCAATACCAACCATTTTTAATTCATTATAATTTCTATTTTTTCTTATAAATAAGGTAACATGAGAAAAAATGAAGAAGTTGAAGATTGCAATAATTGGTGGCTATGGAGGGATGGGAAAATTCTTTGCAAGGATATTCAAGAATGAGGGCTTTGATGTTATCATTACCGGACCGAGTGAGGAAAAGGGCAGAAGGGTTGCCAGGGAATTGGGTGTTTATTATGTAAGGAATAATCCCGATGCGGCAGGGGATTCTGACATAGTTATAGTATCTGTGCCGATATCTGAGACAATTAATGTCATAAAGGAGGTTGCCCCACATGTCAAAGAGGGCTCACTTCTAATGGATGTTACATCGATAAAAGAAAAGCCATGTAAGGCAATGGAGAAATTCTCAAGGAGGGGAGTTGAAATTATTGGAACGCATCCCGTTTTTAGTCATAGAGTGGGAACATTAGAGGGACAGGTATTTATCTTAACGCCAATTAGGGGTAAAAAATGGTTGAATTGGCTGAAGGAATTCCTGAATGAACATAAGGTAAGAGTTTACGAATCAACACCAGAGGAACATGACAGGATAATGGCAGTTGTTCAAGGACTAACGCACTTTGCGTATATCTCAATTGGAAAAACTCTGCAAGAATTGAATTTTGATATAAGAGAATCGAGGAAATTTTCCTCTCCGATATATGAACTAATGCTCGACATGGTTGGCAGGATAATTGGTCAGAACCCAAGACTTTATGCGGAGATTCAGATGGAAAACCCAAGGGTTAATGAGGTGCATGAGAAATTTCTTGAGACCGCAAAAAAACTGAGTGAAATTATAAGGGAGAAGGATGAAAAGAAATTTATTGAGATTATGAAGGATGCTGCAAGGCATTTTGATGATGTTGAGAGAGCAATGGGGAGGTCGGATAAGGCGATATTCTCACTCATACACGAATTAGAAACTCTGAGGAATTCCATTGGAAGGGAATTATGTATAAGGCATATCTACTCTGGAAATGTTCATGTGGGAATCCTCAAGGATGTGACTGCGGAGAGTATAATTTTAGAGGATAATAAACATAGATATGAATTAAAATTATCAAATATTCAAATTGTTGATGGAAGAGAGAGGACGAGATTGAGAATAGAAAAATTTGGAACGATATCCAGGGATTTTTCCGTAATATTTGACAGTAATGTGGATGAGAAATTTATATCGGAATTACTCAGGGATTATGATGAGAATATAACCGAGGTTAGAATAAAGGACATCTACTCTGGACCGCAGATTGAAAAGGGTAAGAAGAGCATATGTTTCGGAATTAAGATAATAAATTCTAAACCAAAGAAGACAGAAATGAAGATTATTGAATTTCTTGAGAGGCTCGGGGGTAGATTGAGATAACCTCGATATAAATCACTAAGTAGAAATTGAATATTCAAAGAGTGAAGACAGAAGAAAACCAATCCCCAGGATTAAAACGATGGTTGCACCAGAAGGCAAATCAAATATATAAGATAGATATAAACCAGTTATAGTTAGAACAATTGCAATAAATATTGAGAGGAGCATCAAATTTTTGATGTTGTGGGTAAATCTCCTGCTTATTGCTGCCGGGATCGTTAGTAATGCTATAACGAGGATAACACCAACTGCTCTTATCAAAACTACAACACTCAAAGCGACTAAACATAAAAGCAAGAGATACATGGTCTTTGTCGGAACACCAACAACCTCTGAGAATTCTTCATCAAATGAGATTGCCAAAAATTCTTTGTGGAATAAGATAACCGTGAGGATTATTATTACATTCAAGATCAGCATTATAATTAAATCAAAAGAGGTAACTGCGAGGATCGAACCAAAGAGGTAACTGAATAAATCTGGCGCATAACCCGGGCTCAGAGCAATAAAGATAACTCCCAATGCCATACCAACTGCCCATACTATGCCTATGGCCGTGTCTTCACCAAACTCAATTTTTTTACCAATAGTTCCGATACCAAGTGCAGCCAATATGCTGAATGGAATAGTAGCAATGATTGGGTTTATTCCAAGCAAATAACCCAAACCGATTCCACCAAATGCGGCATGAGAAATTCCTCCACCAATAAAAACTATCCTCTTTATTACAACATATGTGCCGATAATCCCACATGTTACACTTACCAAAATTGCTGCGATTAAGGCATTTCTAATAAATTCATATTGGAAGATATCTATCATTTTTTCTCATGCCTCTCCAAGACTCTGTGTGGAACTCCATGTGCTATTAGTTCTATTGGACATTTATATACTTCTTCAAGCTTTTTCAATCCAGCTTCTCTTGGACCATGATAAAATAACCTGCGATTCAAACAAGCAATTTTTTCTACATATGTAGAAATAACACCGATGTCATGAGTTACCAAGACTATTGCCATTCTTTTCTTAAGATTTAAGAGTAATTCATAGAATGATTTTTGCATTTCGGGATCGATACTTGCGGTTGGTTCATCTAGCAGAAGCAGTTTTGGTTCCCTTGCGATTGCCCTAGCCACAAGAACCCTCTGCACTTGTCCACCTGACAACTTACCTATCTGCCAATCCTTAAATTCGAGCATTCCAACGGTATCGAGGGCATTGAGAGCAGTTTCTACATCTTCCCTGGAATAACTTCTGATCAATCCCCTGTACCTACCCATGAGAACTACCTCAAGCACACTTATCGGAAAATTTGGATCGAAGTGAGTATACTGAGGAAGATAGCCAATTAATTTCCTCCCTTCCTCTGGATTTTTTCCAAATACTTTAACTTCCCCCCTATCTGGCCTAATCAACCCGAGAATAACTTTAAGCAATGTTGTCTTTCCACCACCATTTGGACCTATTAAAGCGAGAAAATCATTTTGCCTTATTGAGAGATTTATATCTTCAAGAACTGGAATGTTATTGAAGTAAACCCATAAATTTTTTATGCTGACTATCTTTTTCATCTTTAAGCCTCTGCAAAGGCTTTAGCGACCTTTCGCATATTTTCTAGGTAGTTCCTTTCCAATGGATCTACAAGAACAACCCTCCCATTAATTTCATCGGCTATAGCCTCTGCAGTTTTTGTATTAAACTGCGGTGACGCAAACACTACGGTTATATTATTCTCCTTCGCTTGTTGTATTAAATTAAGAATTCCCCGAGGGGTTGCCTCTTTACCTTCCCTTTCAATCGGTATCTGTTCTAACCCATAATCTCTAGCAAAGTATGCCCACGCTGGATGGTACACCATGATTTTTCTGTTCTTTTTTTCGGAGAGAGCTTGGACAATTTCATTATCCAATTTGTCTAACTCTTGTAAGTATTTTTCTTTATTTCTCGAATAGTATTCTCGGTTGCCTGGATCTATTTGGATCAAACCCAGATATATGTTCTCAACCATTATCTTCGCATTTCTTGGAGAGAGCCATATGTGTGGATCATTTTCTATAAATTTTATTCCCTTTGAACAATCAACAATCAACATTTTTTTATTAAGAGAGATTATTTTGTCCATCCATGCCAATTCAAATTCAATTCCAGAACCGACCTTTGCATACATTCTCGCCTTGCTGACCTCCTTTAACTGAGATGGTCTTGGCTCATAGGTGTGAGGACTTGCCCCGGGGGGAACCATAACCGTTACCCTTACCTTATCACCACCCACCCTCTCCACAAACTCGGCTTGAGGCAATATGCTAACAACTACTCCTATCTTTTCTTCATTTTTTTCCGTCTCCGGAGTGATCAGATATATAAGATATATAATAAAGCAGACTGCAGTAAGAATCATTCCAAACAACAATGCTTTTTTATGCATTTTTACATTTTATTACCCATTATCTCTCCATAATAACTCTTATGACAAAAGATATATAAAAATTATTTAATTTTTAGATTTTTGTTAATAACTTTTATACAATATTTATAAGATTAGTTATTAATTGATTATTGATGGCGAAGATAATCAGCATATCCCTAAATGAGGAAATACTCGGGGAGATAGATAAGATAAAGAGGGAGTTGGGGTTTTCTGGAAGGTCAGAGGTAATCAGAACCGGGGTGAGAATGCTCATAGCAGATAGTAGAGAAAGAGAGAAATTATCCGGCAGGATGAGCTCGATACTCTTGTTAATGCATAACCAGAAGGCAGAGGACATAGTTACAGAGATAAAACATAACTTCGAGGATATAACAAAAACACAGATTCACAGCCATCTGAAGGAGGATAAATGTCTTGAGATTTTTATTCTTGATGGTAATGCGGAGAAAATAAAGCAATTTGTTAAATTATTTCAGACGAGTGGGAAAATGGACTATATTAAGTTAATCATTCCATAATATTGATTGGGTGGTTAATATGGTAAGGATTTATTATGACAATGATGTAGATCTTGATATTCTAAGGGGAAAGAGGATTGCAATAATCGGCTACGGAAACCAGGGTTCTGCCCAGGCAAAAAATATGAGAGACTCCGGCTTAGATGTTATCATAGGCTCCAGAAGAGGCGAGGGTTGGGAGAATGCAGAAAATGATGGCTTTGATGTGATGCCAATTGAGGATGCGGCGGATGAGGCAGACATAATCCATATCCTGATCCCGGATGAGGTCCAGCCTCAAGTATATGAGGAAAAGATTGAATCTAATCTAAAAGATGGCAATGCTCTTATGTTTTCTCACGGCTTTAATATAAGATTCAAAACGATAGTTCCTCCAGATAACATAGATGTGATAATGGTTGCGCCAAAGGGTCCAGGGATATTGGTAAGGAAGACATTCTTGGATGGATTTGGAACTCCCGCATTAATAGCAGTTGAGCAGGACTATACCGGAAAGGCAAGAGAAATCGCCTTAGCACTTGCAAAGGCAATAGGCTCAACAAGGGTTGGCGTGATTGAAACAACATTTAAGGAAGAGACAGAGACGGATCTATTTGGAGAACAGGTTGATTTATGTGGAGGTGTTACTGAGTTGATAAAGGCTGCATTTGATGTACTTGTCGAGGCGGGATATCAACCAGAGTTGGCATATTTCGAAACACTGCACGAATTGAAACTGATAACGGATTTGATTCAGGAGGGCGGCTTAGAATATATGTGGTCGTGTGTTTCAAATACTGCGGAGTATGGTGGTAGAACAAGGGGTAAGATTGTTATAGATGAACATGTCAGGGAGAATATGAGAAGAATCTTGAGGGATATACAGAATGATAAATTTGCTACGGAATGGATTAATGAGTACAAATCTGGGCTAAGAAATCTGTGTAGAATGAGGGAAGAGGAGAAGGAATTACTTATAGAGAAGGTGGGCGCAAAACTTAGAAAGATGTTTAAGAAATAATGCTGACGAAGAGAATAATTCCATGTCTGGATTGTGATCTTTCGGTTCCGGATGGCAGGGTTGTGAAGGGAATAAAATTTAAGAGGATAAGATATGCTGGAAACCCCCCAGAATTGGCAAGTAAATACTATGATGAAGGGGCTGACGAAATTGTTTTTCTTGATATAACCGCATCCCATGAAAGAAGAGAAACCATGGTAGATGTTATAGAGAGAACCGCAGAGAATGTTTTTATACCGCTAACTGTTGGTGGGGGGATAAAAAGCATTAAAGATATGAGAAAGATTCTGAATATTGGAGCTGATAAGATTACCATAAATACTGCAGCGATAAAGAATCCCTCACTCATAAGAGAGGGCTCAAAGAGATTTGGAAGTCAATGCATTGTTGTTGCGATCGATGCAAAATTAACAAATAGAACGGAGAGCGGCTTTGAATGTTATATCTATGGCGGAAGAAAGGCGACTGGAATCGATGCATTGGAATGGGCAAAAAATGTTGAGAGATTGGGGGCTGGAGAAATTCTATTGACATCGATGGACAGAGATGGCACAAAACTCGGCTTTGACATCGAACTAACAAAGACGATATCTGAGAATGTAAATATCCCAGTTATAGCATCGGGCGGGGTTGGAAATCCAGAGCATATCTATGAGGTGTTTGTAAAAGGTAAGGCAGATGCTGCTCTGGCAGCATCGATATTCCATTTTAATGAATATTCAATCTATGATGTAAAAAAATATTTAAGAAAGAAGGGAATAAATGTCAGATTATAATCTAGATTCTGTGCCGAGCATCGCTCCAATCTCACTCATGTCCCTTGCATTTCTTGCATCTTCGGGAAGTTCTATGTTCATGGGCTTATCATAATCATAGAAATTCATTGTAATAGATATGTTCATTGTTGTATTCTCATATTCGGTCTCCATGTCTATTCCCATCCTTGAGATCAGAAATGTGTTCTTGTCTATCCATTCCCTCACCTTTAATGACTTAAGAGATTCTTTTATTCCCTCTATATCTGTTGATGATGTTGACAGATACTGCTTAGATATTAATCTGAGGATATCATCCGTCCTTGGATTTATATCTAAGATGTAACACTCCCTATCATTTAACATTTCTGTTCCACTCAAGATAACTGGAGAATTTCTCATTATTTCGGATTCCATATGTACATATTCCAGAGACCACACATCCTCGGCGGTTTCGTTCTTGACCCAGCCAAACATTGGAATATTTATGTATTGTGTATTTCCAATAACATATTGCTCCATTTCCATCTTCATGCCAAGGAAGTCAACTGTCATTTTCGAATACATTTTTTTCTGGTTCATGTCAATTTTTCCATCCCCGCTTATTTTAAAATTCATCTCACCAGTTCCAATTCCCACCACTTCACCTTCCCTCTTTGTAGCAATATCCATATCGATGTCAAATGCATAGCTCTTCACATTTTGCATCGCATCAATGGACTTATCCCTAATTTCCTCTGCAGTAAGTTTCTTCTGAACTTCTTGTCCTATACAGCCAGAATACATCAGTAAAATTCCAATGAGGAATAGAATCTTTTTGTCCATATTAGTAATTATCCACATGTATTTAAATATTTTTCTATTTAGAGATTTCGTCTCAAATGGAATGATAATTGTATCGAATCGAATCGAATTGAAATTTTAAGTTATACGACAAAATAATAAGGACAATGATATTATCAAATGAATTGAAGACTGCAATAGAAGCCTCGAAGAAGGCTGGGAGGATATTGATGGATCTGTATGGAAAGGTGAAAATCAAATACAAGAGGGATGGGACGATAATCACAAAGGCAGATGAGATGTCAGAGAAACTCATAAGGAAAATTCTCACAAATAGATTTCCGGATTATTCAATTATTGGTGAGGAATTTGGTTTTGAAGAAAAAAGTTCGGAGTATCTGTGGGCAATTGATCCCTTAGATGGAACAACAAATTACTCGATCAGGAATCCATTCTTTAATGTTTCCATAGCACTCTTAGATGAGGAAAAACCAATTCTTGGTGTTGTTTATTATCCATTTCAGGATGAATTGTTCTTTGCGGAAATCGGGAAGGGGGCATATCTAAATAATAAAAGGATTTATGTCTCTGGAGAGGATAAATTTGAGAACGCGGTGCTGACATTTTGCCATAGAAGCGACCCAGAATCTGTTGAGAGAATGGCAAAAATCTTTAGAGAATTTAAAATGCGAAATCCAAAGGTGAGACAGATTGGCGCCGCAGCGTTGGAGATGTGTTATGTCGCATGCGCGAGGGTTGAGTCATTTCTCATGATAAACCTAAACATATGGGATGTCGCGGCGGGTGCAATTATAGTTAAAGAGGCGGGAGGCAGGGTAACGGATTTTGACGGAAATGAATTCGATATAAATTCTAAGGATATTCTGGCATCAAATGGTCTACTTCATAACGAATTACTGAGATTGATAAATTTATAAAATTTAAAAAATGCGAAGGATGAGATTTAGCAATCAAGATACAGAACAGATAATCAAGCATCTAAGCAATTATCTCAATGAGAATTTCAGATACGATTTGATCATAAATGTAAATCCTCAAGAAATGGAATTTATAATTAGAAGGTCGATGAAGAAGAGGAGTAGATCTGAGAAGAGAATTATTAGTGTGGATATGAGGAATTTAAGGAAGAGGCAAAGGCGACTCGTGAGGACAAAAAAGAGAACGAGACCGAAGATAAGGTCGGTGAAGAGGGGAAGAACGGTAGAATTAAAGGGCAGGGTATATTAAAAATGGAAATTGATGCGGATTTTCATATACATTCAAAATATTCGGGTGGTTCATCTGCCAATATGGATCTCCCAATCATTGCAAGAGAGGCGGAGCTAAAGGGCTTAGATCTCGTTGGGACCGGCGACGCTCTGAATATAAAGTGGTTGGGACATATAAAGGAAAATTTAAGGGAATACAACTCGGGAATATACGAAATTGACAAATTTTCAACAAAATTTATAATAACAACCGAGGTTGAGGATAATAGGAGGGTTCATCACCTCATCTTATTTCCATCAATATCATCTGCGGAGGACCTGAGAGAGAGAATTCATAGGTATTCGGGAGATATTGACAGTGACGGAAGACCACATCTCAATTTAAATGCCGAAGAGATCGTTGATTATGTCAGGGATGTCAATGCGTTAATCGGACCATCGCATGCATTTACACCATGGACAGCAATCTATAAGGAGTATGACTCGATGAGAGAGTGCTACGGGGATAACCTAAGATACATAAAATTCCTTGAGTTGGGGTTATCGGCAGATACATATATGGCTGACAGAATTCCGGAACTACAAGATTTAACATTTATGTCGAACTCCGATGCCCACTCGCCATGGCCACATCGCCTTGGAAGGGAATTTAACAGAATCTCAATTAGAGATCTAAAATTTGATGAAATCTCAAGTGCAATTAAACACGAAAATGGTAGAAAATTCGTACTTAATGTCGGATTAAATCCGAGAGAGGGAAAATACCATCTAACCGCGTGTAGTAGATGCTATATAAAATTCAGACTCGCAGATGCCATAAGACTGAGATGGACATGTCCAGAGTGCAATGGCAGGATAAAGAAGGGTGTGATGGATAGAATAAATGAATTATCCGCCTGGAAAAATCCGCACCATCCCTGGCACAGACCGAGATACATGCATATAATACCGCTTGCGGAGATCATTTCCTTAGTGACCGGAATAAGTTCGCTACAAAGTAGAAGAATAGAGGATAGGTGGAACAACCTCGTTAGAAGATTCGGGACCGAGATTAATGTTCTAATTGATGCGGATATATCAGAAATAAGGGAGATCGATATGGAGGTTGCCAATATAATTGATAGGTTAAGGAGGGGTAGAGTGAGATACATCGCGGGGGGTGGTGGCAAATACGGAAGACCGACATTGCAACAAGTCGATGATAATTTCTGGGGTGTTCAAAGATCACTATCCGAATTCCAATAGGTTTTATCTCAGATTTATGTATTGGAGTTTATATATGTGAAATTCACTTATTTATTTAGTTTATTTATATTTATAATGTTTATTTATATATATCATTACCTCATTTAATTTATAATAACTTTTTCTGAGGGATTCTATTGGAAACCAAAACACTGAAAGGAACGACAACAATCGGGTTGGTATGTAAGGATGGCGTAGTGTTTACAGCAGATAAACGCGCATCAATGGGTTCATTCATAGCAAGTAAGAGGTCGAGGAAAATCTTCAATATAAATAATTTTGTAGCATCAACCGTTGCCGGTTCGGTTGGCGATGCCGATGCATTAATGCGCTTAATCCGGGCGGAGGCTACCTTATATGAGATGAACAATAGGGAGAAGATGTCACCCAGGGCGGTTGCAACATTATTGTCAAACATCCTACAGGGAAGTAGAATATTCCCGTATCTTGTGCAATTGATAATAGGCGGAATTCAAATTCATAATGATAGGGTGGAGTTATATACCTTAGATCCCATTGGGGGTCTCATTGAGGAGAAAATGGCTGCAACCGGTTCTGGCTCGCCAATTGCGTATGGCATCTTAGAACAAGAATACTCAGAAGATAAATCCGTAAATGAGAATATACCAATAGCATTGAGGGCATTGAATTCTGCAATGCAGAGAGACTCCGCAACTGGGGATGGAATTGCCTTGGTCACGATAACGAGGGATGGATTCAGGGAATATAAAAAGGAAGAGATAGATAAAATAATCAAAAAATTTATCTCTGAATAAAATCTATCAAACAAGATACTGTAAAATAAAAATCTTTATGCGTTAATCTTGATTGCTTTTGCTCGAAAATTCATTATTAAATTCATTATTTAATAATTTTGCATTTATGGAGGTGAGTTCTTTGGAATTTAGAGAGATAAAGAGAATAATTGAAAAAAACATCCCCATGGAGAAGATCGATAAGATTGACCTTGAGGGTCCAAAGGTAGTCCTCTACACAAATGATATAGAATTCTTTATCGATAATGATAATGAAATAAGGAATCTTGCCACATTATTAAAGAAGAGAATAATCCTCAGGTCATCCGCAGATAAACTGATGGATGTCGAATCTGCAAGAAAAATAATTCTAGGAATAGTTCCAGAGGAAGCAAATATTAGTGGAATAGAATTTGACCCAAATTTTAAGGAGGTGTATATAGAGGCGGAGAAATTAGGCTTGGTAATTGGAAAGCACGGTCAAACCCTGGATGAGATTGCAAAGAAGACGGGATGGATTCCAAAACTACTCAGAAAACCACCAATCGAATCGGAGACTATAAGGGGTATAAGAAAGAGCCTCTTTGAGAGCAGTGATAAAAGGCTAAGGATTCTGCAAAGGGTTGGTAAGAGAATCTACAGAAAACCAACTTCAACCTGCGACTGGGTTAGGATTACGCCCTTAGGTGGTGCAAGAGAGGTTGGAAGGTCTTGCTTCTTGCTTCAAACACCGGAGAGCAATGTTCTCATAGATTGTGGCATAAACACCGCCGCTACCAATAATAATAGATTCCCGGATCTAAGGGCTACAAAATTAGAGATCGAGAATTTAGATGCCATAATTATATCACATGCTCACCTTGACCATTGTGGATTCTTACCATATCTCTACAAATATGGATATAAGGGCCCGATATATTGTACTGAGCCCACGAGAGACCTCATGCTATTGCTTCAACTGGACGCCATTGAGGTATCTGAGAGGGAAGATAAAGAGCTACCATTCTCATCCAATGAGATAAAGAAGATGCTAAAGTATGTTATCACACTTGATTATAACGAAGTTGCCGATATAACACCAGATATGAGGTTAACTCTATATAATGCCGGACACATCCTTGGTTCGGCAATAGTTCATCTTCATGTTGGCGATGGACTCCATAACATCGTCTACACCGGGGATATGAAGTTTGGGGATACGCGCCTCTTAGAGGCTGCAAATTACGAATTCCCGAGGGTCGAGACACTGATAATTGAAAGCACCTATGGTGGGCGTTATGACACACAGCCAAATAGGAGAGATGCAGAAAAGGAACTCATAAACACGATAAAAGAGACTGTTAAGAGGGGGGGAAAGGTTCTCATACCCGTATTTGCCGTTGGGCGTTCCCAGGAGGTTATGATGGTTCTCGAGAACTATAGTAGATTTGAGGAATTAGAAATTCCAGTGTTTCTTGATGGTATGATATGGGAAGCAACTGCAATTCATACATCCTATCCAGAGTATCTCAAGAGAAATATAAGAAGGAGAATATTCAATGGCTATAATCCGTTCCTTGCAGACACATTCGAAAAGGTAGATCCCAAGAAGAGGGATGAAGTTATAGAAAGCAAAGAACCATGCGTTATATTAGCAACCTCCGGAATGATGACTGGAGGTCCATCTGTTGAATATTTCAGAAGATTAGCAGAAGACTCAAGAAATACATTGGCATTTGTTGGCTATCAGGCAGAGGGCTCCTTGGGAAGGAGAATACAGAATGGATTGGCAGAAATTCCAATAGAAAGGAATGGCAGAACCGTTGCGTTGAAGATAAATATGCATGTGAAGACAATAGACGGATTCTCCGGACATGCGGACCGAAGGCAATTACTTGGCTATTCAAAAAAGATAACTCCAAGACCAAGAAGGGCGCTAATTATCCATGGTGAAGAAAAGAAGGCAATCAACCTTGCAATGACATTACACGAGATGTTTGGCTTCGAGTCATCCGCACCGCAGAACCTCGATACAATTAGATTGGTCTAAATTTTGTACCAATATGTTAGATACTTGCTGTTTTGGATCATTCCTTACCCTCCTCCGGCTTCTCTATCTTTTCAACTAATTCTTGATCGATCCCGCCGATGTCACCAAGTTCTTTATCAAACTCGTAACCAAAACCTTCGATCTCCTTCTTCTCACCCAGCTTTATCTTATGAACCCTCCTTGCCATGCTCATAGCGATAATCACAATTGCAATTATGCCCATACCAATTGCCCATGTTGTATATTTTATCTTGAATAATGGATCTACCTGACTTCTCAGTCTTTCATTTTCTTTTTCCAGTTCCATTACCTTCTGAGTTAGTGCGGAAACTTGAGAATTTAGAGTAGATATCTGGGAGTTTAAATCTCGAATTGTCATGTTCATGTCATCTATCTCTGTATTCAGATAGGCTATTGTCATTGTCAATTCATCTATCGTCTTGTCCTGTGCAGGAGGTGGTGGATTTGCGAGCCATTTAACTATATTTAAACCAAATTTAAGATTATCGTATCTATACCTTGATGTATCGAGATTTGTATTCGATAACATATCGGCATCACTCAAAAGAAATACGAGACCATTTCCAACCCTAGAAGCTGCCGCTATTGGTGGTTTTGTACCTTTTGTGAATATAATAGACTTCGGAGAATAGGTGTCATGATCCCCAAATGCCACACCTATTGCATTCTCAGATACTGAAATACCATATCCCCCAAAGAATGCCAACCAGTTTATACCTTGAATTATCGTTTTTACATTCTTATCCTGTCTATTAAGCCTCGTGATCACAAAATTTGTTTTATCTTCAATATTTTTTCCAGCCGCCGCGTCGTAGATGGGGCTTGTTTCATCCTCCAGCATTCCCGTATCTATTGTCATGCCAAACGGTATTGTTATTTGATTTGCTGTTTGAGTGCCACCACAAATAAAAAGTCCTTTACCGTCTTGCATAACAAATTCAAATATCGCAGCCATTTCGTCTGCAGATAGCGATTTTTGTAATTCAACAATAACCACCACATCTGGGTCATAATTTTCCAATGCACTCCTCGTTATATCTAGTTCTATTCTTGAAACACTGTATCCATTCTCCTCCAGAGTTTCTTTAAATTTGGAGTATTCTTTGTCTATTCTGTACTTGGACGATGTCTTTTCAGTTTCGTAGAATAGAATCTTCTTTGTTGCCGCACACCCCTGACTAAGGAGCAATAAAACTGAGAGAAATACAAAAATATTGAATAATATTTTTTTATCTATTTTATTCATCTTTTTTATCTAATTTTCACTTTATCATATTTAAATTTTAAATCTATTTGTTCTCAACTATTGTGCCCACGAATTCCTTACCTTGGATTGCATTTCTCATATTCTCTATATTCCTTCCATTTAGAAAGATCGTCTTTATCTTGGATCTCTGAATTATCTTTGCTGCAAGTATATCAATGAGTTTGTATTTACCGGCCCCAATCGATTGAGATTTTATCATATCCACGAGTTGCTCTACTGATAGCCTTTCATAGAGAATTGCGTCCTTATATTTCCGCGGGTCTTTGTCATAGATTCCATCGACATCGGTGGCATTTATTAATAGATCTGCATTTATATATTCCGCCAATAATGCTGAGACGGCATCCGTTGAGTGTCCGGGGTGGGTGCCACCCATAACAACGATCTTCCCAAAATTCAATGCCTTCAACGCAGCAACGAAGTCCCTTGGCGGTTCGATGTTTGCATTCTTACCAATAATTGCTGAGAGCAATCTCGCATTTAGCCTCGTTGCCTCAATTCCTATCAAGTCGCAGAATATTTCGGATGCACCAAAATTTCTTGCAATTTCAATATACTTTCTTGCAATTTTTCCACCACCCGCGACGATACATAGTTGATATTTCTCATGTAATTCGTTTGCAAAATTCGCAATCTTTTTTGCATATTCTAAATCAATATCATTAGGAACGAGAACCGAGCCCCCAATTGATATTACAATTTTCCTCATAATAGTATTATTTATCTCAATCCTTAATTAAATATATGAATTGTGATGATATTGAACTCTTGATTTTTGGGGATACCGCAATTGACCATTTCTATGAGGTTGAGGAGATTCCAAGATTGAATAATGCTGCCAATGTCATTAGCTTTAGAAAATTCTATGGCGGCATGGGAGCAAACACGGCGGTTGTTGCAAGGGCATTGGGCATTAAAACTGCTCTCGTGTCCGTAATTGGAACCGATGCCGAAGACTACAGGAAGTATATGGAAAACCTCGGCATTAAATTGTATCTTAAGGGAATATTCGGGGATACAACACGCTCAATATTCTTTAAAGAAAATAAAAATCAAATAAGTTTCTTCTATAAAGGAGTTACTGAAAAATTGGATGAGTTGGATTTGAAACGGGATTTGGAATTGGACAGAGAGGATATAGAATCCGCAAAGTGTGTGTATATGGCAAGAACCTATCTTGGATTGCAGAAAAGGGTTTCGAGATACTGCAAGAGTACATTCCTAGTCTATAACCCCGGTTATGGAGTATTTGAATTCAAGAAAATTCCGAAAAGATTCATTTCCATACTGAGGAATGTTGATGTTCTAATATTGAATGAATATGAACTCAAACATTTAAACGAAATAGGATTTAAGATAAAATTCTCTCTTGGTCCGAGAATATTCCTGATAACTAAGGGTGTCAAGGGATGTAGCGTATATTCAAAGAATGTTAAGGTGGATGTTCCAATATTCAAGACTAGGGTTATTGATGAGTCCGGAGCGGGAGATGCATTTAATGCCGGTTTTATAGCTGCTTATATAAGAGGCTTTGATGTTTATAATTCGGTAAAGATTGGGAATGCTACAGCATCATTTATTGTCGAAGGCTGGGGATGCCAATCCAATCTGCCGACATGGGATGCCGTGATGGAGAGGTATAAAAAAATCTAAATGTCATCTCTTCTTCTTGAGAGTTTCTATCTTAACCTCAGTCTCTATCAATCGCTTTTCATATTCTGCAATTAATTTGCTAAATGTCTTTTCATCTATCTCTTTGTCACGATACTTCTTTCTTGTTATCTCTATCATCCTCTCTATCTCACTCTTCTTAGATAAAAGTCTCTTTATACTTTCTCTCTCCCTTCTTGAAGGAAGACCCAATTTTTCCCTTTCCTCGTCGAGAATTTCCTTTATCTCTTCTTCTCTTGATTTTATCTTCTTAAATTTCTTTATGCTGTCAAATAATTCCTTATATATGTCTTGCTCCCCACTCTTTATAAGTTGTTTTTCTGCAGCACGATACCACGCCATTAATGAGGACTTCTGCTCCTTTATTGCCTGGAGAAAGTCATCCATTTCTATCTCTCTCTCCTCTCCCCCCTTTAATGTCTCTTCCCACGGGATTTCTGCAGCTCTGTCACAGATCGCCTTTATATCTGATGCCGCATACCCCTCCGTTAGTTCTGCCAATTTTTTAAAGTTCACATTTCTCGAGATAGGCTTATCGCGAGTATGAAGCCTGAATATCTCCTCTCTGGCATCTTTATCCGGGGGCGGAACGAAGATCTGTTTTGTAAACCTTCCCGCCCTTCTTAGCGCCGGGTCTATATTCCATGGCATGTTTGTTGCCGCCAAGATAACTAGTCCCGTTGCCTTTTTAAATCCATCCAATTCTGTCAAGAATGCATTAACTAATCTCTTCTCCGAGCCACTTCCGTAGATGTCCCTTCTACAAACTATTGCATCTATCTCATCGAAGAATAATACCGCCGGGGCATTGTTAATTGCCTTTTCAAATATATAATGCAAATTCTTCTCGGATACCCCTTCCCTTTCAGATAGAATATCTGTGATATTTATATTGAAAAATGGAACATCACACTCACCGGCAGTTGCCTTTGCAATGTATGTCTTTCCACACCCGGGAGGGCCATAAAGCAATATTGCACCACCAATTTCCTTCTTGAATTTTTCTGCAATTTCCGGATTCTTTATTGGATATATAAGTTCCCTCCTGATTATATCCTTAACCTCCTCCAAATTACCAACATCCTTAAAGCTTATATCCGGTTTCTTTACCTCCTCTATTTCACCACCATATTTAAGAATGTAGTGAGCAAAATCTTCAAAGAGACTCATCTCACCACTCTCCTTCAATGCCTTATACGCCTCTTTAAACCATGGGATGAGGGATGACTTCTGCTCCTTTATTGCCTGGAGAAAGTCATCCATTTCTATCTCTCTCTCCTCCCCTCCCTTTAATGTCTCTTCCCACGGGATTTCCGCAGCTCTGTCACAGATCGCCTTTATATCTGATGCCGCATACCCCTCCGTTAGTTCTGCCAATTTTTTAAAATCCACATTTCTCGAGATAGGCTTATCGCGAGTATGAACCCTGAATATCTCCTCCCTGGCATCTTTATCCGGGGGTGGGATGAAGATCTGTTTTGTGAATCTCACAGACCTCCTCAATGCCGGATCTATGTTCCATGGCATGTTCGTTGCCGCAATAATAAGAATATCCTTGCTTAGAGACTCTACACCGTCCATCTCCATCAAGAATTGGTCGATCTCCATTTTCTCCTCGTACTCTATTGCCTCTGTTCTTCTACCTCCAATTGCGTCTATCTCATCAAAGAATATTATAGATGGCGAATTCCTTGCCGCCTCTTCAAATACCTTATGTAGGCTTTCTGCTTCTGCCTTTACACCTTTGCTTATCAGATCACTTATATTTACATTAAAGAATGGTAAGCCACACTCACCAATTGTTGCCTTTGCAATGTATGTCTTTCCACATCCGGGAGGGCCATAGAGTAGGATTGCACCACCCCCCTTCTTTCCAAATTCCTTTGCGAGTTCTGGATTAAGTAATGGATAAACAATGGATTCCATTATCTCCTTTTTAACATTCTCCAAATCTGCAACATCTGAGAAATTTATTGTTGACTCCTCTATTGGAACAGAACCTTCCACTCCAATTTCTGTGCAAAGTGCTATTGGCTTTAATTTTTCACCCTTCTTTATCCTGGGCTTCCTTATATGAAATTTGGATGTGAAGCACACTGGAAAATACATATCTTTTGCCTTAGATTTCTTCTTATGCCTTTTTCTGTAGAATCCTCTAAGATAGGGCATAAATGTTATACTCTCTATAAAAATTTTCGCATCAAATATGTCGCTCAATAATTCGGAGATTCTCTCAATGGGATACTTTATTGTATCCTTCTGATAGTCCTCACATATGATGTCGCCAACCTCAAGAAAGAGAGACAAATCATAGCCATCATCATTAAATCTTGGTATCTTCACTATCGATTTTACTCTATCTTTTATGAGGGTGGGTCTCTCTTGTTCTGGATTTAATTCATCCCAGAGTCTTGCAAAGACCGTCAGACATGTGGACTGGTATATGCTTATAAATCCCAGATTCATCAAATTAAATACATCATTCTCATCCAATTCCTCTCTGTAGATAAATGCGGTTCTCATCAACCTCCCCAATGTCTTTGCGGTTGTTCTTGGCAGGTCTATCAATCTTCTCAATATTTCAAAACGAATTATTCTATTTTTTGATATATAGTAGAGGTCAGCGTTACTCATATCCACATAGAAGTAGTTCTCTCTCTTTTCATATGTTATCTCCGTGCCCGCAACCCCTTTCTGAACCTTTTCTATCCTCTCCGCCTTAAATCTTGCCAATGGTCTATACGATTTTTTTATCTCCACGAGTTCTTCACCAGAAAGAAAATTTAGGAATTTCCTTAATATGCCCCCACCAAATTTGCTTTTTCCCTTTTTTTCGAGATTCTCATCAACCAGAAAAGCCCTTGTATCAATTCGCTGGATTTTCATTACATTAAATTAATTAAATAAAATTCATTATTAATTTATTTTTAATTTATAATGGTGATGTTATGTATGGGATTAAAGATATTGCCGTGTCTTCAATTGCCGGCGGATTTCTTGCAGCATTCATAACCTTGATTATTAATTTTCTTGGCTCAATTTTGCCAATTCTGGGTCTTTTAAATCTGTGTTGTTTTCTCTGGATCATTGCGGGAGGATTCGTTGCGGTATATATGTTAAGGGATAAGAGCTGTGGGATAGAGATGAAGGATGGCGCAATTGTTGGACTTCTTAGTGGCATAGTGTGTGCGGTCATAGTAACATCAATCACTTCAATATTATTTTCACTTGATGCGGACGCATCTATGATGCATGGCGGTTACGGAAATGCGGGATTTCTTGTTGGCGCAGTACTTAGCCTCATCGTTATTTTAAATGACTTATGTGTCATGAATATTTGTAAAAGTGTTGGTGAAATACTTAGTATGATCTTTATTATAATAATATTTGTAATAAATCTAATTCTTGGCATAGTCCTTGGAGCAATCGGTGGTGTTATGGGTGCAGCGGTGCTAAAGGAGTAGATAATTCCCTTATTTTTCTTTTTATAATTTTTTTATTTTTTTATGGCTTCAATTTTTAAGAAATTTGTGATTTATCTTGGATTTATGTTGCCATTCCTATTAATCCTTTCATTAATAATTATCGCTCCATATCTCAGTGCTTCTGGTCAGAGTGTTTATTCATTTATAATATATTCTGCGTTTTCATTAGTTTGTCATCAGATGCCGGAGAGATCGTTTTTTATATTTGGACATAAGCTTGCGGTCTGTGCTAGATGCACCGGGATGTATTCTGGTTTTGTAATTGCAGCGATATTATTCCCTTTATTTAGGGGTATCGATTGCGAGGAGATTCCAAATCCCTGGTTCTTAATAATTTCTCTTATCCCAATGGCATTGGATGGAGGAATTCAACTAATTACAGATTATGAGAGCAACAATATGCTTAGATTCATAACGGGGCTCATATTTGGTTATACATCCATATTCTACCTACTTCCAATCTACAACCAAATAATCTACGGGATTAGGATAAATTCATCAGATTAACGGAGTATATCTCGCCATTCCTCTCGGTAATTGATGTCACAATAATGTTTAATGCCTGGTTAACCGCAATTTCGCTCGTCCCCGTGACCTCTATGAACAAATCCCTTGTCCTTTCAGTTACCCTCGTCAATTCCGCATTTATTATTGGTGGAAATGACAAGACTTCATTGTTTCTATCTAATATTATCGGATACATCTCATAATCCTTAAGAATCCATTTATATTGAATTCCCTTTGGATGTTTCTCCAGAATTTCCATTAAATTCATTTTTTTATCCATATCCAGTGGAACGAATTCTATTTCATCTGGCTTTACTGCCTTATAGGTAAATGGTGCATCAATATTCTCTAAATCATGCACACCAATAGCAACCCTCTTTCTGTTTCTTCCATGAGTGATGTGAAGTTTCTCCTGAAGATTCATTAGCGATTTTAGAGTAGATTCATCAAGAGATACATTCCTTATCACTGCAGCGGAAATAAATGGTCTTACTTCATTTACAGTCGGGTCTATAAATAATTTTATATCCGAATTTATTACTCTTCTCTCCGCAATCCCCTTCTCTATCTCCAACAAACCCCTCATAGCCCTCGCAAATCCCTCCACACTCAAGAGGTCTGGTCTATTTGGAAAGATTTCCATTACAATCCTTTCAGAATCTATAGTTTCGAGATCAACACCAAGCATCGATATATTCTCTTGTAGTTCTCCCGGTTCAAGCTTCATTCCAATTAATTCAATAAACTCATCAAAGCTGAATTCTACTGTTGGCATCCTTCTGATATAAATTTTTAATGATTAATCATAATAATCATAAGTTTAAATCATTATAAAATGATTTCGGCAAAGATCGAGGATTTTAAGATAGCGTTGCGTGACTTGAGTGAGATTTGTAGAGCTGCCTCGTTTGTATTTCTCGTTCCAATTATATTCACTCTCTACTACGCCGGGGACTATGGATATTCATTAATATCATTGACTGCGAGAATGTCCGCATTCATAATCCCCACGATAATTCTGTATTTATTCCACTTCGTATTAAAGAGGATTAAGAGTGATAGAGAGGCAAGAACGAGACATATTATGATAACTGTTTCATTAGCATGGATAATTATCACATTAGTTGGATCTTTGCCGTTCATACTCACCCGCACCTTAAGTCCATTGGATGCCGTATTTGAAAGCGTCTCTGGATGGACAACAACTGGACTTACAATGATTAGAAATCCGGAATTCCTCGCTCAGAATTATGAACGGGACATTCTTTTCTATAGAAGTTTCACCCAGTGGGTTGGGGGAATCGGAATTGTTGTATTGGCATTGTTTGTTTTTATGAGGAGAGGAACCATAGCAATGGATTATTATGCATTTGAGAAAGGTGAACAGAGAATAAAGCCGAGGTTGAAAAGCACGATAATGGAGACCTGGAAGATTTATATCGTTTATACAATTGCGTGTATTGTTCTACTCTCGATTTGCGGTGTCGAGCTCTTTGACTCAATAAATCACACATTTACTGCAATTGCGACGGGTGGCTTTTCAACATACTCCGACAGTGCGGGACACTTTAATGAGTATCCGAATTCATTACTAATACACATAATCCTCATGGTGTTCATGCTAATTGGCTCGATAAGCTTTCTAATTCATTTCAGACTTCTAGAAGGGAATTATAAAGAATTTATAAGGAATGTTGAGGCAAAATACTTCTTCTCAATTTTAATATTATCCATTCTAATGATCTCAATCATATTATTTGTGAATGGAAACGAGAAGAATTTCATTAATAGCCTAAGAAAATCCATGTTCCATTCAATTTCTGCTGCAACATGCACGGGTCTTTCGATAGAGGACATAGATAATTGGCCAGATTCGAGCAAGTCAATTCTCATGCTCTTGATGTATATTGGCGGATTCTATGGCTCAACTGCCGGAGGCATAAAGGTATTGAGATTTGTTTTAATGGTTAATGTTATATCTCACTGCATCAAGAGATTATCCTTGCCTAGAAGTGCCGTCCTGAGGATAAAGATCGGTGAAAAGCAGGTGGAGGGGGAAGATATAATATATGCCTCCGCCCTCTCAATGGTTTATATCCTAATCTCCGTAATCGGGGCATTAATACTTATGGATATTGGCTTTAATGGAACTCAATCCATGTTCCTCAGCCTGTCTGCAATGGGTAATGTTGGTCTGAATCCGGTTCCATCTGAACAATGGTTTGCAATAGGTCCTGTAGGAAAGATAACACTCATATTTCTAATGCTCGTAGGAAGGTTGGAGATATTCCCAATACTTGTATTAGTAAGTTCTATTATCTATAGAGGTAGAAGGTTTTAAAATGGTACAATTTCCCATTCAGCCGAGGAGGGCCATCACTCGAATTACCCTTGCCATAATGGTTGGAATAATTGGTGGCTTGGCAGCAATATTATTCAGGATTCTTATAGAATTCTTCCATGATATATTCTTCGATTATCTTCTATCCCTAATTTCATTCGATCTTCTTGGTCATAATTTATCTATAATCCTCCTTCCGGCAATCGGTGGTTTAATTGTTGCTCCGATTATAGCAAAAATTGCAATCGAAGCAAAGGGTCACGGCATTCCCGAGATCATGGAATCGATCCATTTACATGGTGGCAGGATCAGAGGAAGAGTTGGATTTGTCAAGGCATTGGCATCTTCAATAACAATAGGCTCGGGAGGTAGCGCTGGCAGTGAGGGACCAATTGGACAGATATCGGCATCTCTTGGCTCATTGATAGGTCAGAAACTAAATCTTCCCGAAAGAAGGATCAAGTTATTGACTGTGTGTGGAGTTGCGGCCGGTATAGGAGCAACATTTAATGCACCTCTCGGAGGAGCAATATTCGCAATGGAAGTTCTTTTGACTGAGATCGAGACCATCTCTGCAACCTCAATAATTTTGTCATCTGTTGTTGGGACAACACTTGCAGAAATATGGCTCGGACCATCACCAGCATTCAAACTCACTCCCGAGCTGAGTATGTATCATCCATTTTCTCCTCCCGGGCATCCAATAGAATTACTATTCTATTTGACCATGGGTTTAATTTTTGGTTTAATTGCGATCCTTTGGGTTAGGATACTCTATCTTATTGAGGACTTTTTTGATAGTCTAAGAATAAATTTCTACTTTAAACCCGCCATTGGCGGACTCCTCACGGGAGTTTTGGGTTTATTTTTTATAGATTATGGAATCCTCGGTGCCGGTTACGAGAGTGTAGATGTAGCATTAGCTGGTAGGATTTCATTATCGCTTTTGATACTCCTGGGAATATTAAAGATATTATCCACATCATTTACTATTGGCTCTGGAGGAAGTGGCGGGATATTTGCACCCTCGTTGTTCATTGGGGCAATGTTTGGTGGGGCATTTGGACTAATTCTAAATCAAATCTTTCCAGAGATCGTGAAATTTCCAATGGCATATGCATTGGTTGGAATGGGTGCACTATTTGCCGGGGCCGCGGGTGCTCCATTAACATGTATAATAATGATTCCGGAGATGGCTGGCAATTATTTCTTAATTCCAGCGATGATGGTTGCGTGTGTCTCCTCATATCTCGTATTCTCGGTATTCTCGAGAGAGAACATCTATACACTAAAGTTGGTTAGGAGGGGTATTGCGATAGATGTTGACCATGTTTTGAGTGAGGTCAAGGTTAGGGACATTATGACGAAAAAGATAGATTCCGTTAATGAAGACATGAGAATTCCAGATTTAATAAAGAAGATGCTGAGGGAGGGTCATACCGGTTATCCGGTAATCAAAGATAATGAATTAATAGGAATTGTTACATTTCGCGACCTTTCCGAGGCAGATATGAATGAGAGGGTGGGGGATATATGCACGCGGGAGGTATTTACCATAGGTCCAAATGCATCTGCTCAAGATGCTGTAAGAATGCTATTCGATAAGGGAGTTGGTAGATTAATTGTTACCGATGAAAAGAATCCAAAAAAGATATTGGGGATAATTTCAAGGACAGATATCTTGAAGGCGTATCAAACAATGATAAGGGTAAGGAAATCCTTGTGATTTTATCGAAATATGAGAGAAGCGAAAGAATTAATATTTTGTTTTAATATTTGTTTTTAATAAAATATTAAATGTGATGGAAATTGGATTAAACCCATTTATGGAGAAGGAATCACAACTTCTGATAAATGATATTCTCATCATCTCTGTCATTCTCATTATAACATGGATATTGGCGAGGATTTCAAGGATCGCCGCGGACAAAATAATTAGGGATAAACATGTAGCATATCGTTTAAGACAATTCATCCCACGAGTAATTTGGTTATTGGGGATAATATTTGCAATAAGTCAGGTCTCTAAGAGTATTGAGATACTTTTACTTGTTGCCGCCTTATTTGGTTTATCTATTATAGTTGGGCTTAGGGATATATTGGCAAATATTCTCGTAAGACCATTTCTTGACCTCTATTCCCCATACAGGCTCGGGGATTATATAAGCGTGGGGGAGTTCTCCGGTAAGATTATCGATATAAACCCAATAAATACGGTAATTCTAAATGAAGATGATGAAGTAATTATCATACCGAATTCGTTATTTGTGAGGGAAATATTTATTAATAAATCAAAGCGTGCAAAGAGTGAGGTTTCATTGCCAATAATTCTTGAAGAGAAAATTGACACTATTGAATTTGAAAAGAAAATTCTCGAATTGGTGGATTCTATGTCAGACAAAATAAAAAAACGTCCCAAACCGATAATCGCAACCACTGGCATCGATGAAAATACAGAGGAATTGACACTAATCTTCACGCTAAAGAATCCAGAAGATAAGGGCGTGGTTGTTTCTAAACTGAACGATGAGATAAGGAAGATCATTGACGAATTAAAAGAAAGGAAGAAGAGGGAGGAAGATTCCTATGAATCATCCGTATAATGACAAAATAGAACTTAGCAGGAGTCTGGGTCTGTTCAGTGCGACAATGATCGGTGTTGGCGCCATGATCGGTGCGGGCATATTTGTTCTAACTGGAATTGCCGCCGGAACCGCAGGTCCCTCATTGTTTCTTGTTTTTCTATTGAACGGATTCGTTACATTACTTACCGCCATGAGTTATGCAGAATTGGGCTCTGCAATACCCGAGGCCGGAGGAGGCTATCTATGGATTAGAAAATCGCTCTCGAGGGCTCAGGGATTTCTGAGTGGATGGATGAGTTGGTTTGCTCATGCAGTTGCTGGAAGTTTATACGCTCTCGGATTTGGAGCGTATTTTGGATACCTATTATCAAGTATGGACATAAATCTGCCATTGGAGGCAGAAATTATGAAGAAATTCCTGTCTATTTTTATTGTAGGTATATTTGTGTATTTTAATTATAAGGGAGCATCAGAGATGGGAATTGCGGAGAATATTGTTACAATCGCAAAATTACTTATAATCTTTCTCTTTATTCTCTCTGGGCTTGGTGTCATGTTTAGGACACCGGAGAGTATGGAAAATTTTAGAAATTTTATGCCAAATGGTCTATCCGGAATGATAATGGCTATGGGTTTAACATTTATTGCATTTGAGGGTTATGAGATAATTGTTCAGAGTGGTGAAGAATTGAAGAATCCAAAAAGGAATATACCAAGAGCAATATTCCTATCATTAATGATTGTTATTCCAATCTATATCCTAGTTGCGATCGTATCGATCGGTGCAATCCATCCAGAGGGCATGGAGACATGGGAATACCTGGGTAAATACAAGGAAATTGGCTTATTGAAGGCTGCGGAGCAATTTATGCCTCATGGCGGTATTCTACTCCTGATAGGTGGCTTACTCTCCACAATGTCTGCATTGAATGCAACGATATTCTCATCAACGAGGGTTTCATTTGCAATGGGTAGAAGTTTTAATCTACCACTGATCTTTAGCAGGATACATCCAGTGAATAGGACTCCATACTCAGCATTGATCATATCTGCATTCTTGATTGTATTTATGGCGATATCGCTGCCAATTGAGGATGTTGCATCGGCGGCCGATATAATGTTTCTCCTCCTATTCATTCAGGTCAATATCGCCGCCATTGTGATGAGAAGAGAAATGAGCAGTAAACTTGAATATGGCTTCAAAACTCCACTGTTTCCATACACCCAATACATTGCAATATTAACTCTCGTTTTTCTTGCAATTTATATGTATTTCCTCAGTCCAGTGGCATGGATTATTACAGTTATATGGATTGCCGCCGGTTATCTGGCATATACGAAGTATGGTGCCGAAAAGGAGGAGATAGAGAGGGGTAAGGTCCTTAGAGATATGTCGCCACAGGAGTATAGGGTTGTTGTTTCTATCAAGGATAGAAATATGTTAAAGCCATTAATTAAGATTGCTGCGGGAATTGCAAAATCTCAGAGAAGTGATGTCGTGGCATTAAATGTAGTGGAAATGCCATATCAGACATTTCTCAAGTCTGGCAAGAAATTTCTTAGAGATGGCGAAAATCTATTGAATATGGCGGAAAAAGAAATTAAAAGATATCGCGTCCCTATGAGAAAGAAGATATGCATCTCCCATGACCCGGCAGACGCGATCATAAATTTTGTTACAAAGGGTAAGAGCAATGTATTGATCATGGGCTGGAGCGGGGAGGTCTATAGAGATAAGGTCAGGAGGAGTATACCACAAAGGGTCATGAAAAATGTTCATTGTAATGTATGCATTGTAAAACCACATAAATTAGATAAAATATCGAGAATTCTTGTGCCATTAACTCTAAGACTTGAGGATGACCTCTTCAGAGTTAAGATCGCAAAATCGATTTCTGAAACCTTCGGCTCTAAGATCGATGCGGTAATAATTGACAGCGATGGGCTTGGATCAAAGGAAATTCAAGATTATATGAAGAATATCAAAAACTTTGGAATAGGGATAAAGAAGATTAGAAATAAATCAATCGAGAATGCTCTAATAAATGAGTCGAAGGAATATGACATAATGATAATCGGACCGTCAAGAGAATGGATCGTTGAGGAGATACTCTTTGGTTCAATTCAGGATAGAATTGCAAACAAAGCAAATTGCACGGTAATACTGGCAAAACAACCAGAGCACAGAGTAGAATCAAGATTGAATTTGCTTGTGGATAGGGTACTGAATTTTATAGATATTAAATAAATTAAATGGAGGGGTGCGCAAAATTAACTGAGGAATATATATTGCCTTACATCATCGCAAGAAAAACGAAAAGTATTTATATGGGAATATTTTAAATATTCAATACATTAACATTAATCCATTTTTAAATAACGAAGTATATTTTTAATATAAGGAAAAATTCCATGGTTGGATTTCAAGGAAAATTTAACAAAAAATAATAAAAAAGGAGGTTGGTAAAATGAATGTCAGAAAATTAACAATCTGTTTGGTTGTGTTGGGATTATTCGTTTTGATTAATTCTGCAAATGCAGCAATAAAAAAGGTTGAACCAAGTGTTATTAATGTTGGAGAGAGTGCGGATATAACCATAGAACTAGATAGGAACGAAACAACAGTAAGACTTATAGATGATGGATGTGGAATTTCCGATGTATCTGACTATTCAGATAATGAGACCACAGTAACCTTTTCCGGCATAGTTGCATTAAAGACGGGTTATATCAAGGTATATGCAAACGATTCAAGTGGAGATACAGACACGGCGTGGATCTATTGTGCCTCCACAAGGCGGTCAAGAAGGCATATGGATGTTACCTACACCCCGGCAGAACCGGTAACAAATGAAGTCATTATAATAACGGTCCTAGATAGCAGGACAGATGACCCGGTAGAGGAGGCAGAAATTGACATATTCCTGAATGGAAATAAGGTGGCATATGGTCTAACTAACGAAAGTGGTCAGTTTACCTTTACTCCAACAACGGCGGGTGATTACTCTGTTACAATAGACAGAAGGAATTACTATCAAGAAGAGATTGTAATACCAGTGACAGCTGGTGTGACGACAACCACCGTAGAGACAACGGTAGAGACAACCATCCCAACCACCGTAGAGACAACTGTAGAAACCACCGTAGAGACAACGGTAGAGACAACCATCCCAACCACCGTAGAGACAACGGTAGAGACAACCATCCCAACCACCGTAGAGACAACTGTAGAGACAACGACACCTCCAGAGACAACAACACCTTCAGGGGGTGGAATCGGTGGAGGTACCATACTGCTGATAATTGTGGGAATTATAGTGATTGTGGTCGTAATATTCGTTGTAACGAAGGGCAAGGGTACCTCGGGCGAAGGAGGTGAGACAACCAAATAAAGCCTGGTAAACCCCCCAATTTCTCTATTTTTTTAATTTATTTTTTAATTATGGATGTTTTCGAGTGTATTAAAAATAGGCGCAGTATAAGGAGATTTTCTCCCGATGAGATAGAAGAGGAAAAATTAGATAAGATATTAGATGCCGCGAGGTGGGCTCCTTCTGCTGGCAATCTACAGGCGAGAGACATAATTGTTGTTAGAAATCCGGAGATAAAGAAAAAACTCATGATGGCCGCATTGGGACAGGATTTCATCTTAGAGGCGCCAGTAGTTCTTGTAGTGTGTGCGAATAAATCAAAATCGGCATTCAGATACGGTATCAGGGGCGAGAAACTCTATTGCATTCAGGATGCAACCGCATCGATTCAGAATATTTTATTAGCTGCCCATGCTCTTGGTTTGGGTTCATGTTGGGTTGGAGCATTTGACACGGAAATCGTTAAAAGAATATTAGAAATTCCAGGGGATGTTGAACCAATCGCGATAATACCTATTGGCTATCCCGGGGAGAGTCCTTCACCCCCTCCAAGAAAATTGGATATCCATGAAGATAAGTGGTAATTCCTCTATAGAAACAGAAAATCAAATGTGAATATGAGAATCATTATTCCCAATATATCCGCGGTTGATGTCACAATTGGGATCAGTATGTTATCTGGGTCATAACCCCTTCTATATGATATGAATGACAACAGAACCGTTATCAATGAAATTATAATCGTTAGTATGACCCCAGATATTGTTGTTAGAAGAATCGTATCGATAAGATTTAATGTCTGAAGGTTTGTCAATTTACTAGATATGAAGTTCATAATACCTACCAGGGGAAAAACACAAAAACAGAGTATGAATGATGATATTAATTCCATGACGAGATTCTTATCAAGCTTAAATTCTGGCTCGATGAGACCTAGGTGAAGTCTACTGGAGAGTCTCGAAGCGAGAATGCTTCCTATGTTCCCACCCTCCTCGAGAAATGCGGGAATCATCACAAGAAGGCTCGGCAACAAAAGGAATTTTGATAAATTATATTCAATTAATATCCCAGAAATTGAGCCAAGAAAACTGCACAATACGAGGACAGCGGAACTCTCACATACGATCCTCCAGACATTTCGTCCCTCTCTCAGGATTACATACATAATGTTTCCAATAAACACCAAGATTACGATGTACCACAAAACCTCGATAAGTATCGGATTAAACTTTATCAAATTTCCAACGAGAATTGCAGAAACGATTATCGAAGGAACTGTAAAGAAATCACCAAGTGCGGTTATCAGTGGCGTGGTGACATTATCTGGATCATAGCCCTTAGAAGATGATACGAACGCTATCAAAAATGTAAGGACCAGCATTATAATCCCGGATATCAGACCACCAAATAGTGAGATTACAACAAAGTATTCAATTCCAATACATTCGATTTTGACGAATTTACATAAAAAACTCGATATTGCTCCAAGTAGAATCGAGAATAAAATGGTCAAATAGAGTGTCGCCTTTACATTCTCTATAACAAATGAATTCCTTAATTCAAATTTATCAATCAAACCAAGGTGAATCCCAGACCCAAGTCTCGATCCCAGGGAACCAAATATATTCCCCCTGAGAGCAATTGCCCCCGGGATTAGGACTATGAGTCCCGGCATCCAGCGTAGAATTTCATGAAATCTCCCGAGAAAGATACCGGCCAGTATATCTGTTATTATGCTTAGAACTATGGCAGCATAGCCCTCTCTCAATGTCTTTATGGATTCTGTTAAATAACTCTTCACAAATCTCTGCAAATCTTCTACTCGAGTCGGCACTTTCATCACCCGACATCTTTCATCACCATTCTCTACCTGAATTACCTGAATTTATCAATAAAAAATGATAAAATCTTTATAGATATGGAACAGAGAAATATAAGAATAATAAGAGTGATATTCTTGCTCCTTTTCATATTCGTTCTCATTGGATGTATCGGCAGGGATGTCACCAAGGTTGATATCGAGAAGGAATTATCCAAGTGTGATAAAATAACGGACAGGAATAAGAGAAATACCTGCTATTTAGATGTTGCCAAATCAAAAAAGAATTCGTATGTTTGTCATGTCATCAAAGAGTTAAATTTGAGGGATAACTGCTATTTCGAGGTGGCGATTACAAAGCCGGATGTGTCAATCTGCCACAGGATTCAAGATTCGAATCTGAAAGAGAATTGCTACTTGAAGGTATACAAAATACTTGCCAAGACGAGGGAGGACCTATTGACATGTAGTAAAATAAGAGATAAATACAATAGAGAGTTATGCTTCATAGATGTCGCAAAATTGCAGAGGGACCCATATATCTGCACCCTCATCGATAATATGACGCTCAGAGACAACTGCTATTTCGAGGTGGCGATTACAAAGCCAGATATGTCAATCTGTCCCAAGATTCAAGATTCGAATCTAAGAGAGAATTGCTATTCGGAGATATACATCGAACTTGCAATACTCCGAGAGGATTTAACCCTATGCTCAGAGATCAAAGATATAAATCTTAGAGAGTTGTGCATGGAGAATGTAATCAGATTAGATGAGGATTACCTGATATGCGACTCTATAAAGTCAAATGACATCAGAGACCTGTGCTATCTTAGGGCTGGGAAGAGGAGAGTGGATTTATTAATATGTGATAAGATTCGAGATAAATTCTACAGGAGCGATTGTTATATTACCGTAGCAGTTTTAAAAGACACGCCATTGATCTGTGATAAGATAAATGATACATTCTATCGAGATAAATGCTATCTTGAGGTTTCAGCATCGAGGAAGGATTTCTCATTATGTGATAGAATTCAAAGCGATGATATCATCGCGGAATGCTACCTCAGGGCCGCAGAAATTCAATAATTCTTCTTGTGCTACATAGATGGCACCCATCATAAGAATTGATTCTTATAACCTCGACACTTAATCCCCTTCTCTTCAATTCATTCTCCAATTTGGTTTCGTCAAATTCTTGATCTTTTCCGAGTGCAATTATATCTGGCTTAATTCTCAGTATTGGCTTTAGAATATCCTCTTTATCGCCAAGAATCGCCTCGTCAACCATCTTCAGCGACTTGATGACATTGAGCCTCTGCCTCTCTGGAAGTATCATGTAGTTCTTCTTGCCCTTTACATTCTCATCTCTCGCAACTATGACATAGAGCCTATCACCGAGTTTTTTCGCCTCTCTTAGGTAGAGAATATGCCCGGGATGAAGTATATTAAAGACCCCGGTGGCAACAACCTTTTTCATCTTATTAATCTATATTCCAATTAAATTCTATTAATTTGGAATTAAAAATTCGATCAAAATGGAAAGGATATACACGATACCATTACGGAATGCATTTGTAAGGAGGAAGAAGACAAATTCCGCAGTAAATATAATTAGAGAATTCCTGAGAAAACACACGAAATCGGATAATATTGTCATAGATGGGTCAATTAACGATATGATATGGAAGCGTGGAATCAAATCGATCCCAAGGAAAATAAAGGTGAGGGTTGAGAAGGAAGAAGACAGAGTTATTGCAATGCTTGCAGAGTAAAATGAGTATTCGAGTATCCATTCATGGCGAAGACTCCATTGGTCTCTTTGGAATTGCAACAGACAGATACGCAATACTCTCCGGAAATTTCCCGGAGATAAAGGTATTATCTGTCCCATCTCTGAGGACATCGATATATGGAACATCACTCGTCGGCGTTTTCTGTGCCGGAAATTCAAATGGCTTGTTATTGCCGTATTTCATTCCGGATGAAGATATTGAGAAAATTGAGGAATTCTTTAAGATGAATAAATTAAATGTTGAGATCGGAAAAATTCTCGATAACTACACCGCAATAGGGAATCTGATTGCGTGCAATGACAACGCAGCGATAGTGAGCCCATTACTCTCCGATACAAGGGTCATAAAGAGGGTTCTCGGCGTAAAGGTCAGAAAAAGAAGCATAGGCAATCATAATGAGGTTGGAGCGTGTTGCGTTGCTACAAATAGGGGCTTTATTGTTCATCCAGATGCTGAGAATGAATTAAAGAAAATATCGAGAATTCTCGGAGTTGATGGTGGTGCGGGAACGGTTAACCTCGGATTTCCATTTGTTAGATCTGGGATAGTTGCAAATTCTTATGGTTATATTGCCGGTTCAAGAACTACCGGAATCGAGTTGGGGAGAATTGAGACCGCATTGGGATTTTTGGACTGATATAAAAAATGCGCATATTAATCAAATTCACACCAAATGAGGAATTTTTATATGATGAGATAAATAAACACACAATTCAGGGAGTGATCTACTCACTCTTGAGAAATACGAAATACGAATTAAGACATGACATCAAAAAATTTAAATTCTTCACATTCTCCGACATATTCCCGGTAGGAGATTTTAAGCCGAATGAAAGTAAAAATCTTCTAATATCTTCTCCAGATCCAGATTTTATAGGAGCACTCAGGGACAATCTCGGGAATAATGAAACACTGAAATTTGGAATTCACACAGTTGAAATTGATGAATATAAAATCATGAATCTCAGACTAAGGAATAGATTCGTATCGGGGAGTCCGCTTGTACTCTACAAGGACAATCGAAAAAATCTATATTTCTCATTCAGGAGAGATAAAAATTTGGAATTCTTCTTACGAAGATTGAAAGAGAATTCTATAAAGAAGTATAATGCGTTCTATTCAACCAATTTTGTTCTAGAGGAGAATATCTTCGATAGAATAAAACTTAAAAAGGAAGTTGCGGTAAGGATAAGAAAGGTCAATAGGGAATTTATCATAATAGGAAGCGTCTGGGAATTACTTGAGAAATTCAACATAAAGAATAGAAAATTCTACAAATTCATCATGGATTGCGGTTTAGGAGAGAAAAACTCCTTAGGTTTCGGATTTCTCAATCCAATAAGATAGTCTGTCGATCTTTTTAAATAAACCCCCTCACTGAACATCGACAGATTTTTACGATTATTTTTATTCCAAAACTGCTATATATTAACATATTGAATTCTCGGGTTTGAGAAGGACTTAGTAGTGTGGAAACTAGTTTGTAATTCTTTAATAGCCTCGCCTATTATCGAGTTTGAGAAGGACTTAGTAGTGTGGAAACAATCCCACATTCTCCTATTTTATTTTCATCTAAAATTGTTTGAGAAGGACTTAGTAGTGTGGAAACCTTCTTGAACATCACTTGATACCGTTGTATCTACTAGTTTGAGAAGGACTTAGTAGTGTGGAAACTATATCAGCTCAAATGCGGAGTGAACAGACTCTTTCACGTTTGAGAAGGACTTAGTAGTGTGGAAACACATGGGAGAATCTTTCCCCTTCTTCATCCTGAAAAATGTTTGAGAAGGACTTAGTAGTGTGGAAACCAGTTGCACTCTCGCCCACTGAGCCTTTCTGTTTCCGTTTGAGAAGGACTTAGTAGTGTGGAAACTTTTTATTGCTTTTCTGTGGCTTTACCCTGAACTTACGTTTGAGAAGGACTTAGTAGTGTGGAAACCTTTTCTTCTCATCTCTTCAACAAATCTCCAGAATGGCTTCCCGTTTGAGAAGGACTTAGTAGTGTGGAAACACTTCACGGCTCCGGATGTGAGGTTTGCGTTCCCGATGGTTTGAGAAGGACTTAGTAGTGTGGAAACTGCTTTCGCATGAATGTTTTGTGGATGGTTCTGCGTATTCTGTTTGAGAAGGACTTAGTAGTGTGGAAACGAAATCCCCTGTTTTGTTGCCTATCATAGCCCTCAAGTTTGAGAAGGACTTAGTAGTGTGGAAATGCTCACACACCTTTTTGACATCAATGACTAAGTATTTGTTTGAGAAGGACTTAGTAGTGTGGAAATGCTCTATAAACCATCTCCCCAACTTTCTGAGGTAGATAGTTTGAGAAGGACTTAGTAGTGTGGAAATTTCACTATTGCACCGTTCCCGAAGCATATTGCTTCCTGTGTTTGACAAGGACTTAGTAGTGTGGAAACAACTTCTGTCATGGAAATGAGAAGTATCCCTCTAACTCTAAAGCGTCATGGTTTGGGGTGAAGCACTTTTCACTCCAGATAAGGTCCAATCTACCAGCATAACGCCATTAAAGGGCTCTTTGACAAGGACTTAGTAGTGTGGAAATAGGCATGGTAATCGTCTTCCCTTTTCATCTTTCAGAAAACCATTGTTTGAGAAGGAATTCCTTCGTAGTGTGATGTATGTAATTTTTTAAAAACACAATCTAATTTTCTATAATATGAAACAGGCGTCCATTCCAAAGGAGATTATAGAGGAACTGAAGATGATAAGGAGAGATTTAGAGTATATAAAAAAGCATATGATAGATGTAGATACCATCTTAACCATAGACGAGGAGAGAAGACTTGAAGAAAGCATAGAGGAATATAAAGAAGGAAAAACGATCAAACTTGAAGATTTTGAAAAGGCAAATGAATAGAATGTTTCAAGTTAAATTAAGTTCCCATGCCGTGCGTTTTCTCAGAAAATCTAAAAAGGAAACCTACAATAGGATCATAAAGAAAATTAAGGAGCTATCTTCTGATCCATTTCCCTCTGATGCCAAGAGAATAATTGGAAGAAAAGAGAAGGTATTCAGGGTGAGTGTAGCATAACGCCATTAAAGGGCTCTTTGACAGGGACTTAGTAGTGTGGAAATATGTTAGAATTGAATGATGTCAATACACCTAAACAAACGGTAAAGTGTTTGTCCATTTGATTATTTTTAAACATTATTACAATAATGATTATTATGAGAATGTTTGTTGACAGGAAAGAAGAACTAAAAAAGTTAATGGAGATTTCGAAATCAAAGAAACCGGAATTGGTCATAATCTATGGAAGGCGGAGGGTTGGTAAGAGCAGATTGTTGGTTGAATTCACGAATAGAGTTAATGCCCTGTATCTACTTGCCGACCTATCAAAGAATATATTGGATATATTATCAACACAGATCGGGGATAAATTTGTAAAATTTAATTCATGGGAAGATTTTTTTGAATTTATCTATAAAAGTGAGTATGATATTGTGATAATAGACGAATTTCAGTATCTCTATAATATCGACAAGGCATGGCTTACAATCCTTCAAAGATGGTGGGAAAAGATAAGGGAAAAAAATAAAAAGATAATACTTTGTGGCTCAATAATATCAACAATTTACAAGATATCAAAGGGCTACGGATCTGCGTTATATGGAAGAAAAACTCATGAAATACAGGTAAAACCTCTAAAATTCATCCACATAATGGATTTCTTCCCACATTACGATTCTGAGGAATTAATTAAGGTATATTCTGTCCTTGGCGGAATTCCAAGATACCTTGAGGAATTCGATCCAAAATTATCTGTTAATGAAAATATAAGGGAGAAGATACTTGACAAGACGAGTTTTCTATATAATGAACCAATGAATCTACTTTTTGAGGAATTTAGAGACCCATCACCTTATGTATCAATATTACTCGCGATAGTTCAGGGTTATTCGAGATTCAATGAGATTGCGGGAGTTAGTAGGATAGAGAGCCATAAACTTCCAAAATATTTATTGACCCTGGAGAGGGTGGATTTAATAGAAAAAGAGATACCGGTCACAGAGAAAAAAATAAAGGTAAAAACAACGAGGTATAGAATAAGGGATAATTTTTACAGATTCTGGTTTAGTTTCGTGTTCGGTAATAAATCTATGATAGAACTTGGCTTAGAAGATGATGTCTTTATCAAAATAAAGCGAGAATTAAATTCATATGTTGGCAAATGCTTTGAAGATTTGTGTCGGGAGATTTTATTTTATGCAGATATATTCAAATTCACTAGGATTGGTAGGTGGTGGCACAGGGATAAAGAAATAGATATTATTGCCCTGAATGAGCATACCAAGGAGATTTTATTTGCGGAGTGTAAGTGGCAAAATAATATTAATCCTGCGAAGATATGTAAAGAACTTGTAGAAAAGTCGGAGTATGTCGATTGGAATAAAAACGATAGAATTGAATACCTCGCAGTTTTTGCAAAGTCATTTTCCAAGAGGATTGACACATTTGAGGGTAGGAGAGTTTACTGTTTTGATATGAATCTAATAAAAGAAATTTGTCGATCTTTTTAAATAAACCCCCTTACTGAACATCGACAGATTTTTACGATTATTTTTATTCCAAAACTGCTATATATTAACATATTGAATTCTCGGGTTTGAGAAGGACTTAGTAGTGTGGAAACAAATTTCCTCAGTTGCTGGGACTGGATTCGCTTTCAAGGTTTGAGAAGGACTTAGTAGTGTGGAAACCTGGAAATTCTTGCGAACTGGAACAAAATCCTTTTATTTAGTTTGAGAAGGACTTAGTAGTGTGGAAACAAATTTTCATCAAAACCCCCGCACTTACATTTTGTCCTGGGTTTGAGAAGGACTTAGTAGTGTGGAAACATTATTGCTCTAATAGTATTCATCGTAAACGAACAAAGTTTGAGAAGGACTTAGTAGTGTGGAAACAGTTTTTCCAATGCTGTATTTATATCCATTTCTCCATGGTTTGAGAAGGACTTAGTAGTGTGGAAACTTAATTAAGTCTTCTTTAGTAGAGCAGACTTTTATATATGTTTGAGAAGGACTTAGTAGTGTGGAAACATAGGGAGAGATGCCCGATATGTAAGAGCAGGAAGACGGGTTTGAGAAGGACTTAGTAGTGTGGAAACTTTTCTTCTTCCTTTTGATTCGTGCCATTTCATTTTTTTCGTTTGAGAAGGACTTAGTAGTGTGGAAACCTTCTTTAGTTCATCTTTGATGTCGTAAGCATTGTATAGTTTGAGAAGGACTTAGTAGTGTGGAAACCTCTATTCTGATGTATATCTTACCGCTATTGGTCCTCGTTTGAGAAGGACTTAGTAGTGTGGAAACGGTGGCTTGGGCGGTGGGGGTCTTTTCAAGTTGGAAAGGTTTGAGAAGGACTTAGTAGTGTGGAAACCTGTTATATCATACCTGTCTGCCTCTTTATCCTCTATATGTTTGAGAAGGACTTAGTAGTGTGGAAATGTAGTAAGGGTTTGATGTTAGTAGGGCGTTGGGACAAGTTTGAGAAGGACTTAGTAGTGTGGAAATTTCACTTGTTTTTCCTCAGCAATGTAGCCACTCACAATGTTTGAGAAGGACTTAGTAGTGTGGAAATAACTTCTGTCATGGAAATGAGAAGTATCCATCTAACTCTAAAGCGTCATGGTTTGGGGTGAAGCACTTTTCACTCCAGATAAGGTTAAATCTATCAGCAGAGCGTCATTAAAGGGCTCTTTGACAAGGACTTAGTAGTGTGGAACGGGATTAATTTACTTTATTAAAGTGGAACAGAACTGGTAGTGAATACTAACAGGACTTGATAATTAGATGTTGATTTTTCAAATTGATTTTTTAAAATCAAATTCTTTATAAATAATTGTACTTCAAAAATCAAATGGAAAGGGAAAATATATTCCAGATACTTAGAGAGCAAAGCCCCTGGCTAACATCAAGGGAAGAGATAAAAAGAGATGAAAAGGTTCAGGAGGCATTTTCCAGAGAAAATAGATTGCTCTACGAATTTGAAAGAAGAGAAAACCTCCTAATTACTGGTCCAAGACAATCTGGGAAGACAACATACCTAAAATTAATCATCTATGATCTTCTCATAAATAAGAATGTTAGGAATGATAGGATTGCATACATATCCTGCGAGCCATTGGACGACTTTAATGATATAATCGACCTCTTCAGATTTTTTCATAGAGAGAATTTTAGGTATATATTCCTTGATGAGATAACCTTCGTCAAGGAATGGGAAAAGGGAATAAAATACATCTTAGATTCAAGACTAAAATCTGGAAAGATAATATATATAACGGGCTCTTCCACATTATTTCTGAAAAGGGAAAGTTTTCCGGGAAGGAGTATATCACAAGTTTATCACCTACCAGTAAATTTCAAGAAATTCGTTCAATTATTTGGGTCGAAGAATCTAAATAAAAACATTGACAAGAAACCCGAACTGTTTATAGAGGAATTAAATCATCTATTCCTGAAATATGTGCACTGCGGTGGCTTTCCGGAGCCAATGTATGAATTAATGGAGGAAGGAAAGATAAGCGAAAAAACTATTGATGCAATATACACATGGATAATTGGGGATATAGGAAAATTAGGCTACAGCGTTAGAATTTCAAACAGTGTTATAAAGGGTATAGTAAAGAATTATTCAACAAGATTTTCACTAAACTCATTGGCGAAGGAGATGGAAATCTCCGCTCATAAGGTTGTTAGAGATTATCTGGAGTTATTGGAAAATTTAATGCTTATAAAACAGGTGTTCTTCCTTGATATAGAAAAGAAGGCGGTATCCTATAGAAAGGAGAGGAAGGTCTATTTTATAGACCCATTCCTATTTAGATTGTTCCTTAAGAAATTCTTCTTTAGGGATATAATTGATGAAGATATACCAAAAATCGTTGAGGGAGTTATAGCAGACCACATATTTAGAGAATATAATGAGGTATTTTATTCATATAACGGCAGAGAAATAGACTTCATATCCCTGAAACCGGAGATGACGGGAATTGAAGTGAAGTGGAGTAATGTGCCTAAAAAAAGAAAATTCCACAAGATGGACAACTATTATATTCTTTCAAAAAATAAGATTCTATCAGAGGATGGGATTATCCCCGTGTGTTTGTTTCTTATAGAGTAGGGAATTTTCCAATTTCTTTTATCCAGTCGTAATCCTTGACCATATCCTTTGCAATTTTTTCTACCTCTGAAAAGAGATCCATAGTAGATTTCATATCTATCGGCTCCAGTCCATGCGCCATAATAGAATTGTTTCTTTTACTCAACAGTTCCCATATCTTTTTATTCTCGAGATAAATATCATCTGCATTATCCCATCCCAAATCTTTCAGTAATTCAAATTTTTTCTTTAGCCCCAATTTTAATTTTCCCTTCTCATCTACGCAATCTTTATATTTTTCTACATCAACACCCCTATTTTCAAGATCCTTGAGTGTAAATTTCTTGTCAGATAAATCATCCAGCCCATATTCCTGCAATTTAATCTGTGCGATCAATTCAAATGCTCTGTAGAGTCTAGCAATTGCATCGTCATATTTCCCTTCAGAGATTCGCCTCTCTGCGTTGTTTATCAACTCGCATAGTATTATTTTCGGATCACCTTCTTGCAATCCTCTAAAATAGTCTTTGGATATTTTTAGGTAATCATCTATATTCCTTAGGATATCACTAGAAAACCCAACCATCTCCAATCTTTTTATCACATCATTTACAATACCTAATGCATATCTATTTTGTCCACGATACTCAATCTTCCTAAATCTGAACCTATCAATATTCTTAATAAGTATTATGAAATCTATTAGTATAGTCGCTGTTATCTGAAGTTGTTTTGATTTTTCTGAATCGTCAACAAGTCTATCGATAATACTCTTTAAAATATTTATAGATGTATCATATTGGTATCTATTGAAGTAATCAATCGCTCTAGTCAAATTTTTTTCGGCAATTAAATAGTAAGGATATTGCTCATCTTTAACTATCATTCCCTCCGTTACAATACCTACTCCCCCCTTGTCTCTCTTTTCTCCGCCAACATAAACAAAACTACATCCATACTCAGATCCTGCTAACACAATACCTGCAGACATGCTTTTTGTTCCGCCAGTATGATTTATAAAAATCCTTGCAGTGGGATATTCCTTCTTAATTTTTCTTATTATATCTCTCGAAATTTCATAGGCCTCTATTATGCTCTCAGCATCATCTATAATCGCACTTCTATATTTTCCTATATCTAAATTGGTGTTCTCCACTATTTTACCTATGATGGGATTAGTTTCCTGCGAAGCAATAAAATAAACAAAATCAGGACATCTATTCTTAATACTTTCAATCAAAGGCTCTGGCGTCCCACCAACAGAAATAATCATCACTTTCATCTTTCTAATATTTCCATAACAATATCCTTTGCCTTCAATCAATCTTATTTTTTCTTACTGAAATATTTTATACATATCTCAAGCAACTGCTCATACAATCTCTTTTCGTCTGTAACGCAATACTCCTTCTTTTTCTCTTCATCCCAAAAGTAGATTTTTTCATCATCCCAACCGTGTAACCTGTATTTTTCACCCATTCTCAAATCTCATCCACCCCAACGGTTCTTTTTGTGAGGTGAATTCTATGGATTTTGGATAAGGAGGAGTAAGTTTATCTTCTTTTATATTTCTGTTAAATTTCCCTAACCTCAAAGTATTAACAATTCTTTGAGCTAAATTCACATCCTTCTCCTCAATCAGTTTTATTAATGTTTGATAGGTTGTGCCAACACCAAATCCTATTCTGATAGAATTTTCTGTATCTATACCCCTTAATACTTCACAAAAATTTCTACCATTACTCGCCTTTCTACATAATTCAATTTCCCTATCAATAGCCCATCTATTGAATTCTCTCAGAGTATCTTTTATGTGTGTAAGCATTTTTTCTTCTTCTAAATTACCTTCATCCAAACCAAGAATTTCAAGTTTATCCTTCAATAATGGATACTCTTGGTTGCTATCTAAGACTGCTTTTATCTGGGGATTTAATGATATTGAACCATTAAATTCTATACCCTTCTTTACAACTTCAAGATAGTTTATCAGACTGACCTTTCTGTTTCCTCTTCTAGTTCTAATAATAGCCCAGTTTTCAAATTTATTATTTCTCTTTAGAGAATACCCAACAATCTTTTCTATCTCAATAATATTAGATATATCTTTTTCATTAGGCATAAAATCAGAAATATGTAGGAATTTCAATAAGTCATATTTTGCATCGTATCTTCTATCATTTAGTTGAAATACTTTGCTAATAAATTCATTGCAGATATTTTTCTTTTTCTTCTCTAATGGTAAATTCGAGCGAAGTGTTTTATAGATACAGGAATCTATCTTATCCCTCAAATTATCATAATCTTTGCAGATATATTTCCACAAAAGAGCGGTTCTAATAGCACCTTTGATGGAACTTCCGGGGATATAGGGAAGATAGTTCGATGTTTTTATTTGTTCTCTTATTTCACCCCTCAAGTCATCTTTTAGATCATCTAAATTTAAAACCGGATAAGAGTAAAGTATTTTTATATCACTAAACTTAGCAAAAAAGTTTTGAAGTTCTATGGATTTAGTCTTTAATTCTTGCTCTTTTCTTCTTTTTTCACCTCTTAAATTCTCCAATTTTCTGTCTTTTCTCTTTCTTGCCTTTTTTATTTCTTCAGTTAATTTAGATATCTCATCAGAAATCCTAGAAACCTCTTCCAAACCTCGTAATAAGGTCTCTCTATTTTCCTCATCAAGTTTTCTATAGAGATCACTAAATGATAGCCTGTTAATTCTATTTTCTGTAGTGAAATATTCTACTCTACCATACGAATTGCCAGTTCCGATATGCACAGGAGTTAAGGTTTCAAGTTTTATTTCCATTTTTATCTTGATTTAATGTAGTATGCGATTCCGTTCAGTGAAGTTCTGGTATCTGCAATATCAATCAGTTTTCCTTTAACCTTGTTAAGTTTGAAGTATGAACCTTCCTCAAAGAATATGTATGGAGGTATATGAAACCCGTTCTTTGTGAACCCTTTTATTTCCTTAATTTGATAGTATTTATCACAAGATTTTATCAATCTCATCTCATCTTCAGCAGGATGATACTTAGATAACAAGGTCATTCCTCCGCTACATGGTTCATTTAATTCAATTTCTTTTATATCCCTGAGCATAACCTTACCAAACCCTATAGAAAAATCCTGACTCATCCCCCTGTCCTCAAGAAGTTTAATGGCAGTCTTTATGAGCTTTAATATATCTCTGCTCGTCTTTACCAGGAAGAATAAATCACAATTATAGAAATATGCCTGTGAGTAGAATATAGTGCTACCATATGTGTATCTATTCAGTACATTTTTTGTAATTTCATATCTTTTAATTAAAAAATTCCTCTCTTCCACTCCACTCTCTTCATCAATATATAGGCATCTTTTATCTAATTTCCACTCTCCACTCTCAATTTTTTCAAATATATCTCCAAGTCCGGGTTTGCTATTAAGCATCTCTTCAAAAACACTTTGAGATACAAATCTTGTATTTTTAATATCTTTTATCTTGGCAAAAACCTTTATATCCTCGGATTTCTCTGAAAGGTCTTTATCATATTCAAATTGGTATATTGGCATTGGAAAGAAAAGTGTGTCTTTTATCAACGGGAATGATGATGAAATTCTCGTTTCACCAGTTTTTACTGAATTGTAGAATTCATTAAATTTATCTCTATCTAATTCTGAGATGGCACTTGCAATACTACCGAATATCTTTATTGAATCTACCTCTGCCATGAAATTTGATTCTGGGCTTAATATCACAGCGGTATGGATTGCCATCTTTACTTGCTATAATCCTCGGCATTTTTCTCCTTGGCGGAGGTTATCCTGAATTCAATCTTTCCATAACCTCTTGAACCACTACCACCAATGTAGCTATCTTTGAGGAGTTCTATTCCTTCCTTTAATTTATTTTTCAATTTCTCTTCGTCATCTCCTTCATAGATACTTAAAATTATCTCCCCCTCAAACTTGGATCCGGCTGGCACCCTCTCCATAAATCTCGGATTTGCTGCAGATGTCACTCTATTAATCACATTCTCACCTTTCACCTCTGTTCCTTCAACAATTTCCTCGCTTTTATCCCACCACTTCAATGTATCATCAGTTGGATAGGCATCTCTAAATATCAATCTTGACCTAATAAATTCCTCGCTTTTATCACTAGCACCTATGCCAAAGAGTGTACAAATCAAACATGGTGTGCCATCCTCTTTCTTAGCATCTGGGCATGTCTTGATGTCTTCTTTACTGTTTTTTGGTATGTGTCCATCCTTTAGATCTAATAGAGACCTCAACTTACCCTTTAGTGAGGATCCGGGAATTATTGGAACATACTCCGGATTTCCTTTCTCATTAATTCTCTTATAAGAGCGTATAACAGGGTTATCTACTCCACCAATCTTCACAGCCTCCTTTGTACCGCCAATATGCATTCCCGTCTTCAGTTCAATTTCATAGCTGTATATTATATTTTTTAATAATCTCATCTTAACCACCTCCATAGTATTTACAGTATGCTACAACAGCTTCTAGAATTTTCCTAGCATTCTTAAATTTCTCTATTTTGTTTCCGCCATCTTCATTAACTCCTTTTTGAATTTTGGATATCAACTTAACAAACTCCTCTGGACATAATCCTCTAGCTCTTGCAAACTTCACTTTTGGTATCAAAAGTGCCAACTCTGCGTCCAAATTAAAGTCGGGTTTATCGAGTTTTCTCTCTATAGACACAATTTCATCAAAAAATTTTCTTAATTGCGTTATTTTTATCTTACCTCTCAGATGCTGCTTTACAAAATTATCAATGTCCCCATTTTCTGGCATTAATCTCTCAAATTCAGGATTTTCCAAATCCTCTGGAAACCAAGCCAAAGGATCATCATGTTGTCTTTGTGGTATTTTTATCACCTCCAATTTTTAATCCATATCTCTGTAATAAGCTATAAAGTGATACCGCAACATCTATTATCTCAAAGTTATCCAATATACTTCTCTCCAATCTGTATCTCTTATTTTTATCCTTACCCTTCCAATTTCTCACAATGAAGTACTTTACATAGGGAACATGGGAACCTCTTGGTATCTTTGGTCTACCAGATGTCACATCTTCATTGCTCTGCCTATGTATTTCCATCAATTGATATAATGTTCCAGAACCGAGTTCATCCTTATTCTTGTGAAATTCATCTACCAATTTGATAACACTTTTATACTCCTGCCATAAGAGCGCCCTATCAAAAATTGTTATTTTATCCTTTTTTGGAATGAAAATATGTCCACATTCTTTGCACTTCCATTTCCATTTCTCTGTGATTTCTTCAACATTTTCGCTACCACACCTCTCACATTTCTTAATACTCTTGCTTTTCTCAAGAGCCTCATCTGAATACTCAACCAACCTCTTGACAGGGAATTTGTAGTGAGCCATTTCAATTCCGGCAGATATCGTTATATTTGGATTTTTAGAGACCCATCCGCGGAATAAATCCCTTAACCTCTGAGAGAATTTTATGATGTTATCGAATCTTCCAGCAACTATTAAATCGTCACCTCCAGAAAATATTACATAACACTCATATCTTTCTGCCAACTCATTTATGTAATATGAGAAAAATAAATCAAAGAGGAAACTCAGCATACTTATCCTCGAAATGCTTCTCAATTTCTTCCTTATTCCTTTGGAGAATATCCATCCTAAGTTATCTACATCTGCTTTGAAGATAGCAAGTTTTGCATGCTCATTTTTATCTTCCAGCTCTGTTATTATATCAAAACTCTTTACCCTGCCTTCATCTGTTGGTACATACCTACCAATTAATTTAAATCCTCGCATACATTTCATTCCTTTATCTAGGAAGTTGGTGCTGTTTAATGAATATACTGCCAGATTCTCACCATTTGGTGATGAAGGCTTACCCTTAAAGAGATTGTAACTTATCTTAAAACTTTCTAATTCTATTGTGAAATCGCCTCCATTACCAGTATACCTTAGGATATGTGTAAAATCTGCAACCTTATCCCCAATGTTTGTGAGATTATTGCACACGCTACATAGATCTCCTTCCTTCTTTTTATTTATTCCACAAACTACGCATATTTCTCTTTCTACGGATGGTCTGTTTCTGTTACCAAAAAATCCTTCATCAAATATCTCATTAAACTTTAACTTCTTTGCCTTCTCTGTTTCTACGCTAAGTTTCTCTCTGAATTCCGAATAATTTTTTATGTCTTCATCACTTCCTTCAAGATACGCAACTGCCAGATAAAGCAATGTACCGAAGTTTTTATGAAGGTACTCATTAAATTCCTTTTTTATTTTCTCTATACTTACTCTATTATTTTTAGTATTTGGAGCAAGTATAATAAAGTGTCCACCACTCTGTAGCAGTATATTTGTTTCAAATAGATTTAATTTTCTTAGAATACAGGTAACACAGGCATCTACAATAAGATTTATGAAAAAACTTCTACCTCTTAATCTCTTTGCAGATTTCTCTGCAGATTGCATTGGTTTTTGTGCATAAAAGATAAAATCTTGGATTCCTGATACATCTCCTTCTATGAGAAGATATGGTTTTTCTTTATCTTCTGCTCTATATTTGCATACAGCTATTGCAGCAGTAGTCTTAAGATGATCATACAGTGGGATATCTGGAATATCTCTGTAAATTGCGGAAGGGATAAATCTGAGATACTTGAAGAATATATAGTTTAATGAATTAACATAATCGATGAAATTTAGATTTAAATCATTTAATTTCATCATATCCTCTTCAAATTCCACCCAAATTTCTTTATATCCCCTCCTTTGAAGTTGCAGTATATCCTTCTTTGGATACACGACTTCATTACCCTTAGTTAGTACATCAGTTAACGGAACTATTGGATAGTAAAATCTTTCCTTAAAACTCTGATCAAGTGAAATATTGCAAAAAGGTGAAAGTAACGGTTCTTTATCAGGGTCCCCCGTTTCATCCTCTTCCCTTTTTTCTCTCTCAGTCGCGGATAGATGATCCGAGTTTGTTATGACGTTCAGAACCTCATTATAGTCCTTATATTTCAACCTCTCTTTATTGTGGTGGGAGAGGATTATGTCGTTGAGAATTTTCTTTTCATTATCATTAAGAATATTTTCGGGGATATATCCATCTACAAATCCCGCACTCCATTTAGAATGTGCACCCCCATATCCGCAATCTATATTCTCATATTCTTTATTTAAATTTGTTCTGGCTCTCTGTAAAAACTTCCCAATATCATGCAACAATGCCCCCAATACTAAAATTCTCTCCTCATCATTCATTTTTTCAATTTTCTCAACCTTAGGAGTATTTTACCAGTCTTGGAAATTTTTATCCTTAGATTTCTACCACTCCTCTCTAATATCACAAGACCCTGCTCCTTTAGTTGATCCAAGATTACGGAGAGTGTTGAATCCTTTATCCTCAATTCCCTTGCCAGTGAAGTCATCGAGTCATACTCACTTTCCATCAATTTCTCAAGAATTCTTTCCCTTGTTGACCTATCCTCAATTACTGAATTTAACTTTATCTTTAACATCGGCATATCCACATACTCCATGGAACCATCATCCCTTTTAAAGATATAGAAGGCATCACCTCCAAGATATGAGCATAGAATATAACAAGCATGAGACATAACCTTTGTTCCACCAGTTATATTGGATATTATCTCCTTGTCTTTATTCTCAGATACAACATCTATTAATTTTTCCATTATGTCATCCAATTTTTCAGGATCTACAAGGACAATTTCTGTGTCGTATATATATTCAATTCTTTTCTTTATATCGTGGGCATATCTTTCGGTTTTATTTGACGCTATAAGATAGACCTTTTCGATATTTTTGACATATTTGAAACCTTCGTATATCGGTTTTATCTGCTCCCCGACTGGAACGAACATGATTGCCATTTTTTTGAGGAAAGAAGGAGGGCATATAGATGCCGTTCAGAATATTCTCTTAAAATTTATTGCGTGCATATTTATAAATGGTATCCCTAATGATTAGGTCTTAAGCCTAAATATTAGTGATTAAATATAAATATATGAAATTCTACTTTCCCTTTATGAAGATAAACGGTCAGATAATTCAGAGTTATTTCGTCTGTAAAAGACAGACATGGTTTCTTTTAAATCATATTTCATTTAGTCACGAATCAGATTTAATGATGCGTGGCAGGATAGTACATGAGAAAACATTTAGGAGAGAAAGGAAGAATTTAATTCTTGATGGAATAGCGATAGATTTCAAAAGAAATAAAAGGAATATTGTTATTTTTGAGATTAAGAAATCTAGCAAGATGGAAAAGTCTGCGGAGTGGCAGTTGTATTTTTATCTTCTTTATCTTAAGAGGAAGGGTATAGATGCTACCGGAGTACTAACTTATCCCAAGGAAAGGAAGAGAAAAAATATAGCGCTGGATAAAGATAAAGAAATGCAACTCGAGGAGATAATTGCCGATATTTTGAGACTTTCAAGTGAGGAAGAACCTCCAAGGGCAAAGAGGAAAAAATACTGTGCGAGATGTTCCTATTACAATCTTTGCTGGGTTTAATATGAAGGAGATGGTTTATATTCTTACCGAGGGGGTTTTGTATAGGAAGAAGAGCACACTGTTTTTTCAGAATTTTGAGGGAAAGAGAGTATTTCCTATAAATTCAATTTCTGAGATTATATGCTGTTCAAGAGTTACTATAAAGAGTGGCTGTCTAAGTTATCTAATGAAGAAGAGGATACCGATCCATTTCTTCAATATGTATGGCTGGTATCTTGGAAGTTTGTATCCGAGAGAGTTCTTGATATCCGGAAGGGTGATAGTCAGGCAGGCGGAGCATTATCTCAATGATGAGAAGAGGTTAAGAATTGCAAAGGAAATTGTGAGAGGTACTAAGCACAATATACTGAAGACACTGGAGTATTACAAAAATAGAGGTAGAGATATAGATACGGAGATTATAGAGGAGATAGATATAGATTCTTGCATTAATATCCCCGAATTGATGTCATTTGAAGGTAGAATATGGAGTCTCTACTACAAATTATTTGATAAAATTCTGAGAAAATTCAAATTGAGGAGGAGAGAAAGACGACCACCAACAAATGAAATTAATTCCTTAATAAGTTTTGGTAATTGTATGCTATATACAAAATGCCTAACAGAAATCTATAACACATATCTAAATCCGGCAATTTCTTTTCTACACGAGCCATCAGACAGGAGATTTTCATTGGCATTGGATATAGCAGAGATATTTAAGCCGTTATTCGTTTCAAGGACAATATTCTCATTGATAAATAAGAGAAAAATTGATGAGAGTTGTTTTGATAGAGTAAATAGAGGAGTATTGTTGAACGATAAGGGCAAGAGGATATTCATCGAAAATTTTGATAAGAAATTAAACACCACCATCTTTTACCCACAACTTAGAAGGAGGGTGAGTTATTCAGAGGTCATAAGGCTGGAGTGTTATAAACTGATGAGGCATGTTCTTGGAGATAAGGAGTATAAAAGCTTTAAGATGTGGTGGTGATGTACGCTATAGTAGTAT
>Ga0190363_1000045_pt1 | contig 66371 bp, 66 predicted proteins | sample 48721867_MG_FD_161272 | JGI IMG/M metagenome (GOLD analysis project Ga0190363, IMG submission 161272) | Hydrothermal vent microbial mat bacterial communities from Southern Trench, Guaymas Basin, Mexico - 4872-18-6-7_MG | ecosystem: Environmental > Aquatic > Marine > Hydrothermal vents >...
TTTAAAGAGAGGAAAAGATATAGAAATAGAATTGGAAATTTCATTAAAAGAGACATTAAAGCCTTTAAAGAAAGAGGTTGTTTTGACAAAATATATTGTCTGTCCTCGTTGCCAAGGAAGTGGAGCAGAACCTGGAACAAAAATTAAAGAGTGCTTTTCTTGTCGGGGAACAGGAAGAGTTCATCAAATTAAAGAAACCTTTTTTGGCTCTTTTACTCGTTATGTAGTTTGTCCCGAATGTAAAGGTGAAGGTTACTACCCAGAACATCCCTGTATAGTTTGTCATGGGGAAGGAAGAATAAAAGGGACTGAAAAAATAGAAATTTCTCTGCCAGCAGGATTAGATAACAATCAAGTGATAAAAATTTCAGGAAAAGGAGATGCAGGAAGGAAAGGAGGAAAACCAGGAGATTTATATGTAAGAATTCTTGTTAGAGAAGATCCAATTTTCGAAAGAAAAGGAGATGATTTATATTTACAAATTTTTGTGCCATTTTCCGTTGCGGTTTTAGGAGGAAAAGTAAAAGTTCCGACTTTAGAAGGAGAAAAAATTTATTTGAATATTCCTCCGGGGACCGAACCTGGAAGGGTTTTTAAAATTCCTAAAAGAGGAATTCCACATTTTGTAGGATATGGAAGAGGAAATTTGTATGTAGAGGTGTCAATAGAAATTCCTAAAAAATTGACAAAAAAACAAAAAGAATTATTAAAAAAATTAAGAGAGGAAGGATTGTAAAAATTTTATTTGCCCCCATAGCTTAGTGGCAAAGCAGTGGCCTTTTAAGCCATTGACCCGGGTTCGATTCCTGGTGGGGGCACAAATTTTTTGCCTCTTTTTTATTTTGGAAACCTTTTTGGGTTTTTAATTTAATTTATGACAAAGTTTTATCTTGAAACTTATGGATGTAAATTAAATCAAGCAGATTCAAATATAATTAAAGATATTCTTGAGAAAGAAGGATATAGAGAAACTTCAGAGAAAAAGGCTGATTTTGTAATCATAAATTCTTGTGGGGTTTTAGAGAAAACAGAATTAAAAATTTTTAAAAGGATAAAAAAACTTAAAAAAGAAGGAAAGAAAGTAATTTTGGCAGGATGCCTTCCTTTGATTTCTTTTGAAAAGGCAAAAAAATTGGCTGATGGAATTTTGGGACCAAAAAATTTATTATCTTTGCCAAATTTAATAAAAGAAATTTCAAAAGGGAAAAAGCCAATCTTTCTAAAAGATGAAGAAATTGACAAAATCAAGTATTATCCAATAAAAAAAGAAAAATTAAAAGTCTCCATTGTAATTCCCATTTCAGAAGGTTGTCTGGGAAATTGTAGTTTTTGTGCCACAAAATTGGCAAGAAAAAGATTAAAAAGTTTTTCTAAAAAAGAAATCTTAGCGAAAATCAAAAAGGCTATTGAGTTGGAATTTAAAGAAATTCAATTGACCTCTCAAGATTTGGCAATTTATGGATTAGATAAAGGAAGGTTTTTGTTGCCTGAATTGTTAAGTGAAATTTCTAAAATTGAAGGAGATTTTAAAGTAAGATTAGGAATGATGGAGCCTTTTTTTGCTAAAAAGATTTTAAAAGAAATTTTTTCCATTTTAAAATCTGAGAAATTTTATAAATTTTTACATTTACCTTTGCAATCTGGTGATAATGAGGTTTTAAGGTCAATGAATAGAAATTACAAAGTAGAAGATTTTTTGGAAATTGTAGAAAAATTTAGGGAAAATTTTAAAGAGTGTGTTTTAGCTACAGATATAATCTGTGGTTATCCTTCAGAAACAAAAAGAGCTTTTGAAAATAGCCTGAAAATAATTGAAAAGATAAAACCTGAAATTTTACATATTTTTAAATTTTCTCAAAGAAAAAATACTAAAGCTGAAAAATTAAAAGATTTTCCAGATAAAATTAAAAAAGAAAGAACCCGCCTTTTAACTTCTCTTTGGAAAAAGATAAATTTAGAAAAAAACAAAAAATATATCGGAAAAAAATTAGAGGTTTTGGTTGTAGAAAAAAGAGAAAAAAATTTTTTAGCAAGAGCTAATTCTTTTAGAGCAGTAATTCTTAAAAGAGGAAAATTGGGAGAGAAAAAAAGAGTAAAGATAATTGACGCAAAAGTAAATTATTTAATGGGGGCTTAAAATTTTTAGTCTTTTGTATAAATTTTGATAGCTTTTCCTTCTATCAAGGCCTTTGCTATTTTTTTTCTCGCTGAAATTAAAATTCGACTTAAAGTGCTTTGAGAAATTTTCATTTTTTTAGCAGCTTTTTCCTGGTCTAAATTCTTTAAATCACAAAGTCTCAAAGCTTCTAATTCATCTAAAGTTAATTCTACCTCTTCTAATTGAGAAAGAGGAATAGCTCTTGGTTTAAAATAAATCACATTTGGAGAAAAAGAAACTCTTCTGGGTTTTTTGGGTCTTACCATAAAAAGAATTTGTTTAATTTTTGATAAATACTTTCAATTTCCATTTTTGCTTTTAATTTAGTTTCTAAAATTGGCTTTAAATAATTTATAGCTTGAAAGATTTTTTTATCATAAGATATCTTTCCTAAAAATTTATCTTGAGCCCATCTTTCCATTTTTTCTGTCAATTTTGGGTTAATATCCCATTTATTTATTACCAAACCCCAGGGAATGTTAAAATGATAAATTAGTTTTAAAATCTTTTTTAAATCAGAAAAACCTGAAATTGTAGGTTCTGTAATTAAAATAGCAAAATTTGTATCTCTTAAAGAAGAAATTACAGGACAACCAGTTCCAGGAGCAGAATCAATAAGCATTATTTTATAATTAAATTTTTCTCCTTCTTTTTTAATCTCATCAACAATTTTACCAGATCCTGTCTCTCCTGGAAAAAGCTGGCCCGAAACTAAAGGAAATCCATATTTTGTTTTTTTAATCTTAATTTGGCCTGTTTGGAAAAGTCTCAATTTAATTGCTCCTTGAGGACAAATTATCTCACAAGCTCCACAGCCTTCACATAAAAATGGGTTCAAATGAGGTTTCCCTTTGATCATTTTTATTGCTAAAAAACGACAATTTTTCTCGCACAAACCGCAACCTTTGCATTTTTTAAAATCAAATTCTGGTTTTTTAGAAACAAAAACTGGAATTTTTTTATCCCATTTTTCAACTTCATTCAACCAAATAGCCAAATTAGGAGTATCCGCATCACAATCTAAAGCTACTATTTTTTCTTTTTTAGAAAAGAGCATTGATAGAGCAGAAGTTAACATTGACTTTCCCACTCCTCCCTTTCCAGAGACAACACTTATTTTTAATTTTTTATTTCCATAAATCATCTTTTAAAAATCATTGAAATTAAAAAAATTAAACCACTCACTATTATAATTAAAGGACCAGCTGGTAGACCTGTTATTTTAAAAAACAAAATCCCTAAAATGGAAGAAATTCCTCCAAAAACTTTTGCTAAAAGGGTATATTGAAATAAATTTTTGCTAAGATTTCGTGAACTGGCAGCGGGTATGGCAACCAAAGCTGCAGTCAAAAGTCCTCCTACCATTTTTACACCCAAAGCAACAATAATGGCAATACAAAAGAGATAAACAAAATTATATTTTTTAACATTAATTCCTTCAGCCTTAGCTAAATCTTCGGAAATATTAATCAAAACCATTTGAGAATAGATTTTTTTGATAATTAAAAAAATAAAAAGACATAAAATAGCGGTAATAATTGTTTCTCCAAAGCTAACTTTTGTGATATCACCAACTAAAGCGCGCTCAGCTTTTTCAATTGGTAAAAACAAAAAGGCAATAGCAACACCCAAAGCAAAAACAATTGCAGTTAAAGCTTCCATTGGTAATTTTGTTTTTATTTCAAATAGCCAAATTAAAATTATTCCCAAAATAACAAAAGGGAAAGCCCCCAAAGAAACATCAAAGCCATAAATTAAAGCCAGGGCAATACCAGGCAAAGTTAAATGCCCCAAAGGCCCTGCCACCAAAGCCATTCTTTTTGAAAGCATCAAAGTTCCCAAAAAGCCTGCTACTCCTCCAATAAAAATTCCACAAATTAAACTTAAAAAGAATTGAAAATCCATAAAATTTAGAATTTGGAATTTGGAAATTGAAATTTGGAAATTTTTTTAGTGTCTATGGTGTTCATAAAATTTTACTTCGTGTCCATAAAGCTTTTCTAAAATTTCTGGAGACAAAATTTCTTTTGGGGTTCCCTGACAAATAGGACATTTATTTAAACAAATTACAAAATTTGAAAATTTATAAACTACACTTAAATCATGGGTTACCATAAAAATTGTCAAATTTCTTTTTTCTTTCAATTCTTTTAATAGATGATAGATGGTTTTTTGACCTGCGATATCAATACCAGTAGTTGGTTCATCAAAAAGCAAAACATCAGGATCTTTAGAGAGAGCCCAGGCAATTAATATTCTCTGAAATTGTCCTGAAGATAAATCTCCTATTTTTTTGTTTAAAAAATCTTTTTTAAGGCCTACCAAATTTAAAATCTCTTTTGCTTTTTGTTTTGAAATTCCTTTTAGCTCAAAGAACTCTTTTACATTTAATGGAATATCTTTTATAAAAGGCAATCTTTGAGGAACATAACCAATTTTTATTTTTGGTTTCCAAAAAATTTCTCCTTGATAAGGCAAAATCCCCAAGAGAGTTTTTAACAAAACTGTTTTTCCTGCTCCATTGGGCCCCAAAATCGTCAAAACATCACCTTCTTTTACTTCAAAAGAGAGGTCTTTAATGATGTCTTGGCCATCTAATTTAACATTTAAATTTTTTACTTTTAAAATTAAATTCTCTTTCATCTTTTAATTAAATAACTTTGACATTTAAAATTTGAAGAACCAAAATTTTTAATTGGTTTTCTCTTCTTTGAAATTTGTTTAGTAATATGATCAAACAGATAAAAAATGCCAAAACAAAACATACACATAGTATAACACAGACATTTGGAGGCATTAATTATTAAGATTAAATCTGTCTTTTTTTACAGCTTCTTCATCAAAAGGTTCAAGAAATAGTGTTTCCTCAATCGCTTTTATTTCATGATATACAAATGGATTTATCTTTATAATCTTTGGACCTTCAATGATAATTTTTTCAGTTTTACCTGATTTCAAATCTTTCAGATAATACTCAACTTTACCTTTTAAAATAATGTTGATTTCTGGATTTTTTGAAGCGACTAAACCTTTATGATAATGCTCTCCAGCAACACAACCTTTTCTTAAGATTAAATAAATCCATTTGTCTCCACTCGCTGAATAACGATAAACAATCTTTCCAGGTTTATCTTTCCATTTTTCTAATTCTTCAATTTGGTACATAATAACCTGTTTAACTTATGATCTGAAAGAATTGACTTTTCTCAAAAATTCTCTCTAAACCATACTTAACATCATAAGTTAAACATCCTTTGGTTATTATACATAAATTTTTAAGGTTTTGGTCTTTTTCTCTTTTGAACTTCTTTTATATCTAAAGGTAAAACCTTAGGTTTTTTTGCTTCATAAACAGAAATAACATTTTTAAAACCAGAAAATTCCTTTTTAATCTCTGAGATTTCTTTTTTAGTTAAAGGTTTTACCCTACAAGGTCTTAAAGGGGTATTGATTTGAATTTCGTCAGGATCTATCTCTCTGGCAATATTTATCATTTCTCTGACAAAATTTTTATTTTCTTTGACAAACATCATCTGAAGAGCAAATTTTCCGGCAAAATTTTTTCTAAAAGATTTTATCCCTTCAATATATTTTTTAAATGAAATTTCTCTGACAGGATTGTTTATTATTCTAAAAGATTCTTCATCAAAGGCATCAAGTTTTGCCACTACAATGTCTAATTTTTTTAAAGCATTTTTTACCTCTCTTTTGCCCAACAAACTGGAATTGGTCAAAATGGCTAAAGGTAAATTGGTTTTTTTTCTTAAAAATTTGATGATTTCTAAAAGGTTTTTAGCCAAAGTAGGTTCCCCTGTACCTGAAAAAGTAATAACATCTGCTTTAGCTTTGGGCAAACTCTTAGTTAAATCTTTTAAAATTCTTTCTGTTTTTACATAAATTTTTCTTTTGAGGGTCTTTTCTTTTGTTTTTCCCAATTGACAATAAATACAATCAAATGAACAAACCTTTTTGCTTTTACAAATTAAATCTACTCCCAAAGATCTTCCCAATCTCCAAGAAGAAACTGGGCCATAAACTGTTTTCATTTTATTTAAATTTTTCTAAAATTTTAAAATCTCTTTTTAAGATCTCTTTCATATTAATATTATAAGTAGCTACTGCCGGATGATAAAAAGGAATGATTTTTATTTTTTGGAAAAGATTTTTCACCTCAAATACTCTACCATGAATTTTACTAATGGGTGCTATTTCCTCTTTTAGTCCATATTTTTCCATCAAAAATCTCATTGAATATCTTCCTAAAGGACAAATAATTTTTGGTTTTATAATCTCAATTTGTCTTTCCAAATAAGAAGAACAAGCAAAAATCTCTTCGTTTTTTGGATCCCTATTTTGCGGTGGCCGACATTTTAACAAGCTACAAATGTAAACTTTTTCTCTTTTTATACCAACTAACTCTAAAAGTTCATTTAAAATTTTACCCGCTTTACCACAAAAAGGACGACCAGTTTTTGCTTCGTTTAATCCAGGGGCTTCACCAACAAACATTATTTTTGCTCTTGGATCTCCTTCTCCAAAAACAGGATAAAACCCGTGCTTTTCTCTTTCTCTAAAAAGCTGACATTTTTTACAATTTAACACCTCTTTTTTTATTTTTTCTAATTGTTCCATTTACAAAGATAAAACCCTCACAGAGTGTGAGAGGTAATTTGCAAATATGTATTACTCAGTTAAACAAAAAAATTTATTTTGGCAGAATAGCTAAAGTGTTGTTGAAACGATTAATATAATTGAAAAGTCCCATTACAGAAATTATTTCTACAATTTGAGAAGGAGTAAATTTTTCTTTCAATCTTTCAAAAATTTCAGGATTATCCAAATGACCATCTAAAGTAACATCTCTTACTAACTCTAAAGTTTCTTTTTCTCTTTCTGGTAATTCTTTCATTTCTTTAATTTTTTTTAAAATCTCATCTGTCGCTCCAAACTTTTTTAACATTTTCTCAGTAACATCAATGCAAAAAGGACACTTTAAGGTTTGAGAAACAACATAAGCTATTTTCCACTTTAAAAATGGTTCAATCTCTCCCTCTTTCATTATTGCTTTAAAAAGTTCAACAAATTCTTTTAAAATTTCGGGCCGGTGAGCCATTACCTTTACCCATTCTGGCACTTTTCCTGTTTCTTTTTCAAATTTTTCAAAGACTTCCTTAGCTATATCTTTAACTTCATCTTTTTCTAAAGCAGGTAAAAGAGCCATAAAATTTAGATTAAATTTAATTTAAAATCTAATAACCGACCTTTTGAATAGGCTTTAAGTATTTGTTTTGACCAAGGAATTTCCTTTTCTATTTTAATTTTATACTTTTTGGCAATTTTTTCAATTTTTGTCTTATCTCCCAAATTTGCCAGATTTAAAATTATTTTCGTTTTTAATTTTAATTTTTTACATAAACTTAAAATTAAATTCAAATCATAAGCTCCCATTGGAGTAGGTTCAGTAACAGCAAAAACTAAATTACAATCCATCAAAGCTGTAATTGTAGGACAATGAGTTCCAGGAGCGGTATCAAACAGAAGGTAATTTGCTTTTATTTTTTTAGCAAAATTTAAAGCAAATTCTTTAACTTTAGCTACTACTGGTCCTGTTTCCTCTAGTCCTATTTTTGCTACCCCAGTAATTAACCAAAAATTTGAGATTTGAGATTTGAGATTTGAGATTTGAGATTTGAGATTTGAGATTTGAGATTTGAGATTTGAGATCTCATTAAGGTATATTTTACCAATTTCTTCTTTTTTTGTTTCAATAGCTTTATTCGGGCAAACAATCCAACAGGCTCCACAACCAGAACATAAATCTTTAATAAATAAAGGATATTTTCCTGGAACCTGAAAGATAGCATGTTGTTGGCAGGTTTTTGCACACAAACCACATTTTTTGCATTTCTTTTTATTTAATTTTGGAAATTTAGCATAAATTTTCTCAACAGGATCTTTTAGTTTTTCTCCCAAGAGTAAATAGTCATTAGGACATTCCACATCACAATCACAAAGAATAACCTTTTTGCCTTTTCTCAAAAAATCATTTGCCATCAAAATAGCAATGGTGCTTTTTCCTACTCCTCCCTTGCCTCCCGAAATGGCTATTTGATTAATTTTGTGTGCCATTCTGTCTTTTAAGTTTTTCTAAAAGTTCATCAATCTCTTTATCTGGAGGAATTATTTCAATTTCTATACCAAAATTTTCTAAATTTTGTCTGGCATTGGGACCAATTTGACAAGTTATTATTTTATCCGCTCTTATTGCCTTGGCAAATCTGGCGCCATGAGGAGATTTTTTTTCAAAATAAGGATTTTTAATTATTTCTTTTCTCAAAATTTTCCCATCTTTTAAATCAACTACCAAATATTCTCTCGCTCCAAACTGTAAAGCCAATTTTCCTTTTTCAATAGGAAAAATTATTCTTTCTCCTTTTTTAGGAACACCGATTTTTTCAAAACCCTCCAATTGTCCTATTTTCTTTCCCAATTTTGGCAAAACAGTAATTTTTGCTAAGTTATAAGCTTCGATGGAAATAATTATCTCTTTTAATTCAGGAATATTACTTAATAATCTTTCCTCTAAAGTTTCTGTTATCTTTTGAACTTTTTCAATCTTTAATTTAGGAGGAAGTTTAATTTTGATTTCAGCTAAAGTAAAGGGGCCAATTTTTCTTGTCCTTAAGTGAGAAATTTCAATTTTATGAGAGAGACAAATTTTTTTAATTCTTTCTTCAACTTCTGGGTTTTTTGCATCTAATAAAGAATCTGTAATTTCTCTTCCTATTTGAAATGCCCGATATAACATGAAAGAGCCAATAAGGAAAGCAACAAGAGAATCAATTAAACTAAAATAATTTACCAAACCCAAAGCTAACAAAACCCCAATTGAAGACAAAGCATCTGCTCTTGAGTGTTCCGCATCAGCTACCAAAGAGAGAGTTTTAAATTTTCCTCCGTAATAAAATTTTAATCTTGCTAAAATTTCATTGACAAAAAAAGACACAACAACAATAATAATCGCTCCCGCACTCAACTCAACTGTTTGCTTTTCAAAAATTCTTTTTCCTGCTTCATAAAAAAGCCAAATTCCAGAAATTCCCAACAAAATTGCCACAAAAAATCCGGCTAAACTTTCTGCTTTCCAATGACCATAGGGGTGTTTTTTGTCAACTGGTTTTTTGGAAATTTTTAATCCTAAAAAAGTAATAAAAGAAGAAAAAACATCTACCCCTGAGTGCAAACCATCAGCAATTAAAGAAACACTCCCTGTTAAAAAACCAAAAATCAGCTTTAAAATTCCCAAGCTGAGATTTGAAAAGACACTAATTATTGAAAGGGATATGGGAGTTATAATTATCTTTTCCAAAGTCAAATGTTATCTCTTTTAATTTTCCTTTTTGATAATCTTTAAAAATTTCTTGAACACTCATTCCAAAATTACCAAGGAAGATTTTTATTCCAAGGTTTTTCAAAAGCATGAAAGCATGGGGTCCAATATTTCCAGTAATTACCACATCGACTTTCTCTCTGGCTACAACTTGAGCAGCTAAAATTCCAGCACCTCTGAAGGTCTCTGCTCCAGGATTTTTAATTGCTTTAATTAGCTCTCCTTTTTCATTTATTATCAAAAAATACTGACATCTTCCAAACCGAGGATCTAAAATCGCTTCGTTCAAATCATTGCTATTAGCGCTAATACAAATTTTCATTTTTTCCTTTTTTCTTTATTTTTAGTCTCTAACTCTAATTCTTTTAACCTTTCCTCAATAATTTTCATTTCTTCTCTTAAGGCTTTAAGCTCATCTTTTAATAGTTTTCTCTCTTCTTCTGGAGAAAACTCTGACCAATACTCAGGAAAAGCCCACCAACCTCGAGGAAGCCAAGGAAATCTAAAGCATCTTTGCCAATATCTCCAAAATCTTCTTAAATCCTTTGGATTGTAAGCCCACCAAGGACCTCCTCCAAGTCCCCAAGGCATAAATTTTATCAATTAATTAGTTTTGTTGTTAAAATTTTACGACCTTTTAAAAATCTTCCAATTTTATGAATATACACCCATAATTATTTTATGTCAAGTCTTTTTTCTTTTTGTAGCAACTCCAAAAAAGTAATTTTTCTTTTGCGTTTTGTAATATTAAACTTTCAATACCCTTGACACAAATGTAAACTTGGTATATAATATTGATATTTATCAATATGTAAATATGAAAGAATTATTAAAAATATTCAAAGCATTAAGTGATGAGACACGTTTGAAAATAGTTAAATTCCTTCTTGATGGAGAAAAATGTGTTTGTGAAATAGTAAAACATGTTAATAAAACCCAATCGACAGTTTCAATTCAATTAACAAAACTGGAAAATTTAGGAATTGTTGCATCAAAAAGAGAGGGAAAAAAAGTATATTACAGAATTTCAAATCCAAAAGTAAGAAAAATTTTATCAATTGATTTTTCAAAAAAGAGAAAATAAAAAATGAATACATTAATTTACATTTTAGCTTTAACAATTACTGGAGCTCTAGTAGGAATTGTCTCTGGCCTGTTAGGAGTTGGCGGGTGTTTTATAATGGTTCCAGTTCAGTATTGGATTTTAACTGCAATGAAAACAGACCCAACCATTGCTATTAGAGTAGCTTTTGGAACAAATCTTTTAGTTGTTTTTTTCACTGCTTTAAGTGGAGCTTTTAGACACCATAAAAAAGGAGCAGTTCTTTGGAAGCAAGCAATTATTTTGGGGTTAACGAGTGTAATTTTTACTTTTTTGGGAGCATATATAGCAAGCAATTTACCAGGAAAAATCCTCAAAATTATCTTTGGTTTGGCAATTCTTTTGAGTGCTTTAAGAATGGCAACTGCTCATCCAATAAGAGTTGAGGGTGAACCTCATGGAAATCCAATAACTTATGTTTTCTTGGGTGGAATTTTTGGTTTTGTTACAGGACTTATAGGAATTGGAGGAGGAGTTTTGATGGTTCCCTTAATGGTAATTTTTCTTAACTACCACATGCACGAAGCGGTAGCCACATCTACCGCAATTATGGTCTTTACGGGGTTGGGAGGAGCAATTGCTTATATGCTTTATGGCTTAAATGCGCCAAAGCTTCCTCCATATTCAATAGGATATGTTAACCTTTTACAATGGGTTTTGTTAGCTGGAACAAGTGTTCCAATGGCACAAATAGGAGCACATCTAGCTCACAAAATCCACCCAAAATCTCTAAAATGGCTCTTTATTGTTGTAATGGTCTATATGGGATTAAAAATGATTGGAGTTTTGTAAGAGGTTTTTTTAATATAGTTTATTAGTTAGTGCCCCTGAGAGGACTCGAACCTCTATCTTGGCCTTAGAAGGGCCCTGTTCTCTCCAATTGAACTACAGGGGCAAAAAAGGATTTTTCAAAGGAAAAAATTCAATTCTTTCAAAATTGATTTCTCTCTCAGATTTTAATCTTAAAATCTCTCTTAGCTTTTCTTTTTGGAAATAAAGAGAGCTTTCTTTTATCTTTGGTTTTTCTTTTTGAAAGGGGATGAGATATTTATACCACAAAATTGTTCCCAAAATCAAGAAAAAAGAAAGCAAAATTAAAAAAGTAAAAAAGCTATAATTTGCCAATATTTTTGGAAGTTTCTTAAAAAATCTTTTGATTTTTATTAAAAACTCTTTTTTCATTTTTTTAAAACCTCAATTGTTAAATTCATTTCAATTTTTGGAAAAGGGCTTTCCTTTTGAAGTTTTGCTTTTAAAAAACATTTAGAAATTTTAATAAGATAAGGAGCATTTTCTATTTTTCCTAAAAATCTCATTATATTAGAATAATCTCCCTTTCCGGCAATTTGAAAAAGGAAATAGTCTTTTTCTTTCTTAAAAGACAAAATAGAAAATTCAACATTAGACAAAAGGGCGGTTTTTTTTAAAAATTGGCGAAATTTTATTAAATCTTCTGGTTTTTCTTTTAAAAATAAACTTTCCATCTCTTCAATTTCTTTTTTGTTTTGAGAATATTCTTTCTTAAAATTTTTTAATCTTTCAATTTTCTTTTCTAAAAAAAGGTTTTCTTTTATTTTTAATTTTAACTCTTCGGATTTTTGGTTAATATCTTTGAGTGTAAAAAAACAAAAACAAAAAACTCCAAAAATTAAAATAAAACCAAAAATTATTAGTCCAATGTATTTTTTCATAAAATTATTTTTTTATTTCAAAAGAAACCACAAAATTAATGTTTTTTTCTTGAAGCCAAAGATTTTCTGGAAAGAAAATATTTTTAAAATTTCTTTGATCTTGCAATCTCTTTTTAAATTCTAAAAGGTCATCTATAGTAGCTGAAAAACCAGAAAGGGTAATCTTTTTTTTATCAAAAGAAAAAGAAGTCAGATAAATTTTTTCTGGTAAAACAAAAGAGATTTGATTTAAAATTAAAAAAAGGGAAATTTGATTTTTATTAAAAGAACTTACTTTTTTTATGGTTTGATTAAAAGAAGAAAGTTTATTCTCAACTCCTTTAAAAAAAGATATTTCTTTTTGCTTTGTCTCAAAAACAATTTCTTCTTTTTCAATCTTTGTCAAAAGTTGGAGCTTTATAAAAAAAAGATTTAACCAAAAACAAAAAAGGGCACACAAAAATACGATCTCTAAAATAAATATTATTTTTAAATTTTCTTGTTGTTTCAATTTTAATTTTTCTTTTTGGGGTAGCAAATTTATCATTTTATTTCTCTTAGACACAAACCTAAAGCTTTAGCATATTTTAATGACTCTTCAAAAGAAATTAAAGGAAGTTCTTTTGGTGGCAAAGTAAAAACATTTACCCAAGGATCTGCCAATTTTACCGAAAGATCAAGTTCTCTGGAAAGAAATTCTGGCAATTTTTTCAAAAGAGCGCCTCCTCCACAAAGAAGAATTTTTTCAATCCTCTTTCCATTTGAGGGTAAATGTTCATGAGAAGTATGGGTGGTATAATAGTCTAAATATTTTTTAATCTCATTTTTAAGTTCTTGCAAAGAGGGCATTAAAGCAGAAAGAATTTTTCTATCTTCTTGAATTTCTTTTTCAAATTGAAAGGGTTCGACACCTTTTAATTTTATTTTCTTTAAAACAGAAAGACCATATTTTATTTTCAATTCTTCTGCTTTTTTTAAATCTATTTTTAGGGTTTCAGAAATTTTTTGAGTAAAATCTTGTGAGCCAAAATGAATGGTAGTAGTAAATCTCAAAGAAGCTCCAGAAAAAATAATAAAATTTGTTTTTTTTTGACCAATATCACAAATTAAGACAGGAAAAGGAGAAATTTTATTTTTTATTAAAGCTCGTGAAAGAGCATAAGAATCAGGTTCTAAGGCTTTTGCTATTAAATTAGCTTTTTCTAAAGAAACCAGATAAGAATCTACTATTTCTTTTGGCATTGCTACGATTAAAACATCAAGGTGATCTATTTTTTGAAAAGGAGAAGGAATGACTTCATAATCTAAATAAACTTGTTCTAAGGGGAAAGGAATATAATTTTCTGCCTCATACAAAACCGCTGATTTTAAATCTTCTTCTTTCAAAATTGGAAGTTGAATTACCTGTAAAAAAACTTTTTCTTCTGGTAAAGATGCAACGACATATCTTGTATTTAATTTTTCACCCTTCACTTCTTTAATCGCTATTTTAATTATCTCTCCCAATTTATCTGGATCTTTGACCTTACCATTGACAATTATTCCGGGAGGAAGTTTTGTCTCTCCAAAAGAAGTCAGATTTATTATTCCTCCTCTTTTTTTTCTCAATTTTGCAATTTTTAAAGAAGACTCAGAAATATCTAAGCCAAAACATTCTGGATTCAAATTTAAAAAATCCCACATGATTTTTATTTTAACTTTTTATTATGTTATAATTTTTTTTAGAATTTGTAAAATTTCCTCCCTTCATGAAAAAGGGGTTTACTCTGGTTGAGGTAATAATAGGAATATTTTTAGTTTTAATTGTTTTTTTGGGAATTTTTGGAGCTTTCCATTTGGGTTTAAAAATTCTCTCTCTTTCAAAAAGACAACTTTCGGCTTTATCTTTAGCTAATCAAAAAATTGAAAATTTAAGAAATTTAGATTACAAAGATGTTGTATCTACTTCTTGTGTTGAAACAATTAACAATCTTAATTATGAAATTGAAACCATCGTCCAGTGTATTGATGGTGAATTCGATGGAAAAGCGCCTTCAGATGCAAACAATTGTGTCTGTGATTACAAAAGAGTAAAAGTTAGAGTCTCTTGGGAGGGATTATTTGGAAAAGAAAAAGTCATTCTCCACGATATTATCAGTCCTAAAAATAAGGTTGAAGAATGTGAGGTCCTAGCTGGAGTTTTGGCAGTTTCTGTATTTGATGCTAAAGGAGAAAGTGTTGATTCTCCCTCAATTACGGTTAAAAACATTCACACAGATCAAGAATATTTTGGAAATTTAGTAGCTCTTGGAGAATATGAATTTGTATTACCTCCAGCAACTGACACTTATGAAATTTTGGTAACAAAAGAAAATTATTCCCTCTCAAGGACTTATCAAATTGGCCAAATTTATAATGGAAAAACAATTGCCAATCCAGAAAATGCCTGCCATGCTCAACCAATAGCCACTGTTTTAAATGCCCAAAGAGAAGAAAGAAGTTTTTGTATTGATAAATTGAGTAAATTTTTAATCTATACTTTAAAAGCCAAGGCAGAACATATTTATTATGTCAGAAAGGTGGGTTCGGATGACAATGATGGTCTGTCTCCAGATACAGCTTTTTTGACTGTCCAAAAAGCGGCAAAAGTAGCCAAAGCAGGAGATATTGTCTTTGTAGGTGCAGGAAATTATCAAGAAAAGGTTGAAATTCAAAATTCTGGAACTTCAGGAAAACCTATTTCTTTTGTCGCTGACACAAATGGAACTTATACTGGAGATGTAGGAGAGGTGATAATTTCAGGTAAAGAATTTGGATTTTACATTGAAGACAAAAGCTACATTCAAATTTATGGTTTCAAAATTGAAAATACCACAGGTACTGATGGGGCAATTTATATTAAAGGAAGCTCAGCTAAAAACATTGAAATTTTAAACAATGAAATAGCTAACAATCAAGGAGATGGAATTAAAGTAGAAGAAGCTGACGAGATTTTAATTTCTCACAATAAAATTTATTCAAATCGGGACGGAATTTTCCTTTTTAATTCTGATAACTCATCTATCATTGCCAACACAGTGTACCAAAATACTTGGGATGGGATAAAGGTGGTGAGTAGTCAACAAACCAAAGTAAAATTTAATGAGGTCTTTGATAACAAAACAAGGGGAATTTTAATTTATGATAACAGCAACAATTCTGAGGTTTCAGAAAATATTGTTTATTTGAATGATTTTGATGGAATTTTAGTTTCTAACCACAATTCCTCTATTGAAATTTTAAATAATATTTCTTTTTCAAACTCAGGGACCGGAATTTCATTTCAAAATAATATTTCCAATGCCAACAAAATTATCTCCAATTTGATTTATGATAATGGAAAATCAGGGATTTATCTTTCCCAAAATTGCGATAACAATGAAATTTTAAATAACACCTTATTCAAAAATCAAGAAAATGGCATTTTAATTGAAAATTGCACCAACAATGAAATAAAAAATAACATCATAGCCAGTTCCACTTTGGCTGGTATTAAATTAATAAATTCCACCAACATTGAAGAAAGCTATAATAATTTGTGGCAAAACTCTCCAAATTATGATGGAATTTCAGCAGGGACAGGTTCAATCTCAGTAGACCCTCTTTTTGTTGATCCTGAGGGTTCAGATAATATTTTAGGAGGATTATATGGAAAAGATGATTCTTTTTATTTAATGCAAGAATCAGCTGGTCAAGCTACTACCTCTCTTTGTGTTAATGCTGGTTCTGATTTGGCTTCAAATTTGGGATTGGATCAAAAAACAACAAGGACAGACAAGGTAGGAGATTCTCAAATCGTAGATTTAGGATTTCATTATTCCTTACAAGAAAAACCTCCTCTACCTTCTCCTCCGGATCCTTTTGGAATTCCTATTCCTGAGACTACTTTTGATTTGCGCGGAGAAAAAAGTGTTGGAAAAGATGGAACAGATAATCCCATTTATAAATATTCTACTACCACTCAAACAGACTCTAATGGGGAGTTAATTTTGTCTCAAATGGAATGGGATAATTATTACTTTTCTAATTTTTCTGCCCAGGGTCAAGATTTAGATTTAATTTTAAGTTATCCTTCTCCAATGCCAATTTATCTTCCACCAGATAGCACAACTACCGTAAAATTGGGTTTGAAAGCAGAAAATTCATTAACAGTAAATGTCCTTGATGCTTCAACAACAGAACCTATATCTTTTGCTTCAGTTAGAGTTTATAAAACAGGCTATGATCAAATAAAATTAACCAATGAGGAGGGAAAAACATTTTTTATTCCTTTGGAAACCGGGCTTTATTCTATTGAGATTCAAATGACAGGATATGCTTCTTCAACAGACTCTGTTTTTGTATCTGGTGATGTGGAAACTACAATTTATCTTTCAAGATTATGAAAGCCTTTACTTTAATAGAGACTATCATGGTGATTGTAATTTTCTCTCTTTTAATGGGAGCAGTTTCGGGTTTTATTGTATGGGGATATCGGCTTCAGGGTTATAGCTGGCGCCAATCTCAAGCCATTGAAGAAGCAAGAAAGGGAATTGAGGTAATGGCAAGGGAAATAAGATCAGCCAGATATGGAGAAGATGGTTCTTATGTAATTTGGGATACCCAAGATTATCAATTTGGATTTTTTTCCGATATTGATAGAGATGGCGAAATTGAAAGAGTGAGATATTTTTTAGATGGAACCACTTTAAAAAAAGGAGTGGTAGAACCAGTAGGAATTCCGGCTGTTTATCCTTCTAGCACTGAAGAAATTCATACAATTTCAACATATGTTAGAAATTTGCCTCCAATTTTTCGCTATTTTGACAAACAAGGAAATGAATTACCTCCTCCAGCTAGAAGAAAAGATACTAAAATGATGGAGCTTTTTTTAGTAATTAATGTTGATCCCAACCGCCCGCCCCAAAATTTTGAGTTAAAAACAAGGGTCCAATTGAGAAATTTGAAAAAAGAATATTAATCAATGAAAAAGAAAAGAGGAATTGTTGTTCTTTTTGCTTTAATTTTTGGAAGTATCTTTTTGGTCTCATTGATTGGAATTTTAAGTCTTATTTTATTTCAGATTAAATTAATAAAAGAAAGGGAGGCCTGGGAAAATAGCTTGCATATTGCAGAAGCTGGAATTAATTACTATTGGTATCTTCTCAACCACACTCCATCTGGCCAAAATCCAGAAATTCAAGATGGGAAAGACTGGTGTTGTAAAGTCGGAGGAATAGAATATGCTTCAAGTTCTCCTCAATGTCAACAAAACGGCTTTATTGTTTGTGGAACCTGCGATGGAGAACCTTGTTATGAACATTCCTACATTGACCCAGAAACTAATCAAGAAATTGGAAAATTTCTTTTGAAAATCAAAGCAAAAAAAATTTGTGGCAGAATTTTAGGAGTTTATGTCACCTCTGTTGGTTTTACAAAAAAATATCCAAATTTGAAGAGAAAATTGGAGGCAAAGTTTGCAGCTACTTCTATTGCTGAATATTCTTATATCAGCAATGTTGGAGTTTGGTATGGACCAGATGAGGTAATTTATGGAAAGATTCACTCTAATCAGGGAATAAGAATGGACGGAACTCACAATTCAATTGTTTCTTCTGCGGTATCTAATTGGACTTGTACCTGGAGTTATGGTTGCTCAGCTGGAAGCTGTCCTTCGGGTTGCACTCCTTCGGGTGGTAATTGCCTTTGTAATGGAGTAGCGGGTGATGGGGGGCCTCAAGATCTTTGGAAATTTCCAGTGCCTTCTTTTGATTTTGCAGGATTAACTCATGATTTAACCCAAATGAAAAACTTAGCTCAAACTTGTGGTCTTTATTATCCTCCTCCGACTGATATTGATTCTTTGGCTAAAGGTTATCATATTACTTTTAATCAAGATGGAAGTTTTGATATTAAGGTAATTACCAATTTACAGTCAATATATGGCTATGAACCAGGAGTAGGTTGGCAATGGCTACCAGAAAAAATTATTAGTGAATATTTGCCATCAGCTGGGGTTTATGGGGGTTATTCGCTTCAATTTGATGATGTTGTTCCTCCTCAAGGATGTGGTTTAATTTTTTTGGAAGGTAAAACCTGGGTAGATGGAATAGTAAAAGGAAAAAAGACATTAGCAGTTGCTGATTTAATAAATCCAGGTGAAGATTTAAGTGTATTTTTAAATTGGAATATAGATTACACTACCTTAGATGGTTCAGATAGCTTGGCTATCATTACAGAAAATAATGTCTACATTCCTCTTTATTCTCCAGATAATATGGTAGTAAGAGGAGTTTTGGTCGCCCAAAAAGGAAAACTAATAAGGAAATATTATCCTTGTGGATGGTATTCTCCCTGGTGTCTTAGAGACGATATTACCTTTTATGGATCTGTTGTAAGTAGTGAAAGAGGAGTGACTACTTGGGTAAATTGGTCGGGAACGGTAATTTCTGGCTATAAAAATACCCATAACTATTTTGATTCAAAATTAGCTAAAGATCCCCCTCCTTTATTACCTTATGTTTCAGAGGCAATGGAGATTATTTCTTTTCAAGAAATCCGCTAAAATTTATTTTAGTCCCCCCAACATTGAATACATTGGTTGAATCATAGAAATAGCAAAAAATCCTATCATTACTCCAATGACTACCATAATTAAAGGTTCAATTATGGAAGTCAAAGCCTTTGTAGTATTGTCAATTTCTTCTTCATAAAATTTGGATAATTTTTTTAAAACTGTAGCTGTTTCTCCTGTTTCTTCTCCGATAGCTAACATTTGAATTACCAAAGGTGGATAAAGATCGGGATATTTTTTTAATATCTCTGAAAGCTTTTCTCCTTTTTTTACTCTTTTTAAAGCTTCTTTAAGGGAATTTTGATAATAGATATTACCAATTCCCTTTGAAATAATTTCCAAACTTTTTACCAAAGGCAAACCAGCTAAAATTAAAGAACTCAAATTTCTTGTAAAAAAGGCGCAATTAGATTTTTTGATAAGTGGAGAAAAAATTGGAATTTTTAACAAAAAAGCATAAAAAATTTTTTTCCCGCTTTCAGTCTTTAAAATCGTTTTGAAAAAAGAAATTAAAGCTAAGATCAAAAATGGCAAAAGATACCAAAAATTGTGAAAAAAATTTCCCAAAGCAATAACAAAACGGGTGGTTGCGGGCAACTCTACATTTAATTCTTCAAAAACTTTTTCCAATTTTGGAACCACTATTGTTAGCATTAAAATGGCAATAACAATTAACACCGAAATAATAACCGAGGGATAAAGCAGGGCTCCAATAATTTTACTTTTTATTTCGTGTTCTCTTTCCATCTGTTCGGTTAAAATTTCTAAAGACTCTTCTAAAGTTCCTGATTCTTCACCTGTTTTAATACAAGAGACAAACAATTCAGAAAAAATAGAAGGGAAATAGCTTAAACTCTTTGAAAAAGATTCTCCTTTTTCTATTTTTTGGACTATTTCAAAAAGCACTTTTTTAAATCTTTTTGTTTTAACAACTTCAGCTATAGTATAAATAGCTCTTGTCAAAGGAACCCCAGCTGAAATCATTACCTTTAAATTTCTGGTAAACATTAGTTTTTCAACAAGAGAGACTCTATTAAAAAATGGAAGAGAAATTTTAAATATTTCTGGCTTTTTCTTTTCCTCAATTTCTGCCCTCAAGAGAATAAATCCTTTTTCTCTTAAAATTTTAGCCAATTCCCTTTCATTTTTAGCTTCTAATTTATCTCTTTTTTCCTCTCCTTTTAAAGATTTAGCAACAAAATAATAAGTTGGCACAAATTTTTAGGTCTTTTTATTTCTCTAAAGTATTCTATAGGAATTGCTTTAAAAAGACAAGCAAATTTAGTATAATCTTTGTAAAAAATTTATGGAAAAAATAAGGTATCCAGCAGTAGCTGGTCAATTTTATCCAGAAGAAAAAGAAAATTTGGAAAGACAAATTGAGGATTTTTTAAATAGAGCGAAAATAGAGAAAATAGAAGGTGAAATTGTTGGAGGTATTGTTCCTCATGCGGGATATATTTTTTCTGGTTTTGTAGCCAGTCATTTTTATAAAGCTATTGAAAAAGAAAAATTTGAAACTGCAATTTTAATTGGGGATTCTCATTATGAAAGATTTGAAGGAATTTCAGTTTTTAAAAGTGGAAAATGGATAACTCCTTTAGGAGAGGTTTTAGTAGATGAAAATTTGGCTAAAGAATTGTTAGATTTTTCTCCGAGATTTTTTGAAAGGGATAGTGCTCATTTGTTTGAACATTCTTTAGAAGTACAAATTCCTTTTTTGCAAAAGGTTTTGAAAAATTTTAAAATTTTACCAATCATTTTTGGTTCCGAAGATAAAGACTGGAAAGATTTAGCAAGGGCAATTTTAAAACTAAGAGAAAAAAAGAAAGTAATTTTGGTAATTTCTTCTGATTTATCTCATTACCCCCCTTATGAAATAGCAAAAGAGCTTGATAAAAAAACCGTTAAAGAAATTTTAAAATTAGACCCCGAAAAATTTTCAAAAAAAGCAGATGAATTGGAAGAAAAATACAAAGTAGATTGTGTAGCTTGTGCTAAGGATTCAATAAAAACAATTTTGGAAATTTCAAAAATTTTAAAATTAAAAGCAAAACTTTTAAAATATCAAAATTCAGGTGATACCGTTTTTGGCGACAAAGAAAGAGTGGTGGGATATTGCTCAATTTTGTTTTTTAATTTTAGCTAAAATTTCTTCTACTTTTCCTGCGGTTATTGTTTTTGTCTCTAAAACAAAAACCAATTTGGGAACTCTTTTCATTTTCAGTTTTTTATTAATTTCTCTTTGAAAAAAAGAAATCCTTTTTTTCAAAGAATTCAAAACTTCTTTATTCTTTTTTTCTGGAAAGACACTTATGTAAACTTTACTTTCTAACAAATTGGGAAGGGTTTCTACTCTAGTTAAGGTAACTAAAATTTCTTTGGGAAAATCTGTCTCTTTTAATAAAATTTGAGCTAATTCCTTTTTAATAAGTTGATTTATTTTGGAAATTCTTCTTTTCATTCTCTTTTTAAAATATAAAACTTTAAAATATCTCCTTCTTGGATTTTTCCTTCTCCCTCATACAAAATTCCACATTCTTTTCCTTTTTCCACTTCATCTACTTCGTTTTTACCTCTTTTCAAATTAACCAATTTTCCCTTTCCAACCAATTCTCCTTGTCTAAAAATCTCAATTTTAGCTCCTTTTTCTATTTTTCCTTCAATTACTCTACCTCCTACAATTTGCCGATTTTTTTCAGTAAAGAAAATTGCTAAAACCTCAAGCTCTCCTAAATCTTCTCTCAAAATTTCTTTTTCCTCTAATTTTTCCATTAGCTTTCTTAGTTTTTCTACCAATTCATAAATAACATCTATTTTTAAAATTTTCATTTTTTCTCTTTCAATAATCTTTTTAGCTATAGAATCGGGTTTTACTCTAAATGCTAAAATTTGGGCATTGGCGGTTTTTGCTAATTTTATATCGCTTTCGTTAATCTCTCCTATTTCTTTTCTTAAAATTTTAAAAGCAATTTTATCTTGGGGAATTTTTTTTAAAACTTCCAAAATTGCTTCCAAAGAACCCAAAACATCAGCTTTTATTATTAAATTTAAGGTTTTTTTATCAGGAGAGGTTGGAGTTTCTTGAACTAAAACTTCTTTTGGTTTTTTAATTTGATTTTTTGCTTTTTCAATGCTATCAAAAACTTTAAATTTTTCTCCTACCATTGGAACCTCCTCAAAACCCACCACTATCGCTGGATCTCCAGGAAGAGCTTTTTCAATTGGATTTCCTTGAAAATCTTCTAAAATTCTTATTTTCCCAAAAGTAGATAAGGTTCCCAAAATATCTCCTTTTTTTAAAACCCCGTTTTCTAAAATTAAAGTAGCGGTAGGACCTCTTTTGGGATCCAAAAAAGCCTCAATAATTACTCCTTCTCCTTCTTTTTCAATATCTGCTTTCAAATCTTCCATTTCTGCCACTAATTCAATCAGCTCTAAAAGTTCATCTATTCCTTCTCCCGTTTTTGCTGAAACCTCAACGCAAGGAATCTTCCCTCCTAAAGACTCTACAAAAACATTTTCTTTAGTTAACTCTATTTTTACTTTCTCTGGTTGTGCTTCAGGTTTGTCAATTTTATTTAAGACAACAATAAAAGGAAGCCTGAAAGATTTTAAATAAAATATTGCCTCTTTGGTTTGAGATTTTGGACCTTCTGTAGCGTCAATTACCAAAAGACCAATATCTGCCACTTTGGCCCCTCTTTCTCTTAAAGTCAAAAAGGCTTCATGACCCGGTGTATCCAAGAAAGTAATTTTTTTATCATTTTTTTTTATCTGGTAAGCTCCAATATGTTGAGTAATTCCTCCTGTCTCTTTTTGGGCGATCCTTGTCTTTCTTATATAATCCAAAATAGAGGTCTTTCCGTGATCTACATGACCCAAAACAACAATTACAGGAGTTTTTTTAATTAAATTTTCTTTAATCATAAAATTTTTTGGATTAATTATTTTAATATTCAAAATTTATCATAAAATGTGGTAAAATCCAAATATGGAAAAATTCATTTTTGCTTTTGTTTTTTTAATCTTTCTCATTTATTTGCTTTTGGTCTTTGTCATTGTCTATCATTTAATTAGGTTTGGAATTGGTAAAGAACCAAAATCTTTTGCTCTCTTGTTTTTCTTTTTTTCAATCTTCTTTTTGATTTTAGCCATAATTTCTCTTTTGTTGGTAAACTGGAAAGAAATTTTAAATATAAATATAATAAAAATATGGCTAAAATAGAAACCAAAAGACATTCTTTAGCTCATATTTTGGCTTTAGCAACCAAACAAATTTATCCAAATGTAAAATTAGGAACAGGTCCTGCCATTGAGAATGGCTTTTATTATGATTTTGAATTTCCTTCAAAAATAAAACCAGATTTAAAAAAGATTGAAGAAAAAATGCGACAAATTATTAAAGAAAAAATAGTTTTTAAAAAAGAAATAGTCTCAAAAGAAAAAGCAAAAGAGATTTTTAAAAATGAACCTTTTAAATTAGAATTGATAGATGAGATAAAAGAAGATAAGGTTTCTCTTTATTGGTGTGATGACAAATTTGTAGATTTATGTAAAGGACCTCATGTGAGATCAACTAGGGAAATCCCCTTAGATAGTTTTAAATTAGAAAAAATAGCTGGAGCCTATTGGAAAGGAAAAGAAGAAAACAAAATGTTAGTAAGGATTTATGGTTTGGCTTTTGAAACAAAAAAAGAGTTAGAAAATTATTTAAAATTAAAAAAAGAGGCAGAAAAGAGAGACCACAGAATTTTAGGACAAAAATTAGAACTTTTTATTTTCGATGAAGAAGTCGGTCCTGGACTTGCGCTTTGGCTTCCAAAAGGAGCCATTTTAAGAAAAACAATTGAGGATTATTTGTTTGAGGAATTAAAAAAAGAGGGTTATCAATGGGTAATCACTCCCCATATTGGAAATTTAAATTTGTGGAAAAAATCAGGACATTGGGAGCTTTATAGAGAAAATATGTATTCTCCAATTAAAATTGAAAAAAATTATTATCTTTTAAAGCCAATGAATTGTCCTTTTCATGTAAAAATTTACCAATCCAAAATTCGCTCTTATAGAGATTTACCCTTAAAGTATGCTGAATTTGGTACGGTTTATAGATATGAAAGATCTGGAGTTCTGCATGGTCTCACTAGAGTAAGAGGATTTACTCAAGATGATGCCCATATTTGGTGTCGAGAAGATCAATTATTTTGTGAAGTTAAAAAACTCTTGGAACACGGATTAAAAATTTTAAAAACTTTTGGTTTTAAAGAATATGAAATTTTCCTTTCTACAAAACCTGAAAAGGCAGCTGGAAGTGAAAAAATATGGAAAAAGGCAATCTCTATTTTAAAATCTGTTTTGAAAAAATTGAACTTAAAATATAAAATTGATCCCGGAGGAGGAGTTTTCTATGGTCCTAAAATTGACATTAAAATTAAAGATAGTCTAGGAAGGCTCTGGCAGTGTACTACCATTCAAGTAGATTTTAATTTGCCAGAGAGATTTAATATAACTTTTGTTGATAATAAAGGAAAAAAGAAAAGGCCAATTATGATCCATAGAGCTTTGTTGGGGTCTTTGGAAAGATTTATTGGAGTTTTGTTAGAAAATTATGGTGGAGCCTTGCCTTTGTGGCTTTCTCCAGAACAAATTTGGGTAATTCCAGTAAGTGATAAATATGAAAAATATGGAAAAATAGTTAATGAAGAGTTGAAAAAAAACGGTTTCAAAAGTAAATTAAAAAAAGAAAAAATTACTTTGTCAAAAAAAATTAGAGAAGGAGAAATTCAAAAAATTCCCTATTTAGTAGTAGTTGGAGAAAAAGAAGAAAAAAGAAAATCAGTAAGGGTAAGAAAAAGAGAAAAAGGAGATTTGGGAGAAATGAAGTTAAAAGACTTTTTGGAAAAACTAAAAGAAGAAAGCAAAATCTAAAAATTTATCTAAAAATTTTCTCTTTCAACAGATTTTAAATTTTATGAGTTCTTCTATTATTGAAGAAATCAAACAAAGGTTAGATATTGTAGAAGTAGTTAGCTCTTATTTAAAACTCCAAAAAGTGGGAGCAAATTATAGGGCTCTTTGTCCTTTTCATTCTGAAAAAACTCCTTCTTTTTTTGTCTCTCCTGCAAAACAAATTTGGCATTGTTTTGGTTGTCTTTTGCCAGGTTCTTTAGTAAAGACAGAAAAAGGCTTTCACAAAATAGAAGATTTAAAAGTAGGACAAAAAATTTTAACTCATAAAGCACGCTATTTGCCTATAATAAGAACTTTGTGGAGACCTTATGAAGGAGAAATTTTTGATATAAAAGTAAAAAACTCAAATAAAGTAGTTTCTCTAACGGGAGATCACGAGATATTTTGCCTAAAGAAAAGTAAAATAAAAAAAATTCCAGCTGATAAACTTTCAAGGGGTGACCTTTTGCTTTATCCAATAAATCAAAAAGTAAAAGAAAAAAAGTTTGTTAGTTTAAAAAAATACAATTTTAAAATAAAAATCAATGAAAAATTCTTAAAATTAATAGGCTTTTACATTGGTAGAGGCGAAATTCAAAAAGACAACATTATTTTTGTTTTTGATCAGAAAGAATTAAAATTTGCCAAAGAGATAAAAGATTTAATAAAAGAAATTTTCAAATTAAAAGTAATTTTAAAAAAGAAAACAAAAAAATATTTTGAGATCAAAGTAAAAAATTCAAAATTATCTCAAATTTTTAATGATCTTTTTGGAAAAAACCAAAAAGAAAAACATATTCCCTTTGAACTGGAAAATTTGCCACCAAAAAAGCAAAAAATAATTTTAGAGACAATTTTAAAATTTGGAGGAAAAAAGAAAAAAATTGAGACTTCTTCTTTAACTTTAGCCGAACAATTGAGAGATATTTTACTAAGATTAAAAATTGCTCCAAAATTTTATGAAAAGAAAGAAAAAAATATAAAAAAGTATAGTATTGAATGGGAAAAAAATTCTCCTTCTTTTTGGTTCTATAAAGACCCAGAGACAAAAACCTTATATTATGTCTTACCAATAAAAGAAATTAAAAAAAGATATTACAGAGGAGACACCTTTGATTTAACTGTCGCTAAAGATCATTCTTATGTGGCAACAAATTTTGTTGTTTCAAATTGTGGCAGGGGAGGAGATATTTTTGCCTTTGTAAAAGAAATTGAAGGAGTAGAATTTGGTGATGCCTTGAGAATTTTAGCTCAAAGAGCAGGAGTTGAATTGAAACCTTTTAAACCGGAGTGGAGAACTGAAAGGCAAAGATTAATAGAAATTTGTGAGTTGGCAAGAAAATTTTTTGAAACACAGCTTCACAAAAGCAAAATTGGAAAAAAAGCTAAAGAATATTTATTGAAAAGAGGAATAAATGAAGATTCAATTTTAGAATGGCATTTAGGATATAGTCCTGATGTTCCAAATGGTTTATTCAATTTTCTCAAAAACCGAGGGTTTAAAGAAAAAGAAATAGAAAAATCGGGTTTGGTAATTAAAAAAGAAAATAAATTTTTAGATAGATTTAGAGGAAGAATTATTTTTCCTATTTTTGATTTGCAGGGACAAACCATTGGATTTGGAGGAAGAATTTTTAAAGAGAAAGAAAAAGAAGATATACCCAAATATCTTAATACCCCCAATACTCCTCTTTATGATAAGAGCAAAATATTATATGGGATAAACAAAGCAAAAATGGAAATTAAAGAGAAAAACGAATGCCTTTTAGTAGAAGGATATGTAGATGCAATAATGGTAAATCAGGCTGGACAAAAAAATGTCGTTGCCACATGTGGCACAGCTTTAACTCCTTATCAATTAAGAATTTTGAAAAGATATACTGAAAATTTGACTTTTTGCTTTGATGTTGATATTGCTGGAGAGAGTGCAACAAAAAGAGGAATTGAGTTAGCTTTAAGAGAAGGATTCAATATAAAAATAATTAGAATTAGAAAAGGGAAAGATCCGGCAGAAATGATTTTAGAAAATGAAAAAGAATGGAAGGAAATTTTAAAAAAACCAAAATCTATTGGGGAGTTTTATTTTGAAACCGCATTTCAAAATCAAAATCCTGAAACATTAGAGGGAAAAAAGAAAATCTGTGAAATTTTGCTTCCCTTCATTAAAAAAATCCCAAATAGAATTGAAAAAGCTTTTTGGATTCAAAAATTAGCCGAAAAATTGAATGTTAAAGAAGAAGACATCAGAGAAGAATTAAAGAAGGTAAAGTTGGAAAAAGAGGATTCTTTTGAAGAACCCAAAAAAGAAAATTTGATTTTGCAAAAACCAAGAAAACAAATTTTACAAGAAAAATTGGTAACTTTGGTTTTAAAATATCCAGAAGGAATAAAGTTTTTTGAAATTGAAAAAGATATTTTTTCAAAAGAAATTAAAGAAATTCTCACAGCCATAAAAGAAAAAAAAGAGATAAATTCCTACCTTTTTAATTATCTCTCTTTAAAAGCCCAAATTGAGAAAATTCCAGAAGAAAGAATTTTGCCAGAGATAAAATTTTGCTTGAAAGAATTAAAAAAAATTTCAATTAAAGAAAAATTAAATGAGTTAACCTTAAAAATAAAGAAAGCAGAAGAAAAAAATGACACGGAAGCATTAAAAAATTTGACAAAAGAATTTAATGAGGTATTAAAAGAATATGAAAAATATGGAAAAGAAAACTAATAAAAATTATCGGTTTTCAAAAAAGAAACTCCAAAAACTTTTGGAAAAAGGAAAAAGCAGGGGTTTTGTTACTACTGCTGAAATTTTTTATTATTTTCCAAAATTAAAAAAGGATAATTCTGCTTTCAAGAAACTTTGTAAAAATTTGGAAAAAGAAAATATTGAGGTAAAAGAAAGTAAGGGTTTTTTAGAAGAAATTCCAGAAATTAGTTTAGAAAAGAAAAAGTCGGAAGGATTAGATCCTGTCTTGGTTTATTTAAAAGAAATTGGAGAGATACCTTCTTTGTCTCCAGAAGAAGAAATAGAATTGGCAAAAAGAATTGAAAAGGGAGATAAAAAAGCCAAAGAGAAATTGATAAAAGCAAATCTCAAATTGGTAGTTTCTATTGCTAAAAAGTATATTGGTAGATCTCCAAATTTATCATTTTTGGATTTGATTCAAGAAGGAAATATTGGGCTTTTTAAAGCGGTAGAAAAATTTGATTGGCGAAAGGGTTATAAATTTTCCACTTATGCTACCTGGTGGATAAGGCAAGGAATTACTAGAGCCTTGGCAGATTTTGGAAAGACAGTTAGAATTCCAGTTCATATTGTGGAAAGCCTTTCAAAGTATAGCCAAGTAAAGAGAAGGTTGCTTCAGGATTTAGGCAGAGAACCCCTGCCAGAAGAAATTGCAGCTGAAATGGGTGTTGATGTAGAAAAAGTTAGACATTTGCAAAAAGTTTCCCAAGAAGTGATTTCTCTGGAAACTCCTATTGGTCCTGATGAAGAAGATACGGTTTTGGCTGATTTTGTAGCTGACAAAAAAATCCCTTCACCTTTTGCAGTGGCTGGAAGAAATATTTTAAGAGAAAAATTAGAAGAAATTTTAGCTGATCTTACTCCAAGAGAAAGAAAGATCTTAGAAATGAGATATGGATTGAAAGACGGAGTAAGACGAACCCTTGAAGAAGTAGGAAGAGAATTTTCAGTAACCAGAGAAAGAATTAGACAAATTGAGGCTAAAGCTTTAGAAAAGCTTAGACGTCACAAATTAATAAAAAAATTGAAAGAATATTATTAATCAATTTTTTCTTCCAAAATTTGTTTTATTTTTTCAATCAATTGTTTTGGAGTATATTCTGTTTTTCTTAAAATTGCATTCACTTTTTCTTTTTTTAATTCTTCATCCAATTTTGGATTAGTGTAATTGGTCAAAACACAAATCTTAATATCCTTTGTCTCGGGATATTTTCTTATTTGTTTTAAAATCTCCAAACCATTCATATCTGGCAATAAAAGATCTAACAAAATTAAATCCGGTTTTTCCGATTTTCCTTCTTTAATTTCTTTTATTTTTTTTATTGCCAAACCTCCAAATTCAAAGATTTCCAAATCAATTTTTTCTAAATTGAAAATATCTTTGTAAAGCTCAATTGTCATTTCATCATCTTCAATTAAAAAAATTTTAGGGTTTTTGCTCATTTTTTATCTTCTTTTTCAAAAAAGAGCAATTTTTAAATTGATAAAATTTAAAACACCCAAAGAGAGATTTTCAAATTTTCGAGAAGACAGCTTTTTTGTTCCCCACCCTCTTTCATTTTAGAATTTTCAAATATGAAAAGTCAAGCTTTAAAATTTATCTCAAATAATTTTCAATTTCTTTTTTTGTTTCTTTAAAATTTTCTCTTTTTAAATAAAAAATCTTTGTGTCTTTTCTTTTTTTTATTTTGTCACAAAAAGGGTTTTTCTTTAGCATTATTGTTCCCAAAACCTTATTTTCTGAATTTAGGGCTTTCAAAACAGCACTTTTAAATTTTTCTGAAAAGAGCTCCATTTTTCCAATTTCATCAATCAAAACAATCTTTTTTTCTTTTATTGCTCTTTCAATTGCTAAAACTCCAATTTCTTCTAAATCTTTTAAATTTACCTTGTATTTTCCCAATTGATATTTACTTTTTAAATTAATATGGGCTAAAATTCCTTCTTTTTTATCTAATGTTTTTATTTTAAAACCAATCCTCTTTCCTTTCTCTTTTATTTCTTCGGTATAAAAACCCGAAACTTTAGATTTTAATTTTTTTAAAATCTCTTTTATTAAAGTTGTTTTTCCACAACCTGGCTTCCCGGTAATAAAAAGATTTTTTATTTCCATACAAAAATTATAGCTTAATTTTACCAAACTCAATTTAACCAACCTTTTTTATTATCTCATTTTACTACATTGATTTCGATTACTTTAATTGCACAATTTACTTTATTGAAGAGGAAGACAAAAATATGATAAAAACAAAGAATTAAAGGTCGTTTAGGAAATTATAGCCGAATAAGTAAATTACCTTTTGCCTTGATGAAAAAAGAAAAAAATTTGGAAATTATACTACAAATAGAAAATAAAAAAATATGGAATTAGAATGGTCAAAAAAGAAACTATTGGAGTTAGTAAGAAAAGCATATCATGGAGAGGTTATGCTTCCAGATTTTCAAAGAAATTTTATTTGGGCAAGAAATGATATAGAAGAATTGATATGTTCTTTGTTAGAGAGAATGTTTATAGGTACTTTCCTAATACAAAGAGTAAATCCAACAGATGTTCCTTTTAAAGTAATTCCAATAGAAGGAGCTAATAAGGTAAATGGGGGCTTCAATCCAAAGCCGGAAATTATTGTTCTTGATGGACAACAAAGACTTACTTCTTTGTTTTACGCACTATATTCTCCAAATATCCCCCTAAAAATTACAACTAATCCATATGCTTTTTTTATAGATTTAAAGAAATTAAGTAGCAATAATGTTGAAGATGCTGTTTTTAGCTGGTCAAAACAATGGAGAGAATATAAAGCATTGTTAGATGAAAATGAAGAATATAATCTCTCAGAATTAAAGAAAGAGAAAATATTGCCTTTGACTTTTTTGGCTAATGAATCTAATTTTTGGAGGCTATGGTATGGAGAATTTAGAAACCTTTTTAGTGATAACGAAGCACAAAAAATAGAAAATTATCTGAAAAATATCATAGATTATCAAGTTCATGTATTGAGCATTCCATTAACAGAAAAACCTGAAGATGTAGCAATATTATTTGAAAGAATAAACCGTACAGGAATTAAATTATCAATATTTGATTTACTGACAGCTAGACTATACAAGTTTATTAATTTAAGAACTGAGTGGGAGAGTGCATTCAATGAAAAATATTGGTTAAAACAAATAGCATCAAATGATATAAAAAACACGAAAATCCCTTACTATATTATTCAAGGATTAGCATTAAGTAAAGGGATGAGCATAAAAGCAAGAGAGATAATAAAAATAGATTCAAAAATTTTGAATAAAACCACTTGGAAAAAAGCAGTAGAGATATTAGAAAACAAAATTTTAAGCAGATTATTTGATGTGTCTGAATATGGGATTGCAGATTATAGATGGTTTCCATATCCTTCCATGATTTCAATATGGCTCGGATTATTTATCAAAGCAGAAGGGGGAGAAATTGACATCGATATTAACAAAATAAATAAGTGGTACTGGAGTGTAATCTTTACAGAAAGATATTCTGGCTCTACTGAAACTAAACAAACCAAAGATTTTAAAGACTTAGTCAGTTGGTTAACAGATTCTAATAAACCTCCCGAGACGGTAACAGATATAAGAAGTAAGTTGGCCATTATGAAAATAGATACAAAATATCCTGGAAGCTCTATTTATAAAGGTGTTTTTAATTTGCTCTTCAAAAGAGGTGCATGGGATTTCTATGAGAAAGACAAGATTAAATTTTCAGTAAAAGATTTAGAAGATCATCACATTTTTCCAAGAAAATTCTTAGAAAGCAAAAATGTAAAAGTTGAAAAGGATGTTGTACTCAATAGAACTCTTATTTTATCATCCACAAATAGAAAAATTAGTAGAAAATCTCCAGCCACATACATTGGGGAAATGATAAAAATACATGGAAGCGAGGAAGAAATAAAGAAAATCTTAGAGAAGCATTTTATAAATGAAGAAATGTTTGAAATTTTAAAAAGCGTAAAAGAAAGCTCAACATCAGCTGAAATAGAGGAAAAATTTAAGCGATTTATAACTTTGAGAGAAAATCTGATAAAAGACGAGATAAGAAAACTTGTAGAGGTTGAAAATAAGGAATAACCCCACACCGGCCTTTATTTCTTTTGTTGATAGACTTTGTGAAGATCATCAAACTTTGCTTCATTGACGATGGTTCGTAGAAAGAAAAAATTAATAGATAACCATTAACAAAAGGTTGGCACAGAATCATATTTCTTGGAAGGGACAATTTTGTCCCGTAAAAGAAATAGTTTTTAAAAATTAAAAAGTAAAGAATTAATTTCAAAAGAGAGTTAGAGAACTCTTTTGCCTATCAGCCATCATCCAATTTTAAAAAATTTCAAAGAAATACTTTTACAAGAAATAGAAAAATATTCGTTATGAATTTTATTTTAATTGCACAATTTACTTTATTGAAAAGGAAGACAAAAATATGATAAAAACAAAGAATAAAGATTATTCAAAAGCGTATCCGAGTTGTTCGGATATCTTCCAGATTTTTAGGTATATTCGGACTGTTCGAATATGAACGAGTTATATGAAATAGCAAAAAACCTTTTCTTTCAGAGAAAATATTTGCCCATTTTTATTTTTTAACTTTTAAATTATGAATATTGAAAAAATTCCACCACCGAAATTTGAATCAAAATTTGAATCAAAAAAAATACACCTTTCAACAAAAATTGTGCCTATTGATAAGATTGATGAGAAGCGTAGTAAATTACCAACATTACCAACAATGTCACCAGATGAACGAGAAAGATTCGAAAAAGCACTTGAGGAAGCGAAAAAAATTGGTGAGGGACGGAGACGTTTTTGGAATATGTTGGTTACTGAAGTGTCTAAAACAGATTATCAACCTCCTCAAAATAGACAGACTCTAATTTTAGATGTTGGGTGTGGCAGATGCGAGGAGGGTATTGTTTTAAGTGCATATTTTGGTGGTGGTGAATATGGTTTCCCAAGTGAAAACGTTAAATTGATAGGTATTGATATTAAAAAAGAGGATATTGAAAAAGCAATATTTAGTCATCAGCGACCTGATTTTTCGGAACAAGTTACAAAATATGTTCTCCCTCCAAATTTTGAATTTATTCATGGAGATGCCACAAAACTAGATCAATATCCGCAGATACCAGATCAGGTCGATGTGATTGTCATAAGACATCAACAAATTTCTGCCAACGAAAAAGTTTGGATGGAAATTTTTCAAAAATCGTTAGAAAAATTATCGCCTAACGGAATTATGATATTAACATCTTTTTCTGATATCGAACATAAAATGTTAATGGAAAAATTAAAAGAATTGGACGTTGAAGTTGTAGTTAATGAAAGGAATCCGTTTGCCAAGCCGACAAAACATAAAGAGGTTTCAATAGATAGGAATATAGCTATCGTTAAAAGAAAAAAATAAAAATGGCCAAATATAATTTTGCTTCGCAAAATTGTCTTTCGCTACATCATATAACATGGCATATCTGGTTACAGCTTTTTACAAAAGCCTTCACCCAAATTGCTACGCAACTTCAGATATGCCGGAATGTTATACACCATACGAGTAAGAGGTACTGAAAAAAATGGAAAGATTAATTTATACTTATACACTTATCAGATCTCTCTACGACCAAGGAAAAGATTATATTAATTCCTTTTGGCCTTTTGTAATTAAAGTGCTTCCACTAAACAAATTTGTAGATATAGATACTATTCAGAGGAATCTAAAGGAAAAATTTAATATAGAAATGCCATTACATGTCCTTAGAACCGTTTTAAACAGAGCTAAAAGAAGAAGTTATGTAGAGCAAAGAAAAGCAGTATAAACTGACAAAGAAAAGTTTTGAATATTTAGATTAGATAAGCTTGAAACAGATAGAGAAGTGTAGAGACGAATAAGAGCTTTATTTGGAGATATTTATTGCTTACCCAGGGTAAGCAACGCCCCTATCAATTGAATTTTCAAAATTTAGTAGAACTTGAAAAAGAAGGCAAAATTTTAAAGTGTGGAAGGCGACTTTACTAATACTTTCAGTTAGATTTTAGACAGTTTAATTAGACAATTTGACAAAAAATTTTAAAAGGGTAAAATAAGAAAATATAAAAAGCTATGGTGGGGAAATTTGAATTTAAAATTTGGTGGTGGAGTTTAAGGAATTTTAGCCCGCAAGGTTGGGGATAGTTTTTCTTTAATGAATTTTTCACCCCTCCCGACCTTGCGGAGGGGTTTTTAATTTTATGATAAAAATTTTTCCAATTTGGAAAAAAATTAAATTAAAGGAGATTTCTCCAGAAAAAGCCTTTTTGGCTTTAAAGAAAGAAAACTCATATTTGTTGGAATCAGTAGAAGGGGAAGAGAAAAAAGCAAGGTTTTCCTTTTTGGGATTTGAACCCTTAATGAAAGTTGAGATTAAAAATAAAAAAACAAATTTGAAAATTTTTCATCCAGCTTTAAAAAACTTAAAAAATCCAAAAGGGAAAAATGCTTTGGAGATTTTAAAAAATTTGATTTTGGAATTTAAATTAAAAAAGAAAAGAAATTTTAGGTTCTTTGGAGGATTGGTAGGTTATTTTTCTTATGACTTGGTAAGACAACTTTATCCATTAAACTTAAAAAACACAAAAAAAGATGATTTGAAAGAGCCAGAGGCTGAATTTTTATTAACCCAAAGAAATCTTATTTTTGACCATAAAACAAAAGAAACATTTTTACTCTCTTTTTATTTTTCAGAAAAGGAAAGAGAAAAAACAGAAAGAGAAAATTTGAAAATACTAAATAAAATAAAAAATTTCTCATTACCAAAGGAAGAAAAAAAGAAAGTAAATAAAAATTTGTTTTTTTTGGCTAATATTACCAAAAAAGAATTTAAAGAGATGGTAAAGAAAGCCAAAGAATACATTTTTGCTGGAGATATATTTCAGGTAGTTTTATCTCAAAGATTTGAAACAAAGGTTAATTTTCCTCCTTTTCTTTTTTACCAAAATTTAAAAAAGATTAATCCTTCCCCTTACATGTATTATTTAGATTTTGGAAAAAGAAAAATCATTGGAAGCTCTCCTGAAATGCTAGTAAAAGTAGAGAGGGGAGAGATTGAGACCTTTCCTATTGCGGGAACAAGGAAAAGGGGAAAAAATTCAAAAGAAGATAAAATTTTAGAAAAAGAGATGTTAAATGATGAAAAAGAAAGAGCTGAACATATAATGCTAGTAGATTTGGCAAGGAATGATATTTCAAAGGTGGCAGAGTTTAAAAGTGTGAAGGTAAAAAAATTAATGAAAGTAGAAAAATATTCTCATGTCCAACACTTAGTTTCAGAAGTGGTAGGGAAATTGAGAAAAGAAGAGGATGAGTTTTCTGCTTTTGAAGCTTTGTTTCCTGCAGGCACAGTAACAGGAGCTCCAAAAATAAGGGCAATGGAAATTATTGATGAGTTAGAAAAACAAAAAAGAGGAATTTATGCAGGGGCAGTAGGATATTTTTCTTTTAATAGAAATATGAATTTTGCCATTACCATTAGGACAATGGTAATAGAAGGAGAAAGGGCTTTTTTGCAAGCAGGAGCTGGAATTGTAGCAGATTCCCTTCCTGAAAGAGAATATCAAGAAACAATTAATAAAGCCAAGGCTTTAATGAAAGCTTTATTAATATGAAAAAAGTTTTGGTAATTGATAACTTTGATTCTTTTGTTTATAACTTGGTTTGCTATGTAGGAATTTTGGGAGGAAAACCTTTAGTTTTTAGAAATGATGTTTCTTTTTCAAAAATCAAAAAAGCAATTGAGAAAGAGAGAGTAAGTCATATTATTATTTCTCCAGGTCCCAAAACCCCAAAAGAAGCTGGTATTTCAAATGAAATTATAAAAAAATTCGGTTTTAAAATTCCTATTTTGGGAGTTTGTTTGGGGCACCAATGTATTGGCTATGTTTTTGGAGGAAAAATTAAAAGGGCAAAAAAAATAAAACACGGAAAAACCTCCTTGATTTCTCACAAGGGAGAGGAAATTTTAAAAGGAATTTCTAATCCCTTGGTGGCAACAAGATATCATTCTTTAGTGGTAGATAGAAAAAATTTACCTTCTTTTTTAGAAATAACTGCTGAAAGCTTAGATGATAAAGAAATTATGGGTTTGAGACATAAAAAATATCCCATTTTTGGTTTGCAATTTCACCCTGAATCAATTCTTACCAAAGAAGGCTTGAAAATAATTGAAAATTTCTTAAGAATAAAAGAAAGCAAAAAATTATGAAAAAATTTTTAGAGAAAATTATTAAAAGAGAAGATTTGTCTCAAAGAGAAGCCAAAGAAGCAATGGAAATGATAATCTCTAATAAAGTGCCTCCTACCCAAATAGGAGGATTTTTAATTGGATTGGCAACAAAAGGAGAAAGCCCAAAAGAAATTGCAGGTTTTGTTGAGGTAATGAGAAAATATGTGAGAAAAATTACTCCAAAGGTAAAAGGGACTTTAGTAGATGTTTGCGGAACTGGAGGCGATAAATTTAAAACCTTTAATATTTCTACTTGTGCTATGTTTGTGGTAGCAGGAGCAGGAGTTTATGTAGCAAAGCATGGAAACAGAGCTATTACTTCAAAATGCGGTTCTGCTGATTTGTTAGAAGAATTGGGAATTAATTTAGATTTGGGGCTTGAGAAAATAAAAATGGCAATTGAAAAGGTAAAAATTGGATTTATGTTTGCTCCCCATCACCATCCCGCTATGAAAAATGTAATGCCTTATCGGAGAGAATTGGGAGTAAGAACGGTCTTTAATATTTTAGGACCCTTAACCAATCCTGCTTTTGCTAAAGCCCAATTGATGGGGGTTTTTGACAAAAATCTTACTGAAAAGTTAGCAAATGTGTTTAAATTATTAAAATTGAAAAGAGCAATGGTAGTTTGGGGAGAACCTGGTTTGGATGAAATTTCAAATTTAGGCAAGACAAAAATTACAGAACTAAAAAATGGAAAAATTAGAACCTATTATATCTCTCCCAGAGATTTTGGATTAAAAAAGGGAAAAATGAAAGATTTATTGGGAGGTGACAAAAAAGAAAATGCTAAAATCTTTTTAGATATTTTAACAGGAAAAGAGAGAGGGCCAAAAAGAGATATTGTTTTGCTCAATTCAGCTGGGGGAATTTTAGTAGGTGGGAAAGCAAAGAATTTAAAAATGGCATTTAAAATAGCTCAAAAGGTCTTAGATGAAAAGATAGCTTTAAGAAAGTTTGAAGAATTTAAGAAATTTTGCCAAAGTTAATGGAGTTTTCTCTTCAAAAAATTGTAAAGGAAAAAATCAAAGAAGCTGAAATTTTAAGAGAAAAAAGAAGTTTGCTCTCTAGCATTAAAAAGGCTGAGAGAGAAAAAAGAGTGCCTATAATTGGGGAGATAAAAAAATTTAGCCCCACCCAAAAGAAAAGAAAAAATATTGACCTTAAAAAGACAGCTTTAGAATTTGAAAGAGGAGGAATTTGTGCCATTTCTGTTTTAACAGACAAACATTTTGAAGGTACTTTCGATGACCTAATAGAGGTTAAAAAGACAGTAAAACTTCCTATTTTGAGAAAAGATTTTATTGTCACTGAGTTTCAGGTAGAACAAAGTAAATTTTTGGGAGCAGATGCTATATTGTTAATTTCTTCTTTACTTTTGGAAAAAACAAAAAAAATGGTAAAATTAGCTCATAAATTGGGTTTAGAAGTTTTATTAGAGGTTCATTCTGAAAGAGATCTTAAATTTGCCCTAGAGACAGAAGCTAAACTCATTGGAATTAACAATCGCAATTTAAAAACTTTAAAAACAGATATTTCTAATTCTCTAAAATTGATTTCCAAAATTCCAAAAGATAAAATTGTGATTACAGAAAGCGGAATTAAGAAAAAGGAAGATTTATTAAAGCTTTTAAAAGCAGGGGCAAGAGGGGCTTTAATTGGCACCTCTCTTTCAAGAGCTAAAAACTTATCAAAAAAAATTAAAGAATATGTCTTTGCCAGATAAAAAAGGAAAATTTGGAATCTTTGGTGGAAAATTTGCCCCAGAGGTTTTAATGCCAGCTTTAGAAGAGTTAGAGAGGGCTTTTTTAAAATTTAAAAATGATAAAAATTTTAGAGAAAAACTGAACTATTACCTTAAAGAATTTGCTGGCAGGCCTACTCCTTTATATTTTGCCAAAAATTTAACTGAAAAAATCGGAGGAGCAAAAATTTATTTAAAAAGAGAAGATTTAGTCCATGGAGGGGCTCACAAATTAAACAATACTTTGGGCCAAGCTCTTTTGGCAAAAAAAATGGGCAAAAAAAGAATAATTGCTGAAACTGGAGCCGGGCAACACGGAGTAGCAACCGCTATGGCTTCAAGGGTAGTGGGATTAGAATGTGAAATTTATATGGGAAAAGAGGACGTTGAAAGACAAAAATTAAATGTCTTTAGAATGGAGCTTTTGGGAGCTAAAGTCTTACCTGTAAGTTCGGGTTCTAAAACCTTAAAAGATGCTATTAATGAAGCTTTAAGAGATTGGATTACTAATGTAAAAACTACTTATTATTTAATTGGCAGTGTTGTTGGACCTCATCCTTATCCTTTAATCGTTAGAGAATTTCAAAGAATAATTGGTAAAGAAACAAAAAGACAAATATTAGAAAAAGAAGGAAAGCTACCAAAAATCATTTTTGCTTGTGTTGGGGGGGGAAGTAATGCTATGGGAATTTTTTACGACTTTTTAAATGAAAATGTAAAATTGGTTGGAGTTGAAGCGGGGGGAAAAGGAATTAAAACCCAAAAGCATGGAGCTTCTTTATATGCTGGAAAAGAAGGAGTTTTACATGGAATGTATTCAAAAATACTCCAAGACAAATTTGGACAAATAAAGACTTCTTATTCTATTGCTGCTGGTTTGGATTATCCTGGGGTGGGGCCTGAGTTGAGTTATTTGGTTTCGCAAAAAAGAGTAAAAATTACCTTTGCTACTGATAAAAAAGCTATTTTTGCTTTTAAGGTTTTAAGTCAAACAGAAGGAATAATTCCTGCTTTGGAAAGCGCCCATGCTTTATATGAAGCTATTCGTGTTGCTAAAAAATTATCAAAAAAAGACATAATAATTGTTAATCTTTCTGGAAGAGGAGACAAAGATATTTTTGTTGTTGCTCAAAAATTGGGAGTAAAATTATGAAAATTTCAGAAAAATTTGAAAAATTGAAAGAAAAAAAAGAAAAGGCTTTGATTGGTTTTATTACCGTAGGAGATCCTACTCCGAAAGATACAATTTTCATTGCTAAATCTTTAATTGAAGGAGGGGTAGATATTATTGAGTTGGGATTGCCTTTTTCTGATCCTTTAGCCGATGGACCCACTATTCAAAAAGCAAGTTTGAGAGCTTTAAATTCTGGAATGAATCCAAATATTTATTTTGAAATTGTTAAAGAAATTAAAGGAATTCCCAAGGTATGTTTGACTTATTACAATTTGATTTTGCAAAGAGGAATTAAAAAATTTGTAAAAGACTGTCAAAAATCTGAAATTTTAGGTTTAATTGTTCCCGATTTACCTATAGAAGAAGCAAAACCCCTTTTGAAATTTTGTAATTTGTTTGATGTAGATTTAATTTTTTTAATTGCTCCAACAACACCAAAAGAAAGGATAAAAAAAATTTCAAAATCAGCAAGAGGATTTTTATATTTGGTTTCTTTGTTAGGAACCACTGGAGAAAGAGAAAAACTTTCCAAATATGTAAAGCCTTTAATTAATAGAGTTAAAAGTCTTTCTCTGCAAATTCCTCTTTGTGTTGGTTTTGGGATTTCAAAACCAGAACATGTGAAAGAAATATTAAAAGCTGGTGCTGATGGAGTAATTTTGGGAAGTGCTTTTGTAAAAATAATTGAAAAAAACTTAAAAAACAAAAAAAATTTACTTTTTGAGCTTAAAAACTTTGCCAAAAAATTAAAAGAAAAATGTAAATTTTAATAATTTTATAAATTGAAAAGTTCTCTTGCGTTTTTGGTGGTAATTTCGGCTACCTCCTCAAAAGAAATTCCTTTTATTTGAGCTATTTTTTGGGCTACATATTTTACCCCAAAGGGAGTATTTTTACCTTCAATTTGAGGAGGTGTTAAATAAGGACAATCTGTCTCAATTAAAATTTTATCTAAAGGAGTTTTTTCTATCACCTCTTTTAGATCTCTTTTAAAAATTATTCCATTAAATCCTAAAAAAAGTCCCATTTTAAGATATTCTTTTGCCTCTTTTAAGGTTCCAGTAAAACAATGGATAACTCCCTTTTTGACTTTAACTTTTTTTAAAATATCAATTAAATCTGGGTGAGAAAACCTGCAATGAAAAATTATTGGTAAATTCAATTCTTTTGCTAATTCTATTTGTTTTAACAAAACTTCTTTTTGCTTTTCTTTAAACTCTTTTAATTTCTTTTTGGTTTTGGGACGATAATAATAATCAAGCCCTATCTCTCCTATGGCTACTACCTTTTCATTTTGGGCTAATTTTTTATATTTTTGATAATCAAAATCTTCCTCTTTTCTCTTAAATTCAATTTCTTGGATATCATCTTTTATCTTTACCAAACCTGTTTCTAAATGAATGGGATGTAAACCTACAGCACAATAAACCCCCTTTTCAAACTCTTTAGCAATCTCAACAGCTCTTTTTGAAGTCTCATATTTGGTGCCAACATTTATAATCCAAATGTCTTCTTTTAGACATTTTTGTATAATTTTTTTCCAATCTTCTTTAAAAGCAGAAAAATTTAAATGAGAATGAGTATCAATTAGCATTTATCTTTGGGAATAAAATTTCTTTTTTACCTTTTTTAATTTGATTTAAAATCTTTTGAGAAGTATCAGGTAAAAGGGGGTTTAAAAGCTTAGCGATATTTTTTAAGGCAAATAACAAATTAGAAAGAATTTTTTTTAAATTAGAACTTTCTTTTTTACAAAAAAGCTTCCAGGGTTTTTCTTTTTCAATATATCTGTCACAAAAAGAAATCAATTGCCAAATTGAAATTAAAGCTTCATTAAATTTAAAATCATTTAAACTTTTTTCCCATTTTTGCCAAGTTTCTTTCACTTTTTCCTCAAACCCTGAGTCTGAAGGTTGAATTTTTGCAAATGAAATTTTTGATTTTTCTACTAAAGCCAACGTTCTGGCTACTAAATTTCCTAATCCTTTCATTAAATCTCCCTCATATCTTTTTTCAAATTTCTTGAAAGTAAAATCACCATCTTCTGTTGGAGGAATTTCCCTCAAGAGAAAATATCTTAAGGCATCACTTCCGTATTTTTTTACTATTGGAAAAGGATCTATTACATTTCCAAGACTTTTTGACATTTTTTGACCTCCCACTGTAATATAACCGTGGACAAAAATTTTATTGGGCAAAGGTAAATTAGCAGAGAGTAAAAAGGCTGGCCAATAAATGGCATGAAATCTTAAAATTCCCTTTCCGATAATATGGAGTTTATTTTTGTTTTTTAGCCAAAATTCCTGAAATTTTTTCCCATTTTTTTCATATCCCAAAGCGGTAATATAATTTCCCAGAGCATCCAACCAAACCCAAATTTTTTGAGAAGGATCATTAGGAACATCAATTCCCCAACCATGGGCTCTTTTACTAGAACGAGAGACACAAATGTCTTCAAGGCCTCTTTCAATAATCTTTAAGACCTCATTTTTTCTTTTTTGAGGAATTATCTCTATTTTGTCTTTTTCAATAATTTCTTTTAATTTTTTTTGATATTTTGAAAGAGAAAAAAAATAATTTTGCTCTTTTATTAATTGAGGTTTTTTTTTGTGTTCAGGACACAAACCTTCTATTAATTCTTCTTTTTTATAAAATTCTTCACAATCTACACAATAAAGCCCTTGGTAGGTTTTTTTATAAATATCTTTTTGACAAGCTAACCAAAGTTTTTGAGCTCCTTTAATGTGTCTTTTTTCAGTGGTTCTGATAAAATCATCAAAAGATAAATTAAGAGCTTTTTTTAAAGCATAAAATTTTTTTGCATTCTTGTCTACCAATTCTTTAGTTGAAATTCCTTCTTTTTTTGCTGCTTTGACATTTTTTAAAGAATTTTCATCTGTTCCTGTTAAAAAGAAAACCTTTTTTCCTAAAAGCCTTTGATATCTGGCAATAACATCAGCCTGAACAATTTCTAAAGCAAACCCTAAATGGGGAGTAGAATTAACATAAGGTAAAGCGGTAGTTAAATAAAATCTCTCTTTCATAAAAATTTTTATTTATTATTTAAAATAATAACAAATTCTCCTTTTAATTTCTCTTTTTCAATTTCTTTTATTACTTTTTCAATATCTCCCCGAAAAATTTTTTCAAATTTTTTGGTTAATTCTTTGCAGACAACTACTTTTTTGGGTTTTCCTTTTAAAAGAAAAAAGATTTCTTTTAATGTCTTTTTTATCCTGTAAGGTGATTCATAAAAAATTACCGGATATTGACAATTTATTAAATTTTGAAAAAATTTCTTTCTTTTCTTTTTTTTAGGTGGAAAACCCAAAAACAAAAATCTATCCATTGGAAAACCAGAAATTGAAGCACAAGTTATTAAAGCTGAAGGTCCTGGAATGGGGACAATTTCTACATTTTCTGAAACCCTTTCTAAAACTTTTTTTATTAATTCATTTCCAGGGTCAGAAATTCCCGGAGTTCCAGCGTCTGAAATCAAAGCTAAATTTTTTCCTTTTTTTAAAAATTCAATAATTTGATTAATTCTTTTTATTTTTGAATGCTGATGATAACTCAAAAGAGGTTTTTTTATTTGGTAATGATCTAATAATTTTTTACTTTGTCTGGTATCTTCACACAATATTAAATCTACTTTTTTTAAAACATTCAAAGCTCTTAAAGTAATATCTTGTAAATTTCCAATAGGGGTAGCAACAATATAAAGTTTAGCCATTTAAATTTTGGTTTTTTCTTTTTTTTAAATAATCTGTAGCAAACTCAATCAAAATTCCAGTTAAAGGGATAGCTAAAATTGCTCCCAAAATTCCCGATAATTTTCCTCCGATTAATAAAGCCATTAAAACCAAGGCTGGAGACAAATCCATAAATTTTTTTGCTAAAAAAGGGGTAAATATCTGATTTTCAATTTGTTGTACAAGAAAAAAAGCAATTAAAATTAAAAGCGATTTTAAAGGACTATCTAAAAGAGCCAAAATTGCCATAATAGTTCCTGCTATTATTGGTCCTACAACAGGAACAATATTGGTCAGTCCAGCAAATAAAGCTAACAAAAAGGGATATCTTATTTTTAAAACCACCAAACTCAAAAAAGAAAAAAGGGCAACAAAAATACAAGCTAAAATTCTACTTGCAAACCAACCAGCAACTTTTTTTTGAGAGATTTTCCAAATATTCAAAACTTCTTTTTCTTGATCTTTAGGAGCCAAAAGCAAAATTGCTTTTTCAATTCCTTCTCTTTCTAAAACAAGGAAAAAAGAAAGAGATAAAATGGCAATAGTAGCTAAAATGCCTCCAAAAAGAGTAGTAATAGCAGAAAGAATTCCCTGGGAAGCTTTTAAAAACCATTTTTGAAATTCTTTAGTGAAACTTTGGAAATCTTCAAAAAATTCAAATCCTAATTGTTTTAAAGGAGGAGAAAGCTTTTCAAAGTATTCGGGAAAAAATTTTGCAAATTGAGAAATTTCTTTTACTAATTGAAAAGTGAAAAAATAAAGAAAGCATCCCAAAAGACTAAAAATTAATCCAAAAACAATAAAAGTAGCTAAAAAGCGAGGGATTTTTATTTTTTCTAAAAATTCTACTCCGGGAGCAAATAAAAGAGAAATAATTAAAGCAAAAATAAACCATAAAATAAGATCTTTGATCAAATAAATAATATAAAATAACAAAATGGTAATTCCTAATTTAAAAAATGTCCCCCAAGAAATATCCAAGATTTTTTCTTTGTTCATATTTTTAGTAATTTAAAAAGGCTTTCTTTTTCTTTAAAGGGTCCAATTAGGGCTAAATTCAATTTTTGGGGTTTAAAAATCTCTTTAGCTACAAAAGCAATATCTTTTTCTTTTATTTTTTCAATTTTAGCAGATATTTGTTTTGGTGTTAAAATTTCTCTCTTTAAAATTTCTTGAAATCCATAAAATGAGGCTTTGGCGTCAGAAGTTTCCAAACTGAGAGCTAATTTTCCCTTGGCATTTTCCTTGGCTTTTTTTAATTCTTCTTTTGATATTCCTTTTTCTTTAATTTTTCTGTATTCTCTTAAAATTACAGAAATTGCTTTTTTCAAACTTTCTTTTTCCACTCCCGCAAAAGTAACCAAAAAACCAGTATCTGGATTTGTTTCACAAACAGTATCTACATAATAGGCGATACCCAATTTTTCTCTTATTTCTATAAACAGCCTTGAACTCATCATTCCTCCTAAAATTGAAGCCAAAAGCTGTAAGCTATATTTTTGAGGATGAAAAAGACTAAAAGCCCTAACACCTAAAGCAAGATGAATTTGGTCGGTTTTTCTATAATGTAAAAGTAAATTTGGCTTTTTTTGGCTTTCAATAACCTTTGGTTTCCCTTTGGGTTTTCCTACTTTTATCTTTGAAAAATATTTTTTTATTCTCAAAAGAGCTTTCTTTTCAGAAAAATTTCCAGCCAAACAAATTAAAGTATTTGAGGCTACATATTGAGAATCCCTATAACTTATCAGGTCTTCTCTTTTTATTCTCATTACTGTTTCTTTTTCTCCAGTAATTGGCCAACCTGCACTTTGGTCTCCATAAAGCAATTTTGGCCACAAAATTTGTAAATAACTCATTGGGTTATCATAATGCATATTAATCTCTTCAATAATCACTCCTCTTTCTTTTTCCATTTCTTCTCTTGGCAAGGTAGAATTTAAAAAAATATCAGAAACCCAATCTAAAGCCAAATCTAAATGAGACTTTTCTACTTTAGCAAAATAACCCGTATATTCTTCACTAGTAAAAGCATTATAACTTCCTCCTACTTTATCTAAGGTTTCTGCAATTTCTTTTGGGGTTTTTCTTTTTTTTGTTCCCTTAAAAAACATGTGTTCTAAAAAATGAGAAATTCCATTTAATTGTTTATTTTCGTATTTTGAACCTGTGGCTACCAAAATTAAAACAGTAACAGTTTGGCTGTTTTTGTCTGGCACCAAGATCAATCTTAAACCATTTTTTAAAGTAATCTTTTTAAACATTTTTATTGTAAGGTATCCAAAAAAGCTTCCAACCTTGTTTGAAAACCTGCTTCTCCAGTATGTTCATCAAAAATTAGATACAAAAAAGGAATTTTCTTTTCTTTAATTTTTCTTTCTACTATTTCTTTTAAAAAAGCATCGCACCCACAAGCAAAAGCAGAAATTTGAATTACCCCCGAAATCTGGTATTGAAATAAAATTTCAATTTTTTGGATAATTTCTTTGGCAAATTCCCAATGTAATTTTATGGGAAAAGAAGAGTTTGAAGGACGCTCTTTAAAAACTTCTTCTATAAAAATTGGCACAACCTCCATTTTTTCTAATCTCTTTTTTATATTTAAATTTACATAATCATCATAAAAATTATAAGGATGGGAAATCAAGACAATTTTTGGTTTTTGAGAAGAAATTTTTTCAAAAAATTGTTTCTTTTTTGTTTCTTTTAAAATCTTTTCTTTAAAAAGAGCTTTTTCAAAAGCTTTTTCAATTTCTCTTTTTTTCTTTTTTAATTTTTTCCCCAATTTAAAAACCGATTTTTCAAAACTCTCTTTTCTTTCATCTAAAGTTAGGGTTAACAAAGGAGTTTTTACTAAAATTTTTGCCAAATCGGGCAAACCAAAAAATTTAGGACAATATTCTAATTTTTCCTCATTCGTTATTAATCTTGGCACAAAAATTAAATCGCATTTTTTATCCAAATAAATCAAATGACCAAAATAAACCTTAAAAGAAAAACAATTTTCGGAATCAGAATTTGCCACACCTATTTTAACTATTTCTTTGTTTGTTTTGGGTGACAAAATTACTTTAAAACCCAAATTTTCAAAAAAAGTCTCCCAAAAAATTGGCCTTTTAAAATACACTAAGCTTTTTGGAATTCCAATTGTCATAATTTCAAAAAAGAGAGCCTTGTCTTAATAAAGATTTTTTATTTTTTTCAGAAAAAATTCTCACTCTCCCATATACTCCGTCATAACCTGGTTCTAAAATTACTTTTCCTTCTCTTGCCCTAATTATTCCCTCAGCAATCTCTGGTAGGGTTTTATTTTCTAAATCTTCTCTTTTGGCTTCTAACAAAACCTTGAGTTCGTTGTCAAATTCTTTAATTAAATTTTGATACTCTCTTTTCACCTCCAAACTCTCTGAATTTTTATTTAAAACCTCACTTATTATCTCTTCCAAAGGTACCAAACTTTTAAATGGGATGGCATTTTCTGGTTTAAAACCTTCTGGTTTATCTGCTAATTGTTCTACTCTATTTAACACTCCAATAGTTAAAGGTCTTTTACAAACCGGACAAATTCCATTATATTTTTTTGTCTCTTTAGGATGTAATTTTATTTCACAATTCCTGTGGCCATCATAATGATATTTTCCTTCCTGGGGATAAAATTCAATTGTATACAAAAATTTTTTTGGATCTTTTGACTTTATTGCCTCTAAAATTGCAAAATAATTCAATTCAGTATCAAAAACATTTGCCTCTCTTCCTATTTTAGAAGGGGAGTGACTATCGCTATTTGAGATCAAGGTTAATCTTCTCCCATCAGGCATACGCCAAAGCATTGAAGGATCTGCTGAAAGCCCGGTCTCTCCAGCAAAAATATATTTTGAGTATTCTTCAAAACATTCCTCTAATGAATCAAAACCAGAGCGGGAACCAAAAAGAGAAAACCAAGGAGTCATCAAATGGGCAGGCACTAAAAGACAGTCAGGACAAATATCTAAAACAATTTTTGCCAACTCTTTAGCATCTAATCCTAAGGTTGGTCTTCCGTCTGATTTGAGGTTGCCGATCCATCCTAAATAAACATTAATTCTCTCTACTTTTTCAAAAGATGGAGCAAAAATCAAAATATGGACTTTCCTTAATTTCCCATTTTTTGAAAAAATACAGCTTACTTCGCAGGTGAGTAAAAATTTTGTATGATAAGGGGTATTTTTTAATTCAAAAAGTCCTTTTTCTGTCTCTTTTAATTTTTCTTTTAAATTAGCAAACCACTCTGGATGGGTAAAATCTCCGGTTCCTAAAACCTTTATTCCTTTTATCCTTGCCCATTTGTCCAAATTTTCCAAGTCCATTTGACTTGAGGTAGCTCTTGAATACTTAGAATGCAAATGAAAATCAGCTACAAATTTCATTTTAAAATTGTCCCCTCAAATTCTTTTTCTTCTAAAATCCTTTTTAAATTTTCCAAATTTCCACCAAAAGCAACAATAACTGCTATTTTTTCTCTTTTTGCCAATCTTGCTCCTACTGGATCTATCGGTACATGCAAGCCAGGAGTCCATTTTTTAGGAATGATTTTTAAATAATCTTTCCAACAAATTTCTTTGATTGGTTTTGCTTTTGGGTTTTCTTCTAAATCTTCACTATAAACATAATCTATTTTACTTAAATTAATTACTTTTTTGATTTTAAAATCTACCGCAATTTGAATAGCAACAAAATCTGTTGAAAATCCAGGTCTCCAACCAGAAGCAACAATTATAGAATATTTTCCAAATTCTCTGATTTTAAATCTCTTATCAAATACAACAGGATGAGCTTCTCTTTTAAAAATAGTTCTTAACAAATGAGCATTTAATCTTGTAGCATGAATACCCAACCAGTCTTTATCTTCATTACTAACTTTTGTAATTTGACTTGCTGCTTTTTGGTATTTTCTCGTGATACCACCACCACCAGCAACAATGACAAATTTTTTTCCAGTTTTTATTTGTTTTTTTATAAAAAAATAAAAATCTTTCAGAAAATTTATGTTAATTTCTTCCGGAAAAGCAATCGAACCACCTAAAGAGATAACAAATTCTTTTTCTTTTTTCATTTTAAAATTCAATAAGATTTTATCACACAAATCAATTTAAAGCAACAAAATTTATTATTTCCGAAATTCCGCAAAGAGATCAAAATCAATATCTAATAAATTTCACCTTTACCGGAGATTTAACCTTGGGCAAGGTTATATCTTTTCCTCTTGTTTTTTCTACTACTCTTGAAGAAGGTTCCTTTTTTCCCTCCATTCCTTTAACAATTCTTTCTTGAATGAATTTTCTTCTTTCTTTATCCAAAAGAGAAGGATTTGTAAAGAATGTCTTGATAAGGCTCTCTCAGGTTGTTTTTTAAACTCTATTTTTTCAACTCTCATTTTTAAAAAACAAAAATAAAGTCATTTATACCTCATTCTATTAAATTCTTTATTTGGTTTTCAATTTCTCGATTCAGAAAAATTACTAATTGCTTTAAGACTTTAAAAATTATTTACTTTTTCTTAAACGTTCTTTCTTTTCTTAAAGGAGCGTATTCTAATTCTCTTGTTAATTTTATAAACCGAGAAAACTCTTGAATGTTTTTAGCCTTTTCCAAAATTAATTGGAGATATGTTAGCCTCTTTCCCATTAAAAATAACTCTCTTTTTTCTTCTGGCGATAATTCTTTCTCAAGAACCTCTTGGTTATAAAACCATATTGGATAGATTACCTCCCATAATTTTTGAGGGGTTACATAGTCTTTGGTTAAAATTTCTGCCCATTCTCCGTTTTTTGAAGAATAAAATTTTCTAAAATCTTCTTTCTTTAAAGGAGTATCTTTTGATAACACCTTTTCAACTTTTTCATAAATTTCTTTATATTCTTTGTTTTTTTGAATCTTTTCTGGAGATAAAAGAAAAAACTCTTCCTTTTTGGATGTATTTTTGGATAAGGCGGGGTCTATTACATATTCTTTACCATTTAAAGAAATAGTGCAAAAAACATGAGATTCTGGAACTACACTGGGATGAGAAGGAGGAATCTTTCCAAATTTAATTTTACATTTCAATCCCAAATTCTCAGCCACAGAACATAAAAAGAGACAAAAATCTCTTGGGGTACCTCTTTTCTCTTTAAGAAAAAAATCAGGCTTTCTCCAAATTTCTACTCCAGATATTTTTTCAGTTAATTTCTTGTCGTTTTTTAAACCTAAAGTAGTTTTTATTGTAGGATATCCCTGGGGATGGTATTTATTATATTTTTTAGGATAAGTAATTTCTATATATTCATCTGATGATAAAAGTTCAAAGTCATCAATCGTCTTTTCAAATATTCTTTTTAAAATCTCAATTTTATTTACTTTTATGTTTTCTTTTTCTAACTCTTTTTCTGTTGATTTTATTAAATCTGTGATTTCTTTAGAGTAAGGAGTAATATATTCTCTCGGATCTTCTGGTCCTTCTACCATTTTTTTATAAGCTACATTTTCTTTTTGAGCTATTTTTAGTAAACTGTTTTTAAAGTCTTCTTTTTCTTTAATTGTGTATTTTTCTAAATAAAACATTAACTCAGGATTATTAAGATTAGCTTCATCTTTTATAAAAAATTCCATTGCTCTTTTAAAAAAGGGGTTGTCAAAGTCAAAGCCGTAATTTTTTGTTAACACTGCCAATTTTATTATCTCATCTTTTTTCAATTTTTCCCACACACCTCCAACTGCCACTTTCTCTTTTATTTCTTTTGGTAATTTAACAACAAAAGGAAGCATCATTAAAAGAAGGGTTCCTCCCAAGCTGAAAAATTTTTGTAATCTTTCTGATTGAGCGATACTCTCTATACCCCTTAAGGATGGTGTTTTAAAAATTAATTTTCCATTTTCTAACCTCAAATTGTTTATTTTTCTTTCTATCTCTTTTTCCAAAAATAGTAACTCCTCTAGAGTAGGTTTTCTTTCTAAAAATCTTGTAATTGCTTTCCAGCCGATTTTAGACAAAATTTGACTTCTATTTGCATTTAACATCTCTGCTTTCTTTTTTGTCATTTCTCTTATCTTTTGTTTGAACTCTTTAATTTCTTTTTTCTCTGCTGGCAAATTTTCCATTTTATAAAAAGCCACTCTTTCAACCAACATTAACTCTTTTCTTTTCATCTGAAGACTTTTAATTCTTTCGTAATCAAAACCAATTCTCTTTAAAACTTTCTCTGCTCTATTTGTTATTAACTCTCCTTTCTCATTAAAATCATCCTCTATTTTATATCTTTTAGCTGTTCTCTCTGCTTGATTAAGAATCCTTTGATAAAACTTTTCTATTTCCTTTTCTGAGGCTAATTCTTCAAATTTTTCGTTTTCAATTTGTTTTTCTCTTTTTAAAAAAGAAAAGCTCTCTTTAAATCTCATAAAATCTTTATCATATCGTTTGAAAAATCTCTCTACTTTGAAAGAGAGAAATTTTAAGATTGATGATAATCTCTTTCTTTTTTGAGATTATACCTTAGAGAGAAATGAAAACTCAACTTAACTAACTTTCCATAAAAGTAGAACATTGTTTGTCTAGGGTAAACAATATAAATTTGATTTTGAAGAAAAAATGTTATACATTCAATAGAGCGGATTTATGAGTTTTTCAATAGGAATTGTAGGCTTTCCAAATGTTGGCAAATCTACTTTATTTAAGGCTTTAACTAAAAAATCGGTTGAAATTGGAAATTATCCTTTTACCACTATTAATCCAAACATAGGAATAGTTGAAGTCTTTGATGAAAGATTAGAAAAATTAGCTAATGCTTTGGAAATAGAAAAAAAGACCTTTACAAAAATTGAATTTAAAGATATTGCGGGTTTGGTAAAAGGAGCTCACAAAGGAGAGGGTTTGGGAAATCAGTTTTTGGCTGAGATTAAAAATTGCTCTGCTATTTTGATGGTTTTGAGGGGTTTTGAAAAAGAAGGAGTAGAAAATGTCTTGGGAGAGTTAAATCCTCAAAAAGAAATGGAACTTTTAAGGTTAGAACTAATAATGAAGGATTTAGAAAGCATAGAAAATATAATTTTAAAACTGAAAAAGAAAAGAGACAAAAAACTTTCTCTTTTAGAAAAAATCAAAAACTTTCTTTTGAAAGAAAAATTCATTTCAGAAATGAATTTAACAGAGAAAGAAAAAATGGAAATTAAAGAATATCAGTTTTTAACCCAAAAGCCAATTTTGTATCTTTTAAATGTAAATTCTCCTCAAAGAAATTTCAATTTAAATTTCCCTCATATAAGGTGTGATATAAAAGAACAAGAAGAAATTTGTCAGTTTTCAAAAAAAGAACTAAAAGAGCTTTCTATAAAACCTCAGCTTGACCAAATAATTCTTGCTTGTTATAATATTTTAGATTTAATCACTTTTTATACAGTAGCCAAAGGAAAAGAGGCTAAAGCTTGGACTTTAAAAAAAGGAAAAACTGCTATAGAAGCTGCCTCTTTAGTTCATTCTGATTTTGTAAAAAAATTTATTAAAGCTGAAGTAATAAATTGGGAAGATTTAATAAAAATTAAATCTTGGAGTCTATCCAAAAAGGAAGGAAAAATAAAAATTGTCGGCAAAGATTATATTGTAAAAGATGGTGATGTTTTAGAGTTTAAAATATGATGAATTTATACGAGCTAACATATTTAATCCCAGGCAGTTTTGATGAAGAAAATATGAGAAAAACTCAAGAAAAGCTTTTGTTTTTAATCCAAGAAAAAGGGATTTTAATTAATAGCAAAATACCCAAAAAAATAAAATTAGCTTATCCGATAAAAAAAGAAGAAACCGCTTTTTTAGGAGTAGCTAATTTTCAAATAAAACCTCAAGAAATTAAAGATTTTGAAAAAAAATTAAAAAGAGAAGTCCCAATTTTGAGGTATTTACTTTTGAAAAAGAAATTAAAGAAAGCTGAAAAAGTACAAAAAGAAGTGGTAAAAAAACCAAAGAAACCAAAGAAAGTAGAGTTAGAAAAATTAGAAGAAAAATTAAAAGAAATAATAGGAGAATAAAATTTTATGAATTTAAACAAAATATTTTTATTAGGAAGATTAACAAGAGATCCAGAAATGAGAAATTTACCTTCGGGCCAAAAAGTGTGTCTTTTTGGTTTGGCTACTGATAGATATTTTATAAATAAGGAAGGGAAAAAACAGCAAGAAACAGAATTTCACAATATTGTTTTATTTGGCAGATTGGCTGAAATTTCTTTTCAATATCTTAAAAAGGGGGCTTTGGTTTTGATTGAAGGAAGAATTAAAACAAGAACCTGGCAAGACAATCAAGGAAATAAAAGGTCCAGAACTGAAGTAATTGCAGAAAGAATTCAATTGGCTCCAAAGTCTCTTTCTAAAGAAACTTCTTCACAAAAAGAGACAACGAAAGAAGAAATTCCCATTATTGAAGAAGAAAAAGAGGAAGAAGAAATTAATCTTGAAGATCTTCCTTTTTAATTATGAAAAATTGTTATTTTTGCCAAAGAAATATTTTAGAAATTGATTTCAAACAAACAGATCTTCTTAAAAGATTCATTTCTTCTTTAGGTAAAATAAAACCAAAAAGAAAAACTGGTCTTTGTGCTTATCATCAAAGAAAATTGGCAAAGGCAATAAAAAGAGCCAGGTTTTTAGGTTTACTCTCTTTTACTGGAAAGTAAAATTTCTCTAATTTTTTGAGCTACTTCTGGATGTTCTCTTAAAAATTTTTTTCCTCCCTCTATTCCTTGGCCTAATTTTTTGTTTTCAAATTCTAACCAAGAACCTGACTTTTTTATTATTCCTAATTTTATCCCAGTGTGGATTAAATCAGCATATTTTGAGATGCCTTCATTATAATAAATATCAAATTCAGCAGTTTTAAAAGGAGGAGCAACTTTATTTTTCACTACTTTAAGTCTTATTCTACTTCCGACAATTTCGTCTCCTCTTTTTATTTGAGCAATTCTTTTGAGTTCAATCCTTATTGAAGCATAAAATTTTAAAGCCAAACCTCCAGGAGTGGTCTCTGGATTTCCAAACATTTGTCCAATTTTCATTCTTGTTTGATTTAAAAATATCATTACTGTTTTGGTTTTAGAAATAATCCCAGAAAGTTTTCTTAAAACCTGAGACATCATCCTTGCTTGAAGACCAATTTGAAAATCTCCAACTTCTCCTGAAATCTCAGCTTTAGGAACCAAAGCAGCTACAGAATCAACAACGATAACATCTACTTGTCCAGAACGAACTAATGTTTCTGCAATTTGAAGGGCTTGTTCTCCAGAATCTGGTTGAGAAATTAAAAGTTCTTCTATATTTACACCAATTTTTTTTGCATATTCAGGATCTAAAGCATGTTCAGCATCAATGAAAGCTCCAACTCCATTTTTTCTTTGAGCTTCAGCAATTACATGTAAAGCCAAAGTTGTTTTTCCTGAACTCTCTGGTCCATAAATCTCAATTACTCTTCCTCTTGGCATTCCTCCAACTCCTAAAGCCAAATCTATAGAGACAGCACCTGTAGAAATAACATCTACTTTTGCCGCTTTCGTCTCTTTTAATTTCATTATCGCCCCATCTCCAAATTTTTGTTTGATCTCTTCTATCGCTTCTGTTAAATTTATTTTTTCATTTTTTTGAGATTTTTTTCTCATCACTTTCATTATATCTTTTAAAAATTAGATTTCAACCATTTGAGACGATTTTTTGCGTCATTATAATTTTTTTTATTTTTTCTGGGTCTGGCAATTGGGTAAAAATAAATTTCACTTTTTTACCTGCGGTTTGGATTTCTAAATTTCCAAAATTTAAAATAGTGCCAAATATTCCATAAATTTTTATGGCAACATCTTGGATATTCTTTAATTGTGTCTCCGCTCTTTCATATTTGAAAAAACCTTTAGTTTCAATGTTAATCACTCTCTCGTTGGTGACAATAATAACGGTTAAAAAATAACGCATTAAGGCATAGCCAAGGCTAATCCAAAGGAAAAGAAAATAAAGAAAAAATCCAAACCAAAAAAGAGAAGAAATTTTTTCAAACCAGCTAAAATTTCTTATTAAAAAATAGCCAAAAATTGGTAACAAAAGAAAGAAAATAAAAATTAAAGAAGGTAAAAATATTACAAACCAGTGTCTTCTTTTTAGCAATAAAGTCTTTTCTTTTGGAAGCTTTCCTTCAAAGGTATTTTTAGTTTTTAAAAAATTAAAAAAAGAAAACACAATGAAATTTATTTATTAACTTTCAATTATTTCTTCTGCCCTCTCACAAATAATTTTTGGAACTCCATCTTTAACATCTACTCTTCCTTCTAAAATTACAATTTTATTTTCTTGAAATACCTTAGGATTTCTAGCAATTACCGTAGGAAAAACAACGACTTCGATTTTTGTCTCTTTATCTTCAACCTTTGTAAAAAGCATTGGTTTACCAGTTTTGGTTGTAATTTTTTTAATTGAACAAATTACCCCTCCTATTTTGACAATTTTTCCAGCCAACTCTTTTGAAATTTTAGAAAGAGGCAAAACTCTTTTTTTAAATATCTTTTCAAAAGAATCTAAAGGATGACTACTTACATAAAGACCCAACAATTCCTTTTCCCATTTTAATTTTTCTTCTCTTGTTGCTGGCTTTGCCTTTTCTAACTTAAAAGAGATGTTTTGAGAAGTGCCCTCAAAAAGACCCATTTGACCTTGAGATTTTGTTCTTTGAACTTCTCTTGCCATTTCTAAAAATCTTTCTAAATTTTTCAAAAGCAAATTTCTTTCTGCTAATTTATCAAAACACCCAGCTTTAATTAAAGCCTCCAGAGATTTTTTATTCAAATCCTTGCAATCTATTCTTTGAACGAAATCAAAAATTGATTTAAAATTTCCTCCAGCCTTCCTTTCTTTTACAATGGCTTTAACCACATTTTTACCTACATTTTTAATTCCCAACAATCCAAAACGAATCTTGTTTGGGGGTAGAGCGGTGAAATTTTCTAAACTTTCATTAATGTCTGGGGGCAACACCTCAATTCCCATTCTTTTGCATTCTGAAATTAAAAATCCAATCCTTTCTACATCTTGTTGTTCTGCAGTCAAAACAGAAGTCATAAATTCTAAGGGAAAATGGGCTTTCAAATAAGCTGTCTGATAAGAAATTAAGGCATAAGCTGTAGCATGGCTTTTATTGAAAGAATACCTGGCAAAAGGTTCAAACCAATGCCAAATTTCTAAGGCAGTTTTTTCGGGAATATTATTTTTTTTACAACCTAAAATAAATTTTTCTTTTTGCTTCATCAAAAGATCTCTCATTTTCTTTCCAATAGCTTTCCTTAAAACATCTGCCTCAGCTAAAGAGAAACCTGCTAATTCTTGGGCAATTTGCATTATCTGTTCTTGATAAACAGGAATGGAATAAGTGTCTTTTAAAATTGGCTCTAGTTTAGGATGTAAATATTCTATTTTCTTTCTTTTGTGTTTTTTTGCTATGTAATCTGGAATAAAAGCCATAGGACCCGGGCGATAGAGAGAAAGCATGGCTATAATATCTTCTATAGTAGAAGGATTGAGTTCTTTTAAATATTTTTTCATTCCTTCACTTTCTAATTGAAAGACACAAGTAGTCTCTCCTTTTTTAAAAAGATTAAATGTTTTTTGATCATCAAGAGGAAGATTTTCAATGTTAATTTTTTTCCCTTTCAATTTTTCAACTAAATTTAAGGTATCCTCAATAATTGTCAAATTTTTCAGCCCCAAAAAATCCATTTTTAAAAGCCCTAATTTCTCAATGGAATGCATCTCATATTGAGTAACAATTGTTTTATCGGTTTGGCTTGGATATTGAAGAGGAACAAATTCTTGGAGAGGAAAAGGCGAAATCACAACTCCACAAGCATGAGTAGAAGCATGTCTTGCGCAACCTTCTAATTTTTTAGCATAATCTATTAACTTTTCTGCTTTTGGATCTGAAAGATAAATTTCTCTAAACTCAGAAACCGTTGCCAAGGTTTCAGCCAAACTTAAATTTGGAGGGACCATTTTAGCAATTTTATCACAATAACTATAAGAATAACCCAAAGCCCTGCCCACATCTCTAATTGCTGCTCTTGCTGCCATTGTTCCAAAAGTAATAATTTGAGCAACTTTGTCTCTTCCGTATTTTTTAGCAACATAATTTATAACTTCATCTCTTCTTCTATCTGTAAAATCCAAATCAATATCTGGCAAAGAAATTCTTTCTGGATTTAAAAACCTTTCAAATAAAAGATTATATTTTAAAGGATCTACATTTGTAATATTCAACAAAAAGGCTACTAAAGAACCTCCCACACTTCCTCTGCCAGGTCCAACAACAATTTGATTTTTCTTTGCCCAATTAACAAAATCTTGGACAATTAAGAAATAACAAGCAAAACCAGTTTGTTTTATAATTTCCAATTCGTATTTTAATCTCTCAATTACTTTTGGAGGAATATTTTCTCCATATCTTTTTTTAGCTCCTTCAAAACAAAGTTTTTCTAAATATTCTTGAGGAGATTGGCCATTTGGAGTTTCAAATTTTGGTAATTTTATTTTTCCTAATTCAAAATCAAAATTACAGCTCTCTGCTATTTTTAGAGTATTTTCAATAGCAGAAGGAATATCTTTAAAATCTTCTATCATTTTCTCTGGAGGTCTCATTGAAAAATCGTCAGCCTTCATTGTCAATCTCTCTGGAGAGTTAGGGTCGGCTCCTGTGTTAATTAGCATTAAAATATCTTGAATTTCTGCATCTTCTGGTCTCAAATAATGACAATCATTTGTGGCCACCAAAGGAATATGATATTTTTTTGAAATTTCTATTAAAGCTGAATTTACTTTTTTTTGTTCTGGCAAATTTGGATGATGTTGTAATTCTAAATAGAAATTTTCTTTTCCAAAAATTTCTTGATATTTTAAAGCGGTTTCTTTTGCCTCTTTTATTTTTTTTGCCAAAATCAATTGAGGAATTTTTCCTTGGAGACAACCCGAAAGACAAATTAACCCTTCTGAATGTTCAGCCAAAATTTCTTCATCAATTCTAGGTTTGTAGTAAAATCCTTCTAAATGAGCTTTAGTAATTAATTTAACTAAATTTTTATATCCTTTTTCATTTTTCACTAAAAGAACAAGATGGTATTTTTTATCATCAATTTTTGGTCTTTTTTGGTGCATTTTCTCATAAGCCAAATACATTTCACAACCAATAATTGGTTTTATCCCCTTTTCTTTAGCAGTTTGATAAAATTCTACCGCCCCATAAAGGTTTCCATGGTCAGTCAAAGCGACAGCTGGCATTTCTAATTTTTCAACCCAATCTAACATCTCCTTGATTTTAGGCAAGCCATCAAGGAGACTATAATGAGAGTGACAATGTAAATGGACAAATTTTTTCATTTCACTCTATTTTTTCTTTATATTTTAAGCCTTCTACATTTATTTTACCTGCTATTTGACCTCCTCTTAAAAATAATCTTCCTTCAATTATTGTATTTTTTAAATTAAGATTTCCAAAAAGGGTCACCTTTTGGAGATCCAAATCACCCTCAATTATAGCCCCCTCCAAATCAAGATTTCTAATTTGAGCCCCTCTGCAATATAATGTCCCCTCAATAGTTCCAATTGACTCTTTTAAATTCTGAATTGTTATCCCTTTTAAATTAGCATTTCCTAAAATTTTTGCCCTATTTAATCCTACAAATCCCTTAATTTTAGCTTCATTTAAATTTATATTTCCTTCAATTCTCGCTGAAACTAAATTTATTCCCTCTCTGCCCAAAATTTGGGGACAAATGAGATCTTTTCTAAAAACTGCCTCTCCCAAATAAAAAATTCTTGTAAAAATAGCAAAAGAAAAATCTAAATTTTCAAAAAAAATTGCTTTTGAAAAATAAACGGGCCCTAAAAATTTGCATCTTTCAAAAGAAAGGGGAATTCTTATTTCCATTTCAGAAAGATTTAATTCTTCAATTATTTTATTCTTAAAATCTGCCCTTCTGTTTTCCATTTCGGCTGCTATAATTTCTCTTTCAATATCTTTTTGGGTGAGGGGAGCTTCCATGATTTTAAATTATATCATATAATGGGAAAATATGAAGCCCACTTTAAGAGAAGAAAAAAAATTATGGAAAAAAGGATATAAATTTGTCATTGGTTTAGATGAAGCAGGAAGGGGAGCAATTGCAGGTCCTCTTTTTGCTGGAGGGGTAATTTTGAATTCAAAAATTAAAATTCCATCATTAAGAGATTCTAAAAAACTTTCAGCTCAAAAAAGAGAGGAAATTTATGAAAAGATAATTAAAGAAAAAATTAAATTTGCAGTGTCTTGGGTCTCTCCAAAGACAATTGATAAAATCAATGTCTTGGAAGCAACAAAACTGGCAATGAAAAGAGTAGTCAAAAAACTTTTGGCAGATTTTTCTCAAAAAGAAAAAATTTTTTTGTTAATTGACGGAAATTTCAAATTACCCATCTCTTTTTCACAAAAATCAATTATCAAGGGAGATGAAAAAATAATCTCTATAACTTTAGCCTCAATTGTTGCCAAGGTAAATAGAGATAGAATGATGGAAAGATATCATAAAAAATACCCCCAATATGGCTTTTTAAAACACAAAGGTTACCCCACCAAATTTCATTTAAAAATGATAAAAAAATTTGGAATTTTTCCTTTTTATCGGTTGACATACAAACCCATTAAAGATATATTTTAAGTAAAAGATGAAAAACAAATTTTTAATTTTAGTAATAGGAGGGATTTTAGGAATATTTGTTGGCTTTTTAGGAGAATATTTTTTTGTTAAAAATACAATTTCAAAATTAGAAAAAGAAAAAAAAGAATGTGAAATTGAAATTGAAAAATCAAAAAAAGAGATTGAAAGATTAGAAAAAGTAATTAAAAAGATTTTACCGCCACCAAAAGAAATTTTTGCTTTAGGTGGAAAAGTAATAAAAGTAAAGACAAATTCTTTAATAATTGAAGTCCCTCAAATTCATCCTCTTGAAAATACACCTACTCAAAGAGAGGTAATTTTAACTAAAGAAACAAAAATTGTAAAAGTGGTCCCAAAATCTCCAGAAAAATACGAGAAAGAAATGAAACAATACCGTCTTAAAGAAAAAGAGCTTTTTGAAAAACAAAAAAAAGGAATAGCAATTGAAAAGTGGCCTTCACCGCCAGAACCTTTTGAAGAAAAAGAAATTGAGCTAAAAGAAATTAAAGTAGGAGATGAAATTTCTGTAATTTCTAAAGAAGATATTAAATTTGCCAAAAAATTTGAAGTAGTGAAAATAAAATTATTAGAAGAATAATTTTTATGAAGGTTAACTTAAAAATAGTAGGATATTTTTTAATAGCTCTGTGGACAATTTTTTCTGTAGTTTACATTATCAATGACATTTGGCAAGATTTTAAAACCCAACAATTAAAAAAAGCTTATGAACAAGGAAAGATAGATACCATTAATCTTTTGATTAAAGAGGCAGAAAAATGCCAACCTGTCCCCATATTTAGTGGAGAAAAAGAAATTAGAGTAATAAAAATAGGTTGTCAAATTAATCAATGAAAATTTTTTATGAATTTTATATTTTTTCTCCAAGCTATTAGTTTTGAACCAGTTTTTGAAAAAATTAAAGACCTTACTTTAGAGGGTTTGATTAATAATTTAAAAACCATTGCCTCTTGGTTTGCTCTCTTTTTGGCAGTTTTAATGATTGTTGTCGCTGGATATTATATTTTACTTTCAGCAGGAAGAGAAGAAAAATTAAGAAAAGGAAAAAGAATAATTCTTTGGGTTCTAATAGGTCTACTTTTGATAATAATATTTGGAGGACTAACTCCCACTCCCTCTCCGCCTTCTCCACCACCTGGACCTCCTCCTATTGGTGGAGCTTGTGGATGTCTTTGTAGTTATTGTGCTACTGGAACTGTCAGTCCTTGTCCTTAAATTTAAAGAATGTTAAAATAAAAAAATAAAAACATGAAAACCAAGAAAAAAAATTACTATTTTTTAGAGGGGTTAATTTTCATTTTATTCTCTCTAATAATTTGTTTTTTGGTAATCTACAAAAACTTTAGTTTTCAAAAAGCTACCGCACATCCACTTTGTACGGTAAATGATGATTTAAATGTTCAAGGTAACTTAAGTATTCAGGGTGATGTTAGTTGGACAGGAATACTTACATCAGGAAGCGTTCCTTGGGGCAGATTAACTGCTTTTCCAATAGGTTGTGGAGCAGGTCAAGCTGTTCAAGCTATTGGCACTTCTCTTACTTGTGTAACCTTACCAAGTGGAGGAATTTCGTGTTCAGATTGTGATGCTCGTTTTATCAACGCTACTACCAGTGATACTATGGAAGGAGATCTTTCTTTTAGAGGAGACACCAGAAGAATTGGCACTTCAGATAATAATGATTTTATAATAAAAACCAACAATCAAGATAGAATTACAATTTTGTCAAATGGTAACATTGGTATTGGTACTAGCACTGCGAATAAAAAATTACAAATAGCCGGAGATGTTAATCTTTATGGTAATTTATTTTTAAAAGGAGGAGATAGATATATTGAAGGTGACCAAAAGGTGAAAATAAAAAGTGCTGGATTAGATGTAATTACAATTTTACCAACTGGTTATGTAGGTATTAGAACCACTACTCCTTCTACAACTTTAGTAGTCCAAGGCTCAAGTTGGATAACTGGACATTTGTATGATTCTGAAGGGAATCAAGGAACACCTGGCGCTGTTTTAACCAAAACCGCAACAGGTCAAGTATGGGAAAATCCCTCAAGCACAATTTGGTGTCCTGCTTGTGATGATAGATTTGTCAATGCAACCGGTGATACAATGACTGGAGATTTATTCTTTAGGGCCCCAGGTAGAAAAATTAAAATTGGAACAACAAATCATTATGGAATTAAATTTATTGTCAGTAGCACCATACCTGTAATGACCTTGACTACAAGCACTAGAGTAGGAATTGGAACTACCACCCCTGCAGAATCTCTTCATTCAGTTGGATATATAAGATCTGACGAAGGTTTTTGTATAGGAACAGATTGCCGAACTTCTTGGCCAATTTCTGTTAGTGGTGCTGGAACACCAGGTTATGTAGCAAAATGGATAAGTACATCTACCTTAGCAGACAGTATTATTCAGTCTACAAGTAGTTATGTTGGAATAGGGATTTCTCCTGGTACTTATCGCCTTCAAGTAAAAGGAATAACAGCGGGTGCAAATGAATGGACAGCAAAATTTACAAGCGGAGGACCAGGACCTCATACCTCTTATGTCTATTTAGCTAAAGGTAATGGCCCTGGCCTTTTAGTAGATACTGATAGAATGGATGATACAGGATATTACCTTGCTCAATTCAGTAATACCTCTGGAGTAGCTTTGTATATCCGGGGAGATAGAAAAGTAGGAATTAGAACTACTAATCCTTCTGAAGAACTTACAGTTTCGGGAGATATCAAAGCTACAAATGATATTTGTAGTGCTACTAAATGTCTGGAAAGTGCTCTTACTTCTGAATCAGATCCTCAGGTAGATAAATTAACTCCAAATAAATGGTGCAAAAGTGATGCTGCAGGTTCAGCAATTGATTGCGATTATGATCTTCCTTCTGAATCAGATCCTCAGGTAGATAAATTAACTCCAAATAAATGGTGCAAAAGTGATGCTGCAGGTTCAGCAATTGATTGCGATTATGATCTTCCTTCTGAATCAGATCCTCAGGTAGGAACTTTAATGGCAGGTAAATGGTGTACTTCAGATGGAAGTAAAATAAATTGTACCTCTGCCAATCCAGATACTACCGTAGATGGATGCAGTGGTTGTTTGGAAATTGGAAGCGAGGTAAAAAGACTTACTAAAGACTATCTTCATGTAAACACCTTCCTTATAGTAGAGGAAGAGCTTTATGTAGGGGTTAGTGCAAACAATAATGCTCATTTTTTTGGAAACGTAGAGTTACACAAGGGAGACTTAAATTTACACAATCACGATATTAAAAATTGTGGCACTTCTGACTGCTCTGATATTTGTTTTTCAGGAGAAGCTTTAGGAGGAAAAATAATTTGTCTTACTGAAACAAAAGATAAAGATATTGTTGCAGTAGAGGGTTTTCCTTCTTGTCCAACTTGTGGTGGCATTCAAGGAAGAAAAATATTATTTAGGCTTTCAGATATCAATAAAAACAAAGAAAAAATTGAAAAGTTAGAAAAAAGGGTGTCTGAATTAGAGAAAGAATTGGAGAAACTAAAAAATAGTTGTTCCAATTGAACTTATATTTATGCCTCATTCTTTTCATTACGATTTCAAAAGGCTTCCGAAAAAATTTTTTATTGAAATTGCAAAATTTGTCCAAAAAAGAGAAATTCACAAAAAAATTGGAAATTTTTCTAGAGAGATAGTTAAAAAATTTAAAGTAGACAAAGTTTTTGGAATTTATCCAAAAGAAGCTATTTGTCTTGTTGAAGAATTAATTGATATTAACCTCAAAAATTTAATTAATGAAGAAAAATTCAAAAAAGCCAAAAATAAAATTTTGCTTTTGCCTCATTGTGCCAGAAAATTTATGGACTTTCGCTGTAAAGCCAAATTTGATAAAGAATATTCATCTTATATTTGCCAATCTTGTTCTCCAGATTGTCTAATCAATAAAGCAACCAAAATAGCCAAAGAGAAAAACTATAAAGTGTTTGTTTTACCGGGTGGTTCTGGAATAAAAAAGATTTTAAAAAAAATAAAACCCGACGCTGTAATCGGGGTTGCCTGTCCTGAAGAGTTAAAATTAGGAATTGCTTTGTTAGAACGCTTTAAAATAATTGGTAAAGGAATTCCTCTAAGTAAAAATGGTTGTGCCCATACTAAATTTGATTTAAATTTGCTTTGTAAATATTTGTAAATTTTAGTATAATATTACATTATTCATTCCGCGGTAGCTCAATGGTAGAGCAACTGGCTGTTAACCAGTGGGTTGGAGGTTCGAGTCCTCCCCGCGGAGCCATTTCTTTATTTCGAACTAAATCAGGCGGGTAAGAGGAGAAGGGATTTTTATTTTCTTTCCCTAAACTCCCACCACCCACCCCCACCTGACCAGAACCTTGTTGAGAGTAGTTTAAGTTATTGAGATTTAAGAAATATTTAAAGTTTACCCTGACTCTCTTTTTGGAATATTTTATTGAGTCAATCCTTTCTCTTATTAAAAGAACCTGCTCGGCTCGGGAGAGGGAAGAGAGAGTGTTTTCTATTTGACTTCTAAGAAATAATTTATTATACTAATAAGTGCTATGAAAGACCAAAATAAGCCAGAAAAGTTAATGACATTAGAAGAAGTAGCTGAATATTTAAGGCTTAGTGTTCATACTATCTATAAAATGGCACAAAAGGGAAAAATTCCGGCTTTGAAGGCTGGTAAGAAGTGGAGATTTAGAAAGGAGGATATTGATAGGTGGCTCACTCAAAGATCTTATAATTTACCTAAGGAGAAAAAATGAGAATAAAAAAATTTATCATACAAAACTTCAGATCAATTAAAAATTCAAGCGAGGTTAATTTAGAGCCTGAAATTACAGTCTTAATAGGCAAAAATGAGTCTGGTAAGACTAATATTCTTAAAGCATTAGAATCTTTCAATGGTGATTATGAATATACTGATAGCGACTTGTGTATTTATTCTGCGACAAAGAAAAAATTAGAGTCAGGAGGGATAGAAAAAGGAGATATTCCTATTATAACTATTTGGTTTGAAATTGAAAAAGAAGATAAAGAAAAATTAAAAGAAATTCACCCTCTGCTTACCAAAATAAATACAATTAAGATTACCAAATTTTTTGGTAACACCTATAAAATTGAAGGAGATAACGTTGATATAGAAAAAATAGAAAAGGATAGTTTTAGTAAAATTTTGAACAATTTTAAGAACGAAATTACTGCCTTTAAAGAAAAACTTAATTCACACGCTCAAAGATATTCTCCTTTTTCTTCTACAAAACAACAGTATGAACAAATATTATCAGAAATTGAGTCCTATAGTCCCCAAGAAGAGCCAAATATCGATACAACATTTAACTCCTTCTATACCAGATTAAAAAATCTTCCAAACAAAGATAGTCACATTCAAAGTGATATTGAATTGTTCATAAAAAGGTTGGAACAATATAAATTAGAATTCAAAAAAATTTTAGCAAGAGAAGACAGTATAGTTGACAAAATTTTAGAAATAACACCCCAATTTATCTATTTCAACACAATGGAAGAACTTACTGATACGGCAAGAATAGATGAATTTTTAGAAAATAAGGAAAAATACAAAACCCTTAATAATCTATTAAAACTTGCAGGGTTAGATGTGGAACGATTAAAAGATGTAGATCATTATGAGAGGCTAGCTGCGGAAAGCGAAGCTTCTGCTACTATAACTGGATATATAAACGAATCATGGAAACAAGAAAAAGTAAACATAAAACTGAGACTAGATAGTAGCGGGGAAATTATAGTTTATATTGAGGATGAAGTAGGAGCCTTAGATCCACCAACTAGAAGAAGTCAAGGTTTCCAATGGTTCCTTTCTTTTTATATCAATTTTACAGCAGGGTCTAAAGGTGAGCTCAAGAATACAGTTATTCTCCTTGACGATCCTGGTGTATATTTACATCCTTCAGGACAGAGAGATTTATTAAACACACTAGAAAAAATTTCTAAACACAATCAAATAATTTTCACTACCCATTCTCCCTTTTTAATAGATAGGAAAAATTTGCAGAGAGTTAGAATTGTAAGTAAAGAAAAGGAACGAATAGGAACCAAAATAGAGGAAAAATTTTACATTAGCAAATATGATGCACTAGAACCTATCAGAGCTTCTATAGGAATGACAATTGGAGATTCTTTATTTACTACCAAGAAAAACATTTTAGTAGAAGGATATTCTGATTTTTTGATATTAGAAGCATTTTCAAAAATATGTAAAGAAGAGGGATTAAATCATATAGAGTTAGATAATGAAGAAATTTCTATCATCCCTGTTGGCGGTGCTGAAAAAATGCCTTATTTCTCTACTCTTCTAAGTAAAGAAAACTTAGATTTTGTTGTGTTATTAGATCATGATAGTGAAGGAAGGAAAACCAAAAAAGAATTAATAGAAAAATTTGAGATAGAAGAAAATCTGATCTTGACCCTTGATAAAATTACTGAAAACCCGGGAGAAGATGCGGAAATAGAAGATCTAGTTGATTTCGGATTATATCTCCAAGCTGTAAATAAAGCGTATAAAAAAATCTTTAAAGAGAAACTTAACAAAGAAAAAATAGAAGCTTCGGACTTAGAAAGACCTAACTTTAGTGGCTTAAAGAAGTTCTTTAGAAAAAAGAAAATTGGGCAGTCAGGAAAAATAGACAAAATTAAAGTAGCTAAAGCGCTAATCTCTATTCTTCCAGAGACTGAAATTAATAAACAAAATCTTTCTAAATGGGATTCTCTTTTTAATTCTTTAAAACAAGCTTTACAGCTATGAATTGTGCAATCTATACAAGGGTATCAACCGATACTCAAGCTGAAAAAGAATTTTCCTCCTGTGAAGCTCAAGAAGAAAAAATAAAAGCTTTTATTAAAAGCCAGAATAACTGGAAGATTTTTAAAGTTTATTCTGACCCTGGCTACACTGGAGCAAATCTTAATAGACCAGCCTTACAGGAATTACTTGAAGATATTAAGCAAGGCAACATTGACATTGTTTTGGTTTATAAAATTGATAGACTTACTCGTTCCCCTAAAGACTTCTATTACTTAATGGAAGTCTTTGAAAAATACAAAGTTGATTTTATTTCCATTACCGAAAGATTTGATACATCTACTCCAGCAGGAAGGCTTTTAAGAAACATAATGTTAACTTTTGCTCAGTTTGAGAGAGAGTTAGCAAGTGAAAGAACAAAAGATAAAATGCTTCAACGGGCAGAAAAAGGATTGTGGAATGGTGGCATTCCTCCCTTTGGATATAAAGTATTAAATAAAAACCTTATTCCCGATGAGAAAGAATCTAAGATTGTAAAGTTAATATTTGAAACCTATGTTGAGACTGGCTCAGTAGCAGAAGTTTATAACACACTAAAAGAGAAAAACATTTTAAACAGGTATGGCAAAGTTTTTACTAAAACAAGTATTAAAAATATCCTTTCTAACCCTGTCTATATCGGGAAGCTGAAATATGCTGGAAAAATTTATAATGGATTGCACCAACCCATAATTAGTGAACTTCTCTTTAACGAAGCTCAGCAACTACACAAAAAGAAAATTAGAAAGATGAAACTCTTTAGAAATTATCTTTTTGCTGGCTTAATCACCTGTGATGAATGCGGATCAAAAATGACACCAACCTATACAAACAAAAAAGCAAAAAGAGGAAGAAAGAGATATTTTTATTATAGATGTACCTCTACCCTAAAAAGAGATTGGCAGGTATGCACTACAAAACAAGTAAATGCTGATAGATTGGAAAGATTTGTTTTAGAGAATTTAGAAAGGATATCCAGAGATGAGCCTTATATTGAAAATCTGGTTTTTAGACTCAACCACAATCCCAATGAGTTAGTTCGAAATTCCTTAATAAAAAATAGAGTATCAGGCGACCGGGCTGGATTCGAACTAAGTAAGGAGCAATTGAAAATTGAGCCTCAAAATTTAATTTTTCAACTTAAAACCTTCCTTAACACTCTCTCTTCCCTCTCCCGAGCCGAGCAGGTTCTTTTAATAAGAGAAAGGATTGACTCAATAAAATATTCCAAAAAGAGAGTCAGGGTAAACTTTAAATATTTCTTAAATCTCAATAACTT
>Ga0190363_1000046_pt1 | contig 65147 bp, 46 predicted proteins | sample 48721867_MG_FD_161272 | JGI IMG/M metagenome (GOLD analysis project Ga0190363, IMG submission 161272) | Hydrothermal vent microbial mat bacterial communities from Southern Trench, Guaymas Basin, Mexico - 4872-18-6-7_MG | ecosystem: Environmental > Aquatic > Marine > Hydrothermal vents >...
AGCATTGTCCCCACGGCTTTGATTGGGATAAAAAGGGGACGGATTCGGCCCGGATTTGGGCGGCTGGGGCCCAAGGAGTGGCCCTGGTGGGTCCAGACCAAGTGGCTTTTCTGGAAAGAGTGGCTGAAGTGAACCTGAAACAGATAGCCGAGCTTTATTTTCCTGATTACGATTTTGTCTTGATTGAAGGAGGCAAAGAGGCCGTGGGTTTCAAAAAGATAATGGTGACTAAGGAAGAGCTGCCTCAAGATCTGCCTGTTTCCAGCGGTGAGTTGTTAGCTGTAATCAGTAATGAACCTCTTCATATAGATAAGCCGGTCTTTCGGTTTAATCAACTGATCGAGCTGGCGGATTTTCTCAGCCAGAGAGAAGACTTGGAAAGACCGGCAGTTGTTTTAAGTATCGAAGGTCGGCCCCTTCCTTTAAAGCCCTTCGTCCAAGAAATTCTCTCTGGGGCAGTCTGGGGGATAGTCAAAAAATTAAAAAAGTTGCCTGAGAGGACCCGTTGGTTAAGACTTTATCTAAAAGGAGATTGCGAAGGAAAAAGTTAAAATAAAGGGAATCAGACCTGCTCTTTCACCTAAAGGAAAGCTCCTTGAGGAAAAATTTATTGGTGAGGTTGGGTAAAATTGGGCCTCTTTCTCTATTGTTTTAATTGACCCTCTCATTTGATCGGGAGGGGAACTGGCTAAGAAGAAGAGTTTTAGGCAGCAATGACTAAGAAATGACGAAAAAATATTGTTATTCAGAGATGAGACGTGAAGACCTCCCCTCTGCAAAGCCCTAACATGGCCCAGCTTCTGAGACTCAGTGCCCTAATTATCCTCGAAAGTGAAACATGAAGATTTACCCTCAATTTGCCAATTTACAGCAATTTTTGAGAAGATGCTTGACCTAAAAGAGTGTCTGACACCGTTCTCTATAGTGCTGGACGCTATCTGAATCTATATTTAACTCGGTGTCTGTTTAACTCTGTGTTTGACACTCTTTCGCTTGTCTGTGACACTCTTTCACTTGTCAGTGTCTGACACTCTTTTGTAGACACTCTTTTGTAATTTGGTGTCTGATACCCATTAACTTGTTGACTCCCTTTAATTTGCAGTACTTAACTCGATATCTGACACCAATAACATGAACTTGGTGTCTGAACATGAACTTGGTGTCTGACACCAATGACATGACACCAATGACATGACACCAATAACATCTGATACAGTGAACATCATAGCGGTGTCTGACACCATCACAGCGGTGTCTGACACCGATACTGGGCCGATAATAGAGTGTCTGGTTCCCAATTTCAATTTCACTCGGCGAAGGGGATCTTTAAGTTTAATTTTTCATGACAACTTAACTTATAATTTGTATAATCTTAAGCTTATTTTCCTCTTTTTTCTGAACAGCCATGAAGGATAGACCTCTCACCCAGGCGGAGATTTTCCGACTCTGGTTTCCCATGGCCGCCACTTGGTTAATGATGGCCACGGAAGGACCGTTTCTGGCAGCGGTGATTGCCCGCCTGGCTTCTCCCGAATTAAATCTGGCTGCTTATGGGGTAGCTTATTCTTTTGCCGTGCTGGTGGAAGCACCGATTATTATGATTATGAGTGCTTCTACGGCCTTGGTTAAAGATAATCAAAGCTTTGTTCGGTTAAGGAATTTTACTTATGGTCTGAATTTAGGTTTGACTTTAATTCTGCTTCTTCTTTTGGTCCCCCCTCTTTTTAATTATATAACCAGAGGCATTATCGGTTTGCCTTTAGAGGTCAGCCGGCGCACTCATCAGGCGGTCCTGGCCCTGCTTCCCTGGCCGGCGGCCATCGGCTACCGGCGTTTTTACCAGGGTATTCTCATCAGCCGGGGCTTGACCCGACGAGTGGCCTACGGGACAGTTACCCGAGTATTGTCCATGATGGGGGTGGCCTTGATTGGGGCTCGTTATTTTCCTCTAGAGGGAGCTACAATTGGAGGTTTGGCTCTCTCAGCTGGGGTAACTGCTGAAGCAATAGCCAGCCGCTTTATGGCCCATAGTTCGGTTCACAGACTCCGAACGCAGAAGAGTAATGATGCCCACAAAAAGGAATTAAAATATCGACGAATTTTTCATTTTTATTATCCTTTAGCCCTGACTTCGATTTTAGCTTTGGGGGTCCAACCTCTGGTGACTTTTTTTCTGGGGCACAGTCGAATGGCCCTGGAATCCTTAGCTGTTTTACCTGTAATTAATTCTTTGGTTTTCATCTTTAGAAGTATGGGCCTTTCTTTTCAGGAAGTGGGCATTGCTCTTTTAGGGGATAGGGACGAAAATTTAGGGGCTTTAAAAAAATTTGCTTTCCGCCTGGGAGCTTTCGCTTCAGGTAGTCTCATGCTCGTAGCTTTTACTCCTCTTTCTCTCCTTTGGTTTGAGAAGGTCTCGGGATTGGTTCCCGAGTTGGCTCGTTTTTCTTTATGGCCAACCAGAATTCTGGTGCTTTTACCCGCTCTGACTGTGCTTCTTTCTTTTTTCCGAGCTTATTTGGTTCGTCACCATGTAACCAAACCCATTACGGTGGCTACCGGAATTGAAGTGGGAGTCATTGTTAGTGTTCTCTTGTTGACGATTCACAGTCTTAATTTTATTGGCATTATTGCCGCAGCCATGGCTATGATTTTAGGCCGATTTCTGGCTGATGTTTATCTTATCTATCCCATTATGATCGTGAAAAGAGCCTTTAAATTCGAAGCGGCTTAAGGATAATTTATTTCAAGAGGGAATTATTGTCAGAGGAGATGTCCATTTTTGATTGAGTGGAGTGGTTTTTCAAGAGTTGCCAAGAAAGTTTTTGATTTTAGTTGAAGTTAGGAGAAATTTTAGTAATTAACTTATAAAAATTATGGATAATTGCGGGGCTAGGAAAGATTAGTGACGTTTTTTTGAGGGAGTTAGCTGGAGGAAAACTCCCAGCCAACGACGATCGGTGCTTGTTTTATGGAGGCGGAAAGGAAAGAAACCCTGGTTAGTTTTAACCGTAAGCGGATAGTAGAAGTGCTTTTTCCAGGGGAAAAAGACTAACGAAGGCCGAGAGAACGCGATTTCTTGAGATTGCTGAGGATGAAGTTTTATTTTTCTAAAGGTATATCCATGCCGAATTTCCACCATCATGGGGACAGGAGAGGTAAGCTTTAATTTTAGGTTAGTAATTTTACCTGAGCTCTGAAGAAGAAAATCGGCCTTGCTTTTACCTCTTACCCAGAGGCCACCCCCTTCTGGTCCAAAAGAATTTTTGTCTTGAGCATAGACTACCCAAAACCTACCTGGCTCAGAACAAATTTTATCTAGGTGGATATCAAAAAAAGCATAGACTGAAATGAGTCCGATTATCAACCAGGTGGAAAGAAGAAGAGATATCTGGTGGGCGATGCTCATTGGAGAGAGAAAGTGAGCTTTGGCTGAGTGGGTGAAGGGACGGAAAACAACAGTAATCACCCCTAAAGTCATTATCCAGATTGCCAGGCTCCAAGGATTAAAGAGAGAAAGAGAGGAGAGATGAGGGATTAATAGAGTGAAATTAATAAAATGATTGCTTAAAGCTTGGAAAAGATGACTAACCAAGCCTTCCGAATTGAAAGAGAAGGACAAATTAAGGTGATAGAGAAACTCAGGGTGAGTTAAAACGGTGCCGGTCAGGAGACAAGTCAATGAAAATAAATAAATAAAAATTGCTTTTTGGAGTCGAGTCAAAGGCCGGTGGTTGACTATTGCAGCTGTTACCAGAAGCCAGAATATCCAGATTAAGGGTAACAAGGTTCGTCCTGGAGGGCAGTAACCTCCCCAGTAATATCCTAGAGAAGTGAACCCCCAATAAGAGCCCAAAAATGCCAGGAGGGGTAAAAATATTTTTAACTTGGTTCTAATAAAAATAAAGGCCCCGGCCAGAGTCAAAAAGAAAATAAGGTTATAGGGGAGAAGTCCAGCTCGTTGATCAAAAAAATACCCTAATGCACAGCGGAAGAATTCTAGAGGAGAAAAGTGGAAGAAGTGGGAGATATGTTCACCTGGAGTGGTCCCTCGATAAAAGGAAACGGGCGAGAAACTACCGTAAATTTTCAAAGTGTAGAGAGTTAAAAAACTTCCCGAGAGAACCAAAGGTAAGAAAAAAGCAATTAGGGCAGGAAATCTTGTCTTCCTCTGTTTGCGGAGAGAGGTGAGGCCATATCCCCCCAGAATTATAATTCCAACTACAGTCAGGGGAATATATTTCACTCCTAACCAGGGAAGAAAGGCCAGACCCAGACTACCGATAAGTATTTTCCAGGTGAGGAAAGATGTTCTCTCTCTAGAAATCGAAATCCAAAAACAGATTAACAGGATTAGAGCTGCTGGTATTTCAGGATAAATTAAGTAGGAATAGAAAATTAGAGGGGGACTGAGGCCAAAGAATAGAGCTAGAAAGAAGGACAAAGTTTTGTGATTAAAGATTTTAACTATCACTAAGAAGAAGAAACTAACCAAGAGAGCTGAGAATAGAGTTATCGGCCAGCGACTAAGCCAGATGGTTATTTTTCTGAAAGAATTTTTACTTGGAAAGACAGGGGCGATTTGGCGAGCAAGAACCAAGGTGGGTAAAAGCAACAAAGGTAGGCCCGGGCCATGACGTGAATAGGCTGACCCATTCTTTCGACCGGGAAAAGTATGAGGCGAAAGTTGGCCGGGATAGAAGATTAAGTAATCTTTGTTTTGGAAATTATTGGCTAGATCTGTATCTCGGTCTTGAAGAAGGCTGGTAGTGATGAGGAGATAGTGAGGTTCGTCTCCAGTAAGAGGGCAAGAAGGAGTAATTATTCCTATGGAGATGATGTTGTAAACAATGAGGACACCGCTGCCCAGGAGAAAGGCCATTGTTTTCGGTTTTAGGTTTGACCAGTTTCGGACTATCTTGTTCAACGGGCGAGGAGTTCCGGATATGGGTTTAATAATGATAAGTATAAAAATTATGCCCCAGAGGATACTCCAAGTTAACTCAGCACGAAAGTCGTGAAGAAAATAAACATGTCCTAGCCATAGAGCATGAGCGAGACATAAGGGAGAGAGACTGAGGAGAAGTTTTAAAGGATTACTTTCTGAGAATTCTCTTTCGAGAAAAGATAGCCCAAGAACAAGTAAGCTGAAAGAGAAAAGCAGAAGGAAAAGATAAATTGCTAGTTGAGCTAGCCAGGGCCATTGAAAAATTTTTTGATGAAGAAGAGTCTGATGAAAAAGGAGAGTGGCCAAGCCAGAGGCCTCACCACCTAAAAGAATTTGGCCTTGTTGAGAAAGCCCCAAGGCAGGAAATATTCTTTTTGTTAGGTCAGCCATTATTTTAAAAATTGAGAATCTGGAGTTAAGATAACAGAAGAGAAAGGCTGCATCAATAGATAGACCTTGTTTTTGGATGTTTTCTCCTCCGAGCTTGGCTGAGCCTCAAGGGAGAAGCAGGAAAAAATGATTTTATCTGAGAGGTCAAGGTTGATTTAATGGAGGTGTCCATTTGCTTTAAATAACTTTTAAACCTGACAGATTTCTTATTCGATTTCAGGAAATCAATAATTTAATTTATTCTTCCTTTTAGGGAAAAAAGTAAAGAAATGACAACTATGATTTAGAGATGTTTCAAGGTTGCAAGTTCAGAAACATGGAAAATCAGCCGGAAGAACAGAGGAAAAAGGTACCATCTTGATTCTTTATCTAAGGAAAGGATTTCTACTTTTTGACTTACTCAGAGAGATGTGGTAAATAGTCCCTCTCGATGAGTGGGTTGATTACAGAAAATTTTCTTGTTATCTTTTCCCCACCGCTCAAAATCCAGAGCCTGTTCCTAAAACACTCTTATTTTACCAGGCAGTCAGCGTGGTAGTTTTCGGTCAAATGATTTTAAAGTCTGACAACAATTCTTTTAAACAAAAGGCTGATTTTTGGAGTTAAGTCAAGGAGGCTTAAAATGACCAGGCTTAAACTATCTCCCTTTAAATTTTTCATCTTTTTCCTGGTGGTTTCTCTTTTTCTGGGAGAGGTGGCGCTGGCCGGAGAAAAAGAGAAAAATGAGAAAGAGATTCTCTATCAGGAAGCGTATCTCAAACCACCGGCGGAAGTTCAAGAGTTATTAACCCGGGATAGACATTATGATGTTTTAGTCAATTTGAGTCCTGATAAAGACCATTTTCTTATTCCTGTCCGCCAGGAATTTTCTTCTCTGGCCCGGATGACTCAACGGACTTTGCGTTTAGCCATGCTGGAATTTTGTCCGGACGTTAACCGCGAGTGGCGGCTGTCCACTTACGGAGTTAAAGGCTTGAGGATTTACTCTCTTCGGCAGAAAAAGACGTGGGCGGTGAAACTGCCACCGGATATTCTTGTCTCGGATTTTGTCTGGTCTCCTGATGGGAAAAAAATTGCCTTTCTGGCTCATCTGGAAAAGGGCACTCAGGTATGGGTGGCGGATGTGGCCACCGGCGAGGCTCAACCCGTCTCAGAAGCCTGGGTGATGGCCACCTTGAGCGGCGTGCGCAGTTACTACCGACGCACCAGTGGTCCTCCCTCGGAGATGTTACAATGGCGGCCTGACGGCAGTCTAGTGACCTTACTTGTCCCGCCTGAGCGAGGTCCGGAGCCCTCACCTCCGGCTATTCCCACAACTCCTCTTATTCGCCGGACGCGTTCCAAACCCACACCTACGCGCACTTTCCCTTTCCTGCTGCGGACACCTTACGACCAGGAACTCTTTAAATATTACACTACTTCCCAGCTGGCTATTCTCTATCCAGGACAAGCTCCCCGTTATATCGGGCAACCGGGCATGTTTATGAGTCTTTCCGTTAGTCCTGATGGAAAATTTATCTTAGCTGAGCGGTTAACCGAACCCTTTTCCTACATTGTCAGTTTTCGCAGTTTTCCTCGAGTTCTGGAAGTATTGGACGATACTGGCCGAGTAATTTCCACTATTCGGAAAACACCTCTTCAGGAAGCCATGTCCCGGGACAGAGGACCGACAGAGGATCTTCCCCGCGACGTGAAATGGCGGCCCGACGGGAAAGGTTTGATTTTCCTCTGGCGAGAAAAAGCCAAAAAAGAGGAAGAAGAAAAGGAGGCTAAAGGCAAGCGCAAAGACAGATTAATGTTCCTTCCATCACCTTTTAAACTGGATCAAGCTATTACTTTGGTAGCTACAGAAAAAAGATTTATCAGTGTTGATTTAACCAGAGATGGCTCTTTCGCCGTAGCCACTTTGAGCGGCCGGAATGAAGCCGGTCAGACCCGCCAGGAGATTGTCGCCTACGACCTCCGACGCCGTCCCCCCCGAGCTTATACTCTGGTGAAAGATATAGACCCCAATGATCTTCTCCACCATCCGGGCGATGTGCTGACCCGGCGAACGGCCAATGGACTTTCTTACGTTCTCCTAAGCTGCGATAAGAAGAAAGTCTATCTCCAGGGCAGGGGATATCAGGAAGATTTGAAACCCAGGCCTTTTATTGACCGAATTGAAATTAAAACAGGGAAAAAGGTCCGCCTTTTTGAAGGCTCAGCCGATGTTTTTGAACAGCCGTTGGTTCCCCTTGATGATAATCTCCAAGAAGTAGTTATCCAGCGGGAAAGCCCCACGGATTTCCCTGATTGTTTTCTCTGGCAGAAGGGTAAAGTTAAAGAGCAGTTAACCGCCAATAAGGATCCTTATCCGGAAATAACCGCCGCCCGGCGGGAACACTTTACCTTTAAACGGCGAGACGGATTGGAGATTCATGGCTGGATTCTTCTCCCTCTGGATTATCACCAAGGAGAGAAAGTCCCGGCGGTCTTTTGGACCTATCCTCGTGAATATCAATCATTTAAGGAATATAAGCGCTCGGTGATTCGTTCTTATAATCTCAATGCTTTCCGTCATTTCAGTACCCGGAATGCCTCCCAGATTTGGCTGACTCAGGGTTATGCCGTGGTTATTCCCGATATTCCGATTATCGGCAAGGGTAATCAGTACAACAATAACTATATTGCTCATCTGGTGGATTCGATGTATGCCGCCATCCGCAAGGTTGATGCCCTAGGTTATGTTGATGTCGACCGGATCGGCCACGGGGGGCACAGTTACGGCGCCTTCGCCACAGCGAATATTCTGGCTCATACCCCTTTCTTTAAAGCGGGTATCGCCGGCGACGGGGCTTATAATCGCACCTTAACCCCTATGACTTTCCAGAATGAACGGCGGTTTATCTGGGAGGCCCAGGATATTTATATTGAAATGTCACCTTTCTTTGAAGCCGACCATCTGGAAACGCCTCTCCTCATGTATCATGGAGCCGAGGATAACAATACGGGCACCTTTCTCATTCAGTCGGAACGAATGATTCAGGCTCTCACCGGATTGGGTAAAAAAGCCGTTCTCTATATTTATCCTTTTGAATCCCATGGCCCGCGTTGTCTGGAGACTTATTTCGACCTCTGGGCCAGGTGGTTAGCTTTCTTTGATAAATACGTTAAGCACCCCGAAGCAGAAAAGACACCTGAAAAATAACCAAATAGAAGCAACTTCTAAAGGAGTTGAGCCATGAGTCTCAAGATAAATGATAAAGTCTATCAGTCCTTTAAGTCAGCCTTTAATGATGAGTCTTATGCTAGTTATATTGTTGGCCGCCGGGGAGCCTCGCCCATTCCTCACCGGCGCCGCAAAGTGACCACTCTGGATAGAGTCATTGACTTACTCCAAGATGGCGATGTCATCTCCTATCCTCATTATTATCGGGCGGGGGATAAAGGACTGCAGATGGTAGTGGAGAAACTCAGAGAGAAAGGCAAAAAAGATATTATTCTCTATGGTAATGCCTTTTTTGACCACACTGACCCCTGGTTGATTGAAGCCTTTCGCGATGGAACTTTGAGGGGGCTGTACGGGAATGTCTACCGCAAGTTCGGGGCTTACGTCACCGCCGGCGAGCTTCTGCCTTGGGTTAGTGTCGGCTTTTCCCATGGAAATCGCGTTCGAAAGTTACAAACAGGCGAAGTTAAAGTCAAAGTGGCCTTTGGTCCCGTGCCTCTGGCGGATGTTTACGGTAATGCTACTGGCTTAAAGGGTCGGCCCGAACAATTATGTGGTCCGCTGGGCTTGTTCGCCGCCGATGCTGAATTTGCCGATTATGTCTGTCTGCTGGCGGGTGAGGTCAGTGAGCATCTGGTTATGCCTTTTTCTTTATCCATGGAGAATGTTGATTTTGTCGTGCCTGTAAAAGAACCCGGCCTGGCGGCCGGTATAGGCAGCGGTACCCTGGATATGCAGAAGGCTAAAGCCAATCCCTTTAATACGGCGGTGGCCGAGAATGTCACCCGGGTGATTAAAGCCGCCGGCGTGGTTAAAGAAAATTTTTCTTTTCAAGTAGGCAGTGGAGCGGGCTTAATTGTTCTGGAAAATATCCGGCAGATTCTGCGCGAGATGAAAGTGGCGGCTAATTTTTCTATCGGAGGTATCACTTCCCTTCATGTGGATATGCTGGAAGAAGGCCTGGTTCGTTATTTGCTTCATGGGCAATTATTTGAACCCAGTCCTAAAGTCATCACTTCCCTCCTGGAACATCCCCGCCATCTCGAAATTACCACGGGTTATTATGCTTCGGTGGCCAATAAGGAATGTGCGGTTAATCTGCTTGACTTGGCGGTGCTTTCGGCACTTGAGGTCGACCTGGAGTTTAATGTCAATACGGTTTGTGCCAATGGTCGGATTATCGGGGGTATCGGCGGTGGTCAGGATGTGGCCGCCGGAGCAGCTTTAACCATTATCTTTCTGCCTCTGGCCACCGGCAAAGGTGAATGGGGTTTTCCTCGAGTAGTAGAGAAAGTTTATACCCGGACCACCCCGGGGGAAGTGATTGACGTTGTCGTCACGGAGAATTATGCCGCCGTTAATCCTCGCAGTAATAGTCCCTATAAGCAAAATATTCTAGAGAGGGCCAAGGATTTCGGTCTTCAATTACTGCCTATTGATGAACTGCATTTACGTTCACTGGAGAAGGCTAAACAATTGGGGAAAATTCCTCCCCGCCAGCCCACTACAGAAGAAATTGTTCATGCCATTGAATGGCGGGATGGAACTCTTTTAGATGTCATCCGTCGACCTTTGAAGAAAGATTAAAGAAGAAATGATTTTATCAGAAGGCTTATCCAGCTTCAGGGAGAGAGAATGAATTTTCTTTTTTGGGATGGAAATTCATTTAAAAGGGGGATTGACAGTCATGAGCTTCTTTCTTGACCTGAAGGGTGAGTTGGGATAATTTGAAAGCAAATAAGTAGGGAGAGAGGCCAAATGAAAGTAACAACTGTTGAAGAAATGAGACAGCTAGACCGGCAAGCGATTGAGGAGTTCGGCATCAGTGAAGAACTCCTGATGGAAAATGCCGGCCTGGCTTCTTTTCAAGTGATTGAAGAAGAAATAGGCGTTGAGGGAGTTAAGTTTTTAGTTTTATGTGGAGGTGGAAATAATGGTGGCGATGGCTTCGTTGTAGCCCGAAAACTTCATTCAGCTGGTGGTCAGGTTGAAGTTTTTGTTTTGGGCGAGGAAAAGAAATATCGAGGAGCAGCTCAGAAAAATTATGAAATTGCCACCAAGTTGGGCTTCCCCTTGAAGAAGCTGGAGTCGATTGAGGAATTGCAGGAGGCTTTAAGCCGCTGTGAGGTAGTGGTGGACGCTCTTTTCGGGACAGGTCTGGACCGGGCGGTGGAAGGAATATATCGGGAAGTCATCCAGCGGGTTAATGAGGCTGACAAAATAGTGGTCAGTCTGGATATCCCCTCGGGCATTAGTGGTAATAATGGTCTGGAGATGGGTGAGGCCATCTGGGCGGATTACACGATTACCTTCGGTTTACCCAAACTCGGTAATCTCCTTTATCCAGGTTACGGCCACGGTGGTTTTCTCTTTGTGACCCATATTTCTTTTCCCCCTCAACTCACTCGTCGGGAAAGCCTCAAGACGGAAATCAATCTCCCTCCTTACCTGCCTGAACGCCAGGAAGACGGTCATAAAGGCGATTTTGGTGATGTTCTCTTTGTGGCCGGAGCCTCCAATTATTTTGGTGCTCCTTACTTCGCGGCCCGGTCTTTACTCAAAGCCGGCGGCGGTTATGCCCGGTTGGCCAGTATTCCTTCGGTATGTCAGGTAGTGGCCACTAAGGGAAGTGAGATTGTTTTTATTCCTCTAGAAGAGACCAAGGCTGGCTCGATTGCTTTGGCCAATCTGGAAAAATTACTGGAGTTGGCGGAACTGGTTGATCTGGTGGTCATCGGGCCCGGCCTTTCTCTTCAGAGCGAAACCCAGGAGTTGGTGAGAGCCTTAGTTCGTCGGATAAACAAACCAGTTTTGATTGACGGTGATGGATTGACCGCTCTGGCTATGGACATCGAGAGTTTGCCTCATCGAGAAAATTCCACTATTTTAACTCCCCATCTTGGGGAAATGTCGCGATTAATGGAAGTGCCAATTCCTTATATCAAAGAACACCGAGTTGAAGTCCTTCGCCAGGCAGCTCAAGAATGGCAGGCTTTTGTTGTTTTAAAAGGTGCTCATTCGTTGATTGGGTATCCTGATGGCCGGGTGTTTATTAATTTAAGTGGCAACTCAGGCATGGCCAGTGCCGGTTCGGGAGATGTGCTGACTGGCACTATTGCGGCTGCCTATGGTCTCGGTTTGGAATTAGGTGAAGCAGTGAGGACAGGAGTTTTCCTTCATGGATTAGCGGGTGACTTGGCAGCCGAAGACAAGGGGCTGGACGGCATTACCGCCGAAGATATTCTTGAGTATCTTCCTTTGGCCGTTGATGTCTTTCGGGAAAAATATGGTGAAATTCTCGAAGACTATTATGGGTCAGTGTTTGTAATTTAAAACCGACCAACGTGGCTGGGTTTTGGTGCGCTCTCTCAATTTTTGGGGAAAGGAGTAATTAATGTTTTTTCATGAAAAGAAAAAGTATACCTATTTTTTGGCCTTAAAAATTATTACCTTCTGCCTGTTTTACTTGATCATTGGTTTGCTTTTTACCTGTGTTCCTCTCCAAGCTGGCGTTGAACCAGCCTCTCTTTTCCAGAAATTCACCTGGAGGTGCATAGGTCCGGCTAATATGGGTGGCCGCATCTCAGATATTCAGGCCCTAGATGATGATTTTCGGATGGTGATTGTCGCCTCAGCCTCAGGAGGAGTCTGGAAGTCAACCAATGCCGGAACTACCTGGGAGCCCATTTTTGATACTTACGGTTCAGCTTCAATCGGTGCCGTAGCCATCTTTCAGAGAGACCCCAATATTATCTGGGTCGGGACTGGTGAGGCCAATGTGCGTAATAGCGTCGGTTGGGGAGATGGCATCTATAAATCGGTTGATGGAGGGCGGACTTTTGTCAAGATGGGCCTGGAAGATACTCATCACATCGCCCGGATAATCACTCACCCGACCGATCCCAATATTGTTTATGTAGCCGCCCAGGGTCATCTTTGGGGATATACGGGGGAGAGAGGGCTCTTTAAAACCACTGATGGTGGTCGGACCTGGGTAAAGTTGACCAATGGTTTGCCTGATGATGGTCGGACCGGTTGTACAGAGATTGAAATGGACCCCCAGAATCCCGAGATTCTTTACGCCGCTTTCTGGGAAAGGATTCGTTATCCCTATCGGTTTTTAAGTGGCGGGCCCAATGGTGGGATTTTCAAATCGACTGATGGCGGCCGGACCTGGCGGAAGTTGACCAAGGGCTTGCCCCAAGGAGAGGTGGGCCGAATAGGTCTAGCTATTTATCGTCAGAATCCTCAGATAATTATGGCTATCATTGAACATGGTTTTCAGCCTCCCAGGGGAAGTAAAGACTATGAAGACATGACTAAGTTAGGTAGCGGGGTTTATCGCTCAGAAGATGGTGGAGAGAGCTGGACTTATGTGAATCGTTACAATAATCGACCTTTTTATTACAGTCAGATCTATATCAACCCCTTGGATGACCAGCTGGTGTACGCCATGGGCACCCGGGCCATGATTTCCACTGATGGCGGCCGGACTTTTCAACCCGGTTTTCCCGGTATCGCGGGAGATTTTCATGTGATGTGGCTTGACCCTCATTGTCGCGACAGATTCTATGTAGGCAATGATAAAGGGATTTCTTTAACTCATGATCAGGGGGAACACTTTAATTTTTTTGACAACCTGGCCATCGGTCAAATTTACGCTGTCTCGGTGGACCTGCGAGACCCTTACTATGTTTATGTCGGCCTCCAGGATAATGGTGTCTGGGGCGGTCCGAGTAACAGTCGGGATTTTAACGGTATCCTCAATGACCACTGGTTTAAATTTCATAGTGGCGATGGCTTTTACACTGCCGTTGATCCGACGGATTGGACCACGGTTTATTCTGAAAGCCAAAATGGGCGGCTGAGACGCAACCATGCTCTCTTCCGCCAGCTTTCGGTGAACATTACGCCTCGTCAAGATAATACTTATAACTGGAAGGAGAAGATACCTCCAAATAAAGATCCTGAGCGTCCGGTGGTGCGAATGAATTGGAATACTCCTTTTATCCTTTCACCCCACAATCCCCGGACGATTTACTATGGCGCTAATTTTCTCTTTAAAAGCGTTGACCGGGGCGACCACTGGCGGGTCATTAGTCCGGATTTGACCACCAATGACCCCGAAAAGACACGACGGGAGAGTGGAGGATTAACGCGGGACGTGACGGGGGCAGAAACTCACTGTACCATCACTACCATTTCGGAATCTCCTTTAAAGGCTGGTTTAATCTGGGTGGGCACTGATGATGGCCAAATCTGGGTCACCCGCAATGATGGTCAGACCTGGGAGAAGATTTCTCCTAATTTGAAAGGGGTTCCTGCCGGTCTATGGGTGAGTCGGGTCGAGGCTTCCCATTTTGATGAAGGCACAGCTTACGTGACTTTGGACGGTCACCGCAGTGACCTCTTCCAGCCTTTTGTCTTTAAAACAACCGATTTTGGTCAAACTTGGGTGGACATTACCTCTAACTTGCCGGAGGGCCATTGTGTTTATGTTATCCGGGAAGACCCGGTTAATCCCCTTTTGCTTTTTGTCGGCACTGAGTTTGGTGCCTTTGCTTCTTTAGATGGAGGCCAACACTGGTCTCCTCTGGGAAAGGGACTGCCGACAGTGGCTGTTCATGATCTGGTGATTCATCCCCGGGAGGCGGATTTGATTGCCGGTACCCATGGTCGCAGCGCCTGGATTTTGGATGATATTACTCCTTTGAGGCAGATGACCCCGGAGGTTTGGGAGAAAGAATTTTTCCTTTTTCAGAATCGCCGGGCGACCAAATGGGAAGCTATCAGTCGGGGCGCTACGCGGGGGCACCAGCTTTTTATCGGCCGCAATCCTTTATCTATGTCCCAGGTGCCGCCGAGCAACTCACCCACCAGGTTAGTCAACTCTGCGGCCATTCATTTCTGGCTAAAAGAGAAACCCGCCCAACCGCTTTCCCTGAGAATTTGTAAACCAGATGGGCAGGTGATTAAAGTAGCTCGAGTGGAAGCAGATGCCGGACTCAATCGTTATTGGTGGAACCTTCGGGCTGACCCTTCGGCCACAGCCGTGAAAATCTTTCGTCGGCGGATGGACTCCCTTTTTAAAGATCTCCAGGGAAAAGTCAGGGGAGAGTTGAAAAAAGACTTAAAGAAACTTCAACAGCAGTGGGCAAAGGCGGTTACCCCGGCTGAAATGAATCAGGTGTGGGCTGCCTTGACAGAGAAATTCCGGACATTGATTTCCCGACGACTTTTCCTCCGGCCTCTTCGAGGAACTGAGGTGGGCGCCGGCGAATATATTATTGAGATGAAGTATAAAGGGCAGGTTTTTCGGAGTACCTTACTGGTGAGAGAAGACCCGTTAAAAGGAGAAAAGTAACCCGGCCAGATAAGTTTAATGGCTGATATAAAATCGGCACAATAGAACCAGAGGTATCAACTCAAAATAAGCCCATTGATAGTTTTAAGACTGAACGGCCGCTTAATTAACCTGGATAATTCATAAAAAAAGGTCTTTTCCTTTATAACGTATTAATACGAAATATGTTAGAAAAAGAAGAGAGAGGGAACAACCAAAAAAGATGGGACCCATCACCGGCTAAAATTTTTGGTTGTTCTTGGCTCAAATTTTTTGATTTATGAATAGACCAGGTTAATTATTGGGATGAAGGAATAATCATTCCTTAAATCCTTCTTTAACTTCTAATCGGCGGGGCTGTATTTATTGAATTTTCAGATAGTGTTTATTTTGAATTTTTGGGGTGATAATTAGTCTCTTTTCCTAAGAATTAGAATTTTTGATTCAAGGTGATAATGGAGTTGAGGCCAGGGTTTTACCTTTCACAAATCATCTTTGGGGTCCGGTACTAATCGAGCCCATTTTAAGAGCAAAATTTTTCACTCTTTGTTAGTCAGGCCTTGATTTAAAAAAATTTTTCTACTAGCCAGACCTCCCCAATAGTCAAGGTGGGTCTCAAAAAAGGAAGATAATAGAGAGGGAGACCAATTTTGAACCAGGTAACCAAAAACTTTTTCTTCGAGAAGCTTGCCTCTAGGGCAAAGGTGAAAGATGAAGACTTCGAAAGTTAAAAATAGAAGCGAATAGAAAAGCTAGAGATTTAACCCAGTGTCCGACACTAAGCCCAATTGGCAATTGTACGGTGTCTTTTTGCTCACTCTCTCACAGGCGCACATTTTGGGTGTCACAGGTGTAGGGTGTCAGACACCCAAGTGTAGGGTGTCAGACACCTAAAAATTATGCGACACACTACTTATGAGACTTGTGAGTGTCAGACACCCAAAAATTAAAAGACACCCAAAATTTATGCAATACAGCATACTTGTAGATGTCTGACACCAAAATGCTTGTAGGTGTCTAACACTATGTTTGTAGGTGTCTGACACCAAAATATTGGATACAGTATCTGACCTCGAGGTCAGGTACTCATCATTACCCTAAACTGATTTTACGGTGTGGTTGGCAAAACGAGCACCCCAACAAAGTAAGCCAGAGGATGTCCCCAGGTATCTTTATCCCTTTATGAATTAGCCCGAGAAAGGCTTTAAGAAATCGCTGAAGGAGGGATCAAGGAAATTTAATGGAGGATTTTCTCCATCACTCCGTTTAAGTGAAGTCCCATCAAGTAGGGTTTTTGGGAAGCGAAAGCCTTGGCCTGTTCAAGAATGGCTTCTTCGGCATAATTAACGTTATACCGCCAGGTTTGATAGTTAAAAGTCACTGAGCGAGCAAAGTAGAGAGGTTTAAGAGCTTCGATTATTTCTTTGCGTTCCTCCGGAGTGGCGTTGTGGTAATAGTAGAGAAGTTGGTAAACAATCTGGGTCCAGAGTAGGATATCAACATGGTAATTATCCTCTTCAAACATGCCTTCAATGGTACTGACGGTGTAATCGTGGAGATATTTTTTGAGCAGATCCCGACGGGGATAGTATTCCGAGCGGAGTTTTTCTTTGAGGTCGCGGATATCTATTTTTAATTCCTGGGGAGGGCAGAGTTTTTTTAGCCCGAATCTTTTTAATGTCTGGGGTTGTTTGGCGGGCATAGGCAGCCATTCCGGCTCGCGGATCAAGAGTTGGTCAAAGAGCGTCCTGACGACTTGAGTAAACATAGGGCCGAGCTTAGGAGCACTGGCTTTGTGAACTTTGGCTCCCAACCCAGCTTCACACAGTTTGAAATGGCCAAAGATAGCCTGAAGAGTCATAAAAATGTCAATTCCGTATTGGCGAGTTGTCTCTTCCCATTCTTGTTCCAATAGATGACGAACAAGACGGGCAGACAAGGCAAATTCACCGCCGATGGGCTGGCGGATATTTTGGTTAAGTAAACCATAAATCAAAGGGTAACAAATGTGATTGGTAATGGTGCCGTCGAATTGATGGCGGGAATAATAAGGTAAAGTATAATCGAAGCCTTTGAGAATGGGTTCACCTAAATAGCGAATCCATTCAGGAGTAATTGACTTCAAGTCGGCGTCCACCAAAATTACTCCTTTGAGAAATTCTCCTTGCTGGCGAGCAAATTGAAAAAGGTTATGCAGATTAGCACCTTTTCCCCTAACGTTTTTGGGGGTAGTTATGTATTCTTTCGGAATTTTGGTCTGAGTACCTAAAAAAGCCTCTTTAGTATTGTCTTGACTATTATTGTCCACATTAACAATGATCGTCTGAAAAGAAGAAAAATATTTTTGTAATCCACGGTCCACCTGTTGAGTTACGAAACTGATAGTGTCTGCTTCGTTATAAGAAGGTATCCCCACAATTAGCTCAAACAACTTCCTTCGGGCAGGATTGGCCATAATTTATCTCCTGATTAAGAGAGTCAATAAGAGAAATATCAAATTAATTTGCCTCTCTGGTGTCTCTAGTTGATAGCATATTATAGTATAAGCTGGAGTGAAGGCAAGAGCTGGCGTGAAAATAAATTGTAGGTAAAGTTTCTTAAGGGTTGTTTTACTTTTGGACTGAAAACTTGAAGATAGTCTGACTCTTATATTTTTCTCCTGGCTGGAGAATGGTTGAAGGGAAATTAGGTTGATTGGGCGAGTTGGGAAAGTGCTGTGGTTCCAGACAGAAACCGGAATGTTTGGGGTAGACTCGACCGGCTTTACCGGTGATACTGCCGTCGAGGAAATTGCCGGAATAGAACTGAAGACCAGGTTCAGTGGTGTAGATTTCCATTATTCGGCCGCTCTGGGGTTCGAAGACGCGGGCCGCTAGAGATAGTTCGCCTTCTTCTTTATTGAGCACATAATTATGGTCATAGCCTCCAGGAACTTCCTGGATACGTTGGCCAATCGGATGAGGGGAGGTGAAGTCCCAGGGTGTGCCCTTAACCAGTTTTATTTCTCCTGTAGGTATCAGCTGCTTGTCTACCGGAGTAAAATAATCGGCGTTGATCATTAAAAGGTGATCAAGAATATTACCTTTTCCTTGACCATGGAGATTGAAGTAGCTGTGGTGAGTTAGATTGATCGGGGTGGGCTTATCTGTCTCAGCCTCATAAAGAATTTTCAACTGATTATCAGAGGTTAACTGATAGGTAACGGTCACCTTCAGGTTGCCAGGATAGCCTTCCTCTCCATCAGGACTGAAATAAGAGAAATGCACGCCGACCCAGTCTTTTTCTTTGACAGGTGTAGCTTGCCAGATGACTTTATCGAAGCCTTTAAGTCCTCCATGCAGATGATTGGGGCCGTCATTGGCGGCTAAATGATAAGTCTGACCGTTGAGCTGGAATTGGGCCTGGGCGATGCGGTTGGCATAGCGACCCACAGTAGCCCCAAAATAAGGCGAAGCTTTTAAATAACCCTCTAAATGGTCATGGCCCAGGGTGATGTCTTCACTCACTCCGTTTTTATCCGGAACTTCTAGAGCTACTAGAGTGGCTCCGTAGGTCATGATTTTGGCCTTCATTCCTTGGGAATTAGCCAGGGTATAGATTTCGATCGCTTGTCCTTCCGGTAAATACCCGAAAATTTCCTTGGTTAAAGACATAGCCGGTCCTCCCGATGATTTAAGTGAGAGATTTTCTTCTGGAGGAGAAGAACAACTTAAAGCCAGAAATAAAGTAATTAGGCTGCTGAGTAAGCAAACCAGGGAATGTGGCTTAGTCACCATTCTCATCTCCTTTCGAACTTCTCAAATATAAGCATTATTAGTTGGCCTTTACCGATTTTTAAACATCATATATCATTCATTTTTTTATCACAAGCCGAGCAATTTGGGAGTCAAGGATGTGGGAATTTTCTTGGCAATTGAGAAGATGATAATCAAGTGTTCATTTTCCACATTTGATAATCATTAGCTTTATCACCATTTATAGAAATTGTTCAGGAATTTGAGCAGCTCAAGAACGTTAACCTTTAGTTGGAAGCGTTCTGAGAAGGGTTATTCAGGCCATCTCGCATTAGATTTCTTTGAGTTGAATGAGGAAGGGGCAATTAGACATGACCCCAATTTAGAATTTTGGTTTATATGATTGCCTCTAGGCAAATATAAAAGGGCTGATCTAATCGCCTGTTGGGAAAAGTTAAGCGGAAATTTAATTTTCCCAAAATAAATAATATTTATAATTTTTAGCTGATTGTGATAAAATAACTTCTCAATTGAAGTTATAAGTATTTGGGTAAGCTTATTTTAGGCCTTCCAGAGTGGGACGGTTCTCGTCCCCGCCCCACTACAAGGGAGAAAAAATGAGACAATTCAAAATAGTTGTTCAACTCAGGATCAGCTGAAGGAAGCAACCATGAATCTGAAAAAAGTTCTTTCTCCAGAAGATATCATTATTTCCCTAGAAGCCTCTTCTAAAGAAGAGGTGATTAAAGAGATGGTTGATCACCTCTATAGAAGAGGTAAAATTGATGACCGCGAAGCTGCTCTTCGGGCTATTCTTGAACGCGAGAAAAAAATGAGCACTGGCTTAGAAAAGGGAGTCGCTCTACCTCATGGAAAGTGTGAGGCGGTCAAAGAATTAGTGGCGGCCATCGCCTTAAAAAGGGAAGGAGTAGATTTTGATTCTATTGATGGGCAACCAGCTCAGATTTTTATCATGACTCTTTCTCCTTTAAACCGCTCCGGACCCCACATTCAGTTCTTAGCCGAAGTCACTCGCCTTTTGAAAAGCAAGGAGAAAAGAGAAAAAATTCTTCAGGCCTCCAGTCAAGAAGAAGTTTTGGAATTATTTTGCTCATGAAAGTGTCTCTTTCAAGTAAAAGAAAAAATTTCCTGGCCTTTTTGTTTTTATTCTTAAGTATGGGCGGACTGTCTCTCCTGGCCAAGGAGCAAACGCATGAAATGGGTCAGAAGATGACCCTCTTGGTTCTTCAATTAGCTTTAATTGTCATTACCGCCCGTTTTTTCGGCATAATTTTCAATCGGTTTTTCCACCAACCTCGGGTTTTGGGAGAGTTAGTGGCTGGCATGGCTATTGGGCCTTATGCTTTGGGGGCCATTTCTCTCCCCTTTTTAAATAGCCCGCTTTTCCCTCGGGGAGAAGGATTTCTGCCTGTTACCCCAGAGTTGTATGGTTTGGCGGTGATAGCTTCTATCGTCTTGCTTTTTATGTCCGGTCTGGAGACCGATCTGCCGACTTTCATCCGTTTTTCTCTAGTGGGCACTGCAGTCGGAGTAGGTGGGGTTGTTCTTTCTTTTTTTCTGGGGGCGCTAATTGCTGTTCTGCTTTTACCGGGCGTAGATTCTTTTATTTCTCCAGCTGCTCTTTTTCTCGGAGCCCTCTCCACAGCCACCTCGGTGGGTATTACGGCCCGGGTTCTTAATGAACGCCGAAAAATGTCTTCACCCGAAGGGGTGACTATTTTGGCGGGTGCGGTTCTGGATGATGTTTTGGGAATTGTTATTCTGGCCGTGGTTGTGGGTATCTCTCGAGTTCAAGCTGGGGGGAGTGAAGTTGAATGGGCCCATATCGGAGCTATCGCCCTCAAAGCCTTTGGTTTCTGGATTATTTGTACTGTCTTAGGCATTCTTTCCGCAAATCGTCTCACTCGAGGGCTAAAATGGTTACGTTCCAACGACGCCATTGCTGGAGTGGCCTTGGGTTTGGCCTTGTTTCTGGCGGGCCTAGCTGAGATGGCTGGATTAGCCATGATTATCGGGGCTTATATCATGGGACTTTCTCTTTCCCAGACTGATATTGCTAGTGAGTTACGTAATAGACTCCATGGAGTGTATAACTTTTTAGTGCCGGTTTTTTTCTGTGTGATGGGTATGATGGTAAATTTTGCCGCCATGAAAGGCATTCTTATTTTTGGACTGATCTATGCGGCCTTCGCCATAATGGGTAAAGTGGTTGGTTGTGGAGTGCCGGCTTATCTCATGGGCTTTAATCTGCGAGGAGCCTTTCGAGTTGGGGCTGGCATGTTACCCCGGGGGGAAGTAACTCTTATTATCGCTGGCGTAGGCCTCTCGGCTGGAGCAATTGGGGCTGATCTCTTTGGAGTAGCTATTGTGACTTTATTAATCGCCAGTATCATTGCCCCCCCGATCTTGGTGAAAAGTTTTGATGGCGGTTCGGGCTTAAGAAAAGAAAGTCTCCTGAAAAAAGAGGAAAGAGGTTGTCGCATTAAGTTAGAATTTCCTTCTCCTCATATAGCCAGTTTTATTCGGAATCGCATTATCGAGGCTTTTGAAAATGAAGAATTCTTTGTTCATCGCCTCAACATTGAGGGCTTGATTTATCATATTAAAAAGGAAGATATTTTTATTACTCTCCAGCAGAAACAAGGCCAGATTGAGCTCAGTACTTCTGAAGAAAATCGGGCGCTCGTTTCTTTAATTGTTATGGAAGAGATTCTGGCTTTGAAAGATCTTTTTGAAGCCATTGAGAAGGTTAAACGCCCAGAAGTCGTTTGTGAAGAGCTAGCAGTTGGTCTCCTCAGCGATGAACAGGAGAAAAAGTAGTTAATTCTCAGAGGAAAATTTTTTTGAAAATCTCAACAATTTCTAGAGCATTGTCTACTTGAAGGAGAGGGATATTTTTAGCTTGGGCAATTTGGTCAAAGCGGCCATCTTTATTGCTGTCTTTAGTGACAATAATTAAATTAGCGAAAGGAGCTACAGCGTCGATCATTCGTTCGTTATCGCTTCCTGGCGCCCCACGTTTAGAGGCTCCTCCAACATGAATGGCTATGATAAAGATGTTGTTTTTCTGACAATAATCAATTAGCGACTGGAGTCGTTTCAGTTCACTTTCGACAGTAAGCCCTGAAGCCCCCATACCTTTGAGGCTGGCTCCAATAGCAAAAATCATGGTTTTGTAAGCTGTTCCTTTGGGATGCTTCTCTAAGTCCGAATGGATCTCCACATGGAACCCTGGTCCTGATTCTTTATCAGCTAATCCTACTCCAGCTTTGACCAGGTCCACCGTGGGCACATCGCAGTAATCGTAGGGAACACCCGCTTCCTCAGCAATAATATTAACAGTGGTCACGTCAGGGCTTTGACCAGCCGAAGTAATAAGTACGGGCAGTTGAGCTTTGGGGATCTCAGGGGCAGGGTTTTGAGAAAAAATTTGGAGTGTGAGTAAAATAAAAATAACGAGGATTAGACTGGTCAAAGATAGTCTATGTTTCATCATTACCTCCTTGATTTCAAAATTTTTATCATTATATTAGAACTCTAGTTGTCCTTTGTCTCTTCTTGAATTTTATATGTTTCTAGAATTAAATGTCGACAATTTTTTCGCGGTCAGCTTTTTCAGGATTCCGGAAGAAATAACCTACTCCCTTAGCCACAACTTCTCGGTAACGGGGAACATTGGTCAATTTAATGGCCCGCTCAGGATTTTTGCGGGAGTATTGCCGGATTAGTTCTAATATTACGGAACAATGTTGACCGACACGCTTGGCCATTGGCCAACCGGTTTTATCATAGGGCACAAATAATTTCTTTTTTTTCGCCAGGCGGAGAAGAAAGGGGTCTTTGCCTTCGAGCAGGAGTTCGACCGTTTTGGGGCCGGTGGGCTGGTCGAGAAAGGGGATGGGGGCTTCCAAAAGAAAAGGCAATGTCTCTGAATAGTCCCCGATTTCCCGATGGGAAAGCCCTCTAAATTTACTGGGGGAGGGTTCGACATGGTTATCAAATCCCTCCAGAGCTTTAACAGTTAAGGAAGTCAGAGTAGCTAATTTGATGGATTTTTCTGGGGCGACGATACAATTAGTCACCGGGAACATAGTTTCTGCTCCGTGGAGATCAATCGCCAGGTCTACCTTTTCCTGCCGGAGCAGTTCCATGGCAGCGTAAGTAACTCTTTCCATGAGCAGACCATTAGGTCGGCCGGGCCAAGTCCGGTTAGTGTTACGAGCATCAATAAAAGAAAGCAATTGGCGATCAGGATAATGAATATAGACATCCGGGTCAGGCCATTGATCAAGGGGTGAAGCGTTCCGGTTACCCATACGGAAACGACGTTTACCCCAAGGGGTTTTGATTTCAAAGTAGAGAGGATAACCATCACCTGGCTTGGTGGTGCGACTGCCACTGTTATTGAAAACGGGAATTATATAAACCGTTCCTTGTTGGACTAGGGCGTTTTCAATAAAGATGACGGCAGCAAGCATTCCGGCGGGCTCGTTGGAGTGGGTATTGGCCATGATTAGTATTTTCCCACCGGGTTTTTTACCCTGGAGAATAAAAACCGGCGTGTCCGCTTGGGTGCCCTTAAGCCCGGAAAAATAATGACTCAAGTGAACTACTTGGGTTACACCCGGCCCTTGGACAATAGGCGTATTGAAATGACGATGCTGATAAAGATGAATTGAGCCTGGAATTAAAATTAAACAAGTCACAGCCAGAAGAATTAGTTTTGTCGTTAGAGGTCGATTCATTATTTTATCCTTAGGAGTCGGAGAATTAAGGGGAAAATTACCAGCAAATAAAGGATTAGATTATTCAACGATTTTTTTTCCTTAATAAAACTCCAGAACAAAATACCTGCCAGATAAGCACAGATAAAATAATAAACAATCATGATGATGGTTATCATCTTTCTTTCCTTACATACTCCATTTCACTAGAAATTCCAATTTAGTGCTGTAAACGACCATTAAAATACCGACAATGGTAATCACTATCCAAGGTAGCCAAGTGCTTTTAAGAAAGCGCCAATAACTTTCTTTATATTCGGTAACCATCACGCTTAACCGGCCGATAAGAGCCGTTGGGGGCAAACCGTCGCCCAAGGGCCACAGGAGGCTTAAGCCGGCCATAGCCACAGTAGCGTGGAGTCCAATGGAGTCTAAATACCAGATGAGGGGGATGCCGAAGACAGCCGCTCCACCATAAGTTAAGATGCCTTCAGAGAGAGGGATGACAGCGGCTAAAGAAATAAAGAGAAGGACTAAAGGAATACTTATGACAGCATAGGCCAGGAGGCCTCTAATTCCAGTGGCGGTCATTATCTGCTGAAGCATGCCGACTACCACCATAGTGGCCAGGAGAGGAAGCAAACGGTCCATGGTTCGACGGGATAGCTGGAGAATATTGAGACGAATTGGACTTAGCAACCAGGCTACTAGAGCAGCAATGGTAAATTCCAGGGGGAGACCAAAAACCGGTAAGCTGAAGGGCCAAAGTCGGGAAGCAGCAATAAGGCCGAAAAAGACGATAAAAGGAAGAATCACCCGCCACCAGGCCATTCTTTCCGGAATGGCCGCAAAGATCTCCTCGTCTTTTTTGCGATCGAGTAAGGGTTCTTTTTTCCAGCCCAGGGTCAAAATGGTGAAAGTACCTAGGATGAGAACAGGAATTCCCAAAGGCAGTTCAAATCCGACATAAGGAATAGCTGTGCCAGCACAAACAATCATGGCCCAGATGTTGACCGGCGGCGCCGCCGCGCTTAAGCCGGCAATGATAAATAAAATCGCAGCTGTCCTTCTTTTGGAAATACCTAATTCTTGCAGGGCTAAAGCCACTGGAGCGCCCACTACTAGCAAAGAGACACTGCCAGCTCCTGTTAGAGCTCCAGGAATAAGGATAATTATCATGAGTATCAAAAGAGCCAATAGTCGAAGATGTCCAAAGGTTTTGAGAGTGCCGCGGACAAGGTAGGCTACCCCTCCAGACTCACTCAGAATAGCCATGAAGAGAGTGGCCGTGGAAAAAACAAGAATAACGTCAAAATAAGTAAAGGCCCCCTCAATTAGATGTCGGGGAAGATCACTCAAGACAGGTGTTTTATAAATGGCTCCCGCTATCCCACCCGCCAAGGTGGCGATTAACATACTGATTTCAACTGAGGCTTTCTTTAATTTGGCTATGGTGTAACCTAAAACAGTAATCAGAGTGATAATTAAAATTTGAGTTTCCATCGGAAGTAAGAAAACATTTTATTTCTTTTAAAAAAAGAAGGTCAAGAAAAAAATATTCTTCTCCCTCTTTGTTTGAATTTAAATAACGAATTGTTTAGTTTTTTTTAAGGTCTCCCTAGAGAGACTTACTTTAGCTCCCTTATTTACTGGCCCAAGTGATAAATTCAGCCAGGTCTTTTTTCAGTTGGGCGTGGGAAGCCCGGTGAATATACATCATGTGTCCAGCTTCGTAATACCCCATTTTGATCCGGTTTTTAAATTCTCCGTTTAGACCGATATGATTGAAAGTGTATTTGGTGCCAAAATAAGGAGTTGCTAAGTCGTAATATCCATTAGCCACAAAAACCTTGAGAAATTGGTTCTGCGTGAGAGCCTGCCGCATAGTTTCAGCCATATAAATATTGGGTGTCCGTCCCTGTTCTTCATAAATCCAACGCCAGGGCCGAACATGGCCATAGATGGCGTAGGTTAAATCTGAGGGGAATTTAAGATCCACTCGGAGATAATGATTGATGAGAGCTCCGAAAGGCCCAGTAATAGCAGTGCTGCTAGGGTCAAATTGGGGACGCTCACCGGCGGCATCAGCTTCTCGACCAGTGAAGCGACTATCTAGCCGGCCGATGGTGAGGTGTTTGTCTCTCAGCAGTTCTTTAAAAAAACGGTGAGCGCTGACTCTTAAGTTGGCTTGGAGCAAGTATTCTGGAGAAAGTCCGGTGAGATGACTGATTTTAGTAGCTATTTGTTTTTTTTCTTCTGAAGTAAGAGTATTGCCTTTGAGGAGAGCTAAGGCATAATCATTCAAAGCAAACCTTTCGGCTTCATCGAGGACTTCTCGGAGTGATTTTTCTTGGAGAGGAGGGGGAAGTCGTCGATGATACCAGGCTGAAGCTGTATAAGAGGGTAAGAATAGAATGTAGCTCAGGTCGTTTCCAGGAGAAAAGTCAAGGGTTCGGAAATCAAGGACAGAAGAAACCAGGATGATTCCATTGAGATAAAGGCCGAAACGTCGTCCCTGGAGATAGCCGGCCAGGCCGGTGGCTCGGGTAGTGCCATAACTTTCCCCCAGGATAAATTTAGGGGATAACCACCGTTGGTTTCGGGTGAGATAAAGTCGGATGAACTCCCCAACTGCTTCGATATCTTCTTTAACCCCATGAAATTGGCGGGGGTCCTCTCCTGGCAGAGCTCGACTAAAGCCGGTGGAGATAGCATCGAGACAGACAATATCTGAGACGTCCAATAAGGAATAAGGATTGTCGATTAACTTATAAGGGGGAGGTAAGGGAAAACCTTGGTCATCAAGAAGAACCTTCTTGGGGCCTAAAGCTCCGAGGTGCAGCCAGACTGTGGAAGAGCCAGGACCGCCGTTGAAAGCAAAAGTCAAGGGGCGCTGGGTTAAGTCCTTGACATCATCCCTTGTATAAGCCACAAAGAAAACATTAGCCTTACTTTTCCCTTCTTCGGTCTTAAGAGTGAGATACCCGGCCGTGGCTGTATAAGGAATGACCTGGTTATTGAGCTTGATGGTGTGATGGGTAACAGAGAGAACATCTTCTTTTAAATGAGGGAAATTTTTAGGGGCCTTGGAAACAACAGGTTTATCTGCGGCCAGAGCCAGACAAATCATAAAAGAGAAAACCAGGCTGAAAATTAAAATATTTATTTTACTCTTCATTATTCCCTCCCGCTTGCCAGATTATTTTTTCTCCTGGTCTTCTTCCTTTTTCTTGTCTTCTTTTCTTTCCCAGGGAGTCCAATCGATGCCCCGGACATATTTCTGCATCCATTTAATTTCCTCAATATCTCGAATGCGTTGATGACGGGGTTCGCGGAAACCGTGGGGTTCCCGGGGAACTCGGAGATAGCGACAGGGAGCTTTCCCGATATCTTTCAGGGCAGTAAAGAAAAGCAGACTTTGACCTTCCGTGTCGGTCGTATCTTTCATGCCGTGGATAAGAAGGGTCGGGGTAGTGACATTTTTGACGTAAGTGTAAGCTGATTGGGCGCGGTAAGCTTGGGGATTATCCCAAGGGGTCCCTCCGATATGCCACAACCGCACATCGTGGTTGAAGCCCATCCCGTATTCAGAAGACCAATCATAGACCCCAGCGCCGATGGAAGCAGCCTTGAATCGATTGGTCTGAGTAATGGTCCAACCACCCAAAATGCCACCATAGCTCCAGCCTCGCAATCCCAATTGATTAGGATCCACGTAACCTTCAGCAATGACTTTATCCACCCCGTACATCAGATCCCAGTAATCACCTTTGCCGATGCCGTCTCCTTGCTGCACGGTGTTGCCTTCGCGGAGATGGTCGGTATAACCGCTGCTTCCCCGAACATTAGGGGAAAGGGAGGCATATCCCAGGCCAGCCCAGATATGATAGGAGGCGCGGAAGCTATTGGTAAAGCAACCTGCCGGGCCACCGTGAATATGAAGGATTAAGGGTAACCGGGTGCCTTTCTTGTAGTTAGCCGGCAGATGCAGAAGTCCTTCGATTTCAAAATCTTTGACACTTTTCCAGCGAATTAGTTTCATAGTGGCCAGTTCAATCTCTTCTTCCACCCAGGGATTGAGCCGGGTTAAACGGATGGGCTTAAAGGCAGAAACCGTGGAGGTGTAAACATCAGGCGGTGTATCGTAGTCACTGAAGATGTAGACATAACGGCTGCGGTCGCGGGAAAAACTCGTCACTCTTAAAGTCCCTTGGATATCAGTTATCTTTTCTATTTTTTTACTTGGAACATGAAGCCGAAAGAGATTGGTATTAACCCCTTGTTGGCCGTTGAAGTAAATGTACTGACTGTCAGGTGTCCAAAAGAGACCGCGGATGCTGCCTTCGAAATTGGCTGAAAGAAGTTCATATTGGCGGGTTTTAGGGTCCATCAACCAGATTTTTGAATTTCGATTCAGCCATTCCTTATCATCAGCAGCCAGATAGACGAAAACCTGACCATTAGGGGCCCAAAGAGGTGATGATTCAGGAGCTTTGTTTTGGGTGAGACGAGTTATTTTTTTGGTGGTTACATCCAGGAGATAGATCTCATTCTTATATCCGTCATTACGCCGGTTAGTTTCTCGTGCAGTAAAAAGAACCTGTTTTCCGTCAGGAGAGATGTCAAGTTCATTAATAATCAACTCTTTATCTAAGAGCAGAGTTTCCTTCTTAGTTTTTAGGTCAAAGACCCAGATTTGTTTCCAGCGCCCTTCTCTTTGACCATTGGGTCCTTCATCAACGAAAATTACATCTTCCCCAGCTTTGTATTTCTTTTCCTCCTCAGGGGAACGGGGTCGGTCAGCAATAAAAAAGATTTTATCTGACCGCGGCGACCACCGATAAAAGCCAACACTAGTTTTATGTTTGGTCGCCTGAATGGCTTCGCCTCCTGAGGTTCTCATGAGAAAAAGCTGACTTTTTTTGTCGACACTTCTTTTAAAAGATAAATATTTACCGTCGGGGGAATATTGGAAGGAACTACCACCTTCCCGGCCGATATATTGGAATTCTTCTCCATCTTCGGCTGAGATAAGATAATACTTGGTATCACGACGGTTTTTTTCCCAATTTAATTCTGATTTTGAGAAAAAGACCCAGTGGCCATCAGGGGAGATGAGGACGTTGCCAACTCTAATCATATTCAGGGCATCATCAACGGTCATCGGCCGCCGTGTTTTTTGGGGAGCGGCCTGGAGAGGAAGAGTTAAATAAAACCAAGAAAAAATGAGTAAGCAAAGAACAATAAGGAGAAATTTAAATCTTTTTTTAGAAATCATTATTAAACCTCCTGCTTTTAGACTCTGAGCTTCTGAGAATCCAGCATAAAAAATACACTTTCTAAAATCAAGCAGATTAAGCAATTCTAGGGATAGTTATCACGTTCCAGAGCAGACTTAGGTTTGGCAAGAAATATAAGCATGGAGTTGTTACTCACAAAGAGAATAAATTATTTTAGAAGTTGGGTTTAATTAATAGTATCCGATGGAACAAGTTTTTGGGAACCTCCTATTTTTACTCCTCTTTCCTATTTTAAAAGTGAATTCATTAAAGCTGTCCGGTGAAGTTAAGCCTTGGGTTTGATTTTGCCTGATTTTTATAAGCGAGGGATTTTTTATCTAAAAAGGCCTTGGCTGGTTTATCGCTGGTGAGCCTTATTGGCCCGAGTTAAGGCAATTATTGCTAATGAAAAATTTCTGTAAAGGGTTGCTTTTTTCTCCTTATCATGGTTATATTTGTTCAAAAAATGAATAGGTTAATTGAAAATAATGCTAAAAAATTCTTTTGTCCCGGAAAAAGTTCCCTTCACCTCGATTGCTAATATAGCCAAGGATGCCATTATCATTCTTGATGATGAGGGACGAATTGTCTATTGGAATCCCATGGCCAGCCGAATTTTCGGTTATAAGAAAAGTGAAATTCTAGGCAAAGAGGCCCATCTAGTCCTGTCGCCACCCCAATATCATTCAGCTTATCAGCAGGGTTATCCAAAATTTAGCGCTGAGGGGAGGGGGAAGGTTATTGGCCGGACCTTGGAACTGGAGGCCATTCGGAAAAATGGAGAAGTTTTTCCCATTGAATTGACGCTTTCCTTGCTCCATGTCGGCGAGCGGCATTTCGCTTTAGGCATAGTCAGGGATATTACTCGACGAAAAAAGGCGGAAGAGGAGCTGGAGAAGTATCGTCAGAAGCTGGAAGAATTGGTGGAAGAACGAACCAGGAAGCTCAGAGAAACCAACAAGAGATTGCGGGTTGAAATCAAAATTAGACGCCAGATTGAGCAGGAATTGAAACAATCATTGAAAGAGAAGGAAGTTCTTCTTCAAGAAATTCATCATCGGGTGAAAAATAATTTTCAGTTAGTCTGTTCGCTTCTTAATTTACAGGCGTTTCACACTTCTTCCGAGGAGGCTCGCCGGGCACTTCAAGAAGGCCAAGCCCGGATTCGTTCGATGGCGCTCATCCATGAGATGTTGTATCAATCGTTCTACCAAGGAGAGGTAAATTTTGCCCAATATATCAAAAATCTGGTTTCTCATCTTCAGCAAATGGAGTCAGTGGCCAATAAAGATATTCAGATAAAGATTAAGGTGGAAGATATTTATTTGGACCTAAAAAAAGCTATCCCCTGTGGGCTAATTGTCAATGAAATTATTACTAATGCCTTTAAACATGCTTTTCCTGATAGAGATCGGGGAGAAATCAACATTGAAATGAGAGCCAAGGACCATCAAGTTTATTTGCAAATCAGCGATGATGGAGTGGGTGTGCCACCAGAAATAGATGTATTCCAGAGTAAAACTTTGGGATTGCGGCTGATTCACGACTTGGTTCAGCAGTTAAGAGGGGAAATCAGGATGGAGCGGCACCAAGGAACGGCTTATTTCATTTCCTTTAAAAAGTAGTTAAGAATCATCTCAACCAAAAACTTTGGAAGTATCATTGAAAAGAAAAGTAATTTTCTTTTACCTAATAATATCGAAAAAAAGTTAATTCACAAAGGATATCTACTTCAGGCTGATATTCTTCAAGTTCCCCACCATGGAACTCTGACTTCTGGCTCAGTAGAATTCATTTCTCAGGTCAATTTTTTTCTTTTTCTTTTTCTTCTTCTTCTTCTTCTTCTTCTTCTTCTTCTTCAAAAAAGAAGGCTTGGGTTAGTTAAATTTGCTGAGCAATTTTTTTCGAGTGTGGAAAAAGTTGTGGTCAGATACTGTGTCCAGCATTTTGATGTTACATACTCACAATTGTGTCGCATAATTCTTGGGTGTCTGACACCTTTCATTGGGTGTCAGACACTTTGTTAGATCTCTACATCTATTTTTCAACGTACGAGGTCTTCATCTTGCCCTTTAAAATCTTGACTTATATTTTTCTATCATATGAGTCAGCTGGAATGAAGGGGTAAAGAGCCAGTGAATAGTCTTTCTAATAGGTAATTTCCAATTAAGATTAAAAGGTTAAGACCTGGCCGCAAATTTCGCTTTTCTAGTCAATCTTTTCATTAAGACCGTTTAACTAAACCAACTTTTCTGGGGATAAGAGAAATCACTGATCGCTCTTTAGACTAATTTTTTCAGGGAGAACTTTTCTTCACGATAAATTATAGCTGGCCTTTGGAAGGTTAGTCGGCTTGATTTTTCTTGACAAAAAGGTTGGGCTTATTAGACTGGATAAAGTGTTTCGAGAGAGACATTTTCATTTAAATTTATTTATGAATTCTATTCCAGTGATTAAGGAGGGGTCATTATGCTCTCTTTAGGAAAAATCTTTTCGCTGAGTTTACTCTGTCTTTTCTTTGTATTCAGCCCCTTTACTCTGGCCTTAGCTCGGACAGAGAAACCGGTGCTCCATGGTCGGCATTGGGTGGCGATTACCGGCAAACCTCTGGCCGCTACAGCCGGAGCCATGATTTTCATGAAAGGTGGTAATGCCGTGGATGCTGCCTGTGCCATGTTAGCGGCCACTTGTACCATGTACGATGTTTTGAGTTGGGGTGGTGAAACCCAGGCCCTGATTTATAATCCTAAGACGAAAAAGGTCTATGGGATAAACGCCTTAGGAGTGGCCCCTTCAGGGGCGACGGCTGAATTTTTCAAGAAAAAGGGGTTGAAATATCCCCCGGCTTACGGCCCCTTAGCCGCTGTAACTCCAGGTACCCCGGGTGGCTTGATGGTCATGCTAGCGGAATTTGGCACAATGAGTTTGAAGGAAGTACTCGCTCCAGCTCTGGAGATGGCCAAAGGTTATCCCATCGAAGCCCAGCTAGCGAGAAGCATTGAAAGGAACAAAGAACGAATTAAAAAGTGGCCCTATTCCCGCCAGGTGTTGCTGCCTCATCTCGGAGAAGAGTATGAAGCTCCTTATCCTGGCGAAATATTTAGCCAGCCCGACCTTTATCAGACTCTGACTAAATTGATCGAGGCGGAACAACAGGCTCTGGCCGCTGGCAAAAGTCGTCGGGAAGCTATTTATGCCGCTTATGATCGGTTCTATAAAGGCGATATCGCCCGGGAGTTTGTCCGAGGCGTCCAGGAACAGGGAGGACTCATCACACTGGAGGATTTAGCCCGGTGGAAGGTTTACATTGAAGAACCGGTCAAGACCAGATATAAAGATTTTGAGGTTTATAAGTTGACCTGTTGGGTCCAGGGTCCAGTTTTACTCCAAATGCTGAATATGCTCGAGCATTTTGATTTAAAGTCGATGGGTTACAATTCAGCCCGTTATATTCATACTCTTTATCAAATAATGAATCTGGCCTTTGCTGATCGTGATTTTTATTACGGTGATCCTTATTTTCCGCCTGAAGAGCCATTGGCAGGGCTTTTGTCTAAAGAATATGCCCGGGAAAGATTGAAATTGTTTAATCCCTCTCGAAATGATCCCCAGATAAAACCTGGGGACCCTTATCCTTTCATGGGTCAAAAGAATCCCTTTCTTCATTATTTGAAGGATTGGCCTCCTCAAAAGGAAAAGAAAGGCAGTGATCAGGAATTTGAGGCTAGCTTTTTGGCCGGGACAACCTCTGTCCAGGCAGCCGATGAGGAAGGTTGGGTAGTTTCCATGACTCCTAGCGGAGGTTGGATCCCTGCTTGTCTGGCCGGCCGGACCGGCATTGGTTTAAGCCAACGTATGCAGAGCTTTGTGTTAGATGAGGCGGAGAATCCTTTTAATGTTGTGGCCCCGGGAAAGCGGCCTCGGGCCACTCTCACTCCCACAATTGTCCTGAAGGATGGTCGCCCTTATATCTCAGTGGCAGTTCAGGGCGGAGATACTCAGGACCAAAACACCCTTCAGTTTTTATTAAATATGATTGAATTTGAAATGAATGTTCAGGAAGCATGTGAAGCCGCCAATTTCACCAGTTATCAAATGAAAAGTTCTTTTGGAGAACATGATTCTCGTCCGGGAAGACTTACCCTCCATGAACGAGTGCCTCCTTGGGTCAGACAGGCTCTTCAGAAGATGGGCTATCATTTGGACTTTCGCTCCCATACTTCGGGTCCATTAAATGCTATTTTCTTTGACTGGAAACATAGAACTTTCTGGGGAGGCTCTAGTAACTATGGTGAAGATTACGGGCTAGCCTGGTAATTAAGGAAGAGGAATCAAGATGACTTAATATGAGTCATCTTACCAAAAGAAATAGTTTCTGGCTCTTAAGGGTTGACCATTGCTTGGGAAAAGGAGAGAGGAAGCTTTATTTTCTTCAGGGGCCAAGTAAAATCTAAGTAGTTCAAAATTCATCTATTGCTATTCAGAAGCTTTTATGCCATAATACTTTTCTCTTAATGGATACTCTTTAGCGTCCCACGCAAAAGGGGATTCATTCAGGAGTAAGGCGTAAGCCAAAAATTATTTTGAGGTGTATTATGTCCATTCACATTTACGTAGGTAACCTGAACTACCGTATGTCTGAAGAATCCTTGAGGAAACTGTTTGAACAGTATGGCGAAGTTGTCTCCGCTAAAATCATCAAGGATCGGATGACCGGCAGGTCAAGAGGCTTCGGCTTTGTTGAGATGTCTGATTCAGAAGAGGCCAATGAAGCCATTAAGAGTCTTGATGGCAAAGAAGTAGAAGGCCGGAATCTTCGGGTTAACCGGGCTAAGTCCCAGTAGGGAATGATTAACTAAGGAGAAGAAAAATGGCTCAAACAGTGAAAAATGGAGATACCGTGAAGGTTCATTATACCGGTCGATTTGAAGATGGAGTTGTTTTTGATAGTTCTGAAGGTCGGGACCCGTTAGAATTCACCGTTGGTGCCGGGATGCTGATTAGGGGATTTGAAGATGCCTTGATCGGTATGGCTCCTGGTGAAAAAAAGACAGTCCGGGTTGAGCCTCAGGATGCCTATGGCGACTATGATGATAACTTGGTTTTAACTATGCCCTTGGACCGTGTGCCTGAAGATATTACTCCAGAGATTGGCATGGAACTTCAGTTGATCAGTCAAAGCGGGCAAAAGTTACCAGTTGTAGTCAAGGAAGTTCAAGAAGAAGCCATTATTCTGGATGCCAACCATCCTTTAGCGGGCAAAGTTCTTGTTTTTGATATAGAGCTTTTAGAGATAGCCTGATTATTTAGCTTCACCCTGTAACTTTGACTAACGGAATTCTTTCTCCAGGGAAAAGTCTATTCTTTTCCTGAGAAAAAACTTTCCTTAATTTTTTGGAGAAAGCTTTTTAGACACTGACCACCGTTCCCTTATCATTAAGATCATCAAACGAAATTAATTTTGCTCCCTGCAGGGAAGCAGGTTATAATAAAATCAACCTGATTGATTGAGGAGGGAAAATGGAAGAATCGAAGAAGGTTTTCCTCACAGGAACGATTATTATCGTTTTACTGGTTGGAGCTTTGTTGATTTATTTCCTGGTCATCAGCCCGGCTCGTAAAGTCGAGGAAGAACCCTTAAAAGTAGAGGAAATAAAGCCTACCGAAGAAGTTGAATCCTTGGGGGAGAAAGAGCCCCATCCTCAAGCTTTAGAGATTTCACTCGCAGAAAGTGATCGTCGGTTACGAGAAATGGCTCGAAGTCTTTCCCTCCATCCCCAATTTGCCCGCTGGCTATTGACCCAGGATATTATTCAGAAATTTGTCGCCGCTGTGAACAACATTGCTCAGGGTCAGAGCCCACGGCCTCATCTTGATTTCTTCCAGTTGCCAGAGAAATTCAAAGTGATTAAGAAGAATGGTCGTTTTTATATCGACCCCTCCAGTTATAAGCGGTATGATGTGGTGGCCGATGTGCTAGCTTCTCTTGATACTGAAGGATGTGTGCGGCTTTATTGGCAGTTTCAAAAACCGATTCAGGCCGCCTATACTGAATTGGGCTATCCTAACCAGGATTTCCATCCTGTACTTTTGCGGGCTATTGAAGAATTACTGGCTGTGCCAGTCATTGAGGAAGAGATAGAAGTGGTTCCCCGAGTAACTTCCTATCTGTTCCGAAGAGAGGACTTGGAAAAATTATCAGACGCTCAGAAGCATCTTTTGCGAATGGGCCCCAGTAATGTGGAGATTATTAAAACCAAATTACGGGAGTTTTACGAGGCTTTAAAGAAGTAAGCTCGAGCGCTTATCTGAGGGATCTGAAGTTTTTAAATAGCCTGGAAAAGTTTCTCTAAATGGGGAAAAAAGAAAAAATCTTTCTTGATTTGACGTTAGCTGAGCGGTAAATCAAGATAAATTGGATTTCATAGATTTCTCCTTTTCGCATTGTGTTCTAAGTGGGAAGTCTTTGGAATGATTTGAGTGGCTAAAGAAAGATTAAGGGAAGCCGAAGTATTAGTTGTTGGAAAAAGCAGGAGTGGCTAATTCTTACCTAGACTGAAGACTAATTTGGCCCTCAGCTAAGGTGGAAAAGACCCCAAGAAAGGGCTTTTATTTTTGTTTTTGCCAACCAAAAGGATCAGGTAGGTTAAAGTCAGGCAGAAGGTGTTCTTCAGAGGAAAATTTGAGAGGTTGAAGGAAGAGAATCTCCCAAGGTTCTTTTTCAGCCCAATTGATGGCCTCTTGATATTCTTCAGGGGTAAGAGTGCGGTTTAGCTCGGTTGGTGCTTTGAAACAAGGACGATACTGACTCATTAAACTTAAGCCGATATCAGGAGCGAGATGGGTAGCCAACCAATTAATGATAGTTCGAGTATTATCCAAATAACCAGGCAGAATGAGATGGCGGCAAATTAGACCTTGACGGGCTAAGTTATTTTTATCAAGTCGGAGATAAGGTTGTTGGTTTTTCATTTCCCGAAGCGCTGAAGCAGCGAATTGAAAATAATCGGGAGCTCGAGATAATTTCTGCCCGAGAGAGGGAGAGGCGTATTTGAAATCAGGCAGATAAATATCAATTATTTGGTCAAGCAGAGAAATTACTTCTGCTTTTTCATAGCCACTTGAATTGTAAACAATTGGTATCTTCAGTCCTTGTTGATAAGCCAAACGGAGACTTTTGAGGAGGGGAAGGAGAAAGTGAGTGGGAGTCACCAAATTGATATTAAAAACTCCTTCTGCTTGGAGCTGGAGCATTTTTTGAGCCAGAGTTATTTCGTCTACAGATTCTCCTTGATTTAACCAGCTAATCTGATAGTTCTGGCAGTACAAGCATCTTAAATTACAGCCGGTAAAGAAAATGGTACCGGAACCGCCTAATTGTTGTTCCTGTTGTTGGAAATAATCTTGGCAACCACTAATAACAGGTTCTTCGCCGAAATGAGGCCCGCAATAAGCAATCCGGAGAGTTAAAGTTTCTCCGCAATACCCTGTTTCTCCAGCTAGTCGATTAACCCCACAATCTCGTGGGCAAAGACGGCAATCCTTTGCCTGTGATGCCAAAGATTTCAGAGCTCGGTCAATTCTTTTAATCTTTTCTTCTGGATTAATCATTCATCAATCCGGCCATAAGTGATGATGGGAAATTATAAGCCAGAAAACAGGCAGGAGCAACTGAAGCAGCCGGGAGTGGCTGAAAATAGTTCAATTGACAACGTCATTTTTTTGGATATAGTAAATGGGATGCTGGAGTCATTTGTATCTTTTCTGAAAAATCTTCATTTCAGCCAGGAACTCATCACTTTTTGTGTGAGTATGTTACCTATTTTTGAGCTACGCGGCGCCATTCCGCTAGCTGTTCTCCATTTTAAAATGCCTTTGGCCTGGGCTTATTTGCTAGCCTGGGTGGGTAATTTAGTGCCTGTTTTGCCCCTTATTTATTTTCTGGAGCCAATTAGAAAATTTCTTTCCCGTGTTTCTTTTTTTAAAAAATTTTTTGACTGGCTTTATCGGCGGACTTACCGGCGAAGTCGGAAAGTAATGAAATATGGAGCCATCGGATTAACTTTATTTGTGGCCATTCCCCTGCCCGTCACAGGTGCCTGGACAGGCTCAGTGGCGGCCATTATTTTTGACATAAAACCGCGTTATGCCTTTCCTGCAATAATTGGGGGAGTAACTATTGCTGGCATTATTGTGAGCTGTTTAGTGTCTTTCTTTTAGAAATTCAGCTTTTTCCGGGCTAGGTTTTCCAGAGATTTTTGGAATTTTGTGTCTTCTATAAGATTGAAAGCGGTTAAATCCCGGTGGAGAGGGGTTAAAGTGATAAAACCCTGCTGGATAATGTGGACGTCACTTGTTTCATCTCCAATGGCTTGGGGATTGCCTGTGCCGATCCAGTAATAGGTTCGACCCCGGGGATCAGTTTTAGTGATAATTTCCGGATGATATCTCTTTTCGCCTAATTTAGCCACCTTTACCCCCCGAGGTGGAGGCGGGGGAATGTTGACATTTAGAGTTATCCCCGGGGGAAGAGAATGCTGGAGAAGAAACTCGGCTATGAAGCGTCCTACCTGAGCTCCAAATTCAAAATGAAGCTTCCCTGTTTCATCCGGATAAAGAGATAGAGCGGCCGAGGGGATTTGCAGAAAAGTTCCCTGAAGAGCTCCGGCCACAGTTCCGGAATAAGCAATATCTTGTTGGCCGACATTAGGACCATGATTTAATCCCGAAAGGAGAATGTCCGGCAACCGGGGGAGCAGGAGCTGACAAGCCATATAAACGCAATCAGCGGGGGTTCCTTCAACGGCTACCGTGTGAGAATCAATGTTGTGAATCCGTAAGGGATGGTGGAGAGTTAAAGCTAGAGAAGTAGCACTTGTTTCTTGATATGGAGCAATTATGAAAACTTCGCCTAGATCCTGGAGTTGCTGGGCCAGGGTCCGAATACCTCGAGCGAAGAAACCGTCGTCATTAGTTAATAAAATAAGGGGTTTATTTGAATGCTCAGTCATTGTTCAAATTGAAGCTCACTTAAAATTTAAATGAATCAAACATTTTAACATTATTCCTGTTGGGAGGAAAGAGCCCGAATCAAATCATCTAAAATCTACCTGAGAGGTAATCATCTTGTCATTTAAAAATCTAACCGAAGGTAGACATGAAGGTCGAGAGTAAATATAACCTAACCTTATTAGGAAGGAGGTTAGGCCTTGAACAAGGAGTTTCGGATGAAGTATTTAGAGAGGGCATATCAGCGTTATACAAGAATGGTGTCAGACACCTAAAACAGACACCTACAAGTACGGTGTGTCATATAATTCTTGGGTGTCAGACACTCACAAGTATCACAAGTAATGTGTCGCCTAATTTTTGGGTGTCTGACACCCTACCCATATACAAGGTGACACCCTATACCTGTGAGACCCAAAATGTGGGCGTGTTAGAGAGTGAGCAAAAAGGCACCGTAGAGTTACCAATTGGGCTTGGTGAAAGACACTGGGTTAAATCTCTGGCTTTATATTCGCCTCTATTTTTAATGGACGAGGCCTTCATCTTTTAGGTCTTCATCTTTCCCCTTTGACCTGAAGTTGAGGTAAGTTTACTGAAGGAATTGTTGGTTGATTTGAAAATTAATTTTTTTCTTTTATCCTGGCACTGGTTTGGCCAGTAATGGCTCAGGTGAGAACCGCTAAGATTTACGGGCGGGGGCTGGAGACCCACAGCAATCTACTGCCTAGGGTAATCGTTATCTTGGTGATTATCATATTGGATAAAACGAAGCTCTAAAGGGGAGGGAGTTTCAAGATTTGCCTGTGGGAAAGGCACAAGGACTTTTTTAATTAAAGGTGAAAGGTTAAGACCAGACCTAGCTCTAATTGGCTGCTCTCGATTTTTAGCCTGTTTGTATTTAGGCTAAAAGATTTATGAAAGGCAAAGCATTAATCCTCAATTTCGACCAGGAAATCAGTTCGACAGACAGCTCAATTATTCCAAAAATAACAATATTTCCGCCATTAAATTTAGATAAAAAGCGACAAAATAATAAATAAAATTATAAATGACAACTTCAATTAAATTGCTTTTCCGCACACTCGAACAGTCTTTATCGGGGGAGGTTTTAAGAGTATTTTCTCCTGACTAAGGGGGCAAGAAAGTAATTAATTGACAGTTGCGGTGAATTTGATTATGTATAGGACCAAAGAGAGGAGGGGATGAGTGAGAGAAGAATAGTTACTTCCTGGAAAGAAATTGCAGCTTATTTGAAAATTAGAGTCCGCACGGCTCAGAGGTGGGAGAAGGAATTAGGTTTGCCTGTCCACCGAATAAACGAGTTGGATAAGGCTTATGTCTTTGCTTATACTGATGAACTGGATAAATGGTTTGAAAAAAGAATTCGCTCCCGCAATATTTTCAAAAAATTTTATGGAACTAAAAAGCCTCTCGCCGTAATTGGATTTTCTTCTATATTCCTAGTTATTATCATTTTTGCTCTGATTGTCTTTATTTTCTTGCCTGGCCACGAAAATCTAATTCCAGCAGATTTTGAAGTGAAGAATTCGCGTTTAATTATTTATAATTCTACCGGCCAGGAACTGTGGACTCATGAATTAAAAGAGAGTTTGGACTATTCAGCCTATAAAAGGAAAGAATTGCCGGCCAGTGGTCTTTCCTCTAAGGCAAATCTGAATGTTTATTTTAAAGATATTGATCAGGATAAGAAGATAAATGTTATCTTTGGCGTTCAAACAAAGAATGAATCAGGAGAAAAAGTTCTGTGTTTTGATGAACGAGGGAAAGTAATCTGGTCCTTTATCCCCGGACGAGCTGTTCGGTTTGGGGATTATTTGATTTCAGAAGATTTCTGTGTCCGTTTACTCAGAGTAGTTGACCTTAATCAAGATGGTTATTTAGAGACGGTGATCATTGCCTGTCATAAAGTCCATTTTCCCAGCCGGGTGGTAGTTTTGGATTTTCAAGGGAAGATAATGGGTGAATATTGGAATATTGGCCATTTGAATTGTGTGGAGATTGCTGATTTGGATAATGATGGTTTTCAGGAAATTATTCTCGGGGGAGTCAATAATAGCTATCGGAAAGCCTGTTTGCTTGTTTTGGATATAAGAAAGATGAGTGGCTGTTCCCCCAGAAATAATGATCCCCGGTTTTCCTGTTCTGAATTGGGGCGGGGCACAGAAAAATATTATCTTTTAATTCCTCCTAATAAATTGGGGCGATTATTCTATTTGTACGAGACCGTAGATTCAATCGATTTGTTTAAAAATAATAGGTTGCAGATTTGCACTAACTTCTCCCGGATTATTTATGAATTTAACTACCTTTTGGAAACTACCTATGTTTATTTTGGAGATGAATTTATTTTCAAATATGAACAATTGCGGCAAGAAGGAAAAATAAAAGAACCCCTTGCTTCTTTGGACACCAAAAAATTATTGAACAACGTTCTTTACTGGGACGGAGAAAAATGGCAGAAGAAGGCCACTCCGAATAAATATTGGTTCAGCAGAGAAGCTTCTTGAAAAGGCAGTAGGAAAGGCCGATTTTGGGTGAAGAAAGTTAAATTTGGAAGAAGGCAGAGCTGTTCCTTTTGGAGTTAAACCCAGATGGGAAAGGTCTTGAAAGTTAAGTAAAACATGGCTTTCTTTACGTGAGTAGAAAAAAATATGAAAGTAAGTATTTCTGTTGTTTTGAAAACAAATGTGGTCCAAAAGGTAAAGTGATTTTAATAGGAATGTTATTCAGAAAGGATGCCCATCGCCTCATCGCCATTTTGAGTGGTAAGGAAGTGTTTTTGACTCTAATTTAGCCTCAATTAGGAAGGAAATTTGTTAAGAGATACCTTCTCTTTCGCTTTCTTTCAGGGAAATTTCCTCGAGAAATAAAAATAAATCTGGTCGGGACGGGCGGATTTGAACCGCCGACCCCACGCACCCCAAGCGTGTGCGCTACCAGGCTGCGCCACGTCCCGACGGAGGAATATTATACCAAAAACCACTAGAATCACAAGCAGAGGCTCTCAGGAAATTTGAGGAGAAAAGCATCTAGGTCTCTTTTGATAAAACTGTTTTTTAGAATTTAAAGCTTTCGCTTTTGTTTATCAAGTTGGCTGAAGCTTGAGATCCTTCTTTCTTAAAGATATTTGATTCGTTTAACGGATTTTTTTAGATGGAAGGTCTTTTATGAGCAATTCTTTCCGGGAACAAACCAGGAATTTCCTGGTAAAGTAAGTAATTTGTTGGATATTAAGTCCAGTTAGGCAGAAAATTATTGCCTTGTGGTTAGTGCTTAATTAGAAAATTTAGAATGGGCTATATCACTTAGGGATTTATTTTTTCCGGGGACGGAGCAGGCGCTGAATCTCAAGGAGTTGTTCCCGAATTTCATAGATGGTTTTTTGGAGTTTTTCGGGATTTAACTGTCGGGTGGTGGTTAAACCGAATTCTTCTTCAATTCGCCGTTTGGCGCCGGCAAAAGTCATGCCCTCTTTTTCTAGAAGATCTTTCATTCTTTGGATGATAGTCACGTCCTTTGAGCGGAAAATTTTCCGGCCAGTTCTAGTGCGACCGGAGTGAAGAAAGGGCAATTCTTCTTCCCAAGTTTCTATGGTTTCGGGTGAGAGCTGAGTGAGCAAACAGACTTCTTCCAGGCGATAGAATAATTTTTCCTTATTATTGGTCTTCGATGAAGGATTAGAAGAAGCTGACTTTTTCCTGGTTTTTATTTTAGGGGTGATGAAAATCACTTTTTTTTCTGAACTCATGGATTGATTTAACCTTAACACGGAAAAACATCTAGCGTCAAGATAGGCCTGAAGGCAAGGAGATGGGTGAAGAGCAAATCTTCAAAATTTTAGTCCGGACAGTTCTCTCAAGGGGTAGGGCAGGCAAGAAAAACTGTCCTTTCTAGACGAGAAAAAGAGGTTTAGTTGGCTTTATTCTTTTCCTGCTCCTGGCGGCGGAGTTTTTCTTTAACCGCTGTCCACCACTCAATTCGTTTTTTGATCTCTTTTTCTAGTCCGTGGGGTCCAGGTTGGTAGAATGTTTTTCCTTTTATTTTATCAGGAAGAGTTTCCATCGCTGTAGTGGCTTCGGGCAAATCGTGGGCGTATTGATATTCCTGACCGTAACCCATAAATTTCATTAAAGGGGTGACAGGGTTCCTGAGGTGAAGGGGCACAGGTTCGAAAGGAGCTTCTTCCACTTCAGCCATGACCTTTTGATAAGCAGCGTAGGCCCGATTACTCTTGGGAGCTGAGGCCAGGTAGATAGCAGTCATGGCCAGAGCCAATTCTCCTTCCGGGGTTCCTAAGAAGTCAAAGGCTTCTTTAGCTGCTAAGGCCAAGGCCAAGGCCTGGGGATCAGCCAAACCGATATCCTCGAGAGCTATACGGACGAGTCGTCGAGCAATATAGAGTCTGTCCTCGCCCGCATGAAGCATGCGGGCCAGCCAGTAGAGAGCAGCGTCTACGTCGGAGTTACGAATACTTTTGTGAAGAGCAGAAATTAAGTTGAAATGTTCTTCACCCTTTTTATCATAAAGAAGCACTCTCTGCTGCAAGGCTTCTCGAATATGAGCGGGTTTAATATGCTTGTCGGGAGCAATCTGAGCCGCTATTTCTAGAGTGTTAAGAGCCCGCCGCGCATCGCCGTTAGCATAGTCGATAATCGTCTGCAAAGCTTGGTCATCAATTGTGATTTTTAACTGGCCCAGTCCTCTTTCAGGATCTTCTAGAGCTTCTTGGATGATGCGACGGAGAACCTGGTCGTTCAAAGGCTTTAGCTGGAGTATTTTTGTTCGAGAGAGGAGGGGGGCGATAACTTCAAAGGAAGGATTTTCGGTGGTTGATCCGAAAAGAATAATGTCCCCTATTTCCACATAGGGAAGGAAGGCTCCTTGCTGGGCTTTGTTGAAGCGGTGTATTTCATCAATGAAAATAATCGTTGGTTGATGGTAAAGGCGTCGATGATTTTCAGCCTGAGCCATTACTTCTTTTATTTCTTTGATGCCTGATAAAACAGCACTAAAGAAAACACAAGGCAACTGAAAATGTTTAGCTAGAATAGTTCCCAAAGTAGTTTTTCCAGAGCCTGGAGGGCCCCAAAAGATAATTGAAACCAGATGCCCACTCTGAATGAGTTGGCTCAAAATCTTGCCGGGACCGATCAGATGTTCTTGTCCATAAAAATGCTCAAGATCCTGAGGCCGCATCCTTTCGGCCAGGGGAGTGTAGGCCGTTGGGGTTTTCTTGAGGGCCATAAATTAATCTTTATTTTCTTTGAGGAGATAGTATATTTCCCAGCTTATTTCATCAGCTAAACAACCCAGGCAAGAACGCGGCGTGGTAGCAATTTCTTCGTCGGCAATTTTTTCTTTTAAAATTTTTTTGACTTTTTTTCTAATTTTATAAAGTAGAATATAATTAACCATTTCTCTCTTAAAATAATAGCAGTATTGAAATTTTGTGTAAAGATTGAGAGAGCCAGAAAAAAAGTGATAAGATAGGCTTTTCCATGCCACGATTAATCTTAAAAAAACTGGCCTGGCCGCTCATTTTGTGGGGGCTTTTTGGTGGCCTGGCCTGTTGGTGGGCCAAGAAACCCCTTCTTTATCCTTCAGGCCCTTTTTTCCCTTTACAGATAAAAAACCGGGTGAATTTTTCTGGCCCTCCTTTGAAATATTTAGCTCGGGCCGGAGATTATCTTTTTTGGACTACGCTTAAAGGCGAACTGCTGGCCTATAGTCTTTCCCAAAAGAAAATAGTTTGGCGAGCTAGTTTCCCCCCTTCTCCTTTTGGGCAAGTCTCCCTCTTTAAGAATTATCTTTATTGGGGTGATGGAAAAGGTCAGGTAAGGTGTTATTCTCAGCAGGGTGAACAAATTTGGCTAAATAAGTTGGGGAAAAAAATAACCTCTTGTTTATTCGTTTCTGACCAGTATGTAGGTGGCGTAGTGGATGAGTATCAACTTTTTGCTCTTAATAGGAAAAATGGCCAGCTTCTCTGGCAGTATAAATCGCCGGAGAAAATAATTTCTGGTCCTGCTTGTGGGGAAAAACAGCTGGTTTTTGGGGGTGAGCAGGGCACTTTATTTGTTCTGGATTTAGCTGGCCGCCCCCGCCTTTCTTTTCCTCTTGGCAAGCAGATCAATCCTGGAATATTACTTGAGCAAAATCGCTGTTATTTTTCTACAAAAGATAATGATTATTACGCCTTTGACCTGCTTCGCGGGAAAATTGCTTGGAAAATCACCTTGGGAGGAGAATCATTAACTGGGCCCCTCTTGTGGGAAAAAAAGTTAATTATTCCTCTCTGGAGTGGGGTCTTATTCTGCTTGAAGAAGAAATCCGGCGAAATAATATGGTGGCAACCCTTACCAGGTCGCTCCGATTTTCAACCAGGGGTAGCAGAAGACCAGATATTGGTAGCTTCACTTTCTTCATCTTTAGTTTCTTTTCGCCTGAAAGATGGACAATTGAAAGGTACATCAGATCTTAAGAATTACACGTTGCGCTCCAATCCAGTTTGGGTGAATCCATTTATTTATCTTCTAGCCTCGGAAAAACAGACAGGAGAATTCTTTCTTTTAGAAATGACCAAGGAGGTTAAGGTTATTCTCCTGGCCGAGCCACCAGCTCCCCGGGCCCCGGGAGAGGAGATTAAATTCAGGGCAGAAGTAACTGGTTTTTATCAACCTGAGTTTGAGTTTTACCTCGGACAAAAATCCGAGGAAGGGCCGGCCGAACTGAAAGTCCAAAAACCTTTTTCTACTGAAAACATCTGGATTTGGTACCCGGAGAAGCCTGGAAAATATCTCATCCGAGTTAAGGTAAAAGATCTTAAAGAAGAAGCCCAAGCCGAGCTGGAGTATATTATTCAGGAGGAAAAGTCAAAAGAAGCCACAAACAAGAAAAAAATTATTGAGGAATATAAAAGAAATTGATAGTGTAAGTAATTCAAATCCTACCTAGAAAGAGAGAGTTGCTGGGGAAAGAGGTTGCAGAAAGACAAAGGAGAGTGATAAAAATAATACTCTAATGAGAAAAGTAATATTCTTGAGTAACTCATTCTTTCTACATAAAGAGAGGATGAATTTTAAATATAATTGGAGACTTTAAAAGAAAATTTACCCAAAGGAGGTAGGGATGACCCGTGAAGAAGCTCTTGGCTTAGTTAAGAAATACTTAAAAAATAAAAATCTGGTTAAGCATTCCCTAGCTGTGGAAGCCTGTATGAAAGCCTTGGCCCGCCGCTTAGGAGAGGATGAAGAAGTATGGGGGATGGCCGGTCTTCTCCATGATCTAGACTATGAAATCACCCAAAAGGACCCCCAACGACACACTCAGGAAACAGTTAAAATCCTTCAGGAGTATGGTCTTTCGGCTGAAATCCTTCGGGCTATTCAGGCTCATGCTGGGCGTGTCCCTTGTGAAACTAAAATGGAATGGGCCATTTTTTCTGTTGACCCCTTAACTGGATTAATTATTGCCGCTACTTTAATGCATCCCAGCAAGAAATTAAAGGAAGTAGATTTGGGTTTTGTTAAAAGAAGATATAAAGAAAAGAGTTTTGCCCGGGGGGCGAAGAGGGAAGATATCGAACAATCCAAGAACTTGGGACTTGATCTGGATGAATTTATTTCTATTTGTTTAGAGGCTATGCAGTCTATCGATAAGGAGTTGGGTTTAGCTTAGAAGAAGTTAACGAGCGGCAAAAGTTCTAAGAAAAGAGGGAAATCTTTTTCTTCCCTTTCAACCAAGGAAGGCTCATGGAATTCAGGTTCATGGTAATTGCCTTGAAGTTAGATCTTGAACTTTCGCCTTTGGCTTCAGGAAAAGTCTCCTCAGGAAAAAGTTATTAGTTTGCTGGTTTAAAATTATCCTCCCTTTTATTTTCTCTCATTTGAGACCTTCCTTGGCTCTTACAGAGAACTGGTTCTGGGGAAGAGTTTTTAATTAGTCTTACTGAGAAATGATAAAAAATTTTGTTCTTCAGAGGGGAAGACCTCGCTCCAATATCTTAACTCGATCCAAGGTATTCATGATAATCGTGGACTCCCATCCATATCTAATTCATTTCACTTATTTATTCACTTCTTGTTGCGGCAGAAATAATAGATAATTTTCTAGGCGAGTGCTGAAGAAAAAATGGGGAGAAGTTTGATGGCCCCTTTACGTGACCCAAATTTGAATGAAATTCCATCATCTCAAAAGCTAGACCCTTTATATTTGAGCTTCTTCGAGAGGACTACGAATTACTTTGAAGGAGAAGGCTCTCTTAATTATTTCTCATTGACAGAAGCCTGAGTCCATGCTCCATCGATAAAACGCCAGAGTCGTCCGGTGGGATTTTTGTCCATCAATTCAGGTGGCAATCGATGCTGGGGGACATTATCGTAGCCATGCCGGGCGGCAAAGCGGAGAATAGTAGCCGGAACCCCGACCGAACTAAACCCCGGATGTCCAGTGGCCGGGAAAGGGCCGCCGTGCATCATAGCCGGAGAAACAGCCACTCCGGTCGGCATTTTATCATTGAGCAGGCGACCAACTTTTAACCTTAAAATAGGTTCTAATTGTTGATAAAGAGACTCATCCTTCCCCTGAGTATGGGCGTACAGAGAGGCGGTCAGATTTCCTTCAAGAGAAGCAGCTATCATCAGCATATCTTCGGCCTTTGGACAAACCACCAAGAGGGAAGCTGGGCCGAACATTTCCTGTTGAAAGGCCGTGGGTTGTTCATGGAAAGCCTGAGCTTTCACTTGAAGCAGGGTGGGGGCGAAGCGATATCCTGGTTCGGGCAGAGAATGTCCACCACAAAGGAGCTGGGCACCTCTCTGAAGGAGGGCTTGAATCTTTTTCTCGAGATTGAGACCGATTTCTCGACTGAGAAGGTAACCGGGGGAGGAGTTATTAAATAAATCAATAGCCCGCTGAATGAAGTCTTTGGACCCTGCTCCTTCACTAAGGACAACCAGGCCAGGATTGGTACAGAACTGGCCGCTGCCTAAAAGACAGGAGGCAGTAAACTCTTCAGCAATTTTGGAGGCTCTTTCCTGGAGAGCTCCCGGGAGCAGGAAAACAGGATTAATCGAGGACATCTCTAGATAGGCGAGTTTACCCGCCTTTTCGGCCGCTTCTTTGATGGCCAGCCCAGTGGCTCGGCTGCCGGTAAAAGCTACGGCGGCTGTAGCTGGATGGGCAATTGCCTTTGAGCCGTCTTCGGGTTGGAAATGATAAATGAACTGGACAGTGGCCGGAGGAAGTTGGCTTTCGGCAAGGGCCTCTGCCATTGCCTGTGCCAGGAGTTGAGAGGTTTTGGGATGAAGAGGGTGGGCTTTAGCTAAAACAGGATTTCCCGCCGCTAGGGCGGCAGCGAAATCTCCGCCACTGACAGCGTTAAAAGCTAAGGGGAAATTGTTGGGGCCAATGACTATGACCACGCCTCCGAGAGGGCCGTATTTTGAGCGAATATTTCTGTGGGTGTCAATGGTCGCCAAGCACCATGAGCCCTCCCGAACAGCTGCAGCTGTCTGCCGGAGCTGGTCGGTGGTCCGAGGTAATTCTATTTCTAGGAAACGTGGACTCTGGGGCAAACCGGTTTCCAGGGCAGCTGTGGCGGTGATTATTTCTTGCTTGGCTTCAATTTTAGAGGCCATGTTTTCCAGGAACTCAGCTCTTGCTTCTGGAGGAAGGGCCGTTAGAAGTGGTATGACTTGTTGAGCGTAGTCGAGGGCTTCGGCCAATTCTTCCCAAGTAGAGACAGGGAAAAGATCGGGCAGTTTTTCTCCAGTCCGAGGATTGTTAGCCTGGAAAGTAGATAAATAACGAGAGGTTCGCCATTGACCACCAATAAAAACTGGTTGCAGACTCATTCTATTTTTACCCCCCTGAAAATATAGGTGAAATCACCAGCCGATCACCGTCTTTAACTAATTCATCGGAACGCACAGGTTGACCATTGCGTAGGATAATTTTAGCTAGAGAAGGTTTGATTTTTATCATCTCCAGAATTTCTTGGATAGTGACCGGCGCCGGTAAATCCAATTCTTTTTGGCTAAAACCAGCCTGGTGAATAAGGTAGCTGAAAAGTTTAACCGTTACTTTCATGGCTGGTTTTTCACCTTATTTTTATTTTTAGAGCCAAATTGAGGGCTCAATGAGTCTGCCTTTTGATGTTGCTTTTTCCCCCTCGGCTTTTTAATTTGTCTCCGGGGATTAGTCATTTAATTTGACTAATTTCTCCAAGGCAGCGAATTCTTCATTTAAACCCAATTTTTCGGCAGTTTTGCGGGTGGGAATGCCTCGGTCATCCCAGCCCCGTAAATCATAATAATGACTCAGAAGTTCGTCGTATTTTTTTAGGTCGAGTATTTTGCCGGCGATGGGTCCTTCTTTATCGGCATTCGCCGGGTCAAACCACACTCGGGGAGGATAATCTCTGGTCCGGTCCCAATCAGGGAATTCACGCACGAAGTGGGCTCTAATCAAGGCATAGATCCGGTCACTGACTTGCCAAAAATCTTCCAGTTGCCAATTCAGACCAGTGATTTTATTGAAATAGACGGGATAATGTTCCAGGTCCCAACCTAATTCCACCCAAGGGAAACGGCAAGCCACGATAAACTCGAAGAGTCCTCCTCTGATGCGCTGTAACTCAATGACTTTTTGGGCTTTTTCCCGGCCATAAGATTCCCGCGGCGTTTCATTGATTTCATAAGTAATCACCCAGGATTCTTTATGGTGAGCCCCAATAGCACTGGTGCCGAAAGCCAGAGCCATCCCGGGAATGAATTTACAGTTATAGGCTGAAATTTCCAGTCCTTTAACCTGCATAGCGTAGTCTTCAGAGCCATGGCCGAAATGGCGGGCCATCCGCAGGCTACCTTCAGCCAATAACTCACCGACTCCTTCCCGATGAGCCGTCAAGCGGAGAAGTTCTTTGGCTCTTTCGGCGTCACCGAATTGAAAATCTCCTTCGGCTGCTCCGTGGTCGATAGCATCAGCATAAAAAGCCAAGGTACCGCCGGCCGAAATAGTATCCAGACCATATTCGTCACAGAGGTAGTTGAGGGATCCCACCTGAGCCAGTTCAAAAATTTCGAGGTTACTGCCGAGCATACCAATGTTTTCGTAGTCCATTTCCGCTTCATGGCCTTCTTTATCCAAAATGGTTATCCCACAGCGCATAGTACAATTGGGGCAGCCGTAAGTAGCAACCCGAGCCTCATTCAATCTTTCACCGTCAATCCGCCACGCCTCCGGGTGGAAGGTTTTGCGCATATTGCGCACCGGTAAGGCGGCCACTTCGTTACACCAAGCCAGCACTCCTGTTGTACTTTGAATGGACCAGCCGGTTTCTTGGTCGATTTTTTGTACTTGGCGGAGGTCCTCAGTGCCAATTTTTTTGATGGCCTCTTCGTCAGCCACAGGGATATTTTTAGTGCCTTTGACCACAATGGCTTTGAGGTTTTTAGAGCCCATGACGGCGCCCATGCCGGGTCGGCCCCCGGCCCGACCTTCCATACTGCGGATGATAGCATAGCGGACTAGATTTTCACCTCCCTGGCCGATAGTCAGAATACCGATACTCCGGCCATATTTGGCGTAAAGCCAATCCATAGTCTCATAGGAGCCTTTGCCCCATATTTCCGCGGCTGAATGGAAAGCGACTTGGTCATCTTCTATAGTGACATAAGTGGGAGTTTCAGCTTTGCCTTCGATTATCAAGACATCATAGCCGGCTTTGCGCAACTGGATGGTCACCCGAGTACCGAGATTGCCATCGCCGTAGCCCCCGGTGAGAGGTGATTTAGCCGCGACGACGGTTTTGCCGGTATTGGGAGCGGGTATGCCGGCTATAGGCCCCACAGCTACAATTAATTTATTATCCGGCCCCAGGGGGTCGATCCCGGGTTTAAGTTCATCCCAGAGAATTTTAACCGCGAATCCTCGGCCGCCGACCCATTTGTGAGCAAATTCTTCAGAATATGTTTCTTGCCGATATGTTTTAGAACTGAGATTAATGCGCAGAATTTTTCCTGTCCATCCGTACATAAAGACCTCCTTAGAGATTAATATGACTTATATCGGATAGCATACGGACAACTTAAAGTCAAATTGTTCCTCTTTAATTGTTTAGCCCGCCTCTTAAGTTGACAACTCACTGGGATTGCGCAAAAATATATCAAATGTATAAATGGGTCCTGCGGAAAATCTTTGGCACCAAAAATGAGCGGGAGCTGAAAAAGCTCCAACCTTATGTGGCCGCCATCAATGAGTTGGAACCCCGCATCCGCCAGTTAAGTGATGCTCAGCTGGCTGCCAAGACGGCTGAATTTAAAGAGAAGCTTCGTCAGGGAGCCACTCTGGATGATCTCTTGATTGAGGCTTTCGCCGTAGTCCGGGAGGTGGCCCGGCGAACTTTAAATATGCGCCATTTCGATGTTCAGTTGATGGGGGGTATTGTGCTTCACCAGGGGAAAATCGCTGAGATGAAAACCGGTGAAGGAAAGACTCTGGTGGCTACTTTACCAGCTTACTTGAATGCTCTCGAAGGCAAAGGTGTCCATATTGTGACCGTCAATGATTATCTGGCCAAACGAGATGCCGAGTGGATGGGCCCTATTTATAAATTTCTGGGCCTGGAAGTCGGGGTGATTCAGCATGAGATGGGCGACCAAGAGAGGAAAGAAGCTTATCGGAAAGACATCACTTATGGCACCAATAATGAATTCGGCTTTGATTACCTTCGCGACAATATGAAGTTTAGGCTGGCGGATGTGGTTCAGCGCGAACATCATTACGCCATAGTCGACGAAGTGGACAGTATTTTAATCGATGAAGCGCGGACTCCCTTAATAATTTCCGGGCCCACTGAAGAATCAACGGCCATTTATTATAAAGTTGATAATCTGGTCCGACGCCTGAAAAAAGGCAAACATTTTCAGGTCGATGAGAAAACAAGAACAGTAGCCTTGCTGGAAGAAGGGGTGGCTGAGGCTGAAAGATTTCTCAAGGTGGATAATCTTTACGATCTGGCCCATATGGACTTGATTCACGCCATCAACCAGGCCCTGAAAGCTCATTATCTTTTCAAACGCGATGTCGACTATATGGTTAAAGACGGCAAGGTCATTATCGTCGATGAATTCACCGGCCGGTTAATGCCGGGCAGACGATATTCTGATGGTTTACATCAAGCTTTGGAAGCTAAAGAAAGAGTGCGGATTGAAGAGGAATATCAGACCCTGGCTTCCATTACCTTTCAGAATTATTTCCGCATGTATAAGAAATTAGCCGGTATGACCGGAACAGCCGCCACCGAAGCCACAGAATTTCAAGCCATTTATAACCTGGATGTAGTGGAAATTCCTACTAATAAACCGCTTATCCGGCTGGAATATCCCGATGTAGTTTACCGAACCGCCCGGGAAAAGTGGGAGGCAGTCGTCGAGGAGATTATTGAACATAATAAAAAAGGGCGACCCGTCCTGGTCGGCACAATTTCTATTGAAAATTCCGAGAGATTGAGTTCCATGTTGAGGAAACGGGGCATTAAACATGTCGTCCTCAACGCTAAGTATCATGAAATGGAAGCTAAGATTATCGCCCAAGCCGGTCGGATAGGTGCCGTAACTATCGCCACCAATATGGCTGGGCGAGGAGTGGATATTCTTTTAGGGGGTAACCCTGAATTTCTGGCCAAAGAAAAGTTGCGAAAGCAAGGCAAGGACCCCGATAAGGTTTCGCCCGAGGAATGGGCCGCGGCTCTGGCCGAGGCCAAAAAGATTACCGAAGAAGAGCATAAAAAAGTAGTCGAGCTAGGTGGCTTGCATATTATTGGCACCGAACGCCATGAGGCCCGCCGCATTGATAATCAGCTGCGTGGTCGGGCCGGCCGACAAGGAGACCCTGGCTCCTCCCGCTTTTATCTTTCTCTGGAAGATGATTTGATGCGGATTTTCGGCAGTGACCGCATCGCCGGTTTGATGTCCCGCATCGGCATGGAAGAAGGGGTGCCCATTGAACATAAAATGGTCACCAAAGCTATTGAACGAGCTCAGCGTCAGGTTGAAGCCCAGAATTTCTCCATCCGGAAGCACCTCCTGGAATATGACGATGTCATGAACAAACAGCGGGAGACGATTTATCGACTGCGCCGGGAGATTCTGGAAGGCAAAGATCTGAAAGAGTATGTGCATGAACTCATTGAAACCCTGGTTGACTGGTTGTTAGAATCACATGCTCCTCAAGAGAAGGACCCTCAAGAATGGGATGTGGAAGGGTTGCGCAAAGCCATTGGCGCTCAGTTTGGCCTGGATATTCAGGAGCTGGGAATTGATTGGGAAACCGTCTCTTATCCTGAATTAAGAGAAAAAATTCTCTCCACCCTCCACCAGAAATATAACGAGAAAGAAGAGATGATCGGTTCTGAGGCCATGCGGGAATTTGAACGCTTGATTATGTTGCAGGTGATCGACGCCCAGTGGAAGGACCATCTCCTGGCCATGGATTATCTCAAGGAAGGTATCGGCCTGAGAGGCTATGGTCAGAGAGACCCTCTGATTGAATATAAAAAAGAAAGTTACGATATGTTCCAGTCCATGATGGATAGGATTGAGGAGGAAACCATCCGCTATCTCTTCTTCCTTCAGCCGGTGGTCGAGAGAGAGCCTGTTCAACCCAAAGAGCAGCCTCTTTATTACCAGCGGCCTCAGGCTGGAGCCAATCCCGTCCGAATGAAACAGGCTCGCTCGATGATTCCCAAAAAGAGAAAGAAGAAAAAAAGGAGATAAAGGGGGGCCTATGTTCCATAAAAAAATAATAGATGGCTTAACCTTTGATGATGTGCTTATTCTGCCAGCCAAATCCGATGTTTTGCCTCATGAGGCCGATGTGTCCACTCGGCTGAGTCGGCATATTGAGTTAAAAATTCCCATCATCAGTGCGGCCATGGATACAGTGACCGAGTCCCGGATGGCCATTACTGTGGCTCAACAGGGAGGGTTGGGCATTATTCACCGGAACATGTCGATAGAAGCCCAGGTTGAGGAAGTGGATAAGGTCAAGCGACATGAGAGCGGTATGATTGTTAATCCGATTACTATGCGGCCTTATAACAAAATTTATGAAGCCGTTGAAGTTATGAAAAAGTATAAAATTTCCGGTCTGCCCATTACCGATGAGAATAATAAATTGGTGGGGATTTTGACCAACCGAGATATCCGTTTTGAAAAACGGCTGAATCTGCCCATTAAAGAAGTCATGACCACTGAATTGATTACCGTGCCTGTGGGAACATCTTTGGAGGAAGCTGAGAAGTTATTCCATAAGTATAAAATAGAAAAAATTCTCATGGTGGATGAGAATTATCACCTCAAAGGATTGATTACCTACAAGGATATTCTCAAGAGGATCCAGTATCCCCACGCCTCCAAAGATCAATTCGGTCGACTGCGGGTTGGAGCCGCCGTAGGGGTAGGGCAGGATGCTTTGGAGAGAGCTCAGGCTCTAGTGGAAGCTAAAGTGGATGTTCTGGTGGTGGATACAGCCCATGGTCATTCCCAGAGAGTTCTGGATATGGTGGCCAAACTTCGGGAGAGATTTCCCCAGCAGGAGTTGATTGCCGGCAATATCGGCACGGCTGAGGCCGCTCTGGATTTGATTGAGCGCGGGGTGGATGCCGTTAAGGTAGGCGTCGGCCCGGGTTCTATTTGTACCACTAGAGTAGTCACCGGCGCGGGCATTCCCCAGATAACGGCCATTTCTAATGTCTACTCCGTGACCTCCAAACATAATATCCCCCTTATCGCCGACGGGGGAATTAAGTATTCTGGGGATATCACCAAAGCTCTGGCGGCCGGCGCCAGTTCAGTCATGATTGGCAATCTCCTGGCGGGGACTGACGAATCACCTGGAGAGGTGGTTATCTACCAGGGCCGGTCTTATAAAACTTATCGAGGCATGGGCTCGCTGGAGGCCATGAAGGAAGGACAGAGTAAAGATCGCTATGGCCAGGATGAAAGTCAGCCTGGGAGTAAACTGGTTCCCGAAGGAATAGAAGGGCGCGTGCCCTATAAAGGCAGTGCCATTCATATAATTCAGATGCTGGTCGGAGGGATCAAGGCGGGCATGGGTTACGCTGGTTGTCGAACTATACCTGAGTTACAAGAGAAAGCCCAATTTATTCGAATTACCCCGGCGGCTTATAAGGAAAGTCATGTTCATGATGTAATTATTACTAAAGAAGCGCCGAATTATCGTCTCGAATAATCTCCTAATATAGTCTTCTCAGGTAGTTTAGCCTTTAAAAAAGAACAGCCAAAGTTAATCGTTTTTATCCCCGAGGGAAGAAGTCATCCTCATTACCGAGAAATTTTTTGGAAGGCAATTAGCCTGTTTAATAAGACAGAAGAAACTCTTCCCCAGGGGAGAACGAAGAAATATCTCAGCGCCTGAAGATTAAATTTATAACCTTTTATGGGGAATGACTGATCCTGCAATCAGTTATTATTTCAAATAGATTTTACTTTTATTTTATTGTCCTCATCAACAATAATTATCTGAGGAGTCCAGAAATCTATTTCTTCATCTTCCATTTCAGCGTAGGCGGCAATAATCAAGGTGTCCCCCACTTTGGCCAAATGAGCTGCTGCTCCGTTGACTTCCACTACCCCCGGATCTCCTTTAATGAGATAAGTGATGAAGCGAGCTCCATTGGATTTATTGTAAACATGAACTTGTTCATAGGGAAGTAATTCGGCTGCTTCCATTAAGGCAGTATCCAAGGTGAGGCTACCTTCATAGTCAAGATTGACTCCGGTTACCCGGGCATTATGAACTTTACTTTTAAGCATAATTCTTTTCATGATTTTTTCTCCTTTAAGGACAGGATAATATTATCGATGAGCCTAACCCGGTTAATAAATACGGCCAGAGCTACCAGAGCTGGCTCTTTTATTTCCTTTAATTCTTCAAGATTTTCCATTTCCACAATGGCCACATAGTCTATTTTAGCCAAGGGTTCTTGTTGAATCAGGTCAATCATCGCCTGTTTGATCACCGTAGCATTTCTTTCTCCGGCGGCAAAGAGTTGTTGGGCCAGCTGTAAGCTTTTATAAAGAACTAGAGCCGCTTGCCTTTCCTGGGGATTCAGATAAGTATTGCGGGAACTAAGAGCCAGACCGTCTTTGTCCCTGACTATAGGTAAAACTTTGATTCTAGTAGTCAGATGGAGGTCAGTGACCATTTTCTGGATGATGATAGCTTGTTGGGCGTCTTTTTGGCCAAAAAAGGCCCAATCTGGTTGAATGATGTTAAAAAGTTTAAGGACGATGGTACAGACTCCACGAAAATGGCCCGGTCGGGAGCGGCCACACAATTTATTTTGAAGTTCAGTTACTTCGACGTAAGTTTGATAACCTGGGGGATACATTTCTTCCACTGAGGGAGCAAAAAGATAATCAACTCCCAGCTTCTGAAGAATATTTATATCTCGTTCCAAGTTTCGTGGATATTGATGGTAATCCTCCCGGGGGCCGAATTGGGTTGGATTGACAAAAATGCTGACCACAGTCCGGTCGGTAAGATTGAGAGATTCTCGGACCAAACTTAAATGTCCTTCATGGAGATAGCCCATTGTTGGGACAAAGCCGATAGTTCGGCCAGAAGTTTTGTCGGCTTGGAGGTGTTGTCGAATTTCATCAATTTTCCGGCAGACTTTCATTACTTGGCCTCCTTTTCTTTCAGCCACAGTTTTAGTTCTTTTATAAACTCACTTGAAGCGTGGGAGTTGAAATGGTAGGAGTGTTCTTCATCAGGGAACCGGGCAGTTCTGACATCTTGGACATATTGTTCAATAGCTTGGCGAAAAAGATGATGACCTTCCAAATACTTTTTCACAAATTTAGGCGAAATATCAGGGCTTAAACCCAAAAGGTCGTGGAGTACTAGCACCTGGCCGTCACAGTCGGGGCCGGCCCCAATGCCTATGGTCGGCACAGCCACTTTTTGGGTGATAATCTGGGCCAATTCCCGAGGAATCGATTCCAGAACCAAAGCGAAAACGCCAGCTTTTTCTAGTTCTAGGGCAGCCTGGAGAATATTTTTGGCTTGGGTGAGATTTTTCCCCTGGACCCGATATTCTCCAAAGTGGCGGATCGATTGGGGAGTAAGACCGACGTGACCCATAACCGGAATTTCTGCTTCTAAAAGGAGAGAGATTAGGTGCAATCGAGCTGGCGAGGCACCTTCGATTTTGACTGCGTCTGCCCGAGCTTCCTTGATAAAGCGAGCGGCGTTAGCCACACCTTCTTGGGGTGAGAGGTGATAAGAAAGATAAGGCATGTCAGCCACAACCAAAGCTTGCTTAACCGCCCGGGTGACCGCCTTGGTGTGATGAAGCATTTCCTCCATAGTGACGGGAAGAGTGTCTTCGTAGCCCAAGACGACCATTCCCAAGGAATCACCCACGAGGATGATGTCGACCTCGGCTTGGTCAATAATTCGGGCTGTAGGATAATCGTAAGCTGTGAGAACGACTATTTTTTCTTGATTTTCCTTTTTTCGCCAAAGAGAAGGAATAGTTATTTTTTTGGGAATTGTTTTGGTCATTCCATTGTCCTTTCTCCCCATCCTGGCTCTTTCCCAGGATTGAGGTAAAGTCTTGTCTTGTTTTAGTGGCCAGATAAACCGTTGTTTTTATCTGCCTAATCATCTTTAGCTTCGGCCAGGGGAACATAATATAATGGACTCTTTTTAATTTGTCTAATTTTCTGAATCAGATCCTGAATAGTTTCTTCGTCTTCTAAGACCAGATGGTCAGCTTTAACTACAAATAAGGGAGCGCCTTGATAATTGAAGAAAAAATAATCAAAAGCTTCTAAAATATCTTTGAGATAACTTTCAGAGATGTTTTTTTCCAATTCAGAACCCCAGCGGTTAATTCTCTCGAGAAGAGTGGGTAGAGAAATCTGAAGGTAGATCACCAAATCAGGTTTGGCTATTCTTTCGGAAAAGATATGGAAAATTTTGTCATAAACCAACAATTCGTCATCAGTCAGCGTTTGATAAGCATATATTTTATCTTTTTCAAATAAATAGTCACAGATAATAGTTTCTTCAAATAAAGTTCGTTGCAATAGGGCAGATTGCTGATGGTACCGATTGACTAGAAAGACGAGTTGAGCCAGAAAAGCAGCTCCCTCTTTTTCATTATAAAAATCAGCTAAATAGGGATTATCCAGTCGGTCATAAACTACGCGAGCCCCTATCTTTTCTGCCAGTTTTTTGGCTAATTTTGTTTTGCCAGATTTCATGACTCCTTCAATGGCAATATGGCGGAAGGGAAGATTAATTTTCATCTCTTCTAAGGAGCTCATTTTTTTTAAGACGAGATAAAAATATCGGATATTTGGAGAGAAGTCAAATAGAGACCTTGAATTGGTGGGCCTAGTTAATAAAAAGATGAATATATTAAAAAAATATGATTTATTGAAGGAAATAAATGAATCGAACCTTTGATTATTCTGAAATGCATTTGATCTGAAATTAGGTTTAACTCTTAGGGGAAGTATTTTCTGTAGGAGGAACGGGAATAATAATCCAAGCAATTAGGTAGAAAAGAACCATCGGCAGAAGAGCGGTCATTAAGGCGAGGGCAATAAAAATTAACCTTACTAGGGAAGTGTCTATGTCCAAATACTCAGCCAAACCCGCACATACGCCTCCTAGCATTTTATCTGTAGTCGAACGGAACAATTTCTTAGCCATCTTTACCTCCGGTCATTATCAATGTAACTCCAAATTATATATACGAAATTTTAAATTACAAGGTTCACTAATGTTTTATTGCTCACCCAAAAGGACCGGCAGAAGCTGGATAAAGATGCTTCCTGTTTAAGGTATTAAGTTGATTTTTTTATCCTTCTTCTGTATCATCGAGAGTAATTTATTTTTTTTGGCAGGAATATTCTGACATGAGTCGATATAGATATTTTCCCTTAATTTCCGCTCCTCCCGAAAGAAAATTGAGAATTGTTGAGGTTTTAGGTGGCCATGGTTTAAGGAAACGTTTATTTGATCTGGGCTTCCATAAAGGGGATGAAATAATTCTCGATGCCCGCGGTCTTCTCCGGGGGCCAATTCTGGTGAGAAGTGTTTCTTCTGATACAGTGGTAGCTATTGGCCGGGGTATTGCCCAGAAAATAATGGTCGAGATCATCAGTGACGAGGAATAAATATCCCGATATTATCTTTATTGGACAACCGAATTGTGGTAAAAGCACCCTTTTTAATGCCATAGCCGGACTTAAAGCCGAAACTTCCAATTTTCCTGGCACTACAGTTAAGCATACTCATAGTCGAGTCAATATTTTAGGTCATATTCTAAATATAATCGATTTGCCTGGCTTGTATTCTTTGGCCCCTGGAGATGAAGCCGAAAAAGTAGCCTTGTCCCATTTATTTTATGAGAAACCCGATTTAATCATCAATGTGGTTGACGCCTCTAGCCTAGGCCGGAATCTGGAACTAACTCTAGAATTGATTGAAATGGAATTACCTCTGGTTGTGGCTCTGAATATGATGGATTTGGCTGAAAAAAAAGGGATAACGATTGATGTGGCTCGACTGGAAAAAGAACTAGGCGTTCCGGTGGTGCCCACAGTAGCTCCTCATGGACGGGGGTTGAAAGAGCTGCTGGAGAGAGCGGTTGAGACCCTTTTCCATCAGGTGAGACCCCAGCCTTTGACTTGGTCTAAGGATGTAGAAGAGGCGGTTAACCAGCTGGAAAAGGCAATTCCCCTGGATTTTCCAGTAGTGGCCAACCGTCGCTTTACAGCCATTAAAATGATTGAAATGGGCAGTCAGTATTTTTATCAAGTTTTAGCTGAGATTAACTTGCCTTTAAAAAAGAGGTTAGATGAGGTCAAAAAGTATTTGGAAGAGACTCATAATGTACCAGCCTATGAGGTAGTAGCGGCCGAACGGCATCACTTGGCTTTGAAAATATTTGAGAAATGTGCTCAGGTGGCCCGGTCCACAAAAAGACCGCTGCTTCATAGAGTGGATGATTTGATTATGCATCCTTATTTAGGCTACATCGTTTTGATTCTGGTTTTCGTGGGGTTCTTTTTTATTGTCTTTTCCATTGGCAGTCCTCTCGAGGAGATTATTCTTGGCCCCTTTGAAAGATTGAGAGTTTTACTTTTTCAGAGGCTGGGCCATGGTTTTTGGGTTTATTTAATTGATGGTCTTCTTCAAGGAATAGGTGGTGGGTTGGGAATTGTTCTTCCCTATTTTGTCCCTCTCCTTTTTATGATGGCTTTACTCGAAGACATTGGTTATCTAGCTCGAGTAGGCTTTTTGATGGATATTTTTATGCATCATCTGGGTCTGCATGGTAAATCTATTTCGCCTTTCATCCTTGGTTTTGGCTGTAATGTGCCAGCGATAGTCTCGACTAGAATACTGGAATCCCGCCGGGATAAAATTATTACTACTCTGCTTATCCCTTTTATTCCTTGTTCAGCCCGAACTACCATTATTTTAGCTTTAGTGGCTTTTTATTTAGGACCTTTCTGGGCCTTGGGGTTTTATGTCTTCCATTTAATCCTGATAGCTCTCCTGGGGCGTTTGCTCTCAGTGTTTTTTAAGGAACCCTCACCGGGTCTTATCCTGGAAATACCTGATTTAAAAATTCCATCTTTGAAAAATATAGCCCGGAAAACTTTTTTTCAGCTTCGGTCTTTTATTAATTTTGCCTGGCCTATTTTAATTGCTGGTAGTATTTTTCTGGGGATCTTACAGAGTGTGGGCGCTGATGGAGTAATTAATAAAATTCTTTCTCCTCTAGTGGTCAAAGGTTTGGGGTTGCCTCAAGAATTAGGGGTTACTCTTATTTTTGGCTTTCTCCGTAAAGAACTTTCTTTAATTATGATGATCCAGGCACTAGGTATTGATTATCAACAATTACTAACCGTGATCACTCCAGCTCAAATAGTTATTTTTACTTTATTTGTGAGCCTCTTCATTCCTTGTGTTTCCACAGTGGCTATGATCTGGAAAGAAGTGGGCCGACGGATAGCCCTAATTTCGGTGGCTTTAAATTTATCCGTGGCCATTATTCTTAGCCTGGCGGCCAGAATTATTTTTGAGTTAATTGGTGGAATTTAGTCTTTTTCTAAAATTACCACGGCTCCAGCTACCGAATTTAAGTGACAAAGAGAAACCCTCATCCGATCAAACTCAACCGATACTGAGGTGAATAATTCTAGCTCAGGTTGGCCGCTAGGTAGATTATAAATGCCGATTTTTGACCAGGGGATTCTCCGACCAATGGCCTTAAAAAAGGCTTCTTTGGCGGCAAATCTAGCTGCTAAGTGAAGATAAGGATTTTTTTGGGCCAGTGAGTATTCTTTTTCCCTGGGGGTAAAAACGCGGTCCAGAAATTTGGGATATTTTTCAGTGACTTGTTTGATGCGTTCGACTTCAATGAGATCGAATCCAAGCCCGACAACCATTGTTTGCCTCACTTTTCTAAAGTTAAATCAACTCCAATATAAGCTTTAGGGGTTGATTTGACAATAGGTTATGGTCATGGAGTTGAAGTCAGGTCTTCAATTTTCATCTTTAAATTTTTCATCTTTAAATAATAAAATTTTTCGTCACTTCTTAGTCAGCCTAATTTAAAAATTCTTCCTCGGAGGCATTTCTCCGAAATAACTAAGGAGAAGGTTAGATAATAAGACATAGTGAAGAGGGCAATTTTGAATCTAAAGACTTCTTCCTTTAATGAGTTTGCCTGGAAGTCAAAGGTGAAAGGTGAAGCCTGGACCTCAACGTTAAAATCTCTAATCTTGGGATTTTAGGTCTTCATTATTACCATAACCCGACAAAAGAGATCTCTGGTTTTCCCAGGAAAACTTTTTAGTTAAAATTCTCCCGGAAGAAGAATTAACCTCAATCAATCTTATTTTCTTTGGGGCTAGTTTTGAGGTGGTCCAAAAGGTTTCGGGTGGCAGAGGGGCCGATTAATTTAGCTAATGTCTGAAAATCGGCCTGGCGGAGAGAAGTTAAATCAGGGAAATTTTGGCGCAAAAGATGTTTTCGGCGCGGGCCTATACCTGGAAGACCATCTAAAAAAGAAGAAAAGCTCTGCTTCTGGCGTCTTTGCCGATGGAGAGCCAAAGCAAAACGATGAGCTTCGTCGCGCAGCCATTGGAGTAATTTTAAAGCTGGAGAAGTCGGATCTAAATTAAGTCCTTGGGGGAATTGAAGGGAATAAATAGTTTCTTTTCTTTTAGCCAAAGCAATTACCGGCAGCCTTTCCAGTTGGAGCTGCTGGAGAACAGTTAAAGCAGCCTGGAGTTGACCCCAGCCTCCATCAACTAGAATCAAGTCGGGTAAGGCTCTTTTTTCTCTGATTAAGCGGGAGTAGTGTCGGTGAAGGACTTCCTTCAGTGAAGCAATATCATTGGGCCCAGCCACTGACCGGATATTAAAACGGCGATAAGCTGATTTTAAAGGTTGCCCTTCTTCAAAAACGACTAAGGAACCCACACTCTCCCCGCCGCCGGTATTGGAAATATCAAAAGCTTCTATCCGGCGAGGAAGGGAGGGAAGGTGAAGAACTTCTTGGAGAGAACTTAGAGGGTCGGGGAGAAGAGCTTTTTTTTCCAATTCTGAGGCGGCATTAAGATTGGCGAGGCGAAGAAGGCCTTTGAATTTTTCTTGACGGGGAAATATAAGTTTGACCTGCTTCTTTTTTTTCTCCCGAAAGTAAGTCTCGAAGGGCACTTTGTTTTTCACCGGCCAAGGGAGATATATTTTGGCTGGAATTTCTTCTCGGGAAGCATAAAGGGATTGAAGAAGGGCCAGGAGGGTTGACTCTTTGTCTTCGGCGGAGGAGGTTTCGGTGACCATGGATGTCGACTCAATAACTTTACCTCTCCGGAGGAAAAAAGCGAAAAGAGCAGTCTTGAGGCCGGCTTGAGCCCAGCCGATGATATCCGCACTATCAAAAGAAGGCAGGGAAGTTTTGGGTTTTTGTTGAAGAGACTTCACTACTTTGATTAAATCCCGCCAGCGGGCAGCCAGTTCAAACTCCAAAGCCTCGGCTGCCTCTTGCATCTTTTTTTCCAATAAAGGTAGAAGAAGTTGAGTCTTACCTTCCAGGAAAAGCAAAGCATTCTCGACATTTTCCCAGTAATTTTCTCGAGTGATAAATTTAGTACAGGGAGCTGAACATAGGCCCAACTCGTACTCTAGACAGGGCCGTTTTCTCCCTTGGGGTAAAGGGCCTGAACAGGTTCTCAGGTGAAAATATTTGGCGATTAATTCAATTGTTCGGCGAGCCTGGTGGGCGGGATGGAAAGGCCCAAAGTAACGAGCCCCGTCGTTTTCCACCCGACGGGTCAAGGTAATGGAGGGAAAATCTTCACTCAGATTAATTTTGATCAGAGGGAAGCTTTTGTCGTCTTTTAAGCGAAGATTGAATTTAGGCTGGAAACGTCGCACAAAATTGTTTTCGAGAAAGGCAGCTTCTTTTTCTGTGTCCGTGACCAGGTAATCCAGATCTATGGCTTCTTGGAGAATATGCTTAATTTTAGGATCAGAGGTAGGTTGAAAATAGGATTTGACCCTTTCTTTTAAATCCCGGGCTTTGCCTATGTAAATAATCTGGCGGGCTTTATCTAGAAAAAAGTATATCCCCGGTCTAGTGGGAAGTTGCGAGGCTTTTTCTTTTAAAATTATTTTTTGGTCAAGGTCCAATTTCAATTTCCCACCTTTTCAGTTTTTTCAACTCATCACGGAGGGCCGCTGCCCGTTCAAATTCAAGGTTTTGAGCAGCCTTTTTCATTTCTTTTTCTAAAAATTCAATTCTTTTCTGTCTTTCTTCTCGGGAAAGATAATCAGGTTTATCTTCAGCCAGCTGGGTGTAATCTAAATAGTCCCGCTCATAGACAGAAGTTAAGATTTCGTCTATTTTCTTAATAATTGACCGGGGAGTTATGCCATGGCGTCGATTATACTCCATTTGAATTCGGCGGCGCCGCTTCGTCTCGTTAATGGCTTTTTTCATGGATTCGGTGAGAGTATCGGCGTAAAGAATGACCTTTCCTTTGATGTTTCGGGCGGCTCGGCCGAAGGTCTGAATCAGGGAGCGGCTGGAGCGGAGGAAACCTTCTTTATCCGCATCCAGGATAGCCACTAACGAGACTTCGGGTAAATCAAGCCCTTCTCGGAGCAAGTTGACGCCAATTAAGGCATCAAAAACACCTCGACGGAGGTCACGGAGGATTTTTACCCGGTCAAGGGTATCTATTTCCGAGTGGAGATAGCGGACTCTTAAGCCTAGTTCATGATAATAGCGGGTCAGGTCTTCAGCCATTTTTTTAGTTAAAGTAGTGACCAGGGTTCTCTCATTTTTGGCCGCTCTCGCTTGAATTTCTTTTCTTAGATCATCCACTTGACCTTTGATCGGCCTGACTTCAACTTCGGGGTCGATTAAACCTGTCGGCCGAATTATTTGTTCCACAACTCGACCCTTAGCTTTTTTCAATTCATAAGGACCAGGAGTGGCTGAGACATAAATGACTTGATTAACTCTTTCTTCAAATTCACGGAAGTTTAGAGGTCGATTATCTAGGGCAGAGGGGAGCCGAAAACCGTGTTCAACCAGGGTTAACTTCCGGGATCTATCTCCTTGATACATCCCGGCAATCTGAGGGATGGTGACATGGGATTCGTCAATAATTGTCAGGAAGTCAGAAGGGAAGTAGTCGAGTAAAGTGTAGGGCGGTTGCCCGGGCTGGCGTTGGCTTAAATAAAGAGAATAATTTTCTATTCCTGGACACCAGCCGAATTCCCGGAGCATTTCTAAATCAAAGCGGGTTCTTTCTTCCAAACGATTAGCTTCAATAATCTTGCCTTGTTGCCGGAAAAATTTTAGTCTCTCGTTTAGTTCCTCTTCTATTTGTTGAATAGCTCTTTCCAGAATATTTCGAGGCGTGGAAAAGAAAGTTCGAGGGTAAACTAGACATTGATCGACTTCGTCTAAAACCTGACCCAGAAGTGGGTCAAGAAGATAAATGCCCAGAAGCTGGTGGCCATCGAGTTCAAAACGATAGGCAATTTCTTCATAAGAGGGAAAGACGTCGATAACATCACCTCTTACCCTGAAGGTTCCCCGGGAGAATTCATCGTCTTTTCTTTCATACTGGAGTTCGACTAGTTTATTCAGGAGCTCTCGCCGAGAGAGAGCTTGTCCTGTGGAGAGGAGCAGACACATTGAGGCGTAGGTCTCAGGGGAACCGATACCGTAGATGCAGGAAACAGAAGCCACAATAATAACATCCCGCCTCTGGAAAAGAGCGTTGGTGGCTCGCAACCGGAGACGGTCAATTTCTTCATTAATAGTGGCTTCTTTAGCAATATAGGTATTTGTAGCTGGAATATAAGCTTCAGGTTGGTAATAGTCATAATAGCTGACAAAATATTCTACAGCATTTTCTGGGAAAAAGTTTCTAAACTCTTGATAAAGCTGAGCCGCTAGAGTTTTGTTATGAGAAATAACCAGAGTGGGCCGGTTGGCCCGGGCAATGATATTAGCCATAGTAAATGTTTTGCCTGAGCCGGTCACGCCCATGAGGACCTGATGTTTTATATTATTAGCCAGACCTTCGCTTAAAGCCTGAATTGCCTGGGGTTGGTCTCCTGTAGGCTGATATTCTGCTTTCAGACGGAAGTTTTTCATAGGTTTTTTTAAATTATAACATAAAAAAGCAACAGAAAAGCGGCGGCGGTGTCTAAGAGGACAGTTTTTGGTTTTAGTCCTAACCGATTTTCACCGATTTTCGGAAGCCAACTGTTTCGAGTCTAATTGATTGGCTTAGATGATGTTAAGAAGAAGAAAGTCGAAATTGGATTCTTGTAGGTGAGGGCGAGGCTGATGAGGGTCAAGTTTTCCTTTTAGTTTATATTGGACTCGGTGTGAAGCAAGTTAGGTCTGAATTTTCCCTCAACCAGGGCCAGACTTGGGGCAGTAGAAAGTGATAAAAAAGATTTTGGAATGGACTACCTTAACTTTTATCCCCATCCTCTTTATCAAATCCATCCTCGTCTAACTGGAACCACTGGCCCGGAGAGTGGCCACTTTCTTACCTGCCCCCCGTCAAGAAGCTCTCCTAACTTCCCGTTGCCGGTTATCCACCCTGGCTAGACTTAATCTCCGGTCCTCTTTTGTCCACTCGCGGGGGATATAAGAATTGTTTATGATGATCAATTCCCATAAAATTCATTGAGGTCCCTTTTTCGAGAAGATTTTTTTCTTGAAGGAGAATTTATCGCCAACAGTCAACCATCTGGAGGTACCTCAAGCCATTATGTTGTCTTAATTTTGGAAGAAATTGGGTTGACGCTTTTCCCGCTATTTATTATAGTCAAATGAAGGAGTTCGTTATGAAAAAAATGTGGATTTTAGCCCTGGT